>Ga0182030_10006173_pt1 | contig 25332 bp, 22 predicted proteins | sample 812S3MmetaG_FD_121299 | JGI IMG/M metagenome (GOLD analysis project Ga0182030, IMG submission 121299) | Permafrost microbial communities from Stordalen Mire, Sweden - 812S3M metaG (Illumina Assembly) | ecosystem: Environmental > Terrestrial > Soil > Wetlands > Permafrost | place: Sweden...
TGATTGGCACCAGTGCCGCCTTCTCTGTGGCGGTCACCGGCAATCCGCCGTTCAACTATTCGTGGTATTTTAACAGCACCAACCTGGTTCAGAGCGGAACCAACAATACGCTCACCGTGTCCAATATTTCCACGAACAATGCCGGACTTTACTCGGTGGTGGTCACCAACGCTTACGGCAGCGTCACCAGCCAACCGGCCGCCCTGACGCCGGCCTATCCGCCCACCGTCGCCAACCCGCCGGCCAGCCAGACCAATCTGGCGGGCACCGCGACCAGCTTCCACGTCACAGCGGGCGGCACCGGCCCGTTCACCTATCAATGGCAGTTCAATGGCACCAATCGCCCCAACAACCTTATCACCACCGTGGCCGGCATTGGCTATTCCGGCTATTCCGGCGATGGCGGCGCGGCCACCAACGCCCGCCTGTCCTACCCGGAGGCCGTGGCGATTGACGCCACTGGCAACCTTTATATCTCGGATTACCTTAACAACCGCATCCGCATGGTGGCCACCAACGGCATCATCACCACCGTGGCGGGCGGCGGCGGATTCGGTCTTGGCGATGGCGCCGCGGCCACCAACGCCATCCTGTCCTTTCCCGCCGGCGTGGCCTTGGATGTCGCCGGCGATCTTTATATTGCTGACAGCGCCAACAACCGTATCCGCAGGGTGGGCACCAACGGCATCATCACCACCGTGGCGGGCATCGGCCCGTCTTACCCGTCCACTGGAAGTGGAAGTTATGCCGGGGATGGCGGTCCGGCGATCAACGCCAGCCTGAATTACCCGTTTGGCGTGGCGTTGGATCCCGTCGGCAGTCTTTATATTGCGGACACCGGCAACAACCGCATCCGGCGGGTGTCCGCCAACGGCATCATCACCACCGTCGTGGGCATTGGCAGCCGCGGGCCTGCCGGCGATGGGGGCGCGGCCACCAACGCCAGCCTGTATAATCCCGCCGGCGTGGCCTTGGATGCCACCGGCAACCTATATATTGCAGACACCTATAACAACCGCATCCGGCTGGTGTCCACCAACGGCCTTATCTCCACCGTGACGGGCAATGGCCCCTCCTACCCGTCCCTGGGAAGTTACGGCGGGGATAGTGGTCCGGCCACCAACGCCAGCCTATATTTCCCTTACGACATGGCCTCGGATCCCTTCGGTAATCTTTATATTGCGGACACCGAGAATTACCGTATCCGGCTTGTATCCACCAACCGCCTGATCACCACCGTGGCGGGCAGCGGGCCCTCCTACCCGTCCCTTGGAACTTACTCCGGGGAGGGCGGTCCGGCCACCAACGCCGGCCTGCGGGAACCTACCAGCGTAGCCATGGATGCTTCCGGCAACCTCTACATCGCGGACTACAACAACAGCAGCGTCCGCGAGGTTCATGTTGCCGGGTTTCCCACTTTGAAGCTGAGCAATGTGAGCGTCACCAATGCCGGCAATTACGCGGTGGTCATCACCAGCCCTTACGGCAGCGTGACCAGCGCGGTCGTTTCGCTCACGGTCACCATTCCCACCACCCCGCCGCAGATTATTTCCAGCGGAACAAATTTCGGGTTCCTGACCAACCGGTTCGGGTTTAACCTCAATGGAGCGTACGGCCAGACCATCGTCGTGGAGGGCTCGACCAATCTGTTGGACTGGACTCCGCTGTTCACCAACACCGCCAACGGCAGCCCGTTTTATTTCCACGACCCCGCCTGGACCAATTTTCCCTGGCGCTTCTACCGCGCCCGGCTGCCGTGAGCCGCCCCCGGGCGCGCGGGGCCGTTTAACCACGGAGACACGGATTTCTGGGAAAAAGCTGAAATGCAGAAATGCTGAAATCGAAACAGGGGTCCCGCAGAGTGGAACCACAGAGGCACGGAGGCACAGAGAAGAAAAGAGGTTTTTAACAGAAGCAAACGAAGATAACGAAGAAAGCCGATGGCCGGGCGGGGGTTTCAACTGGTGCCGCTTTCATAAAATAGATGATTTCCATCAGGTTACATCCGTTCCCCCTCACCCCCGTCCCACAGGGCGGGCCTACGGCACGACAAGCCTGGAGAGCCTCGCAGACACTTTGCGAGTGCCTTGATGAGGGAACAGACCTTCTGGATCGAACGTTGGCCGGCAAAAGCGCCAGAGGACTGGCGCACTCCGGGACGCTTCGCGAGGTCGTACAGGCCAATGCGCAAGTCGCGTTGCCATAATTGGTTGCGATGCCAGTTTCTCAAGAGCAGCGTCTCATGGCCGTGGGAAATATGTCGCTCCTACGGAGCTAAATATAAACAAGAGGGAGGTTTCTACAAGCATTGCGCCCCTGACGGGGCTCTCCTGCATGAAGGCAGAGGGGACGGGGACGCCGTGTGAGGGCACACGGCCTACAGAGGGAGAAGATGCCGTGGCCGCGCGTTTTTATACGCTTCAAAATCGCGAGTAATCAATGGGTTTCCAAAGAGGGAAGCCAGCTTCGGGCAGGCGGGCGGGCGGAGGTTGCCGGGGGCGGGAGCGGCCGGGGGGTGGGCGGGCGCCGCCGATGCCGTTGATGCCAGAGCAGCCAGACACCACCCGCGACCAGAACCAGCAACGCGCCCAACGCGTAACCCCGGGCTTGCGGGTCCGTGGCAACCATCACGATCAACAGAATCACCCCTCGCGGCACGGCGGCGACCAACACCGCCAACCGGAGAAACTTGAACAATCCTCTCATGTGCTGATTAAAGGGTGAAGACGTGACACCCGTCCGTTCATCACAATTCAAAAATCTTTAAAATCGTCCGCCATGGGGATTTCGCTCGGGCCGGCGGTTACGGGAGCCGGGGACGGTGCCGGCCGGGCATGAGTCAGAAGGGATTTACGCTGGTCCGCCGACCGGCCGGTGGCGCGCGCAAAATTCGGCCCCGGGGCCAGGCTCAAGCGGGCGGAGACCGGTTCGTGGTTCCGGCGGCCGTCCGTCTCACTGGCGGTCGCCGGCCCGGGGGTGCCGGCCGGTTGGCCGCCGCCGATCAGGTGCAACAGTTCCGCGACGGTTTCCTGCAAGTCCGCCGCCTGGTGGTTGAGTTCCGCCGCCGCCGCCGCGCTTTCCTCGGCGCCAGCCGCGTTGCCCTGGGTCACCTTGTCCATCTGAGTGACGGCCGCATTAATCTGCGTGATGCCCTGGCTCTGTTCGCGCGACGCACCCGCCACTTCGGCCGCCAGTTCGTCCATGTGCCGGGCTTTCGCCACAATTTCATTCAAGTTGGCGGCGACTTGATCGTTGATCGCCACCCCCTGTTGGGTCTTGGCAATGGCCCCGGCAATCTTGACATCGGTTTCTTTCGCCGCCTGGGCGCTGCGCTGGGCCAGATTGCGCACCTCCTCGGCCACCACGGAAAAGCCCATGCCCGCCTCCCCCGCCCGCGCGGCTTCCACCGCCGCGTTCAGGGCCAGAATATTGGTCTGGAAGGCGATTTCATCAATCGTATGGATGATGTTGGCAATGGCATCGGAAGAGGCCTTAATGGCTCCCATGGCTTCGCTCATCTGGTGCATGTCGGTGGCGCATTTTTCGGCGGCGGCGCGGGTTTCTTTGGCCACGTCATCGGCGCTTTGCGCATGCTCCCCGTTGCGTTTGGTCATGCTGGACATTTCAGTCAGCGAGGCGCTGGTCTCCTCCAACGAAGCCGCCTGTTCACTGGCCCCCTCGGCCAGCGTCCGGCTGTTGTCACTGATCTCACCGGCGCTGTTGGCCAGTTGCCCGGCCCCATGCCGGAGCCGGGTGATGATCCCGTGTAAAGGCACGGTGATGAGCCGCTTCACCGACCAGCAGGCCAGCATGGAGAGCACCCCGGCGATGAGCAGGGTCGTGAAAACGGCCGACTGGAGGTCGGTCTTCTGAATTTTCGCCGAGGCGGCCGTCCAACCCTCCTTGGATTGGTCCAAGGTATGGGTGGACAAGCGCAGGAGCGCGACCCCGCCGATGGCGCCCGCCTTGAATTCGTCATGGCACTCCAGGCATTTGGGGGTGACCACCATCGGATTGTAAATCTCAAAGGCCTCCCCGGTGCGCCGGGCGTACCGGGCCGGTTCGCCCAGCACCCGTTCTTTGACCTCGCCGGCCAGCGCTTGGCGGGACTTCACAATATCCCGGCTGGTGGAATAGGCGGCGACGCCTTTGTGGTCGTAAATGGAATATTCCAAGAGGCCGTCAATGTGGGTGTAATTGCTGATCAGAAGGTCCAGCTTGGGCATTTCCCCCAGGGAAATGGTGGCCTGCACGACCGGATCAATGGTCCGGGCGATATTGTCCGCATGCAACTGCTCGCGTTGTTCCAGCACGGCCAGGTTGTCCTGGGAGAGCCTCTCCATGGCCCGGCGATCCAGCACTTGTTGTATAATCTGGGCACTCAGCAGCGTCAGCAAGGTGCCGCTGAGCAGCGTCAATATAAACCGGGTTTGCAGTTTCATAGCTTCTAATATGTCCGTTGGCATACAGGCAAACACCCGCTGGCGCGTGGGTCCGGCTTTCCCGGTCACCGCCAGTTTATACGGTTTACCTCGTATACATCGAAAGATATCGGCGGGGGGCCGGAAAGGTTTAACGCTATTTTCCAAAAAACACAGGCCGTTTTAAAACCTTGAAGGCCAGCGGGTTGCGCGGCCGGGGCGCGGCTGCGACCCGCAAAACGGGGCAGATGGGGGAAAGGCTAAAGGCTAAAGTATAAAGAATACGTCAATTGGACAGAATACATCCGTCTTCGACTGTGAAAGCACCCGCCATGCTCGCGCCGAGGCGCTCGCAGCGCCGTGGGCGGGCACACGGCCTGACGGGGGAAAGACTTTTTCATTCCCGGCGGTGAATCGGCCAAGAAGCGACAGGGGTTTTCACACCAGTTTCTTAAGAGCATCCACCCGCCCTTGAGGCAATCTGTGTTGATGGAAGAAACGGGGGGCGGGGCGATGCGCCGGGGCGGTTCGGAGGTTGGACCGCGTAAAGCGCCAGAGGGCTGGCGCACTCCAGGACGCTTCGCGAGTTGCCATAGGCCAATGCACATGTCGCGTTGACGTAATGGCTTGCGCAGAGTGCTTCTTAAGAGCGCCCACACGTCGGGGGGGCACCTTGCCCCGTCAACGCGGGACCGCCACGGGGACAGCGGGCGGGGATGGGCGGACGGAAATCCGATAATAGAGGTCGCCGGTGAGAACGTAGATGGTCATGGCCGCCAGCATCACCACCACGCCGACCCAGACGCGCCAGTCGCGGTGGGCGCGCCGCCACCATGGACCCGGGGCGGGCTGGGCCGGCGAGCGGTTGGCATCTTCATGCCGGAGCCGGTTCTCGGTTTGCTCGTTCATGGCCGGGCGGCTTTCTCAATCCGGTCCGGGGACAGTTCGGGCACGGCCGGGGGGACGGGCGGGGCACCCCATTTCCAATTGCGAATCTCGGGCAGGTCCTGGCCGTGGATGTCGATGTAATGCTTGTGTTCGATGAGTTTGTCCTGCATCTCCTGCTTCAGATACGCGCCCGGGGAGCCCAGGTCGGGCACGCGGTCCAGGACGTCCTGCACCAGGTGAAACCGGTCCAGTTCGTTCTGCACGCGGATGTCGAAGGCGGTGGTGATGGTGCCCTCCTCCTTGTAGCCCCGGACATGCAGGTTGTGGTTGGTCCGGCGGTAGGTGAGCCGGTGAACCAGCCAGGGGTAACCGTGAAAGCCAAAGATGATGGGCTTGTCCCGGGTGAAGAGCGCGTCGTAATCCGTTTCGCTCAAGCCGTGGGGGTGCTCGGTCCGGGGCTGGAGTTTCATGAGGTCCACGACGTTGATCACGCGGATTTTCAGGTCCGGCAGCCGCGCGCGCAGAATGGAAACGGCGGCCAGAATCTCGAGCGTGGGCGTGTCGCCGCAGCAGGCCATCACGACGTCGGGCACGGCACCTTGATCGTTGCCGGCCCAAGGCCAGATGCCAATGCCCTCGGTGCAATGGATGACGGCGGCATCCATGGTCAGCCATTGTGGCAGGGGATGTTTGCCGGCGACGACGACGTTGACGTAATGGCGGCTGCGGAGGCAGTGGTCAAAGACGGAGAGCAGGCAGTTGGCGTCCGGCGGCAGATAAACGCGCACGATGTCGGCCTTCTTGTTGATGACGTGGTCGAGGAAGCCGGGGTCCTGGTGGGTGAAGCCGTTGTGATCCTGCTGCCAGACGTGCGAGGCGAGGAGGTAGTTCAACGACGCGATGTTGCGGCGCCAGGGCAGCTCCCGGGTGACCTTGAGCCACTTGGCGTGCTGGCTGAACATGGAGTCCACGATACGGATGAAAGCTTCGTAACTGTTGAACAGCCCATGCCGGCCGGTGAGGAGGTAGCCTTCCAGCCAACCTTCGCACTGATGTTCGCTGAGCATGGAGTCGAGCACCCGGCCGGCCGGGGCGAGGAATTCATCGCCCGGCACCGCGCGGGCATCCCACTGGCGGTTGGTGGTTTCGAAGACGGCACCGAGGAGATTGGACAGTGTTTCATCGGGGCCGAAGATGCGGAAATTGTCCGGGTTAAGCTGCTCGACATCGCGCAGGAACCGGCCCAGGACCAGCGTGTCCTGGCCGGCCACGGCGCCGGGCGCGGGCACGGTCACGGCGTGATCATGGAAGTCCGGCAGGCGCAAGTCGCGCAGGAGGAGGCCGCCGTTGGCGTGGGGATTGGCGCCCATGCGGCGATCGCCCTTGGGGGCGAGTTGCGCGAGCTCCGGCCGGAGCCGGCCTTGGGCATCGAAGAGCTCTTCGGGCCGGTAGCTGCGCATCCAGCTTTCCAACTGCCCGACATGCGCCGGGTGGTCGGCATCCACCAGCAGCGGCACCTGGTGCGCGCGGAAGGTGCCTTCGACCCGCAGGCCGTCCACTTCTTTGGGTCCGGTCCAGCCCTTGGGCGACCGGAGGACGATCATGGGCCAGCGGGGGCGGGTGGTGTCCGCGCGGGTGCGCGCGTTGGTTTGGATGCGCCGGATGTCTTCGACCACCTGATCCAGGGTGACGGCCATGAGTTCATGCATCAGTTCCGGGTCATCCCCTTCCACAAAGTAAGGCGTCCAGCCGCAACCGCGGAAAAACTGCTCCAACTCGTCCGGCTCAATGCGGGCAAGAACGGTGGGGTTGCTGATCTTGAAACCGTTGAGATGCAGGATGGGCAGCACGGCCCCATCGGTGATGGGGTCCAGAAACTTGTTGGACTGCCAGGCGGTGGCGAGCGGGCCGGTTTCGGCCTCGCCGTCGCCGATGACACAGGCGACGATGAGACCGGGATTGTCAAACACGGCCCCGAAGGCGTGGCTGAGGGAGTAGCCCAGTTCGCCGCCCTCGTGGATGGACCCCGGGGTGGTGGGCGCGACATGGCTGGAAATCCCGCCGGGGAAGGAGAATTGGGTGAACAGCTTTTTGAGCCCGGCCTCATCCCGGGTGATGTTGGGATAGACTTCGCTCCAAGTGCCTTCCAAATAGACATTGCCGACAATGGCCGGGCCGCCGTGGCCGGGACCGGCGATATAGAACAGGTTCAGGTCATATTGGTTGATGATCCGGTTCAAATGCACGTAGATGAAGTTTTGCCCCGGAGTGGTGCCCCAGTGGCCGACCACGAGCGGCTTGACGTCCGAAAGCCGCAGCGGCCGCTTGAGCAGCGGGTTGTCGTAGAGATAGATCTGGCCGACCGAAAGGTAGTTGGCGGCGCGCCAGTAGGCGTCCATTTGCTGGAGCAGTTTGGGGGTGAGGGATTGGGTTGCCATAGTTTAAATTGGGATCCGGATGCCGGCGTTGAGCAGGCAATTTCTCAGAGAGCATGACGGTTACGGTCACGGCGTGCCATGGGGTGAAGACCCCACGGAAAGTCCAAGGTCCAAGGTCCAAGGTCCTGGCGATCAGGCGAGTTTTAGGCGGGCAAAGAGCGGGACCTTGACGAAATCCAGGAGGAAGGCGCAGGCGAGGGCGCCGGTGAGCACGCCAGCCAGCAACCGGAACGGCAGGGGCGACATGAGCCAGCCGCAACCCGCCAAGGTGAGGGCAATGCCCAAATCGGCGACGGAGGAGGCGATGAGCCAGCGGCCGGGCGGCGGGGAGGACCAAATCCGCCCCCGGGCGCGCACGGCGTACATGGTGGCCTGGTTGCCGCAGACGAGCACAAAAAAGGCCAGGGTCTGGAGGGTGGCGAGGCCCAGTCCCAGACGGAAATGCCCCCAGGCGACCACCCCGCCGCAGAACACCAGCTCGGAAATTCCCAGGAAGATGCCCGCCAGGGTCAGCGGACCAATGTGCCAGCGGTTGGGTTCCGCCGAGGGCCGGACCTGGTCGGTGGTCAGCGACATGCCGAGCAAATCACCGGCCATCATCACAATGATCATGAGCCGGGGGGTGAGGATGGCATGTCCCGTCAGGAGGAGGCCGGCGCCGAGGAACAGCACCTGCACAATCTTCTTGGTGACGGAGTTGAGCGTATAAGTAAGGATGCGCTGGAATGTGACGCGCCCCTCCTTCACCGCCGCGACGATGCCGGCGAGCCCGGGCCGGGTGAGCACCATGCCGGCGGCGGACTTGGCGACATCGGTGGCGGTGGACACGGCAATGCCCATCTGGGCCTGGCGGAGCGCGGGCGCGTCGTTGGCGCCGTCGCCGCACATGCCGACGATGTGGCCGGCGCATTGGAAGGCCCGCACCAGCTTGAACTTGTCCTCGGGCAGGACGCCGGCAAAGACGGCGAAGCTTTCGGGTTTGACATCGCCCGGGACCGGTCCGGGCGGACACACCGCGCCCTCGAGCCCGACGGCATGGGCGACAATCGCCGCCGTGGCGGGGGCGTCCCCGGTGACCATCACGGTGCGGATGCCGAGTGATTTGAGTTCCGTGACCAGGGCGGCGGAATCCTCGCGGGCCGGGTCGCTCAACGCGATCAAGCCCAGGAGTTGCAGCGCGGCGGGCGGTCCCGCCGCGACGGCCAGCACGCGAAAGCCTTGGGCCTCAAGTTCATTGGCCGCCGCAGTTGCGACGGGCGGAGGGGCCGCCAAAGCACTGACGGCGGTAAAAGCGCCCTTAAGGATGCGGACGGTTCCCAGGCGGGGATCCTCCGCCGTCGCCGCGGACATCTTCGTGGCAGGATCGAACGGGAGGAAGCGGGACAGCCGGGGCGGGTTGGCGGCGACGGACCGGGAGGCGGCGGAACGAACGGCCGTGTCCACGGGATCCTGTCCCCCGTCGGAACTGGCCAGCGCCGCCATCATCAACACGTGCGCCTCGTCAAAGCCCGGCAGCGGACGGACCGCGGTGACGGAAAGCTGGTTGCGGGTGAGGGTCCCGGTTTTATCGGCGCACAACACGGTGATGGACGCGGCTTCATCCACGGCCGAGAGCCGGGTGGGCAGGACCCCCTGCCCGGCCAGCGCGCGCGCGCCCAAGGCGCCGGCCAGCGTGAACGTTGCCGGGAGCGCGACCGGGATGGAGGCGAGAATGGCCGTCAAAACCAAGGGGATGATTTCGTTTGCCGACAGGGCGTGCGCCCGGGCATAAACCACCAGCGCCACAATCAGGAGGCCGTTGAAAATGGCGAGATTGCGCACGACGCGCAGGACGGCCTTTTGCTGGGAACTGACGACGTGCGCGGTACGAACCAACTCGGCGGTGCGGCCGAATTTGGCGCGGGGGCCCGTGGCGGTCACCCGGGCGACGGCCTCACCCCGGCGCACCAGGGCCCCGGCGAAGGTTTGGAAGCCCGGCCCGGCCTCCGTGCCGATGGATTCACCCGTGAGCATGGATTGATCGAGCAGGACGTTCCCGGAGATCAGTTGCGCGTCCGCCGGCACGACGCCGCCGAGGGAGAGCTTCACCAAGTCACCCGGCACCAGTTCGGCCACCGGGTGTTGCTGCCAGGCGCCATCCCGGCGGACCGAGGCGTTCAACGCCAGCCCCTTTTTCAGGGCGGTCAGCGTCGCCTGGGCCCGCCCTTCCTGAAAGAACCCCAGCGCGGCATTGAACAAGAGCAGCACCGCGATGATTCCGGCTTCGAACAGCTTGCCCAATGCCAATTCCAAGACAATCGCCGCTTCCAGCATCCAAGGAATGGGGGCCCAGAGTTTTTGCAGGGCCATCCGGGCCGGATGAGCGGAAGCATCGGGCAGGGAGTTGGGCCCGAATTGTTCGGAGCGGTGGCGGGCCTCAGCGCTGGTCAGCCCGTCCGGCGAATCCGGGGCGGGGGCCACGGCGGCAGCCGGGGTGGCAAGTTGGGGGGCGGGGGGCATGATCAAATAGAAATGGCGGGGGAAAGGCTCCAAAGTATTAAGGCTAAGGGCTGAAGGCTAAAGCAGGGACCCCCGGCGGGTGCTGATTTAGGAAGAAACTACGAGAGATCAGCGCCTCCTCTCCCCGGCCCTCTCCTCCATTTAGGCATGGAGGAGAGGGAGAAGAAGACATGGACGCATGCTTTTATGCGGTCACCAATTCCTCAAGCCAATAGCCTTTGTGATGGTAGTGGCCATGCAGTCCGATCTCATAGTCCCGGGTCAGCCGGGTATCGTTCGTATATTCCGGGGACTCCTGGATGGCGGTGCGGGAGAGTTCCACAAAGACCTTCGACTCGCTCCAACTGACGCGCTGGATCCATTCCGGCGAAACCAGGATCTTTTTTCCCGGCCACCAGTTGCCAGTGTTGATGACGAGATAACGAATCACCCAGGTTTCATCCTCGATGATAAAATCTTCGACATGGCCGATGTCGCCGTCGAGCGCATGGAGGGTGTAGCCGCTGACCGCCTGAGTGCTGCGCAGGTGGTGATCCCAGGCCTTCTCGCCAGGCAGAGTGACGAACGTTTTTTCACGGTTGCGCTCCAAGGTGGGAGAATACCCCCAAGTGTAGGGCCCCTGCCAATAGGCCGGCCAGCCATAGTAGCCATAGTAGGATTCCTCGAACTGGCGGGAGACCGGCTTGTCACTGTCCAGGTCGGGACTGGCCTTGATCTGTTTTTTGGTGAGGTCGGTGGTGATGGATTGGTCCGGCCCGTTGATGGCCACCAACGCATATGGGGCGATCAGCACCTGCCGGCCAATGAGCCAAGCACCGGTGTTGGCGACGAGATAGCGGATGGTCCAGAACCGGTCATCAAAGTAGAATTCTTTGACCCGGCCGATTTCGCCGTCGAGGGCGTCCAACTTGTAACCTTTAAGGGTGTGTGCTTTGCTTAACATAATGGATCTTTCGTTGTTGGTGTTTGGTTCAACTGGTCAGGGGCGTCCGGCGGTGGACGGTTTTGATAAACCGGGTTCGCCGCCAACCGCACGAGCGTCAGCGCTTAAATCTGCGCCGGCGCCCGCCGATGCGCCATGGGGTAAAACCCGGCTATGGACCAGGCCGGCCACCGGCACATTTTTGGCGGCGGACACGGCGCGGTAAGTGACCGGCACCTGCCAGTCGGCATAAGTCGGACAGAAGGTGCGCATGGCGCTGATGATCTGCTGGCGGAAAGTGATTTCGATCAAGCCGCCCTGGCCGGGCCAGATTTTGAAATGGACGCGCAAAAAGTGCCAGCGCCCGCCCGGCGCCGTTTCCACGGGGCCCACCACCGGCTGGCTGAGAATGATGGCGCCGAACTGCCCCCACATGCCGGCGGCGATCTCCCTGATGGCCAGGACGGCTTTGGCCTGGTCGGCGGCCAGAGGAATCTGGATATCCGCGTAGGCATAAATGCCGCCGAGCGGAAACCGGCTGACGTTGTTGATGGTGCGGTTGGGGATAAAGACCTCCTGGTTGTAAAAATTGATGAGCTTGGTGAACCGGAGCCCGATTTCCCCAACCCGGCCGATGACGATATTGATGGTGCCGGCGACCTCCACCAAATCACCCACCTCCATGGCGTCGGAGAAAATCAAGGTCAATCCCATGACAATGTCCTGCACCAACCCCTGGGAACCGAAACTGATCGCCAGGCCAATCACGGTGGCGCTGGCCAGGTAGGCCGTGAGGTTGACACCCAATTCCTGCAGGATAAAGCCGATGCCGACGAAATAGATGACGAACGTGATGGCGCTGCCGACCAGCCGGGTGAGGGTGATGTATTTCGGCTTATGGGTGGTGAGGTCGCGATGGGATTTGGAGGCCTCGATCCGGTGAATCACTGATTCGCTGACATGACGGACCAGTTTGAGCATCAGCAGGGCGGCCCCGGCCAATCCGATCACCAGCAAAATGCGCGCCTGCGCCGACAGTTCATGACCGGACAGGCTCCGGGAAAACCGGCCCATCACCGTTCCACCCATTTCGTAAAGGGAAGAGGAATTGGTCACGTTCGCAGAACTTCAGCGGCAAGCTTCATGAGGCTGGGCGTTCGTCTTCATGCCTTGGCCAGGTTACGACGGTGGCCGCGAGGGCCGGCAACGTGCCGCCAGTTCGACCGGCACGGGCCAGCGGTGACCTTGGGCCAGCAGCCCCTGAGCTTCCTCGGGGCCCCAGGCACCCGCGGCGTAATTAGGAAAGTCGCTCGGGGCGGTGACCTGCCACGCTTCGAGCACGGGCATGAGGAGCTGCCAGGCGGCCGCCACCTGATCGGCACGCATGAACAGCGTGGCATCGCTTTTCATGATGTCCCACAGCAGCGTTTCATAGGCGTCCGGCGACGGCACATCGAAGCTCCCGCGATAACTGAACCGCATGTCCACCGGTCGCAGTTGCATCCTGGCCCCCGGATACTTGGCCTGGAAGCCCAGGACGATGCCCTCCTCGGGCTGGATGCAGAGAATCAGCCGCGACGGCTGCCAGCCCAGGGAGGCTTCGGCGGGGAACGCCTGGTGGGGGACCGCCCGGAACTGGATGGAGATTTCGGACGCCTGCCGGGGCAGGCATTTGCCGGTGCGGAGGTAAAACGGCACGTCCTGCCAGCGCCAATTGTCGATGAACAACTTCAACGCGGCAAAAGTTTCGGTCTGGGAATCGCGCGCCACGCCTTCGGCCTCACGATAGCCGGGCGCGGGTTTGGCGCCGGCGCGGCCGGGCCCGTACTGTCCGCGCATGGCGCTCTGGGAGACGGCGTCCGGATGAATAGGGCGGATGGCATGGAGCACGTCCACCTTCTTGTTGCGAATCTCGTCGGCCTGGAAGGAGACCATCGGTTCCATGGCCACCAGACAGAGCAGTTGCATCAAGTGATTCTGCACCATGTCCCGCAAGGCGCCGGCGTGATCATAATAGCCGCCGCGATGCTCCACCCCCACCGTTTCCGCCACGGTGATGGTGACATAGTCAATGTAGCGCCGGTTCCACAGGGGCTCAAAGAGGGGATTCGCGAAGCGGAACGCGAGGAGGTTTTGCACGGTCTCCTTGCCGAGATAATGGTCAATGCGGTAAATTTGGTTTTCGGCGAAATGAGCGGCGAGCACGGCGTTCAAGGCGAGCGCGGAGGCCAAATCATGGCCGATGGGCTTCTCAATCACGATGCGGGACCCTTCGCGGTCCCGGGCCAGTCCGGCCTCGCCGAGGAATTTGGGAATTTCGCCAAACAGGCCGGGCGGCGTGGCCATGTAAAAGATCCGCTGGGCCGGGCAACCCCATTCTTTTTCAAGCTTCGCGCAATGTTTGCCCAGGGAGGCATAAGTGGGCAATTGCTGGAAATCCCCCGGCTGATAATGGAGGTGGCGCGCAAATTGAGCCCAGACGGCCGGTTTGGCCTTTCCGAACCGGGAGAATTTATTGACCCCCTCGTGGAGGCGCTGGCGCAAGGCGTCCTCTCCGAGCTTGATACGGTCAACCGCAATGATGGCCAACTGTTCCGGCAGGCCGCGGTCCTGGGCGAGGTCAAAGAGCGCCGGAATCAATTTGCGATGCGTGAGGTCACCCGCGCCGCCAAAAATGACGAACACAGTCGGGCCGGGCTGGTCGTTGGTTTTCATGCCTTGGCCGTTTTTTCCCAGTCGGTGTGGAAGGTCCCTTTGGCATCAATCCGCTCGTAGGTGTGAGCGCCGAAAAAGTCGCGCTGCGCCTGGATGAGATTGGCCGGGAGCCAGGGGCTGCGGAACGCGTCGAAATAACCGAGCGAAACCATCAACCCGGGAGCCGGCACGCCGGACACGGCGGCCTGGCATACCACCTGCCGCAAATCTTCCTGCTGCGCGATGAGCTGGCGCGCCATTTTGGCATCCAGCAGCAAATTGGCCAGATCGGGTTTTGACCGGTAGGCGGCGCAAATATCCTCCAACAGCGCGGCGCGGATAATGCAGCCGCCACGCCAGATTCGGGCCACGGCGGCCAGATCAAAGTCGTAGCGGTACTTGGCCGAGGCCGCCGCGAGCAGGGCAAAGCCTTGGGCGTAGGTGGTGAGGATGGCGGCGGAAAGCGCGCGGCCCAGTTGGGCAACCAGGGTGTTCTTGTCACCGTTCAGGCGCTGAATGGGCCGCCCATAGACCGGGCCGGCCTGCGCTCGTTCCTTCACGAGCACGGACAGGTCCCGCAAGGCCACCGCGAGGTCAATCGTTGGCGTGGGCGCCTGCAGTTCCATGGCGCTTTGCGAGGTCCACATGCCCGTGCCGTTCTGTTTGGCCACGTCGAGCAATTCATCAATCAACCGGCGGCCGGTCTGCTCATCCGGCCTGGCAAAAATTACTCCGGTGATCTCGACCAGGTAACCGTTCAATTCGCCTTGGTTCCATTCCCGGTACACGTTCTCCAGTTCATCATCGTTCAAGCCAAGACCGCGCTTCATCAGGTCGTACGTTTCGGCGAGCAATTGCATGATGCCGTACTCAATGCCGTTGTGAACCATCTTGACGAAGTGACCGGAGGATCCCGGCCCCAGCCAGGTCACGCAGGGTTCACCCTGGATGCGGGCGGCGACCGCCTCGAAGACCGGACGGACGCGTTCGTAGGCCGACTTCGGCCCGCCGGGCATAAGGCTTGGTCCATGACGTGCGCCGGCCTCACCCCCGGAAACGCCCACGCCCAAAAAGTGGAGGCCGGCTGCGGCCAAGGTTTTGGCGCGCAAATCGGTGTCCTTAAACCAGGAGTTGCCCGCGTCAATGATGAGATCGCCCGGGCCCAAAAGCGGGACCAACTCGTGGATGACCGAATCCACCGCCGCACCCGCGGGCACGAGCAACATGATGGCGCGGGGCGGACGGAGCAAAGCGATGAAATCAGCGGTGTTGGTCGCGGCGCAGATGGCACGTTCGCCGGATTCCCGGCGCAGCTCGGCCACCTTGGCCGGGTCTTGGTCATAGCCGGCGACGGCAAAACCATGGTCGGCGATGTTGAGGACCAAATTGCGGCCCATCACCCCGAGACCGACCATGCCGATTTCAGACATTGACTGGATGTGCGGGTTGTTCATTTACTTTCTCAAAATTAACGTTGCCAGAGAATTCGCGATTCCTCCAGCGGCACGGACACCCCGGCGCACCGGGGCATGAGGCGCACCGTGTAATCGGCAGCCGGGCGGTCCGCTCCCACGGTGGCGCTGTAGGCATAGCCTCCGTTGGTTCCGGCCAGCGGATGAAGGCGGGTCATTTCGAGCCTCACCGGGGCGCCGTCCTTGACGCCATCGGCGTATAGTTCCACGCGCAAGGTCCGGGGATCGAGCGCCTCGAGCCAAACCTGAACTTCAAACACATGGTGGCCGTCGCCGGTCCGGGTGGTGCACTCACCGAAACGCACGGAGGCCCACTTGCGGTCAATTTCACGCCGCCATTCGACCATTTGCCGGGCGAGGGCGCCCGATCCGGCCATGCGCGACCGACCGGCGGCGGCGGCGGGCAGGTAGTGCTGCTCCACGTATTCGCGCACCGTGCGGTCGGCGGAAAAGCGCGGGGTCAGCCGCGCCATGCTTTCGCGCATGCGCGCGACCCAGGCGGTGGGGATGCCCTTCTCGTTGCGGTTGTAAAATTCGGGGATCACCTCGCGTTCCAAACGGTCGTAGAGAGCGCCGGCTTCGGCGGCGTCCCAGGATGGATCGCCGTCGTGTTCCTGCCCATCGCCGAGCGCCCAGCCCAAATCGGGCGCACAGGCTTCCGCCCACCAGCCGTCGAGTTCCGAAAGATTGAGGCCACCGTTGACCAGCACTTTCATGCCGCTGGTGCCACAAGCCTCCCAAGGCCGCCGGGGCGTGTTGAGCCAGACATCCACCCCTTGGACGAGGCGCCCGGTCAAGTGCATGTCGTAGTCGCTGAGAAAGATCGCATGAGGACGGACGGACGGCTGGCGGATGAAATGGATCCATTGTTGGATTAGACGCTGCCCGTCCAGGTCGGCCGGATGCGCCTTGCCGGCAATGATCAGTTGCACGGGCCGTTGCGGATTGGTCAGTATGCGCAACAGTCGCTCCGGGTCATGCAGCAGGAGATTGGGCCGCTTATAAGTGGCAAACCGCCGGGCAAAACCCAGAGTCAGCACGTCGGGACTAAACAAATGTTTCACCGCCTCAACGGTCTGGCTTGACGCGCCGGCGACAGCGTAATGCCGGGCCAGGCGGTCACGGGCGTATTCCACCAAACACTTGGTGGTGGCACAGCGAAATTGCCACAGGCTGTCGTCGGAAACACGGCGAATATCGTTTTCCAAGTTCTCGGTCATTCCCAGCCAGCGGTTTTTGCCACAAGCCTTGGTCCAGAGGTCATCGGCGGCCGCCGAATCCCAGGTGGGCATGTGGACCCCGTTGGTGACATGGCTGACCGGCACCTCGTCCGCCGGCCATTGGGGAAAGAGCGGTTCAAAGAGGTGCCGGCTGACCTGGCCATGCAGGCGGCTCACCCCGTTCACCGCCCCGCTGCCCCGGATGGCCAGGTAAGCCATGTTGAAACTTTCCGAAGCGTCGTCCGGATGCTGGCGGCCGAGGGCCAGCAAGTCGTGGAGGGTGATGCCGAGCTTGTCCGTGGCGTAATGGCCGAGGAACTGCTCAATCATCGCCGGGGTGAAGCGGTCAAAGCCGGCGGCCACGGCGGTGTGGGTGGTGAACAGATTCCCCGCCCGGGTGGCGGTCAGCGCCTCGGCAAAGGGCCGCCCGATTTCCCGCATGAAATCACGGGCACGCTCCAGCACGGCAAACGCCGCATGCCCTTCATTCAAGTGACAGACATCCGGCCGGAGGCCGAGCGCCGCGAGCAGGCGCCAGCCGCCAATCCCCAGCAGGATTTCCTGCTTGAGGCGCAGCTCCGGTCCGCCGCCATATAATTCGCTGGTGATGCCGCGGTGCGCCGGAAAGTTGGCCGCGTCGTTGCTGTCCAGCAAGTAAAGCTTCACCCGGCCGACCTGCACCTGCCACGCGCGAAGCCACACGGAATAGCCGGGCAGCGCGATCTCCAAACGCAACCATTCGCCGTTCGGCTGGCGCAAGGGGGTGACCGGCAGTTGACCGGGATCGTTGTAAGGGTGGAGGGCCTGTTGGGCACCGTCCTTGTCAATGACCTGGCGGAAATAGCCCTGCTGGTAGAGCAGGCCCACACCGACCACCGGCACCCCCAGGTCGCTGGCGGCCTTGAGCTGGTCGCCGGCGACATTGCCGAGCCCGCCGGAGTAGATCGGGAGCGCCTCGCTGAGCATGTATTCCATGCTGAAATACGCCACGCATTGCAAGGGCGACTGCGGATGATTTTTCTGAAACCAGGCGGGCGTGTCCGCCGCCTGATGCTTGGCCTGCAGGAGTTCGTCCACGGTTTTGCGGAATTTGGGATCGGCCAGCCGGCCTTTGAGCTTGTCCCGGGACACCGTCTGGAGAACCACCCAGGGGTTTTGAGTCAGCTCCCACAACGCCGGCTCAAGCTGCCGCCACACATCGTCGGTGGCATGATTCCATGACCAGCGCAGGTCGAGCGCCAGTTCGGCCAGCGAGTCAAAACCCTCAACCTCCGGCGTTGAATAATTTTTGGCCGGGATGCCGACGGGGGTTGGTTGGTTCATGGTATGCTCCGAATTTGTTGTTGGTGTGGATCTTTGCCGGTCTCAGTTTGGATCTCCCTCATTACGCCAGACCTCAACCGCTTCGTGCTCGGACATTTGATGGCAATCCGGCACAGCGGCGCCTGGGCGCTGCTCCGGCACGGGGGCGGCGGCCAAAGCAGCATTGATGATGGCCTGGGCCTCTTGCAGAAGGCGGTGCAAATGATCCGCGCCCTGGAAGCTCTCGGCATATATTTTATAGACATTTTCGGTGCCGGAAGGACGCGCCGCAAACCAGCCGCTCGCCGCGATCACCTTCAATCCGCCGATGGCCGCGCCGTTGCCTGGGGCGCGGGTCAGGATGTCCTGGATTTTTTCGCCCGCCAATTCGGTACGGGTGACCTGCCGCAGTGACAGCTTGGCAAGCAGGGCCTTTTGTTCCGGCGTGGCGGGGGCATCCACCCGGGCATAACACGGTTCCCCGAACTCGTGTCTGAATTCACGGTAGGTCTCGCCGGGATCGTGGCCGGTGCGCGCCGTGATTTCCGCAGCCAGCAATGAGGGGACGATACCGTCCTTGTCCGTCGTCCAGACGGTGCCGTCCCGCCGCAGGAAGATCGAACCGGCGCTTTCCTCGCCGGCAAATCCCAGCGAACCAGCCAGCAGGCCATCCACGAACCACTTGAATCCCACGGGCACCTCGAACAGTTTGCGGCCCAGTTTGGCCGTGATCCGGTTAATCATCTGGCTGCTCACGATGGTTTTCCCGACCGCGGCCGATGGGGACCACTTGGGCCGGTGCTGAAACAGATAGGAGATCGCCGCGCAGAGATCGTGATTGGGCGGCAGCAAGCCTGCGCCCCGGGTGACAATCCCGTGACGGTCGTGGTCGGTGTCGCAGGCGAACGAAAGGTCAAATTGATCCTTGAGGCCAATCAATCTTTGCATGGCATACGTCGAGGAGGGATCCATGCGAATCTGGCCGTCCCAATCCACGGTCATAAAACCGAACGTTGGGTCAACCACCTCGCTGACCACCGTGAGGTCCAACTGATGTCGCTCCGCAATGCGCGCCCAGTAATGCACACCGGCACCCCCCAGCGGGTCAACGCCCAGACGAATTTTGGCGCTGCGAATAATGTCCAGGTCAAGCACATTGCCCAAGTCGTTGACATAGGCGTTCAGATAATCGTGCCGGTGCGTCGTCGGGGCGCGCAACGCCCGCGCGTGGGGAATTCGTTTCACGCCGGCCAGCCGGGCTGCCAACAGCTCATTGGCCTTGGCCTCAATCCAATCGGTGACGGTCGTGTCCGCCGGGCCGCCATGGGGCGGGTTGTATTTAAAGCCGCCATCGTGCGGGGGATTATGCGAGGGCGTGATGACGATGCCATCGGCCCTTCCGCTGGTACGAGACTGATTGTAAGCCAGGATGGCGTGGGAAATGACCGGGGTGGGAGTGTATTCGTCCCCGTCGGCAAGCATCACCTCGACGCCATTGGCCGCCAGCACCTCCAGCGCGGTGGCGCAGGCAGGGATGGAAAGCGCGTGGGTATCAATGCCAAGGAACAGCGGGCCGGCGATGTTCTTTGACGTGCGGTAAAGACAGATCGCCTGGGTGATGGCGAGGATGTGCCATTCGTTGAAAGCCAGTTGAAAGGAGGAGCCGCGATGACCGGACGTGCCAAACATGACGCGCTGCGCCGGCACCTGGGGATCGGGCACTCCGGTGTAATAGGCGGTGACGAGGCGCGGCACATTGACGAGCATCCCCGCCGGCGCCGGCTGGCCGGCCAGCGGGCTTATGGCCATGGTATTTTCTCCGCAGGCACCGTTGCGTCCGCCATCATCCTGGCCAGCCGGGGATGGAATCGCACCGACTCCTTTAATTGCACAACGATCATGCATTTAAGCTGTGGGTGATGCTGGCGTCTAAAAACTGGCGCACCCGCGGGTTGGGGTCGCGCATGATCTCATCGGGGGTGCCGATGGCGACGATGCGGCCTTCATCCAGCATGGCAATGCGCATGGCGATGCCGAAAACCAAGTCACGGTCATGGGAGACCACCAACGAGGTGGCGTGAATCCGCTCGTTGAGCATCACGATGTCGTTGGCGATGTTGATGGATGAGATGGGGTCGAGTTCGCTGGTTGGTTTGTCATAGAAAATCAATTGTGGTTCCCCGATCACCGCCCGGGCGATGGCGACGCGCTTGCGCATGCCCCCGGAGAGTTCGTCGGGCATTTTACCCCCGGCACCTTTCAGGCCGATGAGTCCGAGCTTCTGGGCAACGATCTCGGCGATTTCGGCGGGTGATTTCAAGTGATGCTCGGCCAGATAGATGCCAATATTCTCTCCGACGGTCATGTTGGCCAGCAAGGCGCAGGACTGGAAGACCATCGCGACGCGGTAACGGGTGGTCAGCTCGGGGGATTGGATCGGTATGCCGTCAATCAGAATCTCCCCTTGGTCGGGTTTTTCCAAGCCGATGAGCTGTTTAAGCAACACCGATTTGCCGCCCCCGCTCGGTCCCATGATGACGAAAATTTCACCGGGGCTGACCTCGAAACTGACGCCCTTGAGCACTTCATGGCCTTGGTAGCTTTTGCGCAGGCCGTGAACCACCAACCGGACGCCCTGCTGCCTGTGGGGAACGGCGTTCACGGCGGCGGCTTGAATGGATTGGTCTGCGCCGGCGCCTTCATAAATCCTGTTGGGCGCCGGCGGCCTGGCGCATCTGGTCATGCTCGGCGCCGGCCATGCCTTCTTCGGTGAGGTTCGTGTTGTCGCTGCGCCCCTCCTCATCCTCATCCTCGCTGGCCGACACCGGCGCCTGGCGCCCGGCGGAACCCGGCAACGGATCCCAGCGTTCGGATTCAGGGGCCGCTTCCAGCGCCTGCTCTTGCCGGTCCACATCCGGCGATGGTTCGCCGGTCAATTCCCGTTTGGCCTGCTCCCAGTCGGATTTCGACACTTCATGCGTGGGGTGGCCGTTGATGCCCGCCAGTTCCACCGCCCGTTCCCGCACCATTTTGCGGGTGACCGTGCCGATGCCGGCGGAATTTTCAGTCAACACCCCTTCTTTCAATAGATTTGGTTTCATAAGCTGGTCCTTACCGTCCATGCATGGTTTGGGCATTGTGGGATGTTTTCATCTCGCGTTCGCCGCGGTCCTCCCGGTTGTCGCGGGACTGGGAGAAAATATTATCCCGCTTTTTCGGCTTGGTCCCCGGAGGAAGAGCCGGGGCACTGGCCCGCAAAGTGTGGATTTCTTTGGGAAAAACCGCCGGCGGCGGGGGAGCCTCCGCTTTGGCTTTGGAGGGTTTGATATATTTGGTGGTCATTGGATTAATGAGGAATTGCGGTGAATGGCCGGACGACAAGGGTCAGACGGTCTTGCGGTAAAAACTCGAACGGTCGTCCGCCTCCAGCCAGTCAAATGTCGAGTTGGTTTCGGGATTGAGTCCAAGTTTGTGACAGTTTTCGATGAAGTAGCCGCGCCGCTCCGGGTTTTTCATGGGGCTGGCGGCCTCCATTTCATCCGACCAAGTCTTGATTTCCGCCGGGGTTTTCACGGTGCCGTTGGCCCGCAACCAGACGCCGACATCTTCATAAGATGTTGCGCCTTGAACGGCGGTTTTGAATTGGTCGCCCGTGATGCCCTTGAAACCAAAGAGCAGGTTGTCCAGCGGACAATCAAAATGATACTCTCCCGCGGTTCCGGCGAGAGTGGCGCGGCACTTGTCCACCGCGCGGCTGGCAATGGCAAATCCGGCGAGGCGTTCCCGCGGGCTGTGCGGGGCTTGTTTGGAAAGGTCGTGGGTGACGATTTGGGTGTTCATATTCTTGTTTCCGTGATTTTCCGCGGTTAATTCATTTCTTGGCTTGGGAATGGGCTTCCACAAACCACAGCCATTTGTCGGTGCCGCGGGAAACCTCGGTGAACAAATCCGCCGTGTCAGCGTCGTCCAGGGCATTCGCTTCATTGATGGTCGCGCGGGCCGCCTGCCCGAAGGTGGAAAGCGCCCGGGCCACGGCTTCGACATGTTCCATGCCGTCGGCAATGTTGAGGGGATATTCGGGGAGGCGGGTGCGGGCGGCGGCCAGACGCACCGTTCCTTCGGCAATGCCGCCCAACTGGACGATGCGTTCGGCAATCATGTCCACATAGGACTCCACGGCTTCGTCCACCTTGTCAAACAGCTCATGCAAACCGATGAAGCTGGGGCCTTTCACGTTCCAATGCGCCTGTTTCATTTGCATTTGCAGATCCACGGCCGAGGCCAGCCGCTGGTTCAGGAGCGCGTTCAACTCCAAACGACGCTGTTCCGTGATGTCGTTTTCGGTTTCATACATTTTGGGGGCTTCCGCGAGGGGAATGATGGATGGTTTCATAAATTATCGGATTGTTTGGGGTGGGGAATTGTCCATTCAGTTTGGATTGTGATAGCCATGGACCCGGGTCTGATTGCGTTCCGCGATCAAATCCGCCTCCGCCTTGAGCCAGTGCTGCACCTCGTGCCCGGACCGGGAACCCTGGTTTACATAACTGAAGTAGGCGCGCCGAGCCACTTCGTCCGGTGAGGGGATGAATTCCCTGGCCCCCTGGGCCTGGGCCGCCGCAGTCGGCCGCGGTGGCGCCGCAGGCGTTGTCGTTGCAGGCATGGGGGTCGTAGATTGCTGGTGCTGGTCTTGGTGGTGCTTGGAATGTTTCATAATATGAGTATGTGCCGGATGGAGTTGCGTTTCACATGGGGTCTTCACCCCATTCTTTTGACCCAAAGGTTTTTAGGGGATGAGGGCGCGCATTTCCCGGGCATGAGAGGGTGTGCGTTCAAGCGGCCGCGACGGCTGGCGCCAGAAGATGTGCCGGACCATGCTCGATGGCGGCCGTGGTCAAATTGACATACACGGTGGATTCCTCGTAACTGATCCGGATCACTTTATCCGTCGGGATTTCCACCTCCTGGCCGGACAGCCGGTGGCCGGTTTTGACGACCAGGTGGCGGATCGCCCAGCTCCGGTCATCCACCATAAAATCGCAGATGTGCCCGGTCAGGCCGTCGAGTCCCTGGACGTGGTAGCCGGCCACCGCCTGCGTGCTGCGCAAATGCGCGGCAGCGCTGTCGCGCTGGGTGCCGTTGGCCACGGCCCGTTCGCTCATCTCCGTGGCCGCGGGCGGCGAAACCATCGGAAAGCCGCTGTGACCCCACAAGCCGTCACCCTGCCAGTAATCCGGCCAGCCATAATATTGGAAATAACGCACCTCGTACTGCCGGGAGACCGGCTGGTGGGTTTCAATGGCCGGGCTGTCTTCAATCTGCTTCCGGGTCAGCTTCACAAACACGAGCTTCCCGGGCGGGTACAGATGGTCCAGGGCGTGGGGCGAAATCAGCACCTGCCGGCCCGTCAACCACGGCCCGGTGTCCGCCACGAGATAACGGACCGCCCAGCGCTGATCGTCAAAGTAGAAATCCTTCACGGCACCGATTTCGCCGTCGGTGGCGCCGAGTTTGTCACCGTATAATTGTTTGATGCTTTGAATCATATAGGGTTCCTCCTCCAACAATGGCCGGGTGGGCCGCCCGTTCAAATCCGGCCAAGCAGCAGCAGGACCACCAGGATGACCGCCAGCAACCCCAGGCCGCCGCTCGGGTAATAGCCCCAATTCCGGCTGTGCGGCCAGGCCGGCCAGGCGCCGAACAACATGAGAATGAGCAGAATCAGCAGAATAGTTCCTAACATAATGTGCCTTTCAATTTGGTTTGATTGATAAAATAACTTTAGTTCAAGCCAGCAGCGGATGCCATGGGGTGTAACCCGACCCGCGGATTTCCCCCGGCCACCTTCAGCATTTCTTTTGAGCCCGCCCGGACCCACGGAATTCCGACCAAAAGGAGCCGACCAGACCCGCGCCTTTCAGCAGGGTCCGCCACCAGGAAGTTTGCGCGGCGGCGGGCGCGTCGGCCTGACGCCGGCAGGAGGCCAGACCGGCGGCCAAGGTGGCCGCGGCCGACACCATGGAGCGGATGGTTCCCGCCTGGCGGGCGAGCGCGGCCGCTTCCTCCGCCAGCGTCTGCCAATCCTGTCGCAGCAGGGCACGATTGAGTTCGCTTTCCGCCAGCAACAGTTGTTTCCGGGATTTGAGCGCGGTCATAGGAGGATTTTGTCAAAAGCGGCACGGTCTTTGCGAAGTTGATCCAGCGAGGCGGACAGGGTCTGCCAGTCACGCAACAAGGTGCGGAGGCGCCAGCACAAACCCAACCCGGCGGCTCCGTAGAGGCCGGTCAGGATCAGCAGCACCGCCAGCGGAGAGTACATCCACAAGGAATAAACAATGGCCGCCGTCAGCGTCAGGCCTGCCAACAGACCGAAGGTGGCGATGCCCAGCGCCAAAAAAAAGGAGTGCAGCAGGCACTCACGCGCCTCCTGCACTTCCACCGCCAGCAATTCGAGCCGGTTTTCACCGATGGCGAGCAGCCGCCGCGCCATCTGTTTGGACGAGGCGGCCACTTGATGCAGGCTGGCAGTGGAGGCTTCCATAACGGGATCAATCACAGTTGCGGGAGCACCGGCGGGCGAGCAGAAAACCCAAGAGCGCCCCCACGCCCACGCCGATGGCGATGGCTTGATAGGGATGTTCATGCACGGCTTCATCGGCCGCTTTCGCTCCGGCGACCGCCTTGTCGCGGACCCGGCCGGCCATGGCCTTGCCGCTTTCCAGCGCGGCGGCGAGCCGTTTGCGGGCTTCGCTGACTTTTTCGCCGGCCACATCGGCGGTGGCGGCGATCAGGGCGCGGGCATCTTCCGCCAGATGGCTCACGTCTTCATTGATGGGTGGGGTTTGTTGGTTCATATTTTATTGATTTTTATTGGTTTTTAGTTCGTTGGTTTGTATTAACGGTAAATTTTCGGCGCCGGCCAGATGAGCGGCGGTCGGCGAGGCGGACACATGCAGCACGGAGTTGCGCCCGCCAAACGGGTTGGGCACGGATTCCGCCACCAGGGGATCGGGCATCCATTGGCCGTCCACCACCAGGCAGTATTCGTAGGTGCCGGGGGCGAGGGCCGTTTCCTTCCACCAGTTGCCGACGCCGGAGGAATGCAGCGTTTTGGCTTCCGGCTGCCAGTGGTTGAAGGAGCCGGCCACAGAAACGGAGGTGGCGGTGGGATGGGTAAATTCAAAGCGCACGGGCACCAGCCCGGGGGCGGCGGCGTTGTCGTGGTTATGGTTGTGTTTCATATTGGGTGACGGGGAGATTTTTTTGACCTTTGTTTTTTGAAATTCTTTTGCTTTCACATTCAGGATGATGCGCTGAAAACTCCGGCAATGGCCATGGGGTGTTTTCCCCATGATGGTTCAATCGGCTGATTACATTCGTCACTGGGGATTTGGCCGCAAAAAAGCAACCATAAAACACTTAACCGCCATGCCCATACCGCCAAGATTGATGACATTTCAGGCATCCTCGTCATAA
>Ga0182030_10006175_pt1 | contig 25328 bp, 29 predicted proteins | sample 812S3MmetaG_FD_121299 | JGI IMG/M metagenome (GOLD analysis project Ga0182030, IMG submission 121299) | Permafrost microbial communities from Stordalen Mire, Sweden - 812S3M metaG (Illumina Assembly) | ecosystem: Environmental > Terrestrial > Soil > Wetlands > Permafrost | place: Sweden...
TCAGGGAGCTCGCCTCGAAGGAGCAGATGCCAGACATCTTCGAGCGAGCGTTGCTCGGCCAGCTCGACGGCGGAGTACTGCCGGTAATGGAAGAGGCCTTCTTGACCGCGCACATCGCCGACCGTGGTCTCGGCCACCACGACGCCCTCGAGTCCGGCGGGAACATCAGTGCTGGTCTCGGTGGCCGGGCGAATCCGTGCCACTCCCATTAGATCCCGGAGCGACACCACGCCGACCAGATCGCCACCATCAACGACGGGGAGATGGCGGTAGCGGTGCGACGTCAGGCTGCTCCACGCCGCGTCCACCTTCTCGTCGGGACTCAGGACGTCGGGATGGTGGGTCATCCAAAGACTGACGGTTTCCCGGTCGGACGCGGTCGACGTGGCGGCGGCACGGAGCAGGTCACGCTCGGTCAAAATCCCGACCGCCTTCCCCAGTTCGGTCACGATGACGGAGCCGGTGCCGGCCTGCTCCATGAGGTGAGCGGCCACCGCCAAAGTGTCGGCGCTGTTGCACGTCACCGCCGGTGACGTCATGAGGTCTCGCACAATGGTTTCCATGGATCCACTATGCCTGTCTGGATCCCGTCTGTAAATGTTGATCAAGTCAACGTAAAGTAGGGAGCTATGGAGCGGATGTTGCAAAGCGAGGAGGCGGCTCGGCGTCTCGGAGTGAAGGTGGCGACCCTGTACGCCTACGTCAGCCGTGGCCTGCTCGAATCGCATCCCGAGCCCAATGGCCGCCGGCGCCTGTTCGATCTGGCTGACATTGAGCGGCTGGCCAAGCGGCGACGCGGGAGCGGTGGCACCGAATCTCGGTTGGCCACGGTGACCACCGGAGTGACCCAACTTCGTGACGACGGTCCGGCGTATCGAGGTCGCCCGGCCACCCAGCTGGCGACGGAACTGTCCTATGAGCAAGTGGCCGAATTGTTGTGGCAGAGCGATTCCGATGGTGAGTGGATGGCACCCGACCTCGGCCCATGCCCCTTGACAGACTCATTTGATCGCATGCGATGGACGCTCGTGATGTGTGGCGCGACCGATCCCTTGCGCGCTGATGCGCGGCCCGAAGCAGTGGCGCGATCGGCCCGGCGAGTTACTGCTGCGCTCGTCAACTCCGTCGGTCCCGAGGTCCCGCAAAATGACGCCGACACTCCAATCGCCAACCGACTGGCCAATCGATTGACCCGAAGCGGTACTTCCCTGTCGGCTTCGGCCACCAACGCAGCGCTGATCCTTATGGCGGATCACGAGTTGGCCACGTCTACCTTGGCCGTGCGCGTTGCGGCATCCGTGCGGACCGATATCTACGACGCACTGTTAGCCGGGCTGGTCACTATGGCCGGACCGCTCCATGGTGGCGTCAGCCAAAAGGCCTATGAGCTGTTGGTCATGGCCGAACGCGATGGGCCGGCGCGAGCCCTCAACGAAGTGCTGCGCTCCGATCGGCATCTGCCAGGGTTTGGGCACATGGTCTATACCGACGGAGATCCGCGATTTGATGCCCTGCTGCCCTTGATCGAACCATTGCTCAGCGACGAACGACGCCAGCTCCTGCGCGAGATTCTGCGGCTGGCCGAGGCCAACAATGTCCCGCCGCGCAATTGTGATCTGGCGCTGGCGGCCTTGAGCTGGGGGACCGGCATGCCGACCGATGCCGGGCGGACCATCTTCACCATCGCCCGGGTGGCTGGCTGGACGGCGCATTACCAAGAGGAGTTGACCGAGCGACCGCTCCGATTCCGGGCCAGGGCGGTCTACAGCGTCTGACCGGCGCCCACTCAGCCTCTTGCGCACGCCGCGCCGGTCGGACGATCTTCGTCGCCCCAGCCGAGTGCCTCGCCTTCGGGCCAGAAGTCCCCGGTGATGGCGTCTTGTAGGTAGTCCACCGGAGCGGTGCGGCGACTGGTGGTGATTTCCCGCAATGCTTCCAGGAGCACGTCGACATCTTCCCCCGATGTCCCCAGTCCACAACTGGCCCGAACGGCACCGGGGATCTCCCGGCGATCGCCTCGTTGTACGGCCGCGCGTGCGTCGGCCACGCCTTCGGGCCCAATGCCAAGCAAACGAAGGAGGTAGGGATGGGCGCAGAAACAGCCATGCCGCACCCCGATGCCCCACTCAGCGCTTAGGCGAGCCGCCACCAGTGCATGATGCATCCCGTCCACCGTGAACGTGGCCACCGACAAGGTGTCGGTTCCCGCCTCCGGACCGAGCACGTGCACGCCATCAATTTCCCGCAGTCCCTCGTGCAGTCGGGTGGAGAGCGCAGCTTCGTGCTCAATGACAGCATCCCAACCTAGGCGACCGATCTCGTCCATCGCCGCACCGAAGGCCACCGCCCCGATCACGTTGGGCGAGCCCGCTTCTTCGCGGTCGGGCGGATCGGTCCAGATGACTTCATCCAGATCGACCAGGTCCACCGCGCCACCCCCGGCGAGGAACGGATCGCCCGTGGCAAACGCACTGCGAGGACCGATCAACGCGCCTGCTCCGTAAGGGGCATAGAGCTTGTGTCCGCTGAAGGCGATGAAGTCGGGATCAGCGGGGAGCGGTCGGTGGGGGGCCAACTGGGCGGCATCGAGCAGGACGGGGATGCCCCGGGCGTGTGCCTCGGCACAAATCTCAGCGATGGGCGGCAACCATCCGGTGACGTTGGATGCGCCGGTGATGGCCAAGAGGGCGGGCCGACGTCCCGCATCGAGCGCCGCGGTGACGTCGTCGACACTGAAAGTCCCATCGGTTCCGCATTCGACCCAACGTCGCTGAGCGACTCGGGCCCATGGCAACAGGTTGGCGTGATGCTCGACCACGGTGGTGACCACCACGTCTTCGGGGTCGAGTCGGAGCCGGTAGGCCAACTGGTTGATGGCTTCAGTGGTGTTGCGGCAGAGCACCACCACGTCGTCGCCCGATCGGTCCCGACCAGCGAAACGATGTGCGCTGTCCCGCGCCGCCTCGTAAGCGGCGGTGGCGTGGCGGGACTTGTAGCCAGCGCCGCGGTGCACGCTCGAGTACCAAGGCAAGAACTCCGCCACTGTTTCGGCCACCACGGCGAGGGCCGGTGTACTGGCCGCACAATCGAGATCCCTATACGGGCGATCCACGCCGTCGAGGCACGGCACCGCCAGCCCAGCCCCCACCAGTTCGGCGGTGGGAGGGATGAACGTCACCATCCCAGGATAGGGAGCGTCACGTGGCTCGCGATACCGTTCACGCATGGAAGAGCGTTATGAAGCCGATCTCGCCCAATCGCAACGAGTGCTGAACTCAGTTGACCGAGCCCTCGAGCGCCTGAGTGACGGCTCGTATGGCAGCTGCGAGGCGTGCGGCACCCCGATTCGGCCCGAAGACTTGTTGGCCGATCCGGCCCGGAGCGTCTGTGAGCAGCACCTGGCCATTGGCCACGCCGCCAACTGAACGGCGCGCTGACTAGATACTCAGCCCTTTTGCCGCGTCCAACCTCGCCGCCACGTCGGACCAGTTGATGATGTTCCACAGTGCGGCGAAGAAATCAGCCTTCACGTTCTTGTACTGCAGGTAGAAGGCGTGCTCCCAGGCATCGAACACCAGGAGCGGTACTGAACCGTTGCCGACGCTGCTCTGGTGGTCGTAAATCTGCTCAATGATCAATCGGCCGGCCAGCGGCTCATAGGCCAAGGCACCCCAACCCGAACCTTGAATGGTCGAAGTGGCTTGGGTCAGGTGGGCCTTGAACTTGTCGAAGGAACCGAAGTTCTCATCGATGGCACTGCCCAGGGCGCCATCCGGCTTTTCGCCGCCGTCGGGGCTCAGGTTCTTCCAGAAGATGGAGTGGAGCACGTGACCTGAGATATGAAAGGCCAGGGTCTTTTCCAGCCCGACGACGGACCCGAAGTCGTCCTTGTCCCGGGCGTCGGCCAGCTTGTCCAAGGTGGTGTTGGCCCCGGCCACATAGGCGGCATGGTGCTTGTCGTGGTGGAGTTCCATGATCTCGGCGGAGATGTGCGGCTCCAGGGCCGAGTAGTCGTAAGTCAGGTCGGGCAATGTGTAAGGGGCCATGTCGGTGAATTCTCCTCGGTGCGTCGTCGGTCGTCTTGGACGATACCCGAATGGAGCGTCTTTCAACCCAGCCTGACCAGGTCGCACTACGCTCGGCCAGGTGACCGACGATCCAAAAGATCGCTGGAGAGATCTTGGATCGTTCATTCGTGAGCAGCGGGGTTCGGCTCGACTCTCCCTGCGACGCCTCTCTGAACTGGCTGGCATCTCCAACCCGTACTTGAGCCAGATTGAGCGTGGATTGCGGCGTCCCTCGGCCGAAATTCTCCAGCAGATCGCCAAGGCACTGCGCATTTCCGCTGAGACGCTCTACGTGCAGGCGGGGATCCTCGAAGCGCCGGACGGCGCACCCGATCTGACCAGGTTGATCCTGGCCGATCGATCCCTCAACGAAGAGCAGAAGCAGGCCCTTGTTCGTATCTATCTCTCCTTCCGGCGTGACTATGAGGAAGAGCATGGGATCGAGACTCCGGAGGACTCCGAGGAGACCTTGCCGCTCAGTCAAGAAATGTTGCCGTAGCAGGCAGTTTCCGCCTCATGAGTCCAGAGGCAGGCAAAACGACGGTCACCGGTAGGATCTGAGGGCTATGCGTCGTATCGCCGTCCTCTCACTCCACACCTCCCCATTGGCCCAGCCGGGCACCGGGGACGGTGGCGGTATGAACGTCTACGTGCGGGAACTGGCCACTGCTCTGGCGCGATCGGGCACTTCGTGCGACGTCTTTACCCGGGCCTGGTCACCTGAGCTCCCTTCTGTGGTGCGGGTTGAGCCCGGACTGCGCGTGCACCACGTGCCAGCTGGCCCGCTCAGCGTGCTGCCCAAGGAATACCTCCCCGCCGTGGTCGATGATTTCACGCAACGCGTCCTGGAGCGCATGACGGCGCCCGCCTCCATCGGCGCCGATGAGGGCGAAGATCTCCCGTTCAGTTCGATACACGCCAACTACTGGCTGTCCGGGCTCTCGGGCCACGTCTTGAAGCATGAGCTCGACCTCCCCCTGGTGTGCACCTTTCACACCTTGGACCGGGTCAAGGCCGAATCCATGCCCGAAGAAGTCGAAGCCGACATGCCGCATCGCCGGGCCGAAGCGGAAGCCTCCATCATCGCTTGCTCCGATGCCGTCCTGGCCTCGTGCACCGTCGAAGCCGAGCAGATCGCATCGCTGTATGGAGCCGACCCTGATCGCATTCGCATCGTTCCTCCCGGTGTCGACCACGCCTTCTTCGGACCGGGTCACCGACCCCAAGCTCGGCGGGCCCTGGGCCTCCCACTCGACGGCCGCATGCTGCTCTTCGTGGGCCGGATTCAGCCCCTCAAGTGCGCCGACATGGCGGTGGATACGTTGGCTGAACTCAGCGACCGCAGCGACGTGCCCTACCACTTGGTCATCGTTGGAGGCCCGAGTGGGCCCCACGGAGAGAAGTCGCTGGGTGGTCTGCTCGACCTGGCCGACGCCCGCGGTGTGAGGGACCAGGTGCACTTCGTCGATCCGCAACCGCATGAACTCTTGTCGTCTTACTACCGGGCGGCCGACGTGTGCATTGTGCCCAGCCGTTCCGAATCGTTCGGTCTCGTCGCCCTTGAAGCGGCCGCCTGCGGCACGCCGGTGGTGGCGGCCGCCGTCGGTGGACTGACCACCCTCATTGATGAGGGGCGCACCGGCTTCTTGGTCGAGGACCCGACGCCCCAGCGCTATGCCGCCGCCGTGCGTAAAATTTTCGCCGAGCCCTTGCTGGCCGAACGCCTCTCTACGGGGTCGGTGCTCAATGCCCGCCGGTACACCTGGCGGGCGGCCGCCAATGCATTGGTTGATCTGCACGACGAGTTGGGTTCCGGCCGCCTCGTCGAGTGCCGCTGATCCCGCCGACCGCCTGTGCCCGTTGTCGATCTCCCCGAAGACGAGGAGATGGCGGCTGCCGTTCGCTGCATTGAGTCCTGGGTCGCTCGGGAACTGGCGGCCGATGGATTGTTGGTAGCGGCCGAGCTCCAAGAGGTGACCGATCGCACGGCGTCGCACCGGTGGTACTTGCGTTTCAAGGGAGAAGAGAAGGACTTCATCACGGTGTGGCTGACCTTGCGCCAGCGGACGCTCCACCACGAGGTGCAGTTCATGCCTGCTCCCGAGGAGAACGTGGCCGAGACATTCACCTATCTCCTGCGCTGCAATACCAACCTCTACGGCATGTGGTTCTGCCTCGGCCCTGAAGACGCCGTGTATCTGGTGGGCAAGGTGCCGGCGGCCCTCGTCGACGAAGACGAACTGGACCGTATCGCCGGATCATCGGTGATTTACGTCGACGATCATTTCCCGACGGCCATGTCCCTCGGGTACGCCTCGGTGTATCGCCGCCGACCTCGCCGGTCGTAGGAATCGCCGCACACTCTGTAACGTCTCGCCTATGCCAAAAGTGGTGGTCATCGTGGGTGGCGGGAAAATGGGCGGCGCCCTCTTAGGCGGATTGCTGGCTTCGGGCTGGGTCACGACCGCCGAAGTCGCAGTCGTAGAGCCCGTGGAGGCCCGTCGGACCGAGCTGCACGCCGAGTTTCCCGAGGTCGAGATCCTCAACGCCCCTGGCGCGGGCATGCTCGTCGAAGGAGGCGACCGCTTGGCCGGTGCCGTGCTGGCCGTCAAACCCAATGACGCCGAGGGAGCCTGCCGGGTCCTCGGTGCTGTCGGTGTCACGAGGATCCTCTCCATCGTGGCGGGCATACCCTCCCAACGCCTCGAGACGGCCCTGGGCGGAGCGCCATCGGTGGTGCGGGCCATGCCCAACACGCCGGCTCTGGTTGGTGCCGGGGTGACCGCCATATCGGGAGGGTCACACGCGACGTCGGCCGATCTGGCCTGGGCTGAGGAAGTGATGTCGGCGGTCGGGACAGTCGTGCGGCTGCCCGAGCGCCTGCTCGATGCGGTGACCGGCCTCTCCGGCTCCGGACCCGCCTACTTCTTCCTGGTCGTCGAATCACTGATGGAGGCCGGGGTGCAGATGGGATTGACCCGAGAGATCAGCCGCACGCTCGTGGTCGAAACGATGCTCGGGTCAGCCAAGCTGTTGGCCGAGACCGGTCAGGATCCCGAGGCGCTGCGGGCCGTGGTGACCTCGCCGGCCGGCACGACCGCGGCCGGCGTGCGCTCGCTGGAATCGCGAGCGGTGCGCTCGGCCTTCATGGAAGCCGTGGCCGCCGCCACCGAGCGTTCACGCTCACTCAGTCGCTAAGGGAGTTGCGCCACTTTTCCTCGGGACCGATTGGACCTACCATCAGCGACGGGGGTGGCACTGTGGCAAGGACGCAAGACGTGAAAGCAGCGCAGATTCAATTCATGACGGTCAGTGAGGTCGCAAGCTCTCTCCGGGTGTCGACCATGACCGTGTATCGCCTCATCAACAGCGGCGAACTTCCCGCGGCCCGGATCGGACGCTCATTCCGTGTACGCACCGCTGACCTCGAACACTTCGTCGCCGATCACTTCACCCGGGCCGGCTGAGGTCGGCTGAGGGGAAGAAGGCCACCCCGGATTGCCGACCCATGTTTCGGCGCCGAAGGCGGGGCGGATGGTCTTCTTTCTGTCCGACTACGGCACCCGCGACGAATTCGTGGGCGTGGTCCACGCCGTCCTGGTGTCCTTGGCGCCGAACGTCGTGGTCATTGATCTGACCCATCGGATCCCCGCCTTCGACGTGCGCGCTGGCGCGCACACCTTGGTTCGTGCCGTGCCTCATCTGCCTCCGGGCGTTGTGCTGGCCGTCGTCGATCCCGGGGTCGGTTCGTCTCGCCGAGGCCTGTGCCTGCAATGCAAAGGGGATCACGACGAACCGACCTTCTTCATCGGCCCTGACAACGGCCTCCTCGTGGCCGCCGCCGAATTGGTCGGCCACGGGTCGATTGACCAGGCTTTCGAACTGTCCCCCCAGAGCAGCAAAGCGGAGCCGTCACAGACCTTCGATGGGCGTGACCTGTTCGCACCGGCCGCCGCGGCGCTGTGCCGCGGGACCCCTCCCCAACACCTGGGCCAGCCCATTGAGGTCGAGTCACTTGTACGGCTCTTCGATGGCGTGGTCGAACACGGCCGCATGGCCGACGGTCGGATTTGCCTGCGGGCCGAAGTCACCTGGGTCGATCATTTCGGCAACATTCAGTTGGCGGCCACACTCGATGACGCCCGAACGGCCGGGCTGTCGTTCCAGGACACTGTGAGCGTGACCGCGGTGGTCGAGAGTGATTTGGTCAGCCAACCCCGATTGCCCCGATCACTAGTCCCCGAGGGGGCCAACCTCCGCTGCGTGCAGACCTTTGCCGATCTCGATCAAGGTGAGTTGGGCCTGCTCGCTGATTCCAACAATCACCTGGCCGTCGTCGCTGGTCAGGCGTCGGCCAGCCATTGGCTCAATGTGGCTTCCGGGGAATTGCTGGTGCTGGTGTGGTGAGGATGTGGACGATCTGGACCATGGTTTCAGCCTGAGATTTGGTGTCGGGTCGGGGCTGATCGGTACCATCCGGTTCCGTGAGCGCTGAATCTCCACCGTCCAAGCGCATTCCCGAGGCCACCGTGGTGCGCCTTCCGGTCTACCAACGCATCTTGTCCGAGCTAGTGCGCAACAGCGTTTCGACCGTCTCATCTGAGCAGCTGGCCAGCTTGGCCCGGGTCAATGCCGCGAAAGTTCGCAAGGACCTCTCGCTCCTCGGATCATTCGGGACTCGAGGATCTGGTTACGACCCGGCCTTTTTGATCGCCCAGATCGACCGGGCCCTCGGGGTTGATGAGAACTGGCCGGTAGCCGTGGTCGGCATTGGCAATCTGGGTCGGGCCTTGACTAACTCGCAGGGTTTTGCTTCCCGTGGATTTCAGGTCGTGGCGCTCTTTGACGTTGATCCGCATGTGGTGGGAGAAGACATCGGGGGCGTCAAGGTTCGCCATATGGACGAGATTCCCTCGCTCACCGCATCGGAGCGGCCAGCCATTGGCGTCATCACGACCCCGGCCTGGGCGGCTCAACAGGTGGCCGACACGCTGGTAGCCGTCGGGGTCACCTCCATCTTGAACTTCGCACCACGGGTCCTGGTCGTCCCCACCTATGTCCACTTGCGCTACGTCGATCTCTCCATAGAACTGCAGGTCCTCGGCTTTTACCGATCTCGTCGGGACGAGGGGGATCGCGGCGAAGGGCCCGACGACGCCGCAGACGCCGGCAGGGGACTCTTCCCGTCCCTTCGCTCGGTTGGCCTCTCGGCTCCTAACGAGTTGGACTGAGGCAGCGAACAGAGTTGCCTTCCGTGCCTGCGACCAGGGGGACTGGCACTCGGGGCACGGGGCAGGCAAGCTTGTAGCCCGACTCAGGAAGGATCAGGGTGTCCGTCGTCGTCGTAGGGCTTCAGCACAAGCAGGCCCCCCTCCCATTGCTCGAAGCAGTGGCCATAAGCGACACCGACCTGCACAAGGTGTTGGGTTCGCTTCGGCATTGCCGCAATGTGCAAGAGACGGTCGTCCTCTCTACGTGCCTCCGGACCGAGGTCTATGCGATGGTCGATCGCTTCCATGATGCGGTGGCTGAGGTCTACGACGTGCTGGCCGAACATGCCGGCGTGTCCAAGGACGAGCTCGAGGCGTCGGCCACGGTCCGTTTCGATGACGATGTGACCGCGCACCTCTTCGCCGTGACGGCTGGCCTCGAGTCAACCGTGCTTGGCGAGAGCGAAATCGTCGGCCAGGTCCGGCGTGCCTATGAGCACGCTCAAGACGAAGGCATGTCCGGACCGGTCCTCTCCGCCCTCTTTCAGCACGCCCTCCAGACCGGCAAACGTGTACGGACGGAGACGGGCATCGCGCGGGGCACCACCTCGTTTGCCTATGCCGCCGTTGCCGTGGCCCGAGGTGAGAGCGGCAACGACTTGTTGGGGAAGCGGGTCGTCGTCGTCGGTGCCGGAGAAATGGGATTGGGCGTTTGCCGAGCGCTGTGTGACATCGGGACCGAGGGGGCGCCGAGTTCCATTGTGGTCGTGAACCGTTCGCTGGACCGAGCCGAAGAGTTAGTGCGTAACGCTGGTTCGGCCAGTCAACTTCGCGCCGCCCCGCTCGACGCCGTGCACCAGGAATTGGCCAAGGCCGACGTGGTGCTGGCTGCGGTGGCGGCCGAGGCGCACGTGCTCATGGCGGCCCACTTTTCCGGGGTGGCCGGCCCGATGTTGGTCATCGACCTGGGAGTGCCCCGCAATGTGGATCCCATTGCCGGCACGTTGCCCACCGTCACGTTGTTGGACATGGACATGCTGGGCGCATCCGTGGCCGAGGCCTTGGGCGATCGTCAGGAAGAATCGCTGGCGGCGCAGGTCATTGTGTCCGAAGAGGTCGAGCGCTACCGATCCGCCAGTCGCCAGCGCGGTGCTGCTCCGGTCATTGCGGCCTTGCGCGCCCGCCTCGAATCATTGCGTGAATCCGAATTGGAGCGGCACCGGGCCCAGTTGGCCGACCTCACCGAAGCGGAATGGGAGCAGGTCGATGCCGCCACCCGTGCCGCCTTGGCCAAATTGCTGCATGAGCCAACCATGTTGTTGAAGGAAACCGCCGGGTCCCCGCGCGGTGAGCGCCTGGTCGAGGCGCTGCGCATCCTCTTCGATCTCTAAGGACATGACGGGCACGCTGCGCCTGGCTACCCGCGGGTCACCGCTGGCGCTGTGCCAAACCGAGTTGGTCGCCGAGTCGTTGCGGGCGGTCCATGTCGGACTCGAGATTGAGGTCGTCGTGGTTCGCACCCAGGGTGACGTCCTCTCTGCTTCGCTCGATCAGATCGGTGGGCAAGGCATCTTCGTGACTGAGGTGGAGACGGCAGTGGCCGAGGGGAGGGCAGACGCTGCCGTGCACTCAGCGAAGGACATGACATCGGTCATGGTCCACGAACTCATCCTGGGCGCCGTCCCGCGGCGAGCCGATGCGCGCGACGGATTAGTGGGCGCCCGATTGGGCGACCTTCCACCTGGAGGGCTGATTGCCACTGGTTCGGCCCGCCGACGCGCGCAGTTGGCCTATCTGCGACCGGATCTGAGCTTCATGGAGGTCCGAGGGAACATGGAGCGCCGAGTCTCCAAGGGAGAGGATGGGTCAGTGTCTGCTGTTGTCGTGGCCGTGGCTGCCATGGAACGGCTGGGGTGGATGGATCGATTGACCGACATTTTGGATCCCACCGACGTCCTGCCCCAAGCTGGACAGGGAGCCATCGCCGTGCAATGTCGCCGCGATGACGCGGCGACGCGAGAGCTCCTCTCGGCCATCGATGATGAGACGTCACACCGAGGGCTGCGGGCCGAGCGCTCGGTTTTGGCTGCCCTCGGTGGGAGTTGCTCTGTCCCTGTCGGGGCATGGGCCCACATCACTCCCGGCTCGTCGGAAGTGCTGCTTCACGGTTTGATGGCGAGCGCCGATGGGCGCGTGGTGATTCGTATGTCGCGCACCGGGGATGACCCCGAATCGCTGGGCCGCCAGGTGGCTCACGCGCTGCTCATTGACGGTGGCGGATCAAGTATTGAGGGATTCGAAGAGGCGGCGTTGGCGCAATCGGATCTGGTCGATCGACCATGACCGTCTATCTCGTTGGAGCCGGCCCGGGAGATCCCGGCCTTCTCACGCGGCGAGGGGCCAAGCTCCTCTCTCGTGCCGATGTGGTTATCTACGACCGCCTCGTGCATCATTCCTTGCTCGATCTTGCACCGCCGGAGGCCGAATTGGTCGATGTGGGAAAGCAACCGGACATTCAGCAGTCGAGTATCGATCGGCAGGACGAAATCAACCGGCTTCTCGTACTACACGGACGGAAAAGTGACACTGTCGTGCGACTCAAGGGGGGCGATCCGTTCCTCTTTGGTCGAGGCGGCGAGGAAGTCGACGTCCTCACCGAAGCGGGAGTGCCGTGGCAGATCGTTCCCGGCGTCTCCTCGGCCTTCGGGGTTCCGGCTGCAGTTGGAATTCCGGTCACGCATCGAGGTTTGTCATCGTCAGTGACGGTGGTCACCGGTCGGGTCGGCGATCCGACGGCTCCGGGCGGAGTCGATTGGGAAGCCTTGGCGAAGAACGACGGGACGTTGGTCATCTTGATGGGGATGAAGACGCGGGCCGAAATCGCGGCCGCACTTCAGCAGTCCGGAAAACCAGCCGACACTCCGGTGGCGGTGATTGAGCGCGGGACAACGACGAAGCAACGAGTCGTGCGCACCACCTTGGCTCATCTGGCCGACGTTGATTTGGAGTCGCCGGGGATCATCGTGGTGGGCCCGGTCGCTGCCCTCGGTGCGGGGGAAGCCCCGGCCAAGCCGCCAGGCCCACTGTCTGGCCGCTCCGTCGTGGTGACTCGTTCGGGCCCCCGAGCCCGTGGCCTCGTTGCAGCGTTGGAGCGAGAGGGGGCGACGCCAATTGAGGTGCCGCTCACCAAGCAGATCGACGCCGCCGACGGTGGTCTGGCGCTGCAACAGGTGGCCGCAAAAGTCCAGGAGTACAGCTGGGTCATTTTGACGTCGGTCAACGCCGTGCATCGCTTCATGGGGTACTTGCGCGATGCCCGCGCCCTGGGCCAGACCAAGGTGGCCGCGGTCGGGCCGACCACAGCTGACGCGCTTCGCATGACCGGCGTCGAACCGGATCTGATCCCCGCCGAACATTGGGCCCAAGGACTGATTGAAGTGTTTCCCGACGCAGAAGCGGGGGCGGTATCGGTGCGCGTGCTCTTTCCTAGCGCCGACCAGACGCCGACGACGATCTCGGACGGGCTGGCCGAAAAGGGTTGGGACGTGCAGCGGGTTGAGGCCTACCGGACCGTGGCGTTGACCACACCTGAACCTGAGGTGTTGCGAGCGATGGCGGAGGCCGACGCAATTACCTTCACGGCAACTTCGTCCGCCAAGGCATTTGTGGCCTTGAGGGACCCAAATGGGGCACCGCTACGGGTGCCGCCGCTGGTGATCTGCATAGGTCCGACGACGGCCGCGAGTGCGGAAGCGCTTGGTCTGGCGGGAGTGCAGATTGCCTACGGAGCCTCGACCGAAGGGATTGTCGGTGCCCTGAATCATCATCTGGCCGGCGCCGATCCCAGTAACTCTTAGGCTAGAGGTTCATGTCACCGGCGATTACTCCCTCGGCGAGCGGCCGACCGGGCTTTCCCGATCGTCGTCTGCGGCGCTTGCGCCGAACCCCGGCATTGCGCCGACTGGTGGCCGAGACTCGCCTCGGCGTCGATGATTTGATCGCCCCACTCTTTGTGCGTCAGGACATTGCGGAGCCGGCGCCCATTACGTCCATGCCAGGACAGGTGCAGCACACTCTCGAATCCATAGTCATTGAAGCAAAGCGTCTCGTCGCTCTTGGAATCCCCGGATTGATTCTCTTCGGCATCCCCACCGTCAAGGACGCCAACGGTACGGGGGCGTGGGATCCCGAGGGGATTGTCCAGCAAGCACTGCGCGCGATGCGTCACGCCGTAGGCGATGACTTGATCTTGATGGCCGACCTCTGTCTTGACGAGTACACCGACCACGGTCACTGCGGAGTGCTAGGTCCCGATGGTGAGGTCCTCAATGACCCAACCCTCGAACTCTACGGACGAATCGCTCAGGCTCAAGCCGAGGCCGGAGCCGACGTGGTGGCGCCCAGCGGCATGATGGACGGTCAGGTGGCTGCCATTCGCCAAGCGCTCGATGCGGGGGGATATGAACAGGTGGCGATCCTGGCCTACGCGGCGAAATATGCCTCCGCCCTCTACGGTCCGTTCCGAGAGGCCGTCGACGTCACCATCGCCGGAGGTGGCGATCGCCGTTCTTACCAACAAGATCCCCACAATCGCCGTGAAGCGCTCCTCGAAATTGCTCAGGATGTGTCTGAGGGAGCCGACATGGTGATGGTGAAACCGGCCATGACGTCGCTCGATGTGATTGCGGCGGCCCGTCGCCACGTTCGAGTGCCATTGGCGGCGTATCACGTGAGTGGCGAGTACTCCATGATCCAAGCGGCCGCGGCAGCGGGTTGGATCGATGGTCCCGCGGTGGCCCTCGAGCAACTGGTCGCGCTGAAGCGAGCCGGGGCTGACTTCATCCTGACGTACTTCGCGGCAGAGGTGGCCGAGGCACTCGGTGGCTGATTCGCCTTCGGCCTCCAACGCCGATTGGTTTGCCCGGGCGGAGCGCGTCATCCCGGGCGGGGTCGACTCCCCGGTGCGGTCATTCGCCTCGGTGGGCGGTGTGCCCTACACCGTTGCCCGCGGCGAGGGCGCCTACGTGGTTGATGTGGAGGGAACCAAGTACATCGATCTGGTGCAGTCCTACGGCGCCATTCTTTTAGGCCACGCCCATCCGGTCGTTACCGAAGCAATCACCAAGGCTGCTGCCTTGGGCACCACATTTGGAGCGCCCACGCCCGGGGAAGTCATGTTGGCCGAAGCCATCTGCGAGCGAGTGGCCGGGTGTGACCAAGTGCGGCTGGTCTCCTCGGGGACAGAGGCAGCCATGAGCGCGGTGCGCTTAGCGCGCGGTGTCACCGGACGCGATCAGGTGGTGAAGTTCGACGGCTGCTACCACGGCCACTCGGACGGCCTCTTGGCTGGTGGCGGGAGTGGCGTAGCGATGCTCGGACTGCCTGGTTCGGTTGGAGTCTCGGCCGGTGCCGTCGCAGCCACCGCCGTGCTGCCTTACAACGTCGTCCCGGAACTGACCGACGACGTGGCGTGTGTGATTGTCGAACCGGTGGCGGCCAACATGAACTTGGTCGCCCCTAGGGCCGAGTTCCTCTCCGGTTTGCGTGAGGCCTGCGATGCTGTCGGCGCACTCTTGATCTTCGACGAGGTGATCACTGGCTTCCGCTTGGGTTTCGGAGGGGCCACCGCATGGTCCGGAGTTACACCCGACTTGTGGTGCTTTGGGAAAGTCATCGGAGGTGGCCTTCCGGTGGGCGCATTCGCCGGTCGCCGGGAGCTCATGGCTGAGCTGGCGCCCGGCGGTCCGGTGTACCAAGCCGGCACGCTTTCAGGGAACCCATTGGCGACGGCGGCCGGATTGGCGGTGCTCTCTCATGTCACCGATCGTGACTATGCCGAACTCAGCGGTCGGGCATCAACCTTCGCCTCCAACTTGACCGCAGCCATCAGCGCCAGCGGACTCGGGGTGGTGGCTCCCACGGTTGGGCCATTGGTTGGACTCTTTTTGGCTGGGCCAGAAGAAGCCGGCAAGGTCAGTGGCCAATTGACCCCACCAACCGATTACGTGGAGGCCCGAGCGTTGGCGGGAAACGGTCTGTATGCCAAGTTCTTTCACGCCATGCTCCTGCGGGGAGTGGCGCTAGCGCCTGGTCCCTATGAAGTCATGTTCCCGGGTCTGGCTCACAATGACGCACTGCTCAACCAAGTGGTCGACGCAGCAGGCGAGTCGGCGACCGAAGTGGCGGCGTCCTCCGGCTGACGGAAGGCCCTCAGGCGCCGATGGCCAGGCCAAGGTCAATCGGTGCGCTTGAGTCGGTGGCATGCTCGTGGCAGAGGGCGCAGTCTTCGTCATGGAGGGCCGAACGGAACCGGCGACTTCCTTGTTCATTGAGCCACACGACGAAGTGCTGTTCTCGTGGATGGATCTGTAATCGATGGTAGGGGCGCCAGTGGGTGAACACGAGCCCCTCCTCACTCTCGATGTCCTTGAGATTTCGACGAAATCGCATGTGTTCCACGTCAAAGATCCACATGCTGTGGCATGACTCCAATTTGATTCTTTGCATCTTTCAACGGTGACAAGCAGCGCTGTCGGTTGACTTGAGATTTCCTGGCACGTCCCTTGGAATCCGATTTCAGTTTCATGACGCCGGCTGGCCTCGGCGACGCTCAGCAATGCGAAGCCGTCCGGGAAATGTTCGGGGAATTCCTCAGAATACGGAGCAAGGGTGGAAAATCTGTATGTTGGAAAGTCGTACTTTCCTAGTATAAGATGTGGATCATGTCACGGACCACTTTGCGGGCGAAGGGACAGCTCACGCTGCCCGACGACATTCGGCGGGCCGCGCACTTGGAAGCTGGCGACTTGCTCGAGGCGGAACTCACTCCTGACGGAATTCTGCTGCGCCCTCAGAAGCTCATCGACACCACGCAGGCTTGGTTCTGGTCCCCCGAATGGCAAGTGGGTGAACGTGACGCCGACTCCGACCGCGCCACTGGGAACGTCGAGGGGTTTGAAACGGGTGAGGAGCTCATCGGAGCTCTCCGCTCACGGGCGAAGCGTACGGGCCGGCGCTCGTCTTAGCGGACGTTGCCGACCTACGCATGGCTGGCGCGCTTCGCCGCAGACTTCGACTCGCTGTCACCCGAGCAGCAAGCGCTATTCCTGACTGCGATCTCTCAGTTCGTCGAAGACCTGCATGAAGGCAAGGCGTTCCGCAAGAGTCTGCGAATCAAGGGCGTTCAAGGCGCCAGGGGAATCTTCGAGATGACTTGGGCTAGCGATGGACGAGCGACCTTCGAGTACGTCCGCCCGGTTGTCGACGGTGAGCCTCATGTCGTCTGGCGGCGGATCGGAACCCACGCCATCTTCAAGAAGCCTTGAATCGCGGCCGGCAATTTCCTCAGGCCGTGCCTCCCATTTTGAGATCCGCCCTCCGATTCACAATTGAAGAGATGAGTTCGAATCCATCACAGGCGTGATGCAGTGGCAATCCCGACAGACCTCTTGTATTCCTTCTATATTGAGCATAGAGTTTGAGCACTCACTCAAAGAAGGTAAGGCATGGCGAAGTCGGGTACACCGAGCAGGCTCATCGACCAGGGAGGACCCCGCTCGGCCGAAACACGTCGGCGCCTGATTGAGGCGGCGATCGAGACGCTGAAAGAGGTCGGTTACGTCGGCGCCAGTGCTCGAGCGATTGCCGAGCGAGCCGGTGCCAATCAGGGGCTGATCTTCTATCACTTCGGATCCGTGACCAACCTCTTGCTCGCCGCACTCGATTCGATCAGCACCGAACGATTGGAGCACTACAGCGCCGCCGTGGCCGAAGTGAGTTCGCCGACCGAATTGGTTGATGTGGCGGCAGCCGTGTTCCGCCAGGATCTCGACGCCGGCTACGTCACCGTGCTGGTCGAAATGATTGCTGGAGCTTCATCGACCCCCGGTCTCGGACCAGCGGTGGCTGCGGCCATTGCGCCATGGACCGACTTCGCGCAACAGGCGATTGGAAGGCTCATGGGCGACTCGCCCTTAGCGGCGGCACTCCCGGCGAAAGAAGTGTCGTTCGCCATCGTGGCGTTGTACCTCGGGCTGGAAATGCTGAGCCACCTCGACGGGGATGAGGCACCGGCGCTGGCCCTGTTCGCCCACGCCAAGGTGTTGGCTGGTCTCTTTGAGTCGCTGGGCGGCTCACTCCAAGGAAAGGAGTCAACATGAACACACCCACACCATCAATCGCTCCGGAGACGCGCCGAGCGGACGACACTGGTCTTGACGTCGTGACCGGAGCGTTCAGTTATTCGGGACGCGCCATCGCTGACGCATTGCTGCGTTCGGGTCGAGAAGTCCGCACGGTGACCGGACACCCCGAGCGAGCTCCGAAGGACTCACCGATCGCCGTGGCACCGCTCGATTTCGACGATCAGCTCGGCCTGGTGGCATCGCTCGAAGGCGCAACCACGCTCTACAACACCTACTGGGTGCGTTTTTCTCACAAGCGAGTTACGCACGACTTGGCGGTAGCGAATTCACGCACCTTGTTCGAAGCGGCCAAGAGGGCGGGTGTGCAACGGATCGTCCACACCAGCATTCTGCATCCATGTGCCGCATCGCCATGGCCCTACTTCCGGGGCAAGGCACTGGTCGAGCGGGCCTTAGCCGAAAGCGGAATCTCGTACGCCGTCCTTCGTCCGGCCATCTTCTTCGGTGGTGAGGGAGTGTTGATCAATAACATTGCCTGGCTGCTTCGGCATCTCCCCGTGTTCATGGTGGGTGGGCGCGGGGACTACCGGATCCGGGCCATCCATATTGACGACATGGCGCAACTCTGCCTGGCGAAAGCGGCCGAACGGCATGACAGCGTGACCGACGCCGTCGGACCGGAGCGGCCCACATTCAACGAATTGATCGCGTCCGTGCGCGATGCCGTCGGGAGTCGAGCCCGGATTCTCCACGTGCCCGGCGCCGTGCTTCCGGTGCTTTCCAGCATGCTCGGGTTGGTCTTGCGAGATGTAGTACTCACGCGGGAGGAATACCAGACGATGGCTCAAGGCATGGCCGATTCCGATGCACCCGCCGCCGGGTCGATTGCTCTTTCGACGTGGTTGACTGAGCACGGGTCAGAGTTGGGACATCACTACGCCAACGAACTCCAACGTCACTTTTAGAAGAGGGCCAAGACCCATGCGGCCGCGCCGGGATCGCTTGGCCATCTTGTACTTGGTGCTGGCAGCGCTCTGGAGCGCGGCGTTGGTGTTGCTGGCCTCGTTGTACGCCGTTTCGGGAAGCAGCACGTCTGTGGTCACGACGACGGATCACTCGTACACGCTTACTTCGCTTCCCCAGACTCTGGTGCAGGAAAATGGCCTCAAAGTGCTCATCCCGGTTGGGGTGCCGTTGATGGCGGTGGTCGTGGTTGCCTTGGCGCTGCGCCGACGCAGAACTCGGGGGCTCTTCGGTCCGGGACCGCTGGCATTGGTCGCCACCAGCATCGTCGGGGCATTGAGCTTGGTGGGCATGCTCACCATCGGCCCATTCATCCTCCCGGTCGCAGTGTTGTTGGTTCTTGCTTGTACCCGTGCCCCAGCGCGTGGATCAATGGTCGAAGTAAAGAAGGGGGTTGCGTGACCAGCAATGTGGAGATCCGGATTGCCACGGGCGACGATGTCGAGCACGTACTGCCGTTGGCTCGCGACATGGCGACGTCGTTTTTCGTCCAGACCGACCAATTTCGATCGACGTTCGCCGAGCTGATGGAACGAGACGATGCGCTCGTGTTCGTGGCAGAAGAACAAGGTGACGTGGTTGGGTACCTGCTCGGTTTCGATCATCTGAGCTTCTACGCCAACGGTCGTGTGTCTTACGTCGAAGAACTCGCCGTCAGTGCTGATCGACGGGGCCAAGGGATTGGTCAGCACATGTTGGAAGCATTTGAAGGGTGGGCCAAGACGAGGTCGTCCACCCTCGTCACCGTGGCTACTCGCCGAGCGGCCCCGTTTTACGCGGCTTTGGACTACGAGGAGACGGCGATCCTGTTTCGGAAGGTGCTGTGACCCAAGCGATACGGTGGCCGTGTGGAGCTGCTCGCTGAAGGACGCATGGCGGAAGTGTTTGCCTATGGCGATGGGCTGGTGGTGAAATTGGACCGACCAGAATGGGCCGGCGTCTCCACCTTCGAGTCCGAGGTGTTGGTGCGAGCGGCCGGCGCCGGATTGCCGGTGGCGCGTTCGCATGGGGTCGTGACCATTGACGAGCGGTGCGGCGTGGTGCTCGACCGTATCGACGGCCCGACGCTGGCCAAATTGCTCAACGCACAGGACGGCGAGCCGGAGGTGTTGGCGCTGGCCGAAAAATTTGTGCAGTTGCAACTGTTGATCAACAGCACGGTGATGGCGGGACTGCCCGACCTCGTCGCTCGCCTCAATGAAGAACTCAGCCGGAGTGGGTTGGATGCATCTGTCGCGAGCGAGCTGTCCGGTCAGTTGCGCGAGCTCGATACTGGAGAGCGCGGCGTGTGTCATTTCGACTTTCATCCGAACAACGTGCTCATCGGTCCGGCGGGGTGGATCGTCATCGATTGGATCACCGCGGCCAGCGGACCGGCGGGAGCGGACTTGGCTCGGACGCTCATTTTGCGCGGCTATGACGCCGTGCCGCCGATGTATGAATTCATGCAAGCGGTGCGTCGACATGCGCTCAAAGAGCGGGGCGAAAGTCCGGCCACCTGTGATGCGTGGGTCCGAGTGGTGGCGGGGGCGCGTCTGGCCGAAGGTTTTGAAGGCGCCTATGCCGAGTGGTTGATCGAGTTGGCGAAGGGAAATCTTCGCCTGTTCGTTTAACTCAGGCGGCTGATGCGTTGGTATCGGCGGGCAGGTCGGGCAGCAGCCGGGAAATGAGCTCCATGGCCTTAAAGCCGACTTCGGCTGGGCCGGCAGAGTCCGGTCGCATGAGGTTGGCCATGATGCGAAGCAACTGGCTCATGATGAATTCGGAGCGCATGCCGACGCCCACGCAGGCCCGCATGGCTTGAGGGTTCGAGATCATGCGGACGAAGGCTCGAGCCACTTTGTAATAGGCGCCGTACGCCTCGTCGAGTTGGCGGTCGTATTCGAGGAGGGCACCTTGGCCTTCGCCGGAAAGGGCGCGGCCGAAGGCGGCGGCGGCCAGACGACCGGTCTCATAGCCATACGCGATGCCTTCGCCGTTGAACGGGTTGATGCAACCGGCGGCGTCGCCGGCCAAGATCACATTGCCGCCCGCTCGCGGCCCAACTGAGAGCCCCATCGGCAACTTGCCGCCAGTGGGCGGACCCAAACAGGTCTCGGGGGAGAGGCCCCATGATTTGGGAGCAAAGTCGACAAAGGCGTCCATGAGGTGCGACGTGTTGATGCCTTTCCAGCGCCGATCGGTGGAAAGCAGGCCGACGCCGACGTTGACCCTTCCATCGCCCATGGGAAAGATCCATCCGTACCCAGGGACCACGTTGCCTTCAGCATCGCGGATGTCGAGATGCGATTCGATGAAGGGATCGTCGTGACGGTCCGAGCTGTAATACCCGCGTAATGCCATCCCGAGGGGCAGGTCGCGCCGCCGCTCCGTTCCGAGCATGCGGCCGACCCGGGAGTTGGCCCCGTCGGCCACCAACACGTAACGAGCCGCGATTGATTGGGTAATACCGGTTTCCTTCTCCTTGACCGTGACCCCGGTCAAGGGACGAAGGGCCGCGGTGGGTGCGGCCGCCTCGTCAATGTCCGGCGCCACCACCTCGGTGCCGGCCAAAAGGGTGGCTCCGGCCTTGACGGCTCGCTCGGCCACCAGACCGTCGAGGTCGTGACGGGTGATGGTGTAGCCGTAATTGGGGAAATTGGGGTGCTCGGGCCACTGCATTTCAATGGACTGGCCGAAGCCGTAGGCCCGCAAACCGCCGTATTTGTGAGATCCGGCCAGGGCGTCTTCGAGTCCCATGTCGGCCAGCTGGCGCACGGCGCGGGGAGTGAGGCCGTCGCCGCAGGTCTTGACCCGGGGGAAGTGCTTCTTCTCCACGACCACCACATCCCACCCGGCGTCAGCCAGCCAATAGGCACAGGAGGAGCCGGCTGGGCCGCCGCCGACGATCACCACATCGTGCACGGGCTCGGCCCCGACCGGGGTCCGTTTGGCGTGGCGCGCTTTGGCCGTTGACGGGGACTTATTGGGCGTTGCGGCGTTGCTGGCTGGCACCTGTGCATCGTAGGCCCGCCAACGGGTAGGCCAACCAGTCGCCTCAATGTGCCTGCGAGCGGGGTCCCATGGTAGAAACGGGCGCAATGGACCAGTACCTTCCGATCCTCCTTTTGGGATTGCTCGGCCTCCTTTTCACAGTCTTCTCTCTGGTGTCGTCAGCCATGTTGGCGCCGCGCAAGAAGCCGACCTTGGCCAAGCTCGCTCCGTACGAGTGCGGCATTGTCCCCAATCGTGAGCCTCCGCAGCGTTTCCCCGTGCGTTTCTACCTCGTTTCAATGATTTTCATTATCTTTGATATTGAAATCGTGTTTTTGTACCCATGGGCCATCGTGTTCCATCAGATCAAGACCTTCGGGTTGATCGAGGTCATCGTGTTCGCCGCCGTGGTGTTCGTTTCGTTCCTGTACCTGATCTCGAATGGGGCTCTGACCTGGGGTCCACCGAAGATTTTGCGCTCGGGCATGCCGCTGCGGACGTCGGATTCGACCATCTCGCGCATCAGTGCGGCTCCTAATCGACCTGGTCAGGCGGCATAAGGATGGGACTCGAGGATCTTCAGCACAACTTCTTGACCGGAAAGATGGAAGACCTGGTCAAGTGGGCTCGGCGCAACAGTGTGTGGCCGGCCACCTTCGGTCTGGCCTGCTGTGCCATTGAAATGATGTCCGTCGGCGCGGCTGACTACGACATCAGCCGGCTGGGCATGGAGGTTTTCCGGGCCTCGCCGCGGCAGGCCGACCTCATGGTGGTGGCCGGGCGGGTCTCGCAGAAGATGGCGCCGGTCCTCCGTCAGGTCTACGACCAGATGATGGAGCCCAAGTGGGTGATTTCGATGGGCGTGTGCGCTTCCACCGGAGGCATGTTCAACAACTACGCCATTGTGCAAGGGGTCGACCAGATCGTGCCGGTCGATGTGTACGCGCCGGGCTGTCCGCCGTCGCCCGAGACCTTGTTGCACGCCATCTTGACCTTGCACGAGAAGATTCGCACCGGTGAGATCACGCGGCGTCCGGGGACGAGCATCCCGGCCGGCGAGCAAGCGACGGGTGGTTGGGTGCCGACGGTACCCAACGCCGTGCGGGTGGCCACACCGCGGTGAGCAATGTGAGTACGACAGATGAGACGGCGGTGACGCCGTACGCCGTTCTGCCCGAGGTGCCTCGCTTGGCCGACCGCTTGGTGGACCAGTTGGCCTTCCCGCACCGCGATCGCTATGCCGAAATGGTGGAGGCGTTTCGCTCCGGTGGGTACGAGACTTGCGCCGACTTGTGCGCGGTGGATTACCTGACGCACCCGGGACGGACCTTGCCCGATGGTGTGCAAGCCGAGCGCTTCGAAGTCGTGGTGAACCTGTTGTCGCTCAGCCAACGCCAGCGCGTGCGCATTCGAGTGCAGGTGCCCGAAGCGGACCCGGTGGTGGCCAGCTTGGTGGACATCTACCCGGGCGTCGACGCCATGGAACGCGAAGCCTTCGACATGGTGGGCATCATCTTCGAGGGCCATCCCGACCTCACGCGCATCCTCATGCCCGAGGATTGGGAAGGCCACCCGTTGCGCAAGGACTTCGGTGTTGGTCGGGTACCGGTGCAGTTCAAAGAGGCTCCCGGTCCACGATGAGCGACGACGAATTCCCAGAGGAAGATCTGGAGCTGGAAGGTCAGGAACACCTGGCGGCCGAGGAAGCGACGCTGTACGCCGAGACCTCCGAGGGCGCCCAGGAACTGTTGCCGCGCCAAGAAGTAGGCGACGTCGACCTGCGGCGTGAGACCGGTGCCGTCCTGCGCTTGCCCGAAGGCAACTACATCAATCCCGACGACATCGACATTGAACGACGCGACGACGAGACCATGATCATCAACATGGGTCCGCAGCACCCGTCGACCCACGGGGTGCTGCGCTTGATGCTCGAGCTCGACGGCGAGACGGTGTTACGGACGAAGCCGATCATTGGGTATTTGCACACGGGCATGGAGAAGACGGCCGAGGAACTCACCTATGTGCAGGGTTCCACCAACGTGACCCGGATGGACTACCTCTCCCCGTTGAGCAACGAATTGGTGTTCTCGTTGGCCACCGAAGCGCTCTTGGGCGTAGAGATGCCACCGCGGGCCACCTGGATCCGCATGCTCATGGTCGAACTCAACCGGGTGTCTTCGCACCTGATGTGGATGGCCACCAACGGGATGGACCTCGGTTCGACGTCCATGATGATTTACGGGTTCCGTGAGCGCGAGATGGTGCTCAGCTTCTTTGAGAAGACCGCTGGCCTACGTATGAACTTGAACTACATCCGCCCGGGCGGCGTGGCGGCCGACCTGCCCGACGGGTGGCAGGACGACATTGAGGTCATCTGCGACACCATCATGGCCCGCACCTTCGAATACGACGAGCTCTTGACCGGTCAACCGATCTTCCGGGAGCGCACTGAAGCCGTGGGCTCTTTGACGGCCGAAGAGGCACTGGCGTTGTCCATCACCGGTCCCATCTTGCGCTCGACCGGGGTGCCGTGGGACCTGCGCCGGACCATGCCGTACCTGGCCTACGACGAGATTGACTTCGACGTGATCGTCGGCACCTACGGCGACAACTTCGATCGCTATTCGGTGCGGCTCAACGAGATTCGCGAGTCGATCAAGATGATTCGCCAGATCGCCGAGAAGATGCCGGCGGGGGACTACCGGATCCAAGACCGCAAGGTCACCCCGCCGCCTCGGGCCCGCATCGACGAGAGCATGGAAGCGCTCATCCATCACTTCAAGATCTTCACCGAAGGTTTCCGGGTGCCCGAAGGCGAGGCCTACGTGGCTATTGAGTCGCCTCGGGGAGAATTGGGCTGCTACTTGGTCTCCGACGGGACGTCGAAGCCGTACCGGATGCATATCCGAGGACCAAGCTTTGTGAACCTTCAGGTCCTCCCCGTGTTGTTGCGTGGTGGCCTGATGGCCGATGCTGTGGCAGTGATTTCTTCGGTCGACCCCGTCATGGGTGAGGTGGACCGATGAGCCACCTCTCCGCGGACGTGATGGACCGGGCCAAGGCGCTCGTCGCCCTGTACCCCGAGCCGCGTTCAGCGCTCATCCCCTTGTGCCACCTGGCCCAGGAACAGGACGGTTGGTTGCGTCCCGAGGCCATGAGCGACATCGCTGATCTGGTCGGTGTCACCGCGGCCGAAGTGCGGGGGACGGCCACCTTCTACGACATGTTGCACACCGAACCGGTGGGGACCTACGTGGTGTCGGTCTGCACCAACATCGCGTGCTTGCTCGGTGGCGCGGCTGAATTGTTGGAGCATGCGGAAGACGCCATGGGCGTGCGAGCCGGAGGCACGACGGCCGACGCAATGTTCACGTTGGAAGAGTCCGAATGCCTGGCCGACTGCGACCGAGTGCCGTGCGTGCAAGTCAACCATCGCTACGTCGGTGGACAGACGGCGGAGACCTTCGACCAACTGCTGGTCGATCTGCGCAGCGGCGCACTGGCAGACGACGTGCCTCATCACGGCACGTTGGTGCGGGTACGCCGAAGTGTCGGCTTGCAAGCCGACAAAAAAGCGGTGGTCGCAGAGCGGGCCGCCATGGACGACGCGCAGAAGAGGCGAGCCGAAGCGGCGGCGCCTTCCATCCCGAGCGGGGAGGGCGGCTGATGGCCATTACCGAAGCGCCCAAGATTGTCACGCAGCGCCTGGGTCACGACGATTCACACACGCTGGAGCGCTACCTGGCCACTGGTGGCTACGAGGGATTGCGCAAGGCGTTGACCATGACGCCCGAAGAAGTGGCCCACGAAGTGGATACGGCCAGCCTGCTCGGACGAGGCGGGGCCGGTTTCCCGGCTGGGCGCAAGTGGTCGATGCTTCGCAAGAACCCCGTGACCTACCTGGTCATCAA
>Ga0182030_10006178_pt1 | contig 25325 bp, 23 predicted proteins | sample 812S3MmetaG_FD_121299 | JGI IMG/M metagenome (GOLD analysis project Ga0182030, IMG submission 121299) | Permafrost microbial communities from Stordalen Mire, Sweden - 812S3M metaG (Illumina Assembly) | ecosystem: Environmental > Terrestrial > Soil > Wetlands > Permafrost | place: Sweden...
CATTTCCTCCACCAAAGGTTCCTTGCTGACCTATTTCTTCGAATCAGCTTTGCTCCACTGAACATTATGATGGTATCTACTACGTACGACCATATTCCTCTTGTCCTCCACCGTGTCGCCCTTCATGTCGCCCTTCGTGTCGTCCTTCCTGTCCTAGATATAAAGTCAGTAGCTCCTTCAGCTAGTGATCCGTACATGAGCAAGGGTACGTGCGACCAGATCCATATTCATCTCCACCACCTCCATAGCCTCCTTGTTGCTGGCGTCCAGATCCATAATCATCTTGACCTCCTCCACCACCATAGCCTCCCTGCTGCTGACGTCCAGATCCATACTCGTCCTGTTGTCCACCCCCACCATAGCCTCCCTGGTTTCGACCGCCACCATATTCTCCGCCTTGTTGGCCTCCATATCCGCCTCCCTGCTGGTCATAATTGTCGTCTCTGCCGTATCCTGACATGATGGCTGAAGTCAATTGGTTAGCGGGGTAATTGCCAGCTTGGAGGGGTAAAATATTGCAGCAAAACACTAGACTATGAGCTGGGAAATTATCGTACCTGAGTTTGTTGATGAATATAATCGAATGTGTCGTGATTGATTCAGATTGTCTTAATGAGATATTGTTGTTGAAAGGAAGATGCGTTTGTAGTGATCTTTCAAACTGAAGATGACGCTGCTGGTGGGGGCGTGTTTCAACAGGGATCATTCGATTCGATAGGCGAGGTCACCCCTTTCTTGCGGCCTCGATTTTCACGTCTCTGCGTCATTAAGGTACCATACCGTAATTATTAGAATATAATATATCATTATTTCAAAGTTCGTAGAACAGTGAGCTTCTTCCCACATATTTTTCTCTCTCAAGGGGCGGTCTTTATTTTAAAATTCATCATAACTTGATCACAAAATACTTAAACATTGACTAGAGAGTTTGCTTAGTATTTTTGGGTTGACTGTCTCATATGATTCAAGATAATGATATCTTATAATCTAGTTCTTGCGGTATGCGAAATAGAGAGCATAGTGGGAGAAAAATTCTTCAAGTAGAGAGTGGGTATCACCATTTCTATACTACAACTCCTTCCCTGTATTTCGTCTTCGCAAAAGCTCCGCCAATGGTATATCATCATCGGCCATCTCCTCAGCCTCCTCATCGACACCGAAGTCTCGTAAACGATCCCCCTCTGAATTTGTCCAGCCCTCTTCACCATCAATTCCCTCTTCGTATTCGCTCTCATATTCCTCTGATTCATCCTCCTTATCATCCTCCTTATCATCCCCCTTTTTGGTATCCCATCTCTCGTAATCCTTCTGCTGTCTTCTTCTAAATGCTTTCATTTCCTCAGCAGGAGTCCCGTATTCCCTCAGATCGGTATTATTGGTAAAACGTGGCGGTCTAGGCATCTTATCCGGATCTGGTGGTGGCCATGTTTTACTAGTATCTTCAAACCCATTAACTTCCCAATCCGCGGCACCATGAACAGATGGTGCTCCTCCAAAAGGCATGAACCACATCAGAACATTACTTGTCCCCATTCCTTGGCATAAATTCTTCCATATGCCGATATCGTAGGGAAATTCTTGCCGCTCCACCCGCATTTTTTGTCCACCATTCGCATAAACGTATCCACCCATCTTCTTTGAGCGCTCGACGAGTGCGTCATGTCGCTCAATCTCCCAGCTTTCGATCATGGTTGTGTTTGTTGCAAGGCTATACGTGGCTCGAATTAGGAGAATAGAAAGAGCGAAGAGCGTTATGCTGTTCGCGATGACAAGAACGAGTAGGTGTGCCATACACCATGCGGAAGGACCGAGATAAGCTGGAAGCTTTCGACCATCCCAAATCACAAGGACTCGGATGAATAGATGATATGCGAGGATTGACATGCTGATTACAGCGTAAAAGACGAAGCGGAGGAAATGAGGAAAGTTCGTGTGAGAGACGCAATTCGTGGTCCAAGGACAGTGATGGTCCATCTTGGGAATACAACTAGACTACTTAGCATTGTATCATAGAGATCAGAATATGAAACATACCGTCCGCATTGTCTGCAATGATGTGCCCTCGGTGGTTTTATAGCTTCACATTTCTTACACCACCGCATGCCCTTCTTCGGCCTTGAATCCCCAGCCTCATCTTCCTCACTCTCAACCTCAACCTTATTATCAATTACTCTCTCAACCCATCCATTTGGTCCTGGATCTGTCGTAACTGCTCGATCATAGCACCACCAGATGCCAAGCACAGACACATTGAACCAGATCGCTTGATTTCGACTCAATGGGCCAGGTTCCATATAATAGAACAAATACTGAGACGTGTATGCTAGAAATAGAATGAGGGTGGACACACCGGGTATGGCGAGTTCCTCAATTGGCGGAATAGTGAAGGGCATACGCCATCGCATTGCCATGACTGAGCGACGTTGAATGTGTCAAAAGATGTGAAGCATGGCAGCCTCGCAAAGCCTCGCAGAACTCGAAATGCGCGAGTCAAAATAAATACTACCGTAGTACTAGTACTTGTATCAGGCAAACCTTAGTCAGAGGCGGCATGCTCGGTCAGCAATTCATGTCTTTTGATTGGTCAGAAGGGAAGTGGTGGTGGGCGCCGTTAAGGGGCATCAAGATCTTCAACTTCCCAGGCGCACATTCGCAATCTTGTACCCTTTATAGTCGTGCAAGTGTACCTAAAGTTAGGTTTCCAACCCTTCACAATAATGGTCATATAAGGACACAAGGGGTAGGTTTGGAGAGTTCTCTTAGGCTTCAGCTGCGCTTTTCTTTCATAGTTCGTTCTTGAAGATGTCTACTTTTTCTACTATAATCACAGAAGGATTCTTCACAGGTTTAGCTTACCAGGGAGCTGGAATCCCCTGAAGTCCGGCCTAGTGGAGATCAACCTGACCTCACTAAGAAAGCTGCCAACGCTCCTCCTCTAGAGTCCATTGCACCAGAATTCAAGCCAGGAAAATCTTTTATACCAGGGTTCGCATCATCATGCCTCGTCACTCTAGCCGCTGCTCTAGGTGCTACTTGTTTTAAGCATTATGTAACCTGTCATTACCTAGAAATTATATGGGACAACCATTGAGGCCTTCTGGTCTGGAATATCCTTTCCCGTCACTTCAGCTGCATTTCAACCTGTTGTTGCTGCCCGGAGCCATGTCTTTGGAAGGAAGCAGGTATGTTTGCCAAAACCCTGTACACGCGTCCAGGTGCTGACGGTTTCTAGCTGCTTCTTATCTCCGCTCTCTTCTGGAGGCACAGACCATCTTACTTCCAAATGAAGACTGCACTAACACCTGATTGAAGCTTGGTTTGGATACATCGGTTCAATTCGAGTAATCGGTGGCGTCACGGGGCCTTTAATGGAAGAAGCGTTTGCTCAGAACGTTTCCAGGCGTTGCATCTTCTGGGAAAACATTCCCATCATCGACAGCCGCCCGATCGTCAATATTGCTTTGATTCTAATTTAAATTACGGCTACTCACCTCTCTATTACGAAGGGATTAAAGGCTACCACCCAATCATATCCAGCGTCGCAAACCTACCAGAATCCATGTTCGTAGCTCGTAAGCAACCTGTTACCCCTTTCTCCCAAATATAACTCCTATACCTCCCCGGCGATGTCCGTTGTCGTCGGCATAATCTGCGCCAAAACCCTCTGATACCGCTGCCCAATTTGGACCGGCTGGTCTTCGTAATCCTCGGCTCCGGTCTTCTTGTTCTCCTCGAGACCGAGATCAGTGTCCTCGGCTAGGTCTTCCTCAACATCTCCGCCTCCATCGGCGTCGCGATGCTATTTCCCGCCATGGCACTTGCCATCCTAGCCGCAAGCCGGCCGTAAGATGCTGGACACTCCGTCGCTTTCTACTTCTTTGCTCGCGTCTTTGGGCAAACGCTCGATGTTGCCTTCGGGGGTGTTGTGTTCCAGATCAGATTAAGCAGAAGCTTCTTCCACATCCGTTGCTGGTGCCGATGGCGAGAGTTTATACCAAGGATACGGCGATTCTAATCAGTATTATCAAAAGGATGAAGGCGGGCCACAAGGGACACACATTATTCAAGCATATGCTGATTCGTTAAAGACGATTTGGATTGTGATGTGTGCTCTGAGTGGTATGGGATTGGTGTCGAGTGCGTTTACATAGGGTTATAGTTTACAGCGGGAACTCAAGACGGTTCAGGGTGTTTGATTATGGAGATCGAGTTGTAGATCTGGAGGCTATCGATAGTGAGGAGAAGCTCATTGAGATGAATAGGTTATCAATAAGGAGGGCGGCTTCTAGGAGCTCTAAGCTAAGTCGAGAATTTTTGGAATAATTCATGTTCTGTATGATAATTGGACATGGATGGAAGCAGACTAGGCCTTTTGTGTTGGACGAGCGAGGCGTTTAGACATAGGTTGCAATATAAATCGGGGCCTTTGGTGTGAGATACATCATTTACTAAATAGCTTCAAGATTCAAACAGACCTCTTCCATCTTAAAAAGGCTCAACCCACTCATTATCTGATAATCCTAACATACTTGCATCCTCTCTTGCTTCACTAGTCTCCTAAAGCCACTTGCTTTTGTTCGCCCCTATCTCTCTCCTTAACCATCACTTCTACACCCTATCCACTATTTTATCTAACCCTTCGCCCCTTCCCCTTTTAAAGCCACTAGTCAATGTACTAGCTCTGTAAGCTAAAAATCCTAAAATTTCAAAGAGAACGGTTTAAGTATGTTTTAATAATACGGAGTTGGATTTAGTCTCTTCTAAATTATAACAGGCGGATTGCAGTCTTTGACCCAACTGGAACTCAGTATCGGAAGTATTGAGCAAAAATTATTTGTGGCGACATCATCTCAAAACCAATCACACTATTCTCGATTCAGATCACGCTTCAGAAATTTTGAGTTCATGATTCTATTTACCCTCCACCTTTCTATGAACCCTATAGACACGTGCCCGTTGAGAACTCATTGCTATCAAGCTTCACCCGCTGAAAAAGAAATGCGACGCTTATCTACTTATCATAAAATCATGGTAAGGCCCGCGAACTCCACTGCAAGAAAGCCATTATTGCTGTGGGAAGTATATATAACATTTACCAGTCATCTTCGTCATCCCTACCCCTTTGCATGGCGCTCTGTCTCGCTCTCAAAGCTTCCGCCAAGCCGCCGGCCAAACTAGGTGTAGGAGTATTACGACCGCTGTCAGTACCGCTGCCATTAGCACCATTCATGCTCATACCAGAGTCACGTGGCGCTGGTGGAGGAGCTGGTTTGCGACCAGCCGCAGGCCTCTTCGCTGGTGGTGCAGGTGGTGTGGGCTTGGACCGAATCGCAGAGCCATTGGCGCCGTTAGCTTTGGCAGCTGGAGGAGGTGGGGGGGGAGTAGGCCTGATCACAGGTGCGGCAGGCGGTGGCGGAGGTGCTTCTTCTTGAAGGTAAGCCGAGGGAGCCCAGCCTTGACCGGTCGCAGTTTTGGCAAGCCACCAGCCTAAGAATGTCAGTTTTTTCTTCATGTCCTGAACGTGCATCTTCTTACCATTGTTCTCCTTCTGGACGATGGTGATGAGATCATCCTTCTTTAATGTGATTTCGTTTGCGCTTTGACCTGCAAAGTCGTAAAGAACACGATATTGTGGCTCCCGAGGCGCTGTTGGGGGCGTTGGTGGAGGCGGTGGAGGTACAGCCCGACCAGACGACGTAGAAGATGTATTTCTTGTATGGCTTGGTATCGAAGCTGCCATGGGTTGGGGTGTAGAACGCTGCGCCGGAGCAGGTTGCGGTACACTGCGGTGCTGAGAAGATGCGGAGCCGTAAGAATTGGAGACAGGTTTCGTATTCCTGTTTCCGTTTGATAACTTTGAAGGACGACCACCGGGTCCGCCGGGTTGGATGAGGCGGCCTTTCGAGAAAGGCTTTGCGGCAACGGGTTTGCCCTTGGGCATCGGTCGTGACACAGAGTTTGGTGGCTCACCCTGGCTGGTATGAATTGCACCACTCTTGTAGTAATCTTCACGTGTTACTGAATCTTTTGCTACTTTGATCACTTGAATCTTCCCTGGCTTTTTGGCGTACTCGATTGCATCGGAAATCTTAAGGTTGAAGCCGCCCCCAGGCATAGCCACTTGCATGTGGGTGAAGAGCTCAGTCTTAAACACGCAATTAAGCAGTGGATCTGCTTCTTGCGGAGAGCCAATGCCCAATGAAAACCAGTCATCGCGACATGTCGATGTACCGACGAACTTAATAGCCCCGAGTGGGATCGCCCGTTCTACAGCAATCTGGAGTTGCTTATTGTTTATGTGTTGGGTGACGATGTAGAATTTGCTTCGAGTCAAGACGAACGTTCGGGGGCTTGGCTTACTTGATCGACCAAATTTCGCTTCAAGAATCTCACCTCGACACGAAAATATCACAGCCTCGTTCCCTGCAAGGTTAATAGCACCACGAACCCGGGAACCAGGCCCGCTAGACGCGCCAACGCCAAGGTAATCACCCATGAAGCGTCTCGAACCAAGAAGACTGAATCGTCGCCTCTCCTTTCTGCCCTGAAGAACTTTGTGACCACGTTCTCGTAAAGCTAAGAATTCGGCACCGACTCTCTTTTTCCTCCAAACTCTCTGTATGCGTGTAGCAGCCTCAACTCTAATCCGCAAGTAGGCTCTCCAGACGCGTTGGATACGGATGGCCATGTTATGCCAATATCGATCTCGCATATGCTCTAGGGCAAAGAGGGTTTCTGGTGCTTTGATGAAGGCCTTCGTAACACCCATCTGGAACTCTTCCGCAGGAATGCTTGTGTCCTTCATAATTTGTTTCGCGCCCGACTTTGCATCCCCAGTCCAAGTATAATCACCAGCATATGAGGTCTGTGGTGATAGAAGATAGAATCGTTCAACAAACTTATCAAAAGTCTGACGATATGCAAATCCGGCACGGCGAATGCGAACATTCTCCTGTAGACCAAGATACTTGATCTGATGTAGGACGTTAGGTACATTGTACTCGGAAGCTGATTTGTTTTCGTTTGGCTTGATTGTGCGGATATATGATGGCTGTGCCTTCATGAGAGTTGCAACTAGATCGTTGGCAGAACCCTTAATCTTGTCACCCGCTGAAGGAGGTGCTTTTCTGTTGTCTTGGTCGACTTCGTGGGGAAATAAGGTATGGACAAAATGATTTGAGCTTTGACCAAACAGATTTAGTAATCCCTTGAGAAGCTGATCTTTGTTCTTATCAGTGATGCCATCGACAGTATAGCTCACATCTCCAGCATAGTGCTTAATGATGAAATTACCTTGACGAGGGGTCAGATGAGGATTCGACATTCCATTAATTGCTTGCATGAAGGTACGATCGCAGGCGGCTGGATCGGCATGTGCAGTCTTGGTGGCATCTTTCAATGCGGAGAAAACACCAGGTGGCCGTGTGGACTCGATCAAATCGCAGACGATTTTGTTGTCGAAGTATTTGATCGGAGTCCATTGGATCTGTTCTCGAGCATACTCTTCTTGCTCGGTTTTCAAAGTTAATTGAATGAAGATCTGCTGCAACTTCTCGTTGACATAGTTGATACACAGCTGTTCGAAACTATTCTTCTCGAAAATTTCAAAACCGTAGATGTCAAGAATTCCGATAGAATTCGAAGGGACACCTCGAGCCTTCAAGGACTGGTTGACACGTTCTACGATCCAATCGAAGAGGTTGTTGTAAAGTGCTTTGGCCAAAGCATCCCGGGTGGCCAGGGCTTGAGATGGATTCGCTGGCGACTCGATGATCTCCCCATTCCGAGGAGTGAGAATCCTAATTGTGATTGCCTGAACGACATGTGCCGGATCGACTTCAAGGAGATATGCCAGGAAATCGACGACTGATTGATCTGATACTGCAGCATAACCATCTTTATCCTCAACAAATTGAATATTTCCTGTCCACAAGATTGCAGCTAGTACCCGGAAGATCTCATCTTGTTCTGCTTGTGACAGTCCAATTGTCTTCATAGCATCGAGGGTGTCCTGGTAATCGGATAGGTCGTCAATACCATCCACATTGAAGCACTTTGACTTGCTGGTATACAAATAAGTCTCTGGTTTTTGAACACCAAAGGTCTGTCGGTAATTTTGTGAAGCTCCTTTCGTGAACTGGTAGAAGATGTGAAAATTTCGCTCGTTTGCAATCTGACTAACCACTCTTGTTTTCTCTAAGAGATAGTTGGTTATATCAGCACCGACTGGCTCTCCCTGAGCGTTGAATTGCAGTTGCAAGTATTTACCAAATCGGGATGAGTTGTTGTTTCGCAGTGTCTTCGCATTTCCAAATGATTCGAGCAACGGATTTGTTGCAAGTACCATGTCCTTAACCACCTGAATTGACGAATTGCTGCCGCCGGAAACATTGGCAATATACTGCATGATTCGCTTTGCAGCCTCTGTTTTGCCAGCCCCTGATTCTCCTGAGATAATTACACATTGGTTGTCTTTGTATGCATTCATGTTATAGTAGGCAGATTCGGCAATAGCGAACACATGAGGGGGCATCTGGGAATGTGAGCATTTTTTTCAAACAGCAAAGAGCTTCTTTAACCCACCTCCAAACGGTTCTTGCCTTTGTAGCTATCAAGGACTTGTTCGGTATAGATTCCCACTGTATTAAGATCAGCAAAGCTTTCTGGGTTGGGTCTCTTAGTACCCACAGTCTCGAAAAGGATTTACAGAGACAAGCACATGTCCAATGTATGTCTGTATGCGTATAGTCAGTCTACCAAACTTCATTACACCAAGTTATTGCCTAATATTCTGTGGCCTCGTAAGTCTTACATAGATTTCTCCATTTTCAAAGCGTTTCTTCAGATTATCATTTATGGCTTCATTCGAGACTTTGCTGATCAATGTGAGATCGGAGACGCCGACCTCCTTCTTCTTCGTCGTGTCGAATGTTGCTTTCTTGATATTCGGTTTGCTGCTGCCCCCGGAAGGCCCGCCACGACCACCAGACGCATTGTTCGCGGCTTTCTCCCCTTTTGGACGACGACTGATACCCTAGATTTAAGACGCTGTCAGTGTATTCTCGATAGCAAGATTGCTTGTCGTGTCATCTTTTCTCACCATCTTCAACAATCTCTCCCCTCGCGGCCTTTCACTGCTTCAGGATGCGCCGAGTTCCAAACTTCGTCCTGGTAATTATATGGGACTTTCGCAGACTATGCTAGGGTAGATAGGCAATGCAAGCAAGCAAAAAAAGGTGTCTCATCAAGAGGGCAACGTTGTTGGTATGGAGTTCGATATTTTGATGTTCCAAGGCTTGTTACGAATCGTCAGTGAGACCCCAAGCCAAGATTAGGATTCGCTTAGCCTGGACCTTGTAATCAGTGGGGCTTTGAGGCACTGCAGCCTTCCATTCTGGAAAGGCTGCGCTTCAGAGCATGCGTCACAGCACTCAGCCTCGCCGTCGTACGCGCATTCCTTTTCATCTACTATATCCCGACGTTTCCGCCACTCATTCATTCACCTCACCCTGTCAAGTGAACCCATATTAGCACCGACGAGGAAGTCTCATCTGGGACTGACTGTGGCTAACCTATTGACGTCGATGATCAAGAATCCAGATATTGGCCGATCGCAGCTTTTCGAAGTACAAGTACTTCTTACAGTCTTGACAACCCGAGCCAGACAAATCACACATCACTAAGCCATTGAGATTATGAATTTGGGGACGCCAGTCAGCCTGCATATATCCTTCTTCTCTTAACTTGGATTGTACGGGAGCATGTACGAGCATGTCATATATGTTTAGTAACATTTATGATAGAATGATCAGCCAGTCCTCAAATATTTGGAATAGATCGTCCACCAGTGCCAGTATTCAGAGCAGGCTCTCAGAATTATAGCAAGGAAGTCGCCGAGTGTGTCATTTCTTGAGCAGACCTACCTGATGCTATGGTACTTTTCCTTCTATTTCACCCTTTCAAGCTGGGCATCCCTGGCCTTTCATTTCATTTATACCAAGTGGAAGGAGAGATGTACTACCGCACACGACTCAAAAGTCCCTTCCAGGACTCATAGCAGGTAATGAATCATGGTTCCTTCTTCGCTTGGTACAATTCACTATCTGTCTAACATTCGAAATTTCATTTCCCTACGTCTCCATAAGTCTAGTTGCTGCTTCAAGTCAAAGGAAAAAAATTATAGATATTTACAAGCTTTATATCTGGCTGGTTGCATCATTAGAAGTCCGAGAAGCTTCGTTGTACATAGAAAGCATACGATTATCGACATTAGACTCGGGTAATCCATCTGCATTTTTTTCTGCCGTTGAACTTAGAGAAGTCTCCTAGACTTAGATTGCCATTGTAATACCTTATTCCTACCAAGTCGTCAAAGGATTAAATTTGACCCCGTTCGCAGCATATGTTGGGAGTACTGAGCTGACTGAAAGGCTTGGGTATAAGTTGCAAGCTAAGGAGCGAGAAAGAAAGCCATTTGGCAAGTAGGTCAATGAACTAAGTCAGTCCGAGCAAATTTACAACTCCTAATTTAAGTGTACGATCAAGTTCGGAACATGCTACTTTGAACTTACCTTGAGACGTGCTATTAGATTAAACGTTGAGAGCTTGACGCTGGTCGAAGTACTCATCGCTTAATAATTTTGCTTTCATTGCTCGCGGATGTCTAATCGGTCTAAGGTTACTACTCACACTTTGACCTGGCTATTGAAACTCCGAGTGCTTTGGCAATTCATGGAGCTAACGGAACAATGACAGCACGGAGGGCAAGGTGGAAAACTATCAGAAAGCAGGAATATACTACTGTACAACGTGTTAGGGTTAATAAATGGTCTTTGTTCACGATGCCGCTTTTTACACCAATAACCCCTTTTTCCGAAACTTACATATGTGTTTTAAGCCAGAAATCAGCCAATTAGAATGTGTAAAATAAGTTTTATATAGATAAAATTGCCTAAGGTTGCATGGAAATCGTGTCGAAAAGTACCATTTATTACCATTAACACATTGTACAAACTTTTTCACAATTTCTGATGCTCTTCCTCACGGATTTTAGATGAAAACCTCTAAACCCTGGGGCGATCACGGAAAAGCATGAACCTCAGTACTCGCAAGGTGTTTGGGCTGACCTACTGAACATGGGGAAACTCGTTGGCTGTTCCTAGCATTTACCTTAGCTTTTTTTTGCGGATCTGCTATCCTTCTTATCTAAGACCCAAAGAATCATCTGAAACGATTCGCTGCACCGGAAGTATGGGACCACGCCTATTATTTGTGGACCTTGCCACAATGAAAGCAAAACGCCGCTTTGAATGATATTGACTTAGAAAGAGATAGGTATGGGAAAGGGAGATTTTGGAAAGAGAGACGCGGTTATGGCAACAGTTTCGATGGTACGGCATCTGAATGATACCTTAGCATTGCAGGAATTAGATACTAGTATGAAGATTTGTTGGCGGGCTCTGCCGGCCAACTTCTACCAGCAATCAACTCCGTTTTTTTACGCACGGAGCGAAGGCCCATCTCCATGTTGTTAGTTTCAGAATTGGATCCACAGGTGCAAAGAGCCTCACTGCCATAAGGAGGAAAGAAGAGAAAAGAAACGACCATGGCAATCACAACTCCACAATTCATCCAATATGCAACACAGCCAGCTTGTATCTGTTAGAATTCAAGGATAGCAATAAGGACTCACAGCACAAGAACCGTCCGCTGCTTTCGTAGAGCGGGTGTCATAGGTACTATAGTATTGAAAAATGCAGCAAATGTGGCATAGGCGGCTCAGTTCCATTATGCATTGGCTGCATCTCCAGCTCATCTCAGAACCTCAATGGGAGTGATTTCTTGAGGGTCTGGAAGACACCCCATATCAAAAATACCGGCCAGGGAAATTCCCACTCCGAACCAGGGGCCACTAATTTTCCCATTATTATCAGATGGCAGAAAACGGGTTCGAGAACATTTCCGCAAATATCGCAATTGGACAGCATGGTTTTCTATTTTCTATTGGTTCCGCCAGGGGATTTTGAAGATTTTAGCTTCAAACGCATGAGCCAAACACATCGGCAGGCTAAGCGCTGGTCTCTTTCTTCACACTTCACATTACTACCCTACCTCACTACTAAATATAAACTGCATTGGTTGATTTCGTCTCCGTGTCTTCGTGCTCGCGGTGAGATTCCATGAAGCAGAGCACAGGTACGGAGGAGTCCTGGACCAGATATCACAGGTCTACATCATACGGGATGTCTGAGGTCTTGCCACCAGGGTTAATCCAGTACTGCTGGTACTAGTAGTACGACCCCTGCGGAAGACTCAAGGTTCTTGACACAAGAGACCGGCCGGACCAACCGTCAAAACTGGGATGAGAAAGTTGGTAAAATCGGTTTCTACAAAACCTACAAAAGCAGATCCGAGCTAGATTTCACCTGCATACTACCTAGTACTAGGTGCCAAACTTGCATTGTTAGTCGAGCTCCTCCATCTGGGCCATCTGGGCCGTCTGGGCCATCCGGGATTGATTAGTAGTTCGGACACCCCACCAGTCCCCTGGCGAGACGAAGCGCCAGGATTATATGGCCCTGTCCCCGCTGCCACATCGCTGCAGCCTTTGCCTCATTCTAATTCGATATTTCTACCTCAAGAAATCAATCGAATCCTCTACACCTCTCACCTCGCCATTAATCCGAAGAAATCTGCCCAGATATTATATCTTCACTTCACTTACGATTTTTCATCACCCCATCTTCCCCTACCTATCCTTGGCCACTTGTTTTACCGCCTTTAAAATATACGGAGGAGGTCTGAGACTGTGCGGTCGTCAATGCGTCCGAGGCTCTTTGATACAAACCACGTCTCGAATTGCGTTCTATAACCGGCCAAGCTTTTTGGACACCCGCCATTTTCCCTGCGAAACGATCAAGTGCGTCTGATAATCGAGATTTCAGATTGATCTGATACAGGGCCACTAGTCCTCGAAACGCGCTGCTACGTCTGATCTTCAGCCCAAAGTGTGGTAGACGACAAGCGCTTCCTATTCAAGCTCAGATGGCACATCGTAGAGGGCCGTGACGACAAGGCAGTGACGGGATACCACTCTGTTGACCTCTGAGAATCTGCCATTGAGGTTTCATGGAACTTCTGGCATCCGATATACTGCTCCGCCCCGCATATAACGGTTGCACAAAGCACCCAACTAGACTGCAGTGACGCGGGACATACAACGGTACGAAATCTTACTCCCATCCTTTATCAACCCATCAATCCCACCAAACCCCTGGGTCTTTCTCCTCTCTCACTTGCGGCGAGGTTGAAGACAAGCTTTTCTCCCATAATCAACCTTTCTTTACTAGTCCTGCTGGCTCAGACCGTTCTTTTCTCCGTGGACCTTCCATTCTTTCTTGGCTCATCCACTTACTTTAATACTTGCTCAACAGAAGTCATTGAGGCCCCCCCACTCTTTTACCGGTTGCTATATATCGACGAAAACACTTGCCGTCGATACCGTCGCTGGTCGACACTTAATTCATTGCGGGCCCGAGGCATAGAATCATGGGGTTTGTGAGCGAGTTTAAAGCACAAACTCGGGGTTCAAAGTTGTTATTCAACTTCCTATTTCATGGATTTCACATTGGACTGTTCATCCTTGGATGGTGAGGACACCTCTAGCAGCCATTAATTGATTGATGTTAACAAACTGTTTTAGGAAGAAACAGCAAGATGACCCGAGGCTATCGGGTCTGAACAGTCTGACATTCTCAGTGTGGATATCACGAGGTGCCGGGTTGGTATTATCGGTCGATGGAGCCATGATTTTGCTACCTATGTGCCGGAACCTCCTGAGATACGTAAGACCAAAGGTGAAGTTCTTACCACTAGATGAGTCGCAATGGTTTCATAGACAAGTCGCGTACTCTTTGCTCATCTGGACTATTGCTCATACCTCCGCTCATTATGTCAAGTAAGGCCCTGGCTCTTCATAAACAGCTCCCGGCTAATATGGACAGCTTTTTCAACGTTGAAAAGACTCAGATTCGAAAGGTCACCGCCGTCCAGATCCACTACACCGAAGCTGGCGGGATCACAGGGCATATGATGCTACTGTGCATGCTCCTGATGTACACGACTGCTCATGCCAAGATTCGCCAACAATCATTCGAGACTTTCTGGTACACTCATCATCTCTTTATTCCTTTTATGCTTGGACTTTACACCCATGCCACGGGGTGTTTCGTCAGAGATACCGTCGATCCATTCTCTCCATTTGCTGGAAAGAACTTCTGGGATCATTGCATTGGTTATGAAGGTTGGCGGTGGGAGTTATGGGGAGGTGGACTCTACCTACTGGAACGCCTCTACCGAGAAGTCCGAAGCCGAAGAGATACCAGCATTGTGCGAGTCGTCCGCCATCCATATGGTAATTATGGTCTTTGCCTTTCAAGATTAACACTAATAAATTCTTAGATGCTATGGAGATCCAATTTAGCAAGCCATCAATGAAGTACAAGGCGGGTCAGTGGCTTTTCTTGAACGTTCCTTCCGTATCAAGACAGCAGTGGCATCCTTTCACTATCACCTCTTGCCCATTTGACCCATATATCTCCGTCCACGTTCGGCAAGTCGGTGACTACACCCGTGCCCTCGGAGATGCCCTCGGAGCAGGCGGTGCTCAAGCAAAACTTTACGACGACGTCGATCCTATGGGAATGTATGAAGTTGCTCTTCAAAACGGACAACAAATGCCTGAACTCAGGATTGACGGACCCTATGGAGCACCAGCTGAGGATGTTTTCGATAATGAAATTGCTGTCCTTATTGGAACGGGTATTGGTGTCACTCCCTGGGCAGCCATTCTCAAGAACATCTGGCACATGCGCCAGGGACCTAACCCACCGACCCGTCTGCGTCGTGTAGAATTCATCTGGGTCTGCAAAGATACCACATCATTTGAGTGGTTCCAAACCCTTCTCTCATCCCTCGAAACACAAAGTCAGGAAGCAGCTTCAAGACCAGGAAGCGATGGTCAGGAATTCTTGAAAATCCACACCTACCTGACCCAAAAGATCGATATTGACACAGCACAAAATATTGTACTCAACAGTGTCGGTGCGAATGTAGATCCTCTTACTGAGTTGAAATCGCGTACCAACTTTGGACGACCGGATTTCACTAGGCTGTTCACTGGCATGAGGGAGGGTATCCTCGACAGGACATATCTCGGAGGGTTAGAAGGTGACATGAGAACGAACGTTGGAGTCTACTTCTGTGGTAAGTCATCTTAATAATCGTCATGAATTACAAAAGCTAAGAATCCTTAGGACCCAATGTCGCGGCAAGAGATATTAAGAAAGCGTGCAAAAAAGCTACATCGCGGGAAGTTAACTTTTCGTTTTGGAAGGAGCACTTCTAGACAAGGCAAGTGATTGGATATGCATTTGGCGAGCGGGGTTTGTATATTATGATAGTAGTGTTTTGGAAATGCACCGTCACGTCCCTATGCTGGGCATCATTATGGAACATCTGTGAATATCATGATTTCTTGAATTCGCATACAACTATTCTTAAAATACTTGGATTGATATCTTTGCAACTTTTTTATAACGTAATATTGAAGATGTCTTAGCTATATTTTGCTCTGGCCTTCTTGGGGGACCTTTACAACAACCTTCCCCCACGTCCCTCTGCTGCCCAGGGACTTCAACGCCTCTGGCACACTCTCCAAACCCACAAACTCTTTATCTGTAAAAACTGTGCCCCTGAATTTACCCTCATCGATAAGCTTAAACAGGCCCTGCCAAACCGGCTCAATCATTTCTGGCTCATTCGTCGCATACGCTCCCCAATGCAGACCCACAATGCTAATATTCTTCAACAAAACCTTGTTCATAGCCACCTTCTCAATCGACCCCGCCGCAAATCCAATCACCAGAAGTCTCCCATTCCATCGAATACACTTCGTACTCTTATCAATCATGCCTACAGGATCAAACACAATATCCACCCCTCTCCCCTTCGGCGTCAATTTCTTGACCTGATCCGGCCATGTGGGATCCGTATAATCAATCGCATGATCAGCACCAAATGACCTCGCTACATCAAGCTTGTGTTTCGTTCCAGCCGTAGCAATGACCGTCGCTCCGAATGCCTTCGCAATTTGCACAGCTGCTAATCCCACTCCTCCTGCTGCAGCATGAACAAGTACATAGTCTCCAGCTTTGACACCTGCCCTCGTAACTAGAGCTCCATAACTAGTGGGAGCTGTGACAAATAGGCCAGCCGCTTCGAAGAAACTCCATCCTTTAGGCACAGGCTTTAACGTCTCTTCCCTAGCCGCAACTTTCGTAGCGTACCCTCCTTGGGAAGCTCCAAACACCCTATCTCCAACTTTATATTTGGGAGTCCGATTTTCCGGTAGTGCGGAAGGTGTATTGATTACCACGCCTGCAAATTCGGATCCTGAGATCCATGGAAGAGGTGGTTGATGTTGGTATTTCCCAGCGATTTGGAGGAGGTCGAAGAAATTTGTGGCACTGGCGTGAATGCCTACCAGGTATTGATCGCGTGCTGGGGTTGGGTCCGGGAGTTCAGAGACTTTGAGCTCTGTTGGTCCCTGGTTCTTGTGAGTTTGGGACCTGAGGGGGAGGTGATGGATGTACCTTGACATATTCTTTGATTTGGATACCGCGCATTCTGGAGTTTTAATAAATCAAATAGATGGTTAGACGGAACAATTCATGGAACGATTGGATCTACTATACAATGGTAATGTATGCAAGAAGAAAATACTTTAAGATGGAGTCTGATTCGGCTCTGTTGACTTCAAATGGAAGCCAATCGCGGGGAAGCCGAGGCTACGGTATCTAGGTACGAGTAAGGAAAGGTATGGCAACCTACCTACCTTACCAACCGCCTAGGTACTGCCTATACCTTAGGTACCTTATGTACTAGTATTAATTCCAAGTCACGTGTACCAGTAAAATGCAGTACCTCAAGCTCGAAGGTGAGTCTTTCTACCTATGTTGTAAAGCTTTAGAGCTTTCTTGAAACTTGGAAGAAAGATGTGGCATTGTCTTCTATCTCAGAAGCCTAGAGTCTCTCCAGGATGTCACGTTTGAAGCATAAAGTACCTAGATAGTTGGTGATCATTGGAATTAGAAAGTGGCTAGCTACTATTACTACTACTTTGCCTAGGTACTATTACTACCTTACTACTACTACCTTAAAGAAGCTCATCGACGAAAATGGAAGCTGCACCCCTCCGTTGTGACATCCACGCAATTGCAGCACTGACTTCGTGACCTCTCCAGTTTCTTCCTGATTTCCAATCAACTCAGATGAAAGTTCATTGTACGCCTCGTACGCTTCACTTCCACACATTCAATAGCTTCAGCTAATCCTGTTCTCATCAAAGGCCATTCACAGACCTGCCGTGCCCCTCCAATCGACCCTAAATTTAGCGACTACTAGTTAGTACTGGAACGTCATCTGTCGGCCGCCTTTATCAAGGCTTTGATAACACCACAGCGCAAGACTCAACTCGAAGTATCTGTCGCCCCTAGACTTTGCGTTCTCCGTGCCCTTAAAACTCATCCATCGACCCGAACTCGCACAGCCATCTCAATCTAAAATGTCTGATGAGGCGATAGCCAGCGAAGGCGATCCTCAGATCACCTTCAAAGTCAAGACCTCCAGCGATGGACTACACACAATCACCATTGCGGAATCAGCCACTGTTCTCGACCTGAAGAACATGCTCGCGGGAGATACATACGAGAAGGTGCCGGCTGAGCGACAACGATTGATCTACTCTGGCCGGGTCATGAAGGATGGCGAGCAAATCAGCACCTACAAGATCAAGTCGGGCAATACGATACATATGGTCAAGAGCGCACAAAGTAATGCCGCGCAGGCCCCCGCTGTAAGCACACCTTCGAGTGGCTCAGCTCCTCGCGCTGCAGCTGGTGTACCTCAAAATATGGCGGCTGGAACTGCGAACAACCCTTTGGCTGGTTTAACAGGTGCTCGTTATGCTGGCCACATGGGACTTCCAGGCTTGGATATGTTCGGACCAGACGGTGGAGTAAGTACTTCTCAATCATAATGAGCAGAAGTATGCTGATATTATTTAAGATGGGTCCTCTACCTAGCGAAGATGATATGGCACGAATGCTCGAGGATCCCAATAACGCGCAGCAAATGAACGAAGCCCTCAACAACGACGCCTTCGTTGACATGATGATCCAGAACTCCCCGCAATTGCGTGGTATTCCCGGAGCAAGAGAAATGTTACAATCACCACAATTCAGACAGATGTTGACAAACCCAGACCTACTCAGACAAAGCGCTCAGATGCGAAGAATGATGCAGGGTGGTGGAGTGGGCGGTTTCCCAGCTCCAGGTGTAACGGATACAACTCCATCTGGTACAGCCGGAAGTAACCCACCTCCAAATCCACCAGCATTCAACCCCTTCGCTGCCTTGGGTCCTGGAGCTGGAAATCCATTCGCAGCACTCCTCGGAGGTCAAACACCTGCCCAAACACCACCACCTGCGCCTGGATCAGCTGGCCAAGGTACTCCCGCTAGCCAAGGTTCTCCAGGAACAGGCGCAGACGCCGCCGCAAACCCATTCGCATCTTTATTCGGAGGTAATGCAGCAGCTGGAGGTGCCAACCCTTTTGGAATGACTCCTGAGATGATGCAAATGGCGATGCAGCAGATGATGCAAGGAGGAGGTGGTGGATTCGGCAATCTGTTCGGTGGTGCTGGCGGTGCTGGAAGTCCTCCACCACCAGCTGATACTAGACCACCGGAGGAGATCTACGCGGATCAGTTAAGGCAGTTGAACGATATGGGTTTTCATGACTTTGATAGGAATGTTGCGGCTTTGAGACGAGCTGGTGGCAGTGTTCAAGGCGCGATTGAGCAGTTGCTGAGTTAGATGAGGTATGAATTGCAATTGGAGTTGGGAGCTTGTCACTATTGTGAGCATGGACTCTGATGCGATCACTAAGCGGTCATGACACGGGATTGTCTTTATGTGCTGCCATGATCCAGGACAGCAATTAGATTACGAATTGTTCTCGCATGGCTAATAAAATCATTTGAACAAGAAAACCAAGCTCATATTATGATAGCGATGTGAAATTCAACCATGCAATGGGAAATAGAATGCTGAAGAGCTTATTCTTGATGATCCGGCTGTGAAGCCAACTCTTCTGGTAAACATAGTGATACATCGGCGGCGTAAAGTCATCCAATCCTCCCATCCCCTCAGAACTCCAGGCATGAAGCAAAACTTATAATATGTAATCCTAACCCGAGACCATGACCTCAAATTTCTGCTTTAAACGAAGTAGACGGAGCATCCAACCAAGACAATCATTGCCCAGTACCCCGAAAACTCAACAATCGTCCTCGCTGCAGCATTCGCATTATCCGTTCCCCCCGACGTGGTCGTCCCATTTGGCAGCGTCCCATTAAGAACAATCGTACTCGTCCCATTGACATCCGCAACTGTGACCAATGACTGATTCAGCGAGGCATAAGATCCATCTCCAATCAAGCTATCCAAGAATGTGGTATTGCCATTATCGTCACATCCACATTCTGCGTATGCAGCACACAAGCATGTTACAGGCTTGGTTTCGTTCGCGCCTGTTGTATCTTGTCGGATAGTGAGATCTCGTCTGGTGGTGGTGTTGCGAGGCGCGGAACGATTGTAGAATGAGTAAGGATGGTTGTACGGATAATTATAAGCTCCATAAAGCCAGAGACCTGGGAAGACCGATAGGGCAGCTACGCCGAGAAAGATGGGCGCAATGCCTAACGGTGATCGCGCACCCGCTGAATAAGGACTTGTTGCGCCGCCTCCATAGTATCGTCCTCCCCCATAACTGGGCTGTACGCCAGAACCTTGTCTTGTAGAGCCGCCTGTAGAGGAAGATGACGAGCCTTTACCTGCGGACGACGAAGAGCCTCCTTTGCCCGATGAAGAGGAGGAGGAAGAACTAGAAGATTTAGGATTAGTACTTTTAGGTGAAAAAGAACTCCTGCCTCCACCAGCACTTCGAAAGTCTCCAAAGCTGCTAATAAAGCCAACAGGCCCACGCGCCCCGATACGACTACTCATTGAAGTACTACTTCCAATTCCGTTCTCTCGAAGACCACCACTCGCACCCCCGCTCCCCTTGGAAGAGAATAGGAACGAACATACCCTGAGCTACTCGATCCTGAACTCGAACCCGAACTTCCTGAGCTGGAACTGCCTGAACCGCCTGAACTGCCTGAACTGCCTGAACTGCCACCGCCCTTACCGCCTCCACCTCCACCTCCTTTCCTCTTCCACAGATCTGAGGCTTCGGAGAAGAAGGCGTTACTGTCGCGCGCATCTAGCGCTGCCGCATCTTCACGCGATATGAGTTGGATCTCAGCGATGGGCTGGGGATGCGCGATTGAAGGCGTTGAGGAAAAGAATAGCAATGCTATTGTTATTATTGCGGACCTCATTTTTTGAATGAGATTATGTCTTCAATACAAGTGAAGTGTGGAATTAATATTAACAGTTAATAATAGAGGGGAAATATCTTGGAAGTGTTGAAAATGTTTCACCTTGCTGGGATATATATACGTGAATCATCCAGACGCGAGGAGGCTAGCATGCCCAGAAAGTGTAATCAAACCGTTTCGGTCGTGTCCTGACATGACGGGGTGATCTTCCTAGGATGTTTAGTTTAGTGGCAACGGAAAGATTGCTGGCCATACTTTGTCAAGTATCTGGGGCGTCAGTAGGACGTTGTGGTTGGTGAACGTTGGACTGCGCCTTGATTAGGGGTGCATGGGGGCACACTGCCTCATGGATTTAAAGCCTTGGCAGAACGTCATTGATCGTGCGCATTCTATCCGAGTTTTGAAGTATTTGGATTCATCAATTTGGTAATAGTCTGCGAGCATAGACTGGTAAGCATTTGTAAGTGGTGGATATATAGTTCTCGAACGTCAGCAGGATGTTGGTTTAGGAATCCTACGGACTGTTGCGGGTATCTTGTCGTTAGATATGACTTATTAACGTCTCGTAGGGCTGTGGTCCAGCGCCACCCCACATAGCCACAGCCGGGTATGATTAGATCTACACGTGAAGGTTATCCGATCCAACAGTCGGGGAAGGCTTTCCAGAAGGCTTTTGTTAGAAGATGGGCAGAAGTCTTGTAGAGGCTCAACCGTGATTTCGAATGTGTGGCTCTGTTGTGGGGTTGGGCCTATAGGCTTCTATCTGACGGATGGGAAGGCTTCTCGAACGTTAGGAGAAGAATATGAGTCCTATATTCGAAGCCTACTTTACCTCTTGTGATCAATAGCCTTGTCAAAGATAGGGAAGTGGATTACCTTACCATAGACTAGAAATAGCATGAATAATGATGGAAAATTGATATGAATATTTTCTCATTAAGACGACATACAACGAGGTAAGTAGAGTGTAGAGCAGCCACGAGAGTCTTGATATAGCACTTGTACTTATCCAAGGACCAAACTGAGGAGCTCACTTCAGCACTGAGGGAAGCCACCTCCTTTGATTTTGTCACGGGTAAGTAACAATGCTTACAATTTCTACGAGAACTACTAGTAGAAGAAAATATTTTCAAAGCTTAGAAAGGGTCTAGGTGGCGAGTTGGCGAGCCTCGCTGTCATGCCTGACTGCCGTTTACTGCACATCTAACGGACCAAGATCTTAACGTTCAAATCCTCAGAATGGAAACAGCAGAGCCGAATGACAGTGTTAAAGAAAAGGGGATTGATGGCGAGTCGCCGACTCCCACCGGACCGGCAAGTTTCAATGGGAGATTGAACATTGCCTCCTATGCTTTCATACCCAAACCTGTCATTAAAACCTCCAATTCCCCCTCACCTCGAAGAAGCATTCGAGTGACCTCCTCGACAACACCATCCCCCTCACCCGCTCCCCTCCCAAAACGGAAATCCTCCCAAAACCTCACCCCCTCCTCTTCCCCCCGGAAGAAGTCCCGCTCCCCCTCCGGCTACGCCCCACCCTCAACCTACGCTCACCTCCCCGAACTCCAAGACGTGTTCGCGCCCAACCTAATCTGCATTTTTATTGGTCTGAATCCTGGAATTTTGACCGCAACCACTCAGCATGCATACGCTCACCCCAGTAACCTCTTCTGGAAATTGGTACACAGCAGCGGCTGTACCACACGTCGATGTCGTCCTGAAGAAGACAGAGATTTACCCAAGTTATTTGGGTTAGGCAATACGAACATTGTGGCTAGACCGACTAGGAATGGGAGTGAGTTGAGTAAGAGGGAAATGGATGATGGTGTACATATCTTAGAAGAGAAGATTAGGAAGTGGAGGCCGGAAGCTGTTTGTATGGTTGGGAAGGGGATTTGGGAGAGTGTGTGGAGGGTTAGGCATGGGAAAGGGATTGGGAAGGAGGACTTTAGGTATGGGTGGCAGGATGAAGGGGAGAGGATGGGGAGGGAGGAGCAGGAGGGGGGCTGGGAGGGTGCAAGGATTTTTGTGGCGACGAGTACGAGTGGGTTGGCTGCTAGTCTGGGTCCGATGGAGAAGGAAAGGATTTGGAGGGAGTTGGGGATTTGGGTTGAGGAGAGAAGGAGGGAGAGGGAGATTTGAAGTTAGAGAGTGTGGAATGACATGATGCATAGCTGTGTTGACTTATTTTATTCATGATTTGGAAGTATAGGTGATCCATGCATTACTGGGGGGGTGATATAATCAGCTAGGTGATAGAGACTATAATACGGGGTATCGAACTCATGGCTAGAAACTTCACCCTATCGAGATCTCAAAGCTCTACTTTATCACACACAATTTCCCCAATTGTTCAAGTTCTGAAGTTTAGGGAATTGCCCTCCTGAAATCCAACCCTAGGGTTTTGAGCTTTTGGCACCTCAGTGACTCTTATAGCTTCAAATCAGTGCTAATTGATTGATGAAAGAGAAAGAGGTTCGAAAAGAACACGTGCAAACGGTCCAACACCATGAGAACCGAACGACCTCGATGGAATCCATCCGAGAAAGGAGATTACTATATGAAAAAGGGAACAGAAAAGCTTTCCCCCCCACCTCATGAAAATAGCAAGACCAGATATCAAAGTTATAATGAGCTTCCTCATGGAGAAGCGATGATATTGCTTGAAAGTTTTACGCCTAGGCCTTTATAGACTATAAACCCTCGCAGACTACCCTATGCACCTAAAAACAGAATGCAAATGCCGATGCCACAAAACGATCTAATTACGATCTAATCTCCGCCTCAAATTCCGCGTTCGCCTCATAAGCTTCTTGTATTTGTGCTTCTTCATCTTCAACTTCCGTTGCCTCTTCACACTTATTGCTAACATGCCATTCTCCTCCGCGCGCTCACGATATCTCTCTTGTCGAATTTGCATTCGTTCAAGAAATTTTGTAGGCATAGGTGGTTCTTCTTGAAGAGTAGAGCTGTGTGCAACATAAGTGACATCCCCATGCTCATCTGTCGATTCATCGATTGTCAGGACTGCCCTATATCTCCTGTACTGGGGCTCTTGAACCTCTGCTGCTTCGGCACCAGCGGCCAATGATTCTGCGGTATTCTTGGGCACCGGGGCTGGTGGAGGGTTGAAGGGTTGGTATCTGTTTGGTAATATGTGACGTGGGAAGTCCATCACAGGTATCTCTGCTGGAGGACCGTCGAGATTTTTTATTTCCGGTTTTCGATACGATTCAGCAGTTATTGCAGCTCTTAGCTCGTCTGTTTCAGAATTCCATAGAGCTTGCTGAGGTCCCAGGATGGGCTTCTTCAAACTCCCAGCTACCGATTCGAGTTTTTCAACCGTGCTCGCTATGGTAGAAATCACTTCTGCGGGTTTAGCGTTGGTTTTTGTTTTGGAGGTGAAGATGGAGGCAAATGCATCATCGGTGACTGCTTTCGGGAAGACGTTGGTGAGAGATATTGGGCGGTAAAGGGAGAAGAAGTCAGAGGCGGCAATATCTGCGGTCTTGTTAGATAGTTCCAAAACATGAGTTATGGGTGAAATACTCACGATTGGCTGCTATGTGATTTGTACTCGGAACGCTTGGAAGATTTTGCATAGCCTCATCTCTGCCCTTTACAGTGCAACTTGCAGCAACATCTTTGGCTTTGCGCTTGCTGGTCCGAGAAGCTTTCTTTTCGCTGTCCGGTTGAGCTTGCGTATGTGTTGTAGGAACAGCTTCACCGTTGCCTACTCTTTTCGAGCCATCGGCTGGGCTGGAAGGTTTCGAAGAGGAAAAACGTCTTTGATGAGACCGGTAAGAAGAGGCAGCTGCTCGTGTTGTTTGGGTGGAGAGAGGGGATGCAATGGGCGTTTGCGGTGCAGTAAAGGCTACCCGCCGGACCGAAGATGCGAACATGCCTCGTCCAAGAATATGCAGCGACAGGATTGTAGGTGGTTGAGTCGAAGTTGTTTTCACGATGTCGGGCGACTAAAGATAGCCGGCCCTGGAAAGCGGCAAAAACCGGTCACGTGAGCTCCCGCCTTTTATTTGTGAAGGTTCTTACTTGTTTAGTTTATTACAACAGCGATGAGATATAGTGTAGGTAACTAGGCAGTACTTTGAGTATGAATATATGGTTTTGTAATTGATTTCGAGCGAGATGAGAGAGATATTCAAACTGATTTGCCTCTTTGGTAATGTTCATTTTGTGCTCCTATTCTCAGGCTATTTACAGAAGTATCCTGCAAAGGGCTTTGAAAAAGCAAGTTTGTATGAAACCCTCCTTTATTGCAAATACTGCATGCAATGGCCATTGCAAGTTGCAGACGATAATCCTCCCATAATCTTTTGAGCAACACAACCCCTGATACAACTAATCTACAATACATCATTTCAGCTGCCATTATCGAAATGGTGAAGGGTCAAAGCTGCAAATATTTTCAGACATCAAGCAGCTTCGAGAGCACTTCAAATAAGGAGGCTACATGAGCTAGGGTTGTAGACTATAGAGATTGTAATTTTGTGAAGAATGGAGAACTCATGTCAGACACTTAAGTGGCCAAAACCTGTATAGGACAATTAGCAATGGGTTTTGAAATTGGCTACAACTATCATAGCATTTGGACAAATTAGAGGCGGTCCTGCTTGAGCATTACATACCTGTGAATCGATAAACAAGGAAGCCAACCAGCCCAAGGATGACAATGATCATCCATGTGCAGGAAATGATGTATGCACATTTTTTCTGGCCCTTCCCAAACCTTGAGATTTCTCCATGAGTCAATCTTTCCATCAGGCCATCCAATTTACCCATGGCGTAAAGGAAGACCAGAGG
>Ga0182030_10006179_pt1 | contig 25317 bp, 20 predicted proteins | sample 812S3MmetaG_FD_121299 | JGI IMG/M metagenome (GOLD analysis project Ga0182030, IMG submission 121299) | Permafrost microbial communities from Stordalen Mire, Sweden - 812S3M metaG (Illumina Assembly) | ecosystem: Environmental > Terrestrial > Soil > Wetlands > Permafrost | place: Sweden...
GACGTCTGCTGCCGAGCCGCCGAAGACGATCCAGTTGTGCGCGCGCGCCACCTGTTCGATGGCTAACCCTCCCGCCTCAAGCCAGGATCTCACTGCCGCAAAATCGTTGTCGCTCAGCCCGAACCGCGCGCCAAACTCTTCCGGCGTCAGCCAGTGCTGATAGTCAGGTGACGCTGGATCGCGCTGGGCTTCGAGCAGCGTTTCGAGCTCCGCGCGCTGCGCGTCGGAGGGCGTTAGCATGACAGCGATATCGCTGATTCTGGCCGTTGGCTCCATCCTGCCGCGATCGACTGCCCGGGTGACCGCCGGATGCACACTGTTCGGCAGAACAATCGGACTCCCGTCCCCGACCGGAGCCGATATCCGGTCCGCCGCCCCGGCACCGGTAACTGCTCCGAAAAACAGTATGCCAAGAGCCGCAGTCAGGGGTATTGCTGACCTCATCTATTGCCTCGCGTTGTACTATCGGCAGAAAGTCAGAAATTTATCAGGGTGTATACTCGCGCCCATGGGATTTCGCCTCGGCATCCTTACCGTGACGCTCGGCGTGGCTCTCTCCGCGTCCGGGGCATTCGCGCAGATGGTCAATATGCAGGAGGTTGCACAGGCCCTCGGGGTCAAATGCGACTACTGCCACGCGCGGATGGGGCAGGCTCCGGGCAACGCCACGACACCTCCCGAGACTTCGCCGCGCCGCCACCTTGAGATCGCCGCGGCGATGATCGCCATGACGCGCGATCTTAACGCGCAGGTGGTCGCGGCCACCGGCAAGCCCGCAGCCGAAACCACGCGCGTGGCGTGCATCACATGCCATCGCGGCGTCGCCATCCCAGGCCAGCTCTCTGATATCCTGGCCCGGACCGCCCTCGAAAAGGGCCCGGACGCCGCGGTTGCGCAGTACCGCGATCTGCGCGCCCAATATTACGGCCGCCAGAGCTACGATTTCAGTGAAGACACGCTCTTCGCCGCCGCTGAGAAGGTGGTGCGCGTCAAACCCGCGGCGTCGATTCCGCTGCTGCGGCTCAACATCGAGTTCTATCCGAAGGCCGTGCGCAACTACGCGCAGATTGCTTTCGCTTATACGCGCGACCTGGACGACGAATCCGCCATCGCCACGCTCGAAAAGGCGCTCGAGATCGAGCCGGAAAACGGGGCCATCCGCGGCCAGCTCGAGCAGCTGAAAAGCTACCACCGGAAGAGATAAGCCGCCAGCCGATAACCACGGGGCATGCAGGAAAACACGGCATGCCCGCGGAGTTCGTAAGGCTCCGCGCCGGGTGGAAACCCGGCGGCAGGCACGAATGCCTGGCCCCACTAAATGCGGTGGTATTACAATTGGACTGAAAAATATGGTGCTGGAAGCCGACGCCGCGCGTGCCCAGGTGGAGCGCATCTTCCAGAGCAAGACGTTCCGCAGTTCCGACGTTCTGCGCCACCTCCTCTCCTATCTGGTCGACGCGTCGCTCGCGGGCACGGCCGACGAACTCAAGGAATACACTGTCGCGGTCGATGCGCTGGGCAAGCCGACCTCCTACGACCCGCGCCAGGAGTCGGCAGTGCGCATGCAAGTCGCGCGTCTGCGGCAGAAGATCAACGAATACTACCGGACCGAAGGCGTTGAAGATCCCGTGGTGGTCGATCTTCCTAAAGGCGGATTCCGGGTGGTTTTCGAACCGCGCCAACCTGCATTCGAGCAGGTGGCGCTACCCGAGCCTCCGGCCGAAGAACCGGTGCGCGTCGGGTGGGGGCATCGCGAGGTCATTCTCGGCGTGGCGCTGGGGGTGGCGGTCGCAGCTCTGGCGGTGACAGCATTCTTCGCGATTCATTTTAAGCGCGAAGCGTCCAGATCAGCAGCGGCTGAGGCTGCCGTTCCGTGGACGCCGGAAATTCGGCAGCTCTGGGAACCCATCCTCTCCTCGAACCGGCCGCTGGTGGTCTGCATCGCGACGCCCCTGTCGGTGCTCATACCTGGCTACGGATTTGTGCGCGAGTTCGGCGTCAACGACTGGGAAGATGTCCCGAAATCGAAGGCCATCGCCGCGCTGAAAGAAGCCCTGCACGCACCAACGGTGCAGCCCACCTTCGGCTATACGGGAGTGGGCACAGCCAGCGCCGCGCTGCTGCTCGGCCAGTTCCTCGGCGCGCGCCAGAAGAGTCTGGTCGTGACGCGCGCCAATCTGCTTTCGCTGCCGGAACTGATGGAGGAAAACGTGGTGTTCCTCGGGCCGCTCACGGGCGACCGCGAGATTCGGGCGCTGCGTGTGGATCAGGAGATTCTGCTCGAGCCGGACGGCATTCGCAACCTCCACCCGCGGCCGGGCGAACCGTCGTTTGTGCCCGAAGCGACCGGCGCACCCAGCGGCAGGAAAGGTGGAGAGGACAGCCTCGATACCTATTCTTTAATCAGCCGCGTGCCGGGCCTGCGAGGCAAAGGCGAAATCCTCAGCCTTTCCGGCAACCAGATTTCGAGTGTGATGGCGGGCGCGCAGGCCCTGACGGACCCGACCGTCGCGAAAATGCTGGTTGCGAAGCTCCGCAAACCCGATGGAACCATCCCTCCTTACTTCCAGGTGGTGCTGCGGGTGCGATCCATGGACGGCGTCCCGACTGAAATAACTTACATGTTCCATCGCGAACTGACGGTTAACCGACCTCCCGCGCCAATCGAGAAGTAGCTGAAAACAAAGAACGACTCCGGTAACAATCGCGTCACGCACGGTCACATGACCGCAAAGGTCCCAATCCGGGAGGCTCGAGACGTGATAATCTTCGATACGGGAAAGCTTGCCGCCGAGAATCGGAGCGGTGTTTTTCCCTCTTAGGAGACAAAAACCAATCTATGAAGCGTGCTCTGTTTGCCCTGCTTGTTGGCGGAGCGTTCCTCGCGACGGTCCCCGCGTACGCGCACCACTCTTTTGCCGCCACCTACTTTGAAGACAAGACCATAACGGTGGAAGGCACCCTCGTCCAGTTCATGTTCCGCAATCCGCACTCGTTCGTACACGTCGAGGCGCCGGATGATTCGGGCAAGATGGAGACCTGGGCGATTGAATGGGGCGGCGGCGGCCAGTTGAGCCGTGAAGGCGTTTCGCGCGACACCCTGAAGCCGGGCGACCACGTGATCATCACCGGCAACCCGGGCCGCAATCCGGAAGATCATCGCATCCGCATGCGCAGCATCAAGCGCCCGTCCGACGGCTTCGGATGGAGCGGCGTAGTTCAGTAAGTCGAAACAAAGGTTCCTCACCGTGGGGCGGACTGCAACGAAGTTCTCGTTGCTGCCCGCCCTTTTTCTTTGTCCCGCGCTTTTCGCCCAGACTCCGGGAAGCGTCGAAGGCGTGGTCTACGACGGTAAGACCGGGCTGCCCCTCCAGGGTGTTTCCGTCTATTTCGGCACCGACAAAGGCCCCCATTACGAAACGGAAACTGATCCCTCGGGCCGGTTCGGGATTGCCGGTATGGCAAAAGGCGATTACGGCTGTCACTTTGAGAAGAGCGGCTACATTCCGCAGTACTCCGGCGGCGGAAATTCCCCGCTGAAACCCGTGCACGTCGCCGCTGGCCAGGACCCGGTCCGGCTCACTGTTTCGCTCTCGACCTACGCGAAACTTCGCGGACGCGTGCTCGATCCGGAAGGAAAACCGGTCGCAAACGCCAAGGTCACGCTCGCAGCGCTGGAAGAAACCGCCGACGACCAGGGCCAGTTCACGTTCAGCCAGATCGTTCCGGGCTCGTACACTTTGAAGGCGACGCCCGGCAAGAGTCAGGTATTGGTGACTCCAGAGGGCGTCAAGAGGACACCCGGAACCCCGAAGCGCGAGACTTCCCCGGGAGACGAACGAACCGAACTGCTCCCCACCTGGTATCCCTCCGTCACTCAGGCCGACATCGCCGAACCCATCGTCGTGCGCGGCGGCGACGATCTTTTCGGCATCGAAATCCGTATGCAGTCGTTGCCTGTGTACCGCGTGCGGGGAAAGGCGTTCAACCTGGACGGGACGCCCGTACGCGCGGGAAGCATCACCAGTTTCTCGCAGGCGGATCTCGCCGTTGCCGCCAGCATCTTTGCGGGAAAAACCGGCGGGGGAGGACCGCTTGGCTACTTCACTCTGTCCCGTTCCGCCTTGCCGTCCCCTGCCGACCAACCGGTCGGCATCGTCCGCGACGGCTCCTTCGAGCTTGCGTCCGTGCCTCGGGGCCTGCGGCAGTTCCGGGTGAGGCCGATGGCCGTCGATCCCCATCAACTAAAGGAACAGCTGGAAGCGATGGCGGAAGCGAGGAAGCGGGCATAGCCCTCGCCCCCCAGCAGCCCGCCCTTGCACTTGCTGTGATTCAGGTATCCGTTGTGGTCGATCACGATATCGACGAACTCGAAATCCGTGCCGAGCCTGCGATCACGATTGAGGCTACCGTCGGGTTAGCCGACACGGCTCCCGACAACACACCGGCAGCGGTGCGCAACGCATCGGTCACGATCAACGGCCTGGACAAGCTCGCGGGGTATGGTAAGCGGACAGGAAGCAGCTTCCATTTCGACAACGTAACGCCTGGGGAGGCGCTGGTGGAGGCCGCACCAGGTCTGGCGGGCGGCTACTACCTGTCGTCGGTGAGTCTGGGCGGGCAGGACATCACCTGGAAACCAGTGAACCTGCAGGCGGGCTCTCCGCCGATCAGTGTGATTTACAAGGCGAACGCCGGAACGGTCGCAGGCACGGTTGAATCCGCCGACGCCCGTTCCGTCGTGATGATCCCACAGGCTGCGCTCGACGCCGGCGATGTGCAATATGGACGCATCACCCCGCTCGGTCCGGGCGGTGCGTTTGAAATCGACAGCCTCGCGCCGGGATCGTACTACGCGTTCGCGGTCGACCGGCTGGAGCCCGAGAGGCTCTACAATCGGGCCATGCGCGGCCGGATCGCTGCCGCCGCGGCGCTGGTCCACGTCACCGAAGGCGCGGCGATTGCGATCAAGCCGCCTGTGATGCATCTCGAAAACTGATTCGCAGTGCTGAATGCTGTGTTAGCATTTCTCCCGGAGATTCATATGCGCATAACCGGAATCGGCATCACCCTGAGCCTTCTCGCCACCGCGTCATTTGCCCAGCAGCGCGGCCCACAGCCTGACCACACCTACACCTCGGCCTCGGACATCATGGGACTCATCGCCAAAGCCCGGAGTGAGCGCACCAATAATCAGCCGACAGTTACGGAGAACATCCTGCGGGTTGCGCCCTATCAGGCCAGCCTCGAATACCGCGCCTCCGTGGGACCAGCCGCGGTGCACGAAAAGGAAGCGGAATTCTTCTATGTCATCGATGGTTCGGCCACCCTGGTCACCGGCGGCACCCTCAAGGAGGGAAAGCGAAACGGAGACAACCTGACCGGCACCGGAATCGACGGCGGGACGACGCAGAACGTCGCGAAGGGCGACTTCATCGTGGTCCCGGAGAACACACCGCACTGGTTCAGCACGATCAACGGCACGCTGGTACTGATGTCGCTGCATGTACCGCGTCCGGTGCCGCCGGCCGCGAAGTAAACGTCAGGCCGGGGCCGGGAGCCTCATCACGCGCTCGACCTCGGCGTAAAGCGCGCCGCGGTCGATGGGCTTCGAAACATAGCCGTCCATACCGGCGGCCAGACAGGATTCCCGGTCGCTTTTCATGGCGTGGGCGGTGACAGCGACAATCGGTGTATGACGCCCGCGTACGGCCTCGATCCGTCGCAGGGCGGCGGCAGACTCCAGCCCCCCCATTTTAGGCATCTGAACGTCCATCAGAATCAGATCAAAACATGTCTCCGTAGCTGCGCGCAGGGCCTCTTCGCCGTCCCAGACGAACCGAACCGCACCCGAAGGAACACGACTTTCGAGCAGCGCCCGCATCAGTTCCTGATTCGCCGCATTATCTTCTGCCACCAGAATTTGCGTAAGGGCCTCCCAGACCTCGGGACTTCCGTCCGCAGCAAACGGACTCAGATTGTCGCAGACTGCCGCGGCGGATTCCAAATGATCTTTTTGTCCGGGGTGACATTTGCCGATGAGGTCAAGCAGACCCGACGGCGACACCGGCCAGTCGACTCTTCCGTAAACATTCGCCTTTCCGCCCGCCGGCGAGCCGCCGGTATCACCTTCTCCCGAACCAATCAGGATGACGGGAAGACCGGGGTCTTTTTCCAGCTCTTTCAGAAGATGGTTCTCCTTTTCCGTGGCGAAAGCCGCGTCGATGAGCGCAAACGAGAACGGCCTCGCCACTCTGCGGGACCATCTCACTACCTCCAGCGCAGCGGCCGGACTGTCAATCGACGCCACGTCGAAGCGCCACTGCGACAGCAAATCCGCCAGCAGGTTACGACGTTCGGGCGCTTCCATCACGACAATCCCGCGGGGCAGATCGTCGCTGCGCGCGGGGGTCTGGGGGCGGGAAGACCGAACCAGACCCATCTGTACGGTAAACGTGAAAGTGCTTCCCCGCCCCGGCGTGCTTTCCACCCAGATACGGCCGCCCATCATCTCGACCAGACGTCGCGAGATGGTGAGACCCAGACCCGTCCCTCCGTAACGACGGGTGGTGGAACCATCCGCCTGTGAAAATGCATCGAAGACAGTGGCCAGCTTGTCCTCCGGAATTCCGATTCCCTCATCGCTTACCGCGATCCGCAGCGTGATCCCGTCCTCCACCGGCGGCCCGTCACAGGAGATCCTGACCTCGATTTTTCCCGCTGCGGAGAACTTGATCGCATTTCCCACCAGATTGACGAGAACCTGCCCCACCCGCACAGGATCGCCAACGATCAACTCGGGGACCCGGGGATCGATTACGGCATGCAGATCCAGGCCTTTTTCCTGTGCCCGTATGGCCAGGATCGCAGTATGCTCACGGATGGAATCCGCCAGACTGAACTGCACGGGATTGAGATCGAGTTTGCCGGCTTCGATCTTGGAGAAGTCCAGAATGTCGTTGATAATCGTCAGCAGCGCATCGGCCGATGTCCGCACCATCGAGAGATGACGGCGCTGTTTTTCGTTGAGCGGGGTATCGAGCGTCAGTTGCGTCATGCCGATGATGATGTTCATGGGAGTGCGAATCTCATGGCTCATGTTGGCCAGAAACTCGCTCTTGAGCCGGGCGGTTTCCTCGGCTTTGTCGCGCGCCACCATGAGTTCCCGATTGGTCTGCGTCAGTTCGGCGGTGCGCAGTTCCACCTGCGTCTCGAGGTACTGGTCGCGCGATTCGATCTGTTCCAGCATCGAGTTGAAGGCATCGGTCAGAACGCCCAGTTCGTCCGAAGCTTCCTTCACGGCGCGCACTTTATAGTTGTTACCGGAGGAAACCTCCTTTGCGATATCGGCAAGGTGCTGAATAGGCCGGGAGATGAGCCGCTGCAGAACTGAGTTGGCGAACAGCGCCAGCAGAGCCGCGGCGAACATGACCACTGCCACGATGGACCCGTTGTGATACAGGCGCGCCCGCACATCCGGCAGGTCGGAACGAAGATAGACGATACCGAGCGTTTCACCGTCCACTATCACCGGTCGCGAGATCTGAAGGTCGAATCTTCCGGGGCCTCTGGCGGGAGCGGATGGCGGAAAAGCGTTCCGGACGCCAGGCCTGACGTAGGTGGCGAATTTCTTCCCGTCCGGCTGGTAGATGGCGGCTTCGGCCACGCGTGTTTCAGCGGTAAGGGGAGCCAGAGTCCGGGCGGCCGAAGCGCGGTCACCGAAGATCAGGGGGGCTGAGCTGTTCACAGCAATCATGTCCCCGACCGATTTCAGTTCAGCGGCAACATCGCTCCGATACTGGATTAATTGATAGGCAGCGATCGCCAGACCCGCCATCAAAAGCGCCGAAGAGGTAGTCAGGACGCCGGTAACCGTCAGCTTCCGCCGGATGTTGCAATTGCGGAACCGGCTGCGCAGAATCACGGACGCCTGCCTTCCTGCGGTTCGAGAGAAACGGACCTTCGGCCTGTGCGATTCACCTATTTCTCCTCGCGCACAACGGACCTTCGGCCTGTGCGATCGGCCGGAATGGCCACTTTGAGCAGTTGCGAGCTGATTTTCAGTCCGGCGCGCGTTGCCGCTTCCTGGTTGATCTGAAAACGGACGGACTCGTCCACGAGCTGAAACGCGATCATGATTCCTTCCTTCGGCGCGTTTTCGTCGTCGCTGACCGTCAGAACGGGCTTACCGGCGAGCACCTGCACGATCTCTTTTTCGTGCTTCGATTCGGAGCGTTCAATCAGCAGAATTTCACAGCACTCTGCTTCGGCAGCCGAGCCGATCTGGATCACTTTGATGGCGCGCCCGCCAACCGATTTGCCGCGCACGATCTCTTCCAGCGGAGAGGCCAGATCACCGTGTCCCAGAACGCCGATTCGAACCGGCCCCGCCGCCGTCGCCGCCGGCCATTCGATGAACCTGGCGAAATTGTAAACATACGCGGCTTTCACGTGTGCCTCGACGTCGGAACTGTCGGCAGCGGCGGCGGACCGCGCGATCACGACTGCCGTGAGGGCGGCGAGCAAGGCGATAAGAGGCCCTCGCCGGGGGTTCGCGAATTTGCGCCACGTTTTCATCGCAAATGACTCAGAATTGCCAGGTGCTCTTTAAGTACGCTCCGCGATTCACGTAGCTGAAACCCGTGAGCAGATCCGGCATGCCTTCGAGGTGCCTCGACTGGAGCAGATTCTGGCCCGCCAGGCTGAGCTGCCAATGAGAGCCGGCCTTATAGCCCAGCCGGACGTCGAGTCGTGTGTAGGCCGGTATCGGCCCCGCGAGGCCGGAGATCTGAGGCGCGCCTGTAGCACCCGTCCAGTAAAGGAAAGTGTCCAGCTTCCAGGCCTTCCCGATGTTCACATACGACTGCATCCGCCACTTATTGCGGGGACCCTCGTTGGAATCTCCCGGGTCACTCCCCGGCGCGGCGGAGGCCACGATCCGGGAGTCCACAACCCTGTAGCTGTAGCTTCCTTCCAGCTTCCAGTCCCGCAATGCCTGCCAGGCGAAGGAAACCTCGCCGCCTTTGCCAGTAGCAGCGGCCGCATTTCCTGTGGTCTCCACCACTTCGAGATAGGGCACCGCGGCGGGAACAAACACAGGGGCGCCGCCGGCGAACGAACGCATGTCCGAAAATCTGTCATAGAACAAAGCAAGATCGGCGGAGAATCGTTTGGAGAGCTGCGCCCGGTAGCCCGACTCGAAATCGGTCACTTTTTCGGCACCGAAAGCGGGCGAGCCGACAACTGCCGCGACGATCGGCAGGCCGCCGGTCAGGGGTGAGCCAGGCAAAATGTCGGTCTGGATGAACACGTCTCTTTCCTGCAGCGATGGCGTGCGCAGCGACTGCGCCGAGGATATCCAGAGCGATTGGTTCTTTCGCGGCATCCAGAGAAGGTTCACGCTCGGCTCGGGTCCCCAGCCGCCAAAGTGATTGTGCTCCAGCTTGGCGCCCAGCGTCAGCAGCAGGGTGTCGTGACGGAAATGTATTTCGTCCTGGGCAAACGCATTGAGATTGGCGTAGGTCAGTCTGTCCGGAGTGAAGAGAACGGTCGCCTGGGAGGAGATGTCCGCGGTGATCGTTCTCTCGCCTCCGCCGAACGAAAGGTTGTGCCGCCGAGCCGTGAAATCGTATTTGGCTTCGATGTCGGACATGCGGGTCAAAACCTCCGAAGCCGTGGGCTCCGGTTTGTCCATATAGTCGTACCAGGCGGATATGCGCAGTTCTCCCTTTTCCCCAATGCGGCGGCGCCACTCGCCGGTGAGATCGCCGGTTACGTCCGTCAGCTGAAACGGGGTATCGAGAAGCTGCTGAGCGGGGACTGAAAGCGTAATGCCGGCTGAATTTTCCGGCGCCCGGAACAGCCCCGCCTCGATCATCCATGTATCGGGTCCGTGTGAGCCATCCAGCCTGAATCCGCCTTGAATGCTGCTCCACTGGTCCCCGGCATTTGCGCCGGACGCCTGACTCAGCGAGGCGTGGTCGGAACCACCGAAGAAGATACGGTAGTTCGTGGAACCGATGGCTCCACCCGTGCTGACACTTCCGAACGCGCGCTCCGTTGTTCCCCCGCCGGCAGTGACCCTCGTGCCGGGAGTTTCGCTCGCCTTTTTGGTGATGATGTTGATGACCCCGAGCACGGCATTGGCGCCCCAGATGGTGGCGCCCGGGCCGCGAATCACCTCAATGCGGTCGATATCATCGAGCAGCGGCATGCCGAGGTCCCAGTAGACGCCGGAAAATACCGGCGAGTATATGGACCGGCCGTCGATCAGCACCAGGAGCTTATCGGTGTAGACCCCCACGGTGCCCCTGACGCTCACCGACCATTGATTTCCGTTCGCCTGCGCGACGTCCACACCCGGCGCCAGCCTTAACAACTCGGGGACGCTCGTCAGGCCGCTGCGCGCGATCTGCTCGCGCGTGATGACGTAGACGGCGCCCGCCACCTGTGAAAGCTTTTGCTCCTTATTGGTGAACGACGTAATTTTGATACTTGCCAGTTCATCCAGACTGAGTTGACCGAAATCCGGCAGAACAGCCTGGCCAAACGCCAACGGCGCCGTCGCAATGAGCAGAGCCAGAGACCGAGTTTTCACGCAGTACCTCACATGTATCTATCCGCTGTTTTGGCGGAAACCTTTAGGGCTAAAGTTGGCGCAGGCGCACGCGGGCCGAAGTCTAAAACTGCCAGGTGCTTTTCAGATACGCGCCCCGGTTTACGCAGCTCCACCCGCTCAGGAGCTCCGAAATCGCTTCCAGATGGCGGGCCTGCAGGAGATTCTGTCCGGCGAGACTCAGCTGCCAGCGGCGGTTCACGTTGTAACCGATGCGCACATCGAGCCGGGTATAAGACGGCACGAAGACGGGGGGCCCGTAGTTATTCGTGGTATCGCCAGGGCTGGACCAGTAGAGGAACGAATCCACCTTCCACGATCTGGAAAGGTTCACGTAAGACTGCAGCCGCCATTTATTGCGCGAAGGCGGCTTCAGGCGTTCGTCGAAAGATCCTGGCGGCGCCGCTCCCATGATCCAGGGATCGACGAGATTGTAAGTGTAGCTTCCCTCGAGTTTCCAGGCCGGCAACACCTGCCAGGCGACGGCGGCCTCAATCCCTTTCCCGGTAGCGGCGGTCCAGTTCGCGGTTACGTCAGGCACATCGAGGTGCGGCACCGGATATAAGTCGAACACCGGATACCCGAGTGAGTCGGAGGAATTGTCGGCATAACGGTCGTAGAACGCAGCCAGATCGAGGGAAAATCTCTTCGACATCTGCCCCCGGTAGCCGATTTCGAAATCTTTCACCCGCTCCGCTTTGAACCCCGGAGACAGGACAAAGCCTGCAACCACCGGCAGGCCGCCGGTGGCGGGGGTGGGCGGGGACACACTGAACGCTCCTGACACGTTGTCGTCGATGAGAGAGGGCGTGCGCAGCGACCGCGCCGCCGATAACCACACGGAATGCCGTTTTGTGGGCGTCCACAGGAGATTGGCGCTGGGTTCGGTGCCCCATCCACCGAAGTGGTTATGCTCCAGTTTGGCCCCGAAGGTAAGCAGAACGGAATCGTGCGCCAGGTGCATTTCATCCTGGACGAAGGTATTGAGATTGGTATAGGTCAGGGCGGCGGCGGAAAATGCGAAGGGTGCGATCGCAACCACCTGCTCCGAGATGAGCCGGATGCCGCCTCCTGCCGACAGATTGTTGATACGTCCGGCGACCAGATCATACTGAACTTCGGTGTCCCCGGCGCCAGTAGCCGCTTTGATGGCCTGCGGCTCCGGCCGGTTGACGTAATCGTAATAAGACCGGACGCGGAGTTCACCGTGCTCGCCGGCGTGCCTCCTCCATTCCCCGGTCAGGTTACCCGCTACCGGATTCAGCACAGCGGGACTGGCCACATTGCTCATCGTCGGGAGGGAGACGCTTATTCCGATGTCGTTTACGGTGCTGCGGAACAGATCGCCTTCCAGAGTCCAGGTGTCACCCCCGCGCTTTCCGTCCAGGCGGAATCCGGCCTGCACGTTCGTCAATCCGTCGCCTGCGCTCGTCCCGTCAGGGTGCTGCAGGGCGGCCTGATCGAGACCTCCGACATAGGCGCGGTAATTGGTCGACCCGAAGACTCCGCCCATCCGTATACTGCCCTGAAACGGCTCTGTGTTTCCCGCCGCCGCCGTCAGCGTGGTTCCATGCGTGTCGCGCGCACTCTTCGTGATGATGTTGATTACGCCCAGCACGGCATTCGCGCCCCAGATTGTGGCGCCCGGACCGCGGATGACTTCGATGCGTTCGATGTCTTCGAGCAGCGGCATTCCGATATCCCAATAGACACCGGAGAAGATCGGCGAGTACACGGACCGCCCGTCGATCAGCACCAGAAGCTTATTGGCATAGGCGCCCACAGGACCACGGACGCTCACCGACCATTGGTTCCCGTTTACCCGCGCCACATCGACGCCGGGAGCGAGCCGCAAAAGCTCGGGTACGCTGGTGAGCCCGCTGCGCGCGATTTGCTCCTTCGTAATGACGTACACCGCCCCGGCGACCTTCGTCAGCTGTTGCTCTTTATTGGTGAAGGAGGTGATTCTGATGTTTGCCAGCTGGTCCAGGCTCAGATTGGCGAAATCCGGAAGCTCGCCCGTGCCGGCCGCCAAAAGGGACATGGCCCCGGCGAGCGGGATGAGGAACCGGAACGAATTCCCGCGCAGCGCGCTTCGCATACTCATTTATCGGCTTTCGGGGCAGGACCTTTAGCCCGATCTGGCAGGCTGCTGAAAAAGCTCTTTTCGTTGCCGCTTGCTGACGCGCGCGGTTCAGTAACCCCTGGGGAATCAACACCTGCTTTTCCGAAACTAAAGATCGGGAAACTGCTGGCGCACTTCTTCGAATTCCCGGTCCGTTACGCGTTCGAACAATGCGAGCACCGCCGGATCGAGGTGGGTGCCCGCCAGACGATGAATCTCCAGCCGCGCGGCAGGCAGGGCTGAACGGTTCCGGTAGCAACGGTCGCTGGTGAGGGCGTCCAGAATATCGGCAATGGAAAATATCCGGGCGCTCAGAGGAATGGCGTCGCCGGTCAATCCCCTTGGATACCCCGTACCGTCAACGCGTTCATGATGACAATAAATGATTTCGGATTCCCGTTCGAGACCCGGCTGGCCGGCCAGCACGTCGAGCCCGAGCTGCGGATGCAGCTTCATGATGGCCCATTCCACTTCGTTCAGCTTCCCCGGTTTCATCAGCACGTTATGCGGGATGCCCGCTTTGCCGATGTCGTGCAGCAAAGCTCCGATCTCGAGCGCTCTCCGCGCATCGGCGGACAAGCTCAGGTCCCGCGCCATCATAAGGGTGAACGCGGAGACGCGGCGCGAATGCTGCAGCGTTTCGAACCGTTTGATACCCATCGCGTCAAATACAGGCAGAAGCTGCGCGGCCCGGTTCGAGTCACCGGCATCTCCGCCCCCAAGCGTCCGCTTCACCGCTTCCTTCACGGCACCGAGTCTTTCCGCCTGCAGACCGCTGAGGTGCTTCGACACCAGCCCGATCAGATCGGCCGGCCGGACCGGTTTCAGCAGATAATCGGTGGCGCCTGCCCGCAGGGCGCCCCGCGCCACCGGCAGATCGCATGCGCCGGACACGAGAATAAAGGGAAGCTCCGGCGCCACGGCTTTGACTGTGCGCAAGAGCTCCAGACCATTCATCCCGGGCATGGTCACATCCGAGAGGAGAAGGTCGACCCGCTTATCGGAGGACGCCAGCCAGCGCAGCGCCGCCGCGCCGTTTGGAAAGGTCTCACAGTCGTATCCGCCCATCGCGAGGGTCTCGCTCAGGTATTCGCGCATGGCGGCATCGTCATCCACCACGACCACCGTCTTCTCGCCCATCTCGTCCATCAGGAATCAGATCGGCGGTTTGGAAGCGGAACTTTAGGGGGATTCCGGCGACGGCGCGCCGCGCTTCAGGAAAAACGCCATGCCGCGCGGATTTCGTGACGCTCCGCGCCGGGCAGAAACCCGGCGGAGGCACGAATGCCTGGCCCCACAAAAATGCGCTAGCGGAAGTGCTTGCTGAGCTTCAGCCCCTGGCGCTGATACGATGACCCGATGCCTTCGCCGTAGAGCACCCTCGGCCTCTCCAGCAGCCGTTCGAACACCAGACTGGCCACCGTCTGCCCGTCTTCCATGATGAACGGCACTTCGTGCGACCGCACTTCGAGCACCGCGCGGGTACCGTTGATATCGCCCGCGCCATAGCCGAAGCCGGGGTCGAAGAACCCCGCGTAGTGAATGCGGAATTCACCGATCGTGGCGTCGAACGGCACCATCTCGGCCGCGTACTGCGCCGGAATGCGGACGCGCTCGCGCGACGCGAGGATGTAGAAATCTTCCGGATCGAGAATCAGCGTGTGACTCTCATTGCGCCGGATCGGATCCCAGAATTCTTCCGGATCGTAGTACTGCACCTTCGCCAGATCGATGAGCGGCGCGTGCTTCTTCGCGCGATAGCCGATGATCTGGTGCGCATCATCCCCGGCCAGATCCACTGACAGCCGCAGCCCGTTGCGAATCTGCGCCGCGGCGCGCGTCTCGTCCGGCAGATAGACGAGCGGCTCTTCGCTCTCGAGCTGCCGCAGCAGTTCGTCAGTCGGCTCGTAGTTGCCCTGAAAAAGGCGGAGCTGGGACAGCCGCTCTCCCTGTCTCACTACCACGCTGAACGTGCGCGGCACTACCTCCGCGTACAGCCGCCCGTGATACCCTGCCGGCACGATTTCGAACTGCCGGCCTTCATCCGTGATGAGCCGCGTGAAGATGTCGAGCCGCCCGGTGGAGCTCTTCGGATTTGCCTTGCCGGAAATCGAATCCGGCAGAGCGAGCTCTTCCTGCAGGGGAACGATGTAGACGCATCCTTTTTCCAGCACCGCGCTGTTTTTCAGATCGACGGTATGCAGCCGGTACTGCGCGAGCTTGCTGGTGATGGTGGCTTCGCCGTTGGCGAGAAAACTGGCGCGCACGCGGAAGGCTTCCGTGCCGAGCCGCAGGTCGATCGACGACGGCTGAATCTGATCCTCGAGGACGGGCGTGCGCGCGCGGATATGTCCCGCCGCGACCATCTTCGCGATCGCCTGGGACGGCAGCACACCTCTTGCAATGTTGGATTCGGCCGGCAAACTGACTATGATGGCACGGCGCGTAATTCCGCCGCTGTCCGCACCTGCCGCGAGGCGCGCGCTTCACGGCTGAGCACGCGGTTCCACCACATGATCGCGCCGGTCGCGAACAGGAACGGCGGCGCCAGTCCCAAGGCCACCCACAGCGCTTTCACGCCCCAGTCGCCGAAGTTGCCGAAGTGCAGGTAGTAGAACCAGCGCAGGAACACGTCGCCGTTGCTGCCTCTGGGCGGCCTGCGGCGACGCCGCTGCGGCTGCGGCTGGTCGCCATCGGCCACGCGAATGATCGGTACATTCACGGCGGGCGGTTCGGCCGACGACACCAGCGTGTATACCTTAAGCGGCGAAAAATGATTCACCACGATCTGGAACGGTTTCGGGAACACCAGATAGATGCCGGTCACGCCCCATATGAATATGATGGCGAACATCCAGAGACCGATCACGCTGTGCAGGTCCCAGTTGAGCCGCTTCCAGTTCGAGCGGAAATCGATCTTCAGACTGCGTTTCACGCGTCCCGCGCCCGGCCACCAGATGAGCAGGCCCGTGACGCTGAGCGCTGTGACAAAAATCGCCAGCAGGCCATTGATCTGTCGCCCCCTGTCGCCCGCCAGCAGATTGGTATGCAGGTCGCTCATCCACGCCACCGCCCCGATGATCCACGGACGCGACGGACCCAGATCCTTCCCCGTAAACGGATCCACCAGCCTGCCGACGGTGTGCGGCTTATTCACGCCGTCTTTTTCGATCCAGACCTCGGTGGCTTCGTTGGGGCGCTTCGAATCCCAGATGTAACTGATGGAATAACCCGGATGCGCCGCATGCACGGCTTTTTTGAGTTCGTCTTTCGAAAGACGCGGCCCGGATATCGGCACCAGCTTCGGCCCCGGCGATGCGTTCTTATAAATCTCGTTGCGGAACACAATGGCGCTGCCGCTGAGGCTGATCGCGACCACGTAGAGCCCCACCCCGATGCCTGTCCAGAGATGAATCTGGAACAGCGCTTTGCGCAGCCAGAGGCTTTGCGGACGCCGCGCTACCCGGTTCCAGAAGTTCATGGCGCCTAAGATGATATCGCGCGGAATGGTTGCGATGGCGCCAGCATATGACTCGCAGCCGTGCGATTCGGGACGGCATGAGGTTTACACCGGAACGGGAAAGGCGCACCATGGACTTCGTGATGAAAGGAAGTCGTCAAAGCCTTTCCAACATTGTTACTGGAGTTTCCTGCTTATTGCTCTGGCTCTGTCCCGGGCGCATGCAGGCGGCAACCATCATAGACCTGGGCTCTGCATTCTCCGGGCCGACTTTGGGAGTGGATATCAACAACGAGGGCGAGGTCGTCGGCCGTTACCTGAGCGGCGCCACCGCCGCCAGCGATACTTATACGTTCGTTTATTTAAACGGCGTCACGACGGTCCTCGGCGGATTCGGCGGGAATTACAGTGACCCGACAGCTATCAACGACAGCGGTCAAATCGTTGGCCTGGCCGGCAATACTGTTACAGGCCCGATATACGGATTTCTTTACTCGAACGGAATGGTGACGAATCTGGACCAACTGACTGGCCTTAGTCTCGATCCCTACGACATCAATGACCTGGGTCAGATCGTGGGTGAGTATGACACGACCGCCACCCGGAACGCGTTTCTGTATTCGAACGGCGCCGTCACCAATCCGGGCAGCCTCATCCCTGGCGGATATGAAAACGTCGCGACTGGCATCAACGACAGTGGTCAGGTGGTGGGATCGTCGCAGGTCGACCCTTCTGACGACCACGCATTCCTCTATTCGAACGGGACTCTGGCCGATCTTGGCACACTCGGTGGTCCCTACAGTTACGCCAGTGCCATCAACAACAGCGGCGAGGTGACAGGTTACTCCGGTCTGGCCGATGACAATACAGATTATTTCATTTACTCTAACGGGACCATGACCGATCTCGGTGCGTTTATCGCCGCGGCTATTAATGACAACGGTCAAATCGTGGGTTATGAACCTACGCCTGCCGGAACACCTTATCTCGCTCTCTACGCAGACGGAATCGTGACTGATATCGAATCCATGCTGCCTGCAGATTCAGGCTGGAGTGACCTCTCAGCTTCAGGGATCAACGACGCAGATCAGATCACCGGCACCGGGATCATCGACGGTCAGTCTCAAGCTTTTTTGCTGGATCTCGGCCCAGCGACCTCCACGCCCGAGCCGGGCTCGATTTTCCTGGCAGCTCTCGCGATCGGTGCCGGCGCCCTGGTCATGACGCGTCAGCACGTCAGAAAGGAGTTCGAATGAAGGTATTGGTCGCGGGAGCAACGGGCGCAATCGGGAAGCCTTTGATTCACGCATTACTGGCGGCGGGTCACGAGACCGTGGGACTCACCAGCTCCGATTCGGGCCGCGCGGCTCTTAACCAGGCGGGAGCAGAGGGCGTCGTGGCAAATGCGCTCGACTCCCAGGCTGTGGACGCAGCCGTCAGGCAGGTAAAGCCCGACGCGGTCATCGACGAGCTGACTTCGCTGCCGAAGCACTATACACAGGAGGAAATGCGCGTTGCCGCGGAGCGCGATCGCCGCATCCGGCTGGAAGGCGGGCGAAACCTTCAGAACGCCGCGCAGGCCGGCGGGGCACGCAGGTATATCGTGCAGTCAACTGGTTTCTTCTACGCGCCCGGCGAAGGACTCGCCGCGGAATCGGAGCCGCTGGCGGAGCAGGCGTCGCCGAATGTGGCGGGCAGCGTTCGGACATACATGCAGATCGAAGAACGGGTGCTTGGCGGCGGGGGTCTGGAGGGTGTTGCGCTGCGCTATGGCTTTTTCTATGGGCCCGGCACCTGGTTTCACGCAGACGGCGATATCGCCGCGCAGGTGAGGCTGCGGCAATACCCGATTACGGGAGCGGGACAGGGCGTCTGGTCATGGGTCCACATTGAGGATGCAGCCGCAATCACGGTGGCGGCGCTCGAGTGCGCGCCCGGGGTCTACAACATTGTGGATGACGATCCCGCGGCGCTTTCCCTCTGGCTGCCTTCGTTCGCCGCAGCGATGGGAGCGCCTGAACCGCCGCGCATCAGCGAGCAGGAAGCACTCGACGCCGCAGGGCCGGACGCTATTTACTATGCCACCCGGCTGCGCGGGGCCTCGAATGCGAAGGCCAAACGCGAACTGGGGTTCGCGCCGAGACGCCTGGAGTGGCTGAGACAAACGGAAACAACTGGAGCGGGCCGGCCCTGAAACCGCACCGCGCTGCGCCAAGGCAGTGCGATCTCACGGCCGTCCACTGAGCGGAAATCGAGCGTGAGGCCGGCGGTGGTGTATTCGGAGTCGCGCGGAATGTTAAAGCCTTCGACCGACAGCCGGACGAATGCCCACTCGCCGCATGGGCATAGCTGGCTACTGAAGAGCGCTTCTTGCCACTCCCTTATGGTCGCGGTTCGGAAAAGCCAGTGCTGATTCCGCAAGGGCTACTGAACCGCGCGCGTCAGCAAGCGGCAACGAAAAGAAGCTTTTTTCAGCAGCCTGATCGAGGAGACCGCGATACGGCGCGCGCCGCTCCGGCAACGGCCAGCGACTGAACGGCGAAAAACTTATATTGCCTCGAGTCGCAACACCCGCCATCGAGAGCAAAGCCAGCGGGAAGCCTGCGAAACCGCTGCATAACTGAGAATCCGTAAACTTCAGCGCCGGGCAGAAGCCCGGCGGCAGGCTCGAAAGCCTGGCCCCACTACGCCTGTACAGTTTCTTCATTGCAATTGGCGGCCCGAAGGGCACAGGCGGTTAAGCCTCCAGATACCACGGCACACTGACCAGCACGATGCGCTGGTTGCCCTTCAAAAGCAGCCAGGTTTTGAGGACCTCCGCGCGCTCGTTGTGCAGGAAATAGTGGGTCCAGTGCTTCTCCACCATCTGCGGCAGCAGCACGGCAATCTGCCGGCCGGGATTCTCTCCCTCGATCTTCAGCACGTAATCGAGGATCGGCGTCAGCAGCATGCGATACGGCGATTCGACAACCACCAGTTCCGGCGGCGGTAGTCCGGCCGCGCGCGCCGGCTGGTCGGCGAGGCGCATCCAGTCCTGGCAAAACGATTCGTCCGATCCATCCCCGGTCGAAACGTGCAGCGCGCGCACCTCATGCGAAAGCGTCAACGCGAAACACAGCGCTTTCTGCGTCATCTTGTTCCAGCCGGAAATGGGAACCACCACGATGGGACTCTGCAGATTTGTGTAATTCGCCGGCTCGGGATGCGCCAGTTCGGCTTCGACGGCTTTATAGTGGCGACGCACCCAGATCATCACCGCGAGTATCAGCGGTATCAGCAGCACGGTGACCCAGGCGCCATCCAGAAACTTCGCAAACAGCACCACCACCGTCGTCACGCCCGTGGCAAAGGCACCCAGGCCATTGATCAGGATGTTGCGCCAGGCGGCTTTGCCTCCCGCGCCTTTCTCGCGCATCCAGTGCCGCACCATTCCCGCCTGTGACAGCGTAAACGCCATAAATGCGCCCACTGCGTAGAGGGGAATCAACCGGTCCGTCACACCGCCGAACAGAATCAGCAGGCCGCCGGTCAGCAGCATAAGCACGTAAATTCCGTTTGAATAAACCAGCCGCCGCCCGGTGGAGGCGAACGAATGCGGCAGAAAACTATCGTTGGCGATGATGCGGCAAAGACGCGGGAAATCGGCGAACGCGGTATTGGCTGAAAGCGAAAGCACCAGCAGAATTGCGCCGATCGCGACGTAATAGAAAATACCCTTACCCACCGTGGCGCGCAGCAGCATCGAGAGCACACTTTCGTAATTCTTCACCGGATCCGTGGCGCCGATCCCGTAGGAATGCGAGAGCCAGGCAATCCCCGAGAGCAGGATCATCAGAATCACGATGATGACGGTGAGGCTCTTCTGCGCATTGGGCGCGGTAGGCTCGCGAAAAGCGCGCACACCGTTCGAGACGGCTTCCACGCCGGTCATCGCCGTGCATCCGCTGGCGAAGACTTTGAGCAGCAGGAAAAAGCTGACCGCCGTCGTGGCAGAAGGCAGATGGGGCACAGCTTCCACCGGCATCGGATGTCCGGCCGCCAGAACGGTCTTTACCGCTCCTATGGCAATCATGATAAGGAGACACCCGATAAACAGCCACGTCGGAATCATGAATACGACGCCGGCCTCGCGCACGCCGCGCAGATTGACCAGGGTGACAAGCACCAGGATCCCGAGGCAGATTCCGAGCGTGTGCCGCTGCAGTCCGGGCACTGCCGACACCAGCGCACCCACGCCCGCCGAAATTCCGACCGCGGCCGTGAGCACGTAATCGATCATCAGCGCCGCGGCCGCCAGCAGCCCCGCACCCTCGCCGATGTTCTCCCGCGCTACCGTGTACGATCCGCCACCGTTGGGGTACGCGGCGATCGTCTGCCGGTACGAAAAATAGAGGATCGTGAGCAGCGCAATGATGCTGAACGTGATCGGCAGGATGTAAACGAGCCCCGCCGCGCCCAGCGGGATGAGCAGCGTGAGGGCAGCTTCCGGACCGTACGCCGCCGAACTCAGCGCGTCGAGACCGAAGATCGGAATACCGGCAACGGGGCCTATCTTCTCGGCCCGGTCTTCCGACGTGGCCAGGCGCCGTCCGAACAGAAAATCTGCAACGGACATCCCGTTCATTGTCCCAAGATTTCAGAACAGAACGCGCCGCCTGCCGTGTGTTTTGTTACTGCTTCTGCGCCGCGCGCGCCTTGGCCTCGATGGCTTTCAGGTGCGGCAGATCGTGATCCTCTTCATGGCACGCGGCTTCCTGGAGTTCGAACTTCTCCCGGTTCATGGGAAACGCAATCGTCCATGGCCGCGTGTACACCACCGGATCGGTCACCGTGGCCTCATAGCTGATCGAGTTCGGACCGGTCGGCGTAATCCGCTCCACCACGTGCGCGGCGTAGCTGATAATCTCGCCGTTTTCGTTGAGCCACTCCTTGCCGTTCAGATTCGCCGTATCGATCACCAGCGTGTCGCCATCCCAGTGACCCACGGAATCTCCCTGCCAGAGACGAATGGTCGGGGGCAGATGCGCGCGACCGTCTAGAGGAATGATGCGCCACGCGGTGCGCTCGAACTGCATGACCAGGTAATCCTTCGTCTGAATGAACCCGATGCCTACCGGAACGTACAGCGATCGCGGCACGCCCGCCGGGAAACAGTGCGCGGTAGGATCGTCCGCCGCGCGCCGGTCCGTATTACGTTCCGCCAGTTCCGTCACCGCCCACGGGCGCATAGGCAGCTTGCCATCGGCAGGATCGATGATCACGCCCCGGCCCGCCGGCGCCAGACCGCCCGGATGTTTCTCGAGACCATAGTTCGCGCCACCCGCGTTGGACTCATAGAAGCCCTGCAGATCGGGCTTGCCTTCCGGGGTACGCCGCAGCCCCGGAACAGGCGTCGCCGGCGCCGGAGTGGCACGTGGAGGCACGTCGGCGGCCATGGGCGGAATGGGTCCGTCGCCCGGATACCACGTTTTCTTCTCACGCTCGAAATCGCCGTTCGCTTCTTCGCGTTCGGCTTCGCACGCATATTCATAGAGCCGGGTGCGATCCGTGCGCCGATGCAGCGCGATCGCGATCGTCCACGGCTTCGTGAAGACTTTCGAATCCTCGATGGTGGCTTCGTACTGAATCGTGTCGCTGTCCGTCATGCGATAGCGCTCGACCACATGCAGCGCGTCGCTGTGAAAATCGCCCGCCATATCGAACCAGGTCCGGTCGTTGTTTTTCGCCACATCGACCACCAGCGTGTCGCCGTCCCAGTGACCGCGCGAATCGCCCATCCAGTGATCGATCCCGTCGTCGGGATGCGTCGTGCCGTCCAGATAGATGTTGCGGTAGTCGAGCGACCATTCGAACGCCATGAGGATCACGTTGCGTGTCTGAAAAACCTGGAACGGGAAATCGAGATACATGACGCGCGGCACGCCCGGGATGTAGCACTGCCCGAGCGGATCGAGCTTCGCGCGATTGGCGAAATTTTCGGCCTTCTTCGCCGCGGCCCATGGCTGATAAGGGATCTCGCCGCCGCCCGCCACGACCGACCGTCCGGCGGGCATGTTCCACTTCGCGGAGTGGTCCTCCAAATCCGCGGCCGCGCTGCCGGACGCCTGCCAGATTCCTGAGAAGTCAGGCTTGCCGTCAGCGGCACGCGGCGCGGGCGCGGCGACACCGGAGATCGACACAATCAAGGCGACGAAAGTGAGCCGGGAGGTCAGCATACCGGCAGGATAGCAATGCCACATCAGACTATTTTGGCGGCTGCCCGTTGTCCTTCCACGATGGCGGCGGGGGGTCTCACGCCCGAGAGGTTCGAGCCCTGCCAGCGGGGGAGTAACTCACGATCTATCGGGCTGTTGAAAAAGCTCTTTTCGTTGCCGCTTGCTGACGCGCGCGGTTCAGTAACCCCGGCGGAATCAGCACCTGCGGAGACGTCTTTGTGCTCACGCGGCGCGAATATGCTATTTGCGGGCGCTCTGATTTTCGGCCAGCAGACGCTCCACCGTCGCCACGAATTCCGCTTTATCGCGCCGGTAAAGTTCGCCGCTGCCGGGGCTCGTGAAGCCGGCGTGAACCAGTTTCACCAGTCCATCCCTGCCTACGAAGAAAGTGGTCGGCCACGCATCCCAATCCTGCGCCTGCGTCAACTTCTCCTTCGCGCTCGCGGTCTCGCCGCCGAGAAGCACCGTGTACTTGATGCCGTACTCTTTGATGAACGCGCGCAGACGCGTCGGGTTCTGCAGCTGGTCCGCCTCTTCAAACGAGAGCGCCACAATTTCCAGTCCCTGGCTGCGGTACTTGTTGTAAAGCTCGGCGAGGAACGGCGCTTCGTCGTGACAGTTCGGGCACCAGCTGCCCGTGATGTTGACCAGCACGACTTTGCCCTTGAAGCGCGCGTCGGTATTCGAAACGAGTTTGCCGTTCAGATCGGGGAAGCTGAACGGGAACGGCTGCGAAGGATCTTTCACCGAAGTGTGCTCGGTGGGTTTGGTGGGCTCCGGCAGATTTTTCGCGCGCGCTTCTTCCGGACGCACGCCGATGATCTCGCCGCCACTATGCTGGCCATTCAGTTCGAGCGACAGCGTGCCATTGCTCTCGGGCGTGATCACCAGCAGCGAAGGACGCGCGCCCGAGAAGTGGCTGAGCACGAACTTGCCGTCTTGATAATGGCCCGTCAAAGTGCCGGTGTCGCCATCGATGCGCAGAATGGCTCCCGAGACCTCGGCGCCTTTCTGCTGGATGATCAGATTCCAGGCCTTCTCGCCCTTCTTGCTGCTCTTCACACCTTCGAGAACCCAGATGCCAGCGATATCGGGAGCCTTCACGTCCGATGCGGCCGGATGCTCCGCGGCCCGCACTGCGTGAATCGGCAATCCTTTGCCGCGCTGCACGTACTCGCCATCGAGCGCGCCATCCTTCAACGTCAGCTTCAGGACCGAAGCATAGCTGTCGAAATTCAGAGTCAGCGAACCGTTTTCAAAGGCGCCCTTGTTCGACACCTCTTTGTCGTCGCCGTTGAAGAACCACCCCTTGACGTCCGAGCCGCTGCCCGAAAAGCCGATCTTAAACGGGATGTCCGTTCCATTCAGGTTGAGCGTGCCGTCCCAGAGACCGGCAATGGACTGCGCCCAAGCCCCTTGGACTAAAAGCAGCGCCAAAGCGCCTGTCTTTCCGAACTTCCCCAAAGCGCCTGTCTTCCCGAGCTTCACCAAAGCGCCTGTCCCGAGCTTCACCAAATCGCCTGTCTTTCCGAGCTTCATTGGTCATTCTCCTTTTTCGATCAGCTTGACGAATCTTTTTATAACACCCTATACTTGATCTGTCTACTATACATAAATTTGGGAGGCAGGATGCCGCTGGCAACCACAGTCGTTACACCCGCTCGGTTCGCGGAGGGCCTCAGTTACGCTGGTTTCCTCGCGAAGGCGACCGTCAATCACGACAAGTTTGACGAATCGTACAAGAGCGTGCCACTGACGGATGCGGACGTTTCGTTCTTCCGGAAAGCCGCCGCTCTGCCGCATGGTCCGGCGAAGATCCTCGCGCTGGCCGAAGCCTGGTGCGGCGATGTGTACCGTGAACTTCCCACCGCGGTCAGGATCGCCGAGGCGACAGGCGCGGAACTGAGAATCTTTTACCGGGACGAAAACCCCGACATCATGGACGAGTCTCTCAGCAACGAAGGGAAATCGCGCGCGATCCCCGTGTTTGTGTTCTATACGGCGGATCTGCAGTACATCACGCATTTCACCGAGCGCTCTGCCAGCGCGCACGCTGGTCTTGCGGCGGCCATGGAGGAGGTGAAGGCGAAGCTCAACCTTCCCGCCACAGCTACGTTCGGGAATCTGCCGGATAGCGAGAGACAGGTATTTTTGCGGGAACTGATCGCAAAGATCCGGCCTTATACCGACGAGTGGCGGAAGGACGCCATCCAGGAAATCCGCGAACTTCTTTCCGCGGCGCTGAAGATTCCGAATGCCGGATGAAACGCGGCCCGTCGTGTATACGATCCGCGGGTGCGATGCCTGCGTGAAGCTGCTCAGGAAACTGGACGCCGAGCGGATCGAGTATGAGGAACGCCATGTGGAACTGAGCCAGGCAGTGCTGGACGAGGCCCGCGGCTACGGCGATCTGGTTCCCATCGTGGTTTGGCCCGATGGCCGGGTAGAACAGGGATTCGGCGATACCATCGGCTGCTTTATCTGAGGTCGGGATGACAAAGTCAAACCGGGCCACGAAGAGGAGTTGTGGCAGATATTCAGGAAGTATCAGATCTCGACCCTGAACAAAGAGAAGGAACACAGCGATCGAGAAACAACTGTTTCCCGATCAGGCCACGATGAAGCGCGAAGAGACGCGCCGGTGAAATCTTACGGAGGATCACCGGGATTTGCCGATCCGGCAGACAGACCCCAACGCCGCTGAGTAGCGAGCGATTGGTCAGATCTGATAGTCGAACGCGTCGCTTTCCTGGGACTGCTTCGGCGTGACTCTCACTCTGGTCGCCTCCGGCACGACCAGCGAATTCGCGGGAACACTGCTCGCAAGAAAGACGCTCGCACCAATGGTGCTGCCCGCCCCGACGACCGTATCGCCGCCGATGATGGTGGCGCCGGCATAAAC
>Ga0182030_10006182_pt1 | contig 25313 bp, 20 predicted proteins | sample 812S3MmetaG_FD_121299 | JGI IMG/M metagenome (GOLD analysis project Ga0182030, IMG submission 121299) | Permafrost microbial communities from Stordalen Mire, Sweden - 812S3M metaG (Illumina Assembly) | ecosystem: Environmental > Terrestrial > Soil > Wetlands > Permafrost | place: Sweden...
CGGTCCGTTTGGCAGGGATGGATCCCCTGGGTGGTCGTCTCTGTGGTCGTGATCCTATGGACGCACTTCAAGGTCGCCGCGATCGGCCAGCAGAGCATTCACTGGCCCGGGCTCCACAACCAGGTCTTCATCACGCTCTACAAGAAGGCCTACGCGGCGAACTGGGCGTTCCAACCGCTCGGCACGGGTACTGCCATCCTGGTTGCGGCAATCATCACCGCCGCCTGGGTCGGCGTCGGCCCCGGCCGATTCCTCGGCGCGATCGCCGTCACCTGGCGTCAGAGCCGGTTTGCCATCCTCACGGTGGCGCTCATCGTCGGTCTCGCTTACCTCATGAATTATTCGGGCATGAATTACACGCTCGGGCTCGGCGTCGCCTCGGTCGGCATTTTCTTCCCGATGCTCTCCGCATTCTTGGGTTGGGTCGCCGTGTTTCTGTCGGGGAGCGACACCTCGGGCAACGCGCTGTTCGGCAATCTGCAGGTGGTCGCCGCAAAGCAGCTCGGTCTCAACCCGGTATTGATCGCCGCCACCAACTCGTCGGGCGGCGTCATGGGCAAAATGATTTCGCCGCAGAACATCGCCACCGGCGTTTCGGTGACGCACCTGCAGGGCCAGGAGGGCCGTGTGCTCGCACGCACTTTCATCCACAGCATCGTTCTCACGTTGCTCTTGGGCGTGCTCGTGGTGCTGCAGCAATACGTGTTTACGTGGATGATTCCGTGAGCGGGCGGTTCTCGCCGTGAATCTGGAGCAGCGCCTGCGCCGGGAAACCCGCGGCGAGGTGCTGTTCGACGCCGAGGCGCGCGGCCGCTACGCGACCGATGCGTCGATCTATCAGATCATGCCTGCCGGCGTGTTCGTTCCGCGCGACGCCGCCGATGTCTCGATCGCGCTCGAAGCGGCGCGCGAGCTCGGCATTCCGCTGATCCCGCGCGGCGCGGGCACGAGCCAATGCGGGCAGACTGTCGGGGCCGGTCTCGTCATCGACAACAGCAAGCACTTCAGGCGCATCCTCGACATCGACGTGACGGCGCGCACTGCGACCGTCGAGCCTGGGTTGGTTCTCGATCATTTGAACGCTGCGCTGAGCCCCCATGGGCTCTGGTTCCCCGTCGACGTTTCGACCGGCGCGCAGGCCACTCTCGGAGGCATGGCCGGCAACAACTCCTGCGGCTCGCGCTCCATTGCCTACGGCAACATGGTGCACAACGTGATCGGTCTGCGCGCGTGGCTGTCCGACGGCGCCTTGATCGAGTTCGGACCGGTCGATGCGCTCACCGGTCGTGCCGCACGGATCGCGGCATTCGTGCGCGAGCTCGCCGCCCGGCATCGCGACGCGATCGTCGAGCGCTGGCCCAAGGTTCTGCGCCGGGTCGGCGGATACAACCTCGATATCTTCGACAATCAGAGCGAGCGGCCCTACACGGCCGGTGGCGAGGTGAACCTCGCGCATCTTCTGATCGGCTCCGAAGGAACCTTGGCGTATACCAACGCCCTGACTCTCGCGCTTGCGCCCAAGCCCCACCACCGCGTGCTCGGCATCGTGAATTTCCCGAGCTTTCGCGCCGCGATGCAGGCGCCGATGCATCTGGTCAAGCTCGGCCCGAGCGCAGTGGAGCTGATCGACCGCATCATGATCGATCTCGGTCTCGCGAATCCGAGGTATCGGCCGATGCTCGAGCGGGCACTGACCGGCCGACCGGACGCGATCCTCCTGGTCGAGTTCAGCGGCGACGATGCCGGAGTGCTCGCTGCGAAGCTCGGGGACCTCGCGGCCTTGATGGGCGATCTCGGACATCCCGGGAGCGTGGTCGAGATGACGGACCCGGCCGCACAGCGAGATCTCTGGGAAGTGCGCAAGGCGGCCCTCAACATCATGATGAGCCTGAAGGGCGACGGCAAGCCGGTGAGCTTCATCGAAGATTGCGCGGTTCCACTCGAGCATCTCGCCGACTACACGGACGCCCTCACGGAGGTCTTCCGCAGAAACGGCACGCACGGTACCTGGTACGCGCACGCCGCGGTGGGCACGCTGCACGTGCGGCCGATTCTCGACATGCGCCGGGACGGACCGCAGGGCGGTGCGCGCCGGATGCGCGCGATCGCCGAGGAGGCGGCGCTGTTGGTGCGCAAGTACCGCGGCGCCTACAGCGGCGAGCACGGCGACGGCATCTGCCGCGGCGAATGGATTGGCTGGCAATTTGGGGCATCGCTCGATGAGGCGTTCCGTGCCATCAAACGAGAGCTGGACCCTATCGGACTGTTCAATCCCGGCAAGATCGTCGATCCGCCGCGGATGGACGACGCCTCGCTGTTTCGCTTCGCGCCGCCCTCGGCGCCACACCCCTACCGCACGGCGCCCATCGAGCCCGCGCTCGATTGGGCGCCCTGGAACGTGCAGAACGATCCGCTCACCGAACGAACCACGGATCCCGGCACCGGCGGCGACAACACCCTCGGATTCGCGAAGGCCGTCGAGATGTGCAACAACAACGGCCAGTGCCGCCAGTTCGACGCGGGCACGATGTGCCCGAGCTATCGCGTCACACGCGATGAGCAGCACGTCACCCGCGGACGCGCCAATACGCTGCGTCTGGCGCTCTCCGGTCGGCTCGGCGCCGACGCCTTGACGAGCCGCGCGGTACGCGATGCGATGGAGCTTTGCGTTGCGTGCAAGGGCTGCAAGCGCGAATGTCCCACCGGGGTGGACATGGCCCGGATGAAGATCGAGTTCCTCGCGCGCTACAAGGGGCGCCACGGCTATTCGCTGCGGGATCGCCTGTTTGCACACCTGCCGGATTACGCGCCCATCCTGAGCCGGGCGCCGTGGCTCGCGAACCTGGGCAATCGATTACCCGGAGCGAAGTCATTGAGCGAGCGGCTGCTCGGTCTCGCGGCGCGGCGCTCGTTGCCGCACTGGCGCTCGGACACTTTTTGGCGCGCGCATCGCGCACGGCGCGCGAACGGCGATTTCGCTTGGGCGAGCCGCGGCGAGCTGCTCGAAGCCGCACGCTCGGGCGCCAAGGCGGCCGTGCTGCTGGTCGATACGTTCAACGCGGCGTTCGAGCGCGAGAATGCGCACGCCGCCGCGCGGGTGCTCGGCGCCGCGGGCTACCGCATACACGCGCTCAGCCGGCGCGGCGCGCCTTATTGCTGCGGCCGGACCTGCCTCAGCCTCGGCATGGTCACAAGCGCCAAGGCCAAAGCGTGGGAACTGATCGGCGCGCTCGAGGAGTTTGCCCGCCACGGCATTGCCATCGTGGGCCTCGAACCCTCATGCCTGCTCACGCTGCGCGACGAAACGCTTGCCATGAATCTGGGTGAGAGTGCGCGCCTCGTCGCCTCCCACGCATTTCTTTTCGAGGAATTCATCGCGCGCGAGAAGCGAGCGGGACGCTTTGCCCTCGAGTTGCGCCCCGCGGGGCAGTCCATCCTATTACACGGCCATTGCCATCAAAAAGCATTCGGCGCAGTGAGCCCGATTCTCGAGGTGCTCTCCCTGATTCCGGGAGCGAAGCCGCGCCTCATCGAGAGCTCCTGCTGCGGCATGGCCGGCAGTTTCGGCTACGAGGCCGAGCACTATGAAATCTCGATGCAAATGGCAGAGCTCACGTTGCTGCCGGCGGTGCGCTCGGCGCCGGACGCCGTCGTGCTCGCAGACGGCATCAGCTGCCGACAACAGATCGCGCACGGCGCAGGGCGCGAGGCGATTCACGCGGCCCGGCTGCTCGATCAACTTGCGATCTATGGCTGAGGCTAGCGCCGGCCGCGCGAGTCAATCGCTCGGCTCGAACGACAGACACTCCAGATCGCGGGTGATGGCGGCGTTCCTCGCTTTCCGGCAGTACATTTCGTAAATTTCCGGAGCGCGGGGCTCGGCGCAGGTTCCGCGCCGGGTGCATTCGTTGGAGCCTTTGAAATGAAGGCGATAGATCCGTTCCCTCTCGCTCGCGGTCAACGCATGGCCCTTGAAAACCACGACGGTCGCGTTGTGTCCGTCGATGGTCTCAGCATGCACGCCGACAAATCCGATCTTCGCGAGCTGCGACTGCTCGCGAGTTCCAAAACCGATCGAAGGCATACGGCTGCCGAGTCGGGCACTCGCGTGACCGGAACTCGCTTGGCCCGCGCCGCCACCGTGGCCCGCTCCGCCGCCGCCTCCGCCGCCTCCGCCGCCCCCACCCCCGCCGGCCGTCGCAAGAGCCACGCCCGCGAGCCCCATGCTGCCGATAAAAGCACCAAAAATCATGAGCTTAAACCGCATATCGCAACCTCCTTTGCAAGAGCATCCGGCGCATGACTCCGACGCGTCCGGCACGCCGTCCAGGCCACCGCAGCCGTTGAGGTTACGCCCGCGCAAGGGCGCTCGCAAACGGGCCTAGAGCGATGCGCGCAGCGATTCGATCACCTGCGGTATCGATTGCTCGTTGAGCGGCGCCATGAGGTGCACGCCGCTCACGCCCGCGATCTCCGCGTACTCCTTCACGAGCTCGACACAGATCGCGCGGCCTTCGGCAGCCGGATCGGCGGCTTTGTCCAGCCGCTCGATGATCCAATCGGGAATGATGGAGCCGAATAAATTGCTTTTGATCCAGCGTGCCGATTTCGCCGAGGCGAGCGGCGCGACTCCGATCAACAGATGCAGCCGCCCCCCGAAGCCGCTCTCAGCGAGCCGCGCCACGTAGCGGCGCAGGACTGCGGCGTCCATGCAGAATTGCGTTTGCGCGAACTGTGCGCCGGATTCGACCTTCTTGGCGAGGCCCGACGGCGACCAGCCGGCGGGCGGATCGATGGGCGAATCCGCCACGCCAACGAAGAAGTGCGCCGCCCCACCGACCTTGCGACCGTGAGGCAGCTGCCCGGCATCGCGGATCGAGACTGCGGTGGCGGCGAGTCCCGCGGTGTCGAGATCGAACACGCCCTTGGCTTCCGGCTGATCGCCTCTGCTCGGATCGTCGCCTTTCAAGACCAGAAGATTGGTGATCCCGAGTGCGGCGGCACCCAGAAGCTGGCTCTGCAACGCAATCCGGTTGCGGTCGCGGCAGGCGAGCTGAAGTATCGGCTCGATCCCATGCTGAAGCAGCACATTGGCGGCGACGGTCGATTCCAGATGCGCCCGGGCGCCCGCACCGTCGGTCACGTTGACGGCGTCCGCGAGGCCCTTGAGCGGGGCCGCCTTCGCGAGGAGATCCGCGGGATTACTCGAGGCGGGCGGGGTAATTTCCGCGGTGAGCACGAACCGCCCGGATTCCAGGATCTGCTCCAAACGGCTGCGCCCCGGCGCGCCGTTGCGCAGCGTTGCGAGTTCAGGCGAGAGATTGCTCGAGCGATCCATATCTCATCCTTCGTAGCCGCGGCCTACGGCGCTGATCATTGTAGCCTGCGGATCTTCCGCGTCCTTCAGCATGGTGCAGGCCGCGGGCTCATTTGTTAATGTGCAGCACGCTTCGCCGGCTGCAAACGATCACACACCTTGGGAAGAGACTATGAGGGTTCACGGCTTATGGGGGAAGGTATGCGTGATCGCTCTCGCGTGCCGCTGTTTGGCTTTGCATGCGGCGGAGGATCCGCAGACGCGTCTGCTGCGCCAGCCTGCGGTCTCGAAGGATCATCTCGCATTCGTCTACGGCGGCGATATCTGGGTCTCCGATCGGGACGGCGGGCACCCGGTTCAACTCACCTCGCATCCAGCCTCTGAATACGCGCCGCATTTCTCTCCGGACGGCAGATGGATCGCATTCTCGGCGAACTACGACAACAACACCGACGTCTATGTGATCCCGCTGCAGGGCGGCCAGCCGCGGCGTTTGACATGGCATCCGGCGGCCGACGTCGTGACGGGATGGAGCACCGACGGTAAACGCGTGCTGTTCGTGTCCAATCGCGAGATCGCCAACAGCCGAAGCGGCCAGTTCTACGAGGTCTCCCTCGACGGCGGCTACGAGCGCAAAATCATGAAGGCCGTCGGGGTGGAGGGCAGCTGGTCCGCCGACGGCAAGCATCTCGCCTACCGGCCGTACAACATGGCGTATGCCGGAACCAGCGGTTGGCGCCAGCATCGCGGCGGCGATACGCCGCCCATCTGGATCATCGATCCGGCCGGCAAGACGCTGGAGAGGATTCCGCACGAGAACGCCTCCGACAGCAACCCGATGTGGATCGGCCAGGATGTCGCATTCATTTCGGATCGCAACGACGGCACCGCGAATCTGTTTCTTTACGAGGCGGCGAGCCGCACGGTGCGCCAACTGACACATGAGAAGATGTGGGATGTCCGCAACGCCGGCGCCTACGGCAACACGGTGGTCTATGAGGCCGGCGGCGAGCTGAAGTCGCTCGATGTCGGCACCGGCCAAGTCCTACCGATCCCCATCTATCTGTCGATGCAGGCGGTGCAGGCGCGGCCGCAGTGGAAGGACGTCGGCAAGAACGTGACGTCCGCGTGGCTCTCACCGACCGGCAAGCGCGTACTGGTGACCGCGCGGGGCGACGTGTTCAGCGTGCCCGTGAAGGACGGCTCCGTGCGAAATCTCACGGCCACCTCGGGCGTGCGGGAATCCGACGCGCTCTGGAGCAAGGACGGGCAGCGCGTCGCCTACGTGAGCGACGAAGGCGGTTCACAGGCGCTCTACATCCGCGACGCCGTGGGCCTCGAGAAGCCGGTGCGCCACGCGCTCGGCAAGACGGGGTATTTCAGCCTGTTGCGCTGGTCCCCCGACGCAAAGCGCATCGTCTTTCACGACAATCATCTGCACCTGTATGCCATCGATCTCTCGAGCGACGCGGTGAGCCTGATCGACAACAGCCAGCGGCGCGGTACCTTCATCACGTCGTTCTCCCCGGACAGCCAATGGCTCGCATACACGATCGTCGCCGAGAATTATCTGACCACCGTGAGACTCTACAACTTCGCGGACGGCAAATCGGCCGACCTCGCCGACAACTTCGTGCAGACCGACGATCCGGTATTCGGCGACAGCGATCTGCTCTACTTTACCGCATCGATCGACGCCGGCCCCTCCCGCGTCACGCTCGACATGTCGACTCAGGAGCGGCCGCTGCGCAAAGGCATCTATGCCGCGGTGCTGTCGGCCGACGGTAAGTCGCCGATGGCTCCCAAGACCGGCGACGAGGAGCCGAAGGCCGGAGACAAAAACGCCGAAAAGGCTGACAAGGGCGACAAGAGCGCCAAGGGTGACAAGAGCGGCAAAAGCGACGCCGACAAGAACGACGCGTCTGACGGCAGCGACGCGCCCGACAAGAGCGAAGGCGGCGACAAGGACAAGAAGGACGACAAATCAGCCAAGGCGGACAAGCCGCCCAAGCCGACGCGGATCGATCTGGCCGGCCTTTCCGACCGCTTCGTGCCGATACCGGTGGCCGAGCGAAATTACGACCAGCTCACCGTCGCATCTGACGGGGCGTTGTTCTATCTCGCGCGCCGCCAGCCGGGCTCGACCACGGAGCCGCCGGGACCCCAGCGCGACGCGGATGCGGAGCTCTTTCGCTACAGCTTCGAGGATCGCGCCGAGAAATCGCTCAAGTCTCATCTGGTCGATCTTTCGGCAAGCGCCGACCGCAAGAAACTACTCCTCACCGAGGCGGAGGGAAAGATGGAGGTCGCCGATGCTAATGAGAAGCTCGAGGGGAAGCCGGTCGATCTTGGCGGGCTCAAGATGCTGGTCGACCCACGCCAGGAGTGGCGCCAGATCTTCGATGAGACCTGGCGCATGGAGCGCGAGTTCTTCTACGACCCGAATCTGCACGGTCTCGATTGGAGCGCGGTGCGCGCGCGTTACGAGCCCTTGCTCGAGTTCGTCCAGCGCCGGGAAGACCTCAACGATCTGCTGGTCGAGATGATCGGCGAGATGCAGGTCGGTCACAACCGCATCGGCGGCGGCGACCTCGAGAACGAGCGGCCCGCCGGGGTCGGTCTGCTCGGCGCGGATTTCGTCGTGGAGAAGAACCAGTACCGCATCAAGCACATCTACCGCGGAGATCGCTGGAATCCGTTCCTCGTCGGACCGCTCGCGGCCGCCGGCGTCAAAGCGCAAGAAGGCGACGCGATCCTCGCCGTCAACGGGCATCCGTTGGACGGAGAGATGAACCTTTACGCGCTGCTCGCCGGTACGGTGGACAAACAAGTGACGCTCACGCTGAGCCGCGACGGCGGCGCGAAGTCCTCGCGTACGGCCGTGGTGATTCCGATCGCCAGCGAAACGGCGCTGCGCCAATGGGAGTGGGTCGAGCGCAATCGCGAATACGTCGAGCATCGCACGGCCGGCAAAGTAGCCTACGTGTACCTGCCGGACACGGCGGACGGCGGCTTCGCCTTCTTCAATCGCATGTTCTTCTCCGCGGTCGACAAGGACGCGCTCATCGTCGACGACCGGCGCAACAGCGGCGGCCAGGCGGCGAACTATGTCCTCGAGGTGCTGAACCGCAAACATCTCTCGGGTTGGAAGGATCGCGATGGGCTGGTGTTCAACACGCCCGCGGCCGCCATCTACGGCCCCAAAGTGATGCTCATCGACCAGGATGCCGGATCCGGCGGCGATTTCTTCCCGTACGGCTTCAGGTATCTGGGTCTAGGCAAGCTCATCGGCACCCGCACCTGGGGCGGGCTCATCGGCATCGCCGCAAACCCGCCTCTGATCGACGGCGGCAGGCTCACCGTGCCGTTCTTTCGTTTCTATACGCCGGAGGGAGAGTGGCGCGTGGAGAACGAGGGCGTATCGCCCGACGTCGCGGTCACGCTCGATCCGTTGGCGGTCAACGAGGACCGCGATCCGCAGCTTGACGCCGCGATCGCCGAAGTGCTCGACGAGTTGAAGACCGCCAAACCCGTGGCGCGGAAAACCCCACCACCGGTGCCCGCGCAGATCGGGAAGTGAGCCCATGCCGACCGTGCATCCAATCCTTGTCGCCTTCGTACTCAGCGGTACCGTCGCTGCCGCGAGTCCTGTCGCTGCCGCGAGTCCTGCCGCTGCCGCGGATGACGCGGCATCGCTCGAACCCTCGTGCGAGCCCGTGCCGGCGGCGCCGTTCTGCGCCGCGGTCCGCGGCGTGCGCGCCGAGGGTTGGCCCAGCCAAACGCGATCGGAGGTCATGGCACAGCACGGGATGGTGGTAACGAGTCAGCCGCTCGCCGCCCAGGCCGGCCTCCAGATACTGATGCGGGGCGGGAACGCCATCGACGCGGCAGTCGCCACTTCAGCGGTGCTATCCGTCGTCGAGCCGATGATGGTGGGGGTTGCCTCTGATCTGTTCGCGATCATCTACGTGGCCAAGGAAGGAAAGGTCTACGTCTTGAACGCAAGCGGCACGGCACCCTCGGGCGCGACGCTCGAGCGCCTGAACAAGCTGGGTTACCGCGCCGATCCCAATAATTGGGGGCCGAGCTCGGGCATGCCGATGTACGGAATTCTGCCCGTCACGGTTCCCGGCGCCGTCTGGGGCTGGCAAGCCGTGCTTCAGCGCTTCGGCACGCTCCCCTTCAAAGAGGTTCTGGAGCCGGCCGCGCAGTATGCGCAAAACGGCTTTCCGGTCTCCGAGCGGATTGCGAGCGATTGGCGTCTGCCCACCGCGCTTCCACTGCATCGATGCTGCAGCCAGCTCGATCCGGATTCGATCACGACTTGGTATGTACACGGCGAGCCGCCGAAGGCGGGACAGCTGTTCAAGAACCCCGACCTCGCGCGCACCTTGAGGTTGCTCGAGAGCCAAGGCGCCGACGGTTTCTATCGCGGCGAGATCGCAAAGGCCATCGTCGCCAAATCGAAGGCGCTCGGCGGCACCATGACGCGGAAGGATCTCGCCGAATACCACGGCGAGTGGGTCGAGCCCGCCCGCTCCAGCTACCATGGCCACGAGATCATCGAGCTGCCGCCGCCGTCGCAGGCCTGGGCGGCGAACGAGATCCTCAATATCCTTCAAGCCTGCGTGCCGCACTGGGTTCCGGGCGCAACGCTCGCCTCTCTCGGTCCGGCCGATCCCGAATACTGGCACCTGCTGGTCGAGGCGAAAAAACTCGCCTTCATCGATCTGTTCGCCTATGACGCCGATCCGCGATTCGCCAAGGTGCCGCTCGATCGATTGCTGTCGGAAACCTATGCCGACTCGCTCTGCGGCCGCGTGGATCCACGGCATGCCTCGGTACCCGCTCCGCCCGCCGATTTCCAGATGCCCGGCGATACGGTCGTCCTATCGACGGCCGACAGCGAGGGCAACATGGTGTCTTGGGTGAACAGCAACTATGCCGAGTTCGGATCCGGCATCACCATACCAGGCTATGGGTTCGTCCTGCATAATCGCGGCGCGCTCTTCACACTCGATCCGAAGAGCCCCAATGTCATCGCGCCCGGCAAGCGACCGTTTAACACCCTATCCGCGGGGTTCGTCCTACGCGACGACAAGCCGCTCATGACAGTGACTCTCATGGGCGGAGACATGCAAGCACAGGGACACGCCCAGTACCTGGTAAGCGTGCTGGATCTCAATGCCAATATCCAGGCCGCCGCGGACATGGCACGGTTCCGCCACCACGAGATTGCGAACACGCTCGACCTCGAGGCGCCGCTCTATGATCTGGTCGGCGCGCGACTCGCGGCGATGGGCCACACGGTGCGGTCCGTGAACGGATCGGATCTCGGCGGCGTTCAGACGATCATGGTGATCCCGCGCGGCAAGGATACCTACTATCGCGGCGCCTCGGATTTTCGCAAAGACGGTCAAGCGGCTGCCTGGTGAATTCTGCGTCCCAACGCGAGCTCACCTTGCTGAGCGTCGAGCGCGCGGCGGTGCTGGTGAGATCGAAAGAGGTATCGCCGGTGGAGCTCGTTCGAGCCTGCCTCGGCCGCATCGAGGCGCTCAACCCGTCGCTCAACGCCTTCATCTCGGTGACGGGCGCCGCCGCGCTCGAGCAAGCGAGGATCGCTGAATCCGAAGTGCAGCGCGGCCAGTGGCGCGGACCGCTGCACGGCATTCCCCTCGCGCTCAAGGACATGATCGATACCGCCGGCACGAGCACCACTGCCGCGTCGGCCCTCTACCAGAATCGGGTGCCGGAGCGTGATGCGGCGGTGGTCGAGCGCTTGCAGCGCGCGGGTGCAGTGATCCTCGGCAAGCTCAACATGCAAGAGTTCGCTTACGGCGGGACCAGCGTGCCGAGCCATTTCGGTCCAACGCGAAATCCTTGGCGCCTCGAATGCATCGCGGGCGGCTCATCCGGTGGATCGGCTGCGGCCGTGGCCGCCGGACTGTGCTACGGATCGCTCGGCACGGACACGGGTGGGTCGATCCGGCAGCCGGCGGCGTTTTGCGGCGTGGTCGGACTCAAGGCGACGCACGGACGCGTGAGCACTCGAGGCGTGATACCGCTCGCCCCTTCGCTCGATCATGTGGGTCCCTTGGCACGCAGCGTCGGCGACTGCGCTCTGATCCTCGAAGCGATCACGGGATACGACGCGGCGGATATCACGAGCGAGGATATGCCGATCGACTCCGAGCAATACCCGGTCGACCTCGGCCGCACGCGCATCGGGGTGCCGCACGAGTTCTTCTTCACGGGCCTCGACAGTCAGGTCGAGGCCGCCCTCGACCGCGCGCTCGCGCTCCTGCGGTCGCTCGGCGCACAGACCCGCGAAGTCGCGCTCGAAGTGAGCACGGATCGAACCGTATTCAGAGCCGAGGCCTTTGCCCAGCACGCCGCCCACCTCGCCGAAACACCCGAGCTCTACCTCCCGGAGACCCGTCAGAAGCTCGAGCTCGGTTCGCACATCGACGCGCCGACCTACATCGCCGCGCGGCGCGATCTCGCCGCCATGCGCCGAAGCATCGCGAGCCTGTTCTCTGAGGTCGACGTGCTGATCACGCCGACCGTTCCGGTCCCCGCCCCCAAGGTTTCGGACTACCCGGCGACCTTCGAGGACGTGCTGGCGCTCGAGGGCTCCTCAATCCTGCGCAACACGCGGCCCTTCAACATGTTCGGCATACCGACCCTCACGGTGCCGTGCGGAATGACGCGCGAAGGCCTGCCCGTCGGTTTGCAGATCGCCGGGCCGCCCTGGCGGGAACAGCGCATTCTCGCAGTCGCGCGCGCTTACGAGGCTGCGAGCGACTGGCACAAGAGCGCGCCGCAGCTCGGGTGACGCGCGCGCCGGCGCAATAGTCCGCGCGCGCCTCCTCCGGCTGCCAACCTCAAGGACAGACGATTCCGATCGACTTCGCGAAGATTTCGGGTTGGTGCGACGGCTTCTTTTTCGTTATGCCCACGACGTTCGAGCGCAGGCACTCTTCGTTGGACGTGCGGTAAGTAAAGCCCGCGAGCGCCGGTGCCTCAATCGTGGAGGTTCCGGCCGGCAGCGGAGAGGGGGAGGCGGACGGCGCCCACTTTCCGGTGAGCGCATTGTAGCGGGCAAATTCGACCGTCGAGTCGACATTGGTCCATGCCAGAAAGAGTGATTCGACCAGCTCGCTGGCCGCACCGGGGGTCGAGTCACCCACGACGAATACCCCAAGCGAGGGCGCCACTTTGGTCCGCGCCGCGATCTCGATCGGTGCCGACCAAGTGATGTTCGGCTGCGAGAGCGCAGAGGCGGAAGGCTCGAGGGTTCCGGTCGACACGCCGACGCCCGACGGCGTGACCCAGGCAAGACGCAACCGGCTCTGATAAACCGTAAGAGTTGGGCCTGCGGTCGGGCTCGTCACCGCATTCGGGATCGGCGTGGGGTCGACGATCCAGCCGCCGCTCGAGCGCGAAGCCGTCATGATCGCACCGTCGGGCGTGGTCCACGCCGCAAACAGCCGACCGCCGTCCGATACGAGGGCCGGCGCGGCTCGAGTGCGCGCACAGGTCTCCGCGTCGCAGAGCGGCGTACCGGCGGCCCTAAAACCCGCGCCGGTGGAGGTGTAAAGGTAGATCTTGTCGCCGCTATCCGGCGGCGTCGCCGCCGCGTGCAGCACGTTGCCGACCGCCGCCACGGCGGGCGCCGTGGTGGTGAGCGCGCCCGGAATATCCGTTGGCGGGGTAAAGGCCTGGCCGTCGAACAGGCTGAACCACACGTGCTGCGGACCGGTGCCTTCGTCGCCGGCCCAGGCAATGATCAGGCGGTCTCCGTAGGCCGCAAGGGCGGGTGCCGAGCTGGCCGACGCACCGGGCACCTCGGCAGCCGATGTCACGCTCCATCCGGAGAGGAAAGCGTACAAACCGATGGCCAACGAAACTATGAATCTTTTCATGGAGCTCTCCTTGTCAACCTGGATGCGTAATCGGCGGGTGAAACGCCTCATGTTCCCTGTTTCAGCGGCGTCTTCAGCGCGCCGACCAGCCCGATGAATCGTGTGTTGCGCCGCAAGTCTCGCAGATCCTCGTCGGCGAGCAGCCCATCGACGTCGCGATAGCCGCGATTGATCGCCTCGCGCAAGTAACGCAGCGCATCGTCCGCGTGATGTGCGGCCGCCGCGACGCACGCGAGGTTGTACCAGGCAGTCCAACGGCTCTCCTGATCCGCGCCGATGCCTTGCGACTTGTCGAGCCTTTCGATGCTCGCCAGGAACAGCTCCCGCGCCTCGGCATAGCGGCCCGTGTTCGCCATCGTCTTGCCCAACGTTCGCAAGGTATCGAGCGTGTCCGAATGTCCGTCTCCCAGGATCCGCTGCTGTGCGCTCAGCGTGTCGGAAGCGATCCGCTCGGCTTCGCGGTAACGGTGCTCGCGCAGCAGCATTGATGCGAGGTTCGACTGCGCAATGAGAGTGGTTGGGTTTTGCAGGCCTAGGACACGCGTCTGCACCGCAAGCATGTCGCGCTGCAGGCGCTCCGCCTCTTCTACATGGCCTTCGCTGAGCAGCGTATTGGCCAAGTTCGCCTGGGCCTTCAAGGTCTCTGGGTGCTCGGCTCCAAGCGTGCGCTGGCGGATCGCCAGCACCTCCCGATTCATCTTCTCGCCCTCGGCGAAGCGTCCCTCGTCGGTGAGTAGATTCGCGAGGTTGCCCATCGTCAGCACCGTGTATTGATGCTCGGGCCCGAGTACGCGCTTCTGTGCCGAGAGAACTTCCCGGTAAAGCGCCTCGGCTTCCGGCAAACGCCGCTGCGCGGAGACGGCGAGCCCGACGTTCACCAGAGCCGAGAGGGATTGCGGGTGATCGGGACCGAAAACGCGCCGGTCGATCTCCCAGAGCTTGCGGAACTGCTGCTCTGCTTCCGCGTAACGCGCTTGGTACCAAAGCGCGCGCGCAAAGTGATTGGTTGCAGACAGCGTCGTGTCGTGTTCCGGGCCCAAGGTTCGCGCTGCGATCTCCATCACCTGCCGCGCCAGCCGCTCCGCTTCGCTGTTACGACCCTCCTCCTCCTCGATCACCACCAAGTGGTCCATGGTTTCCAGCGTGAGCGGAGCTTCGGGCCCGAGCACGCGGCGCTCGCGCTCGAGCGCGCCGCGCTCGAGGCTTTCCGCATCCGCGTCGTGGCCTTCGCGGTCGAATATCCACCCGAGCTGCGACATCGTCTCCAAGGTCTTCGGGTCCTCGGAGCCGTATAGATGCTCACGGGCCTCAAGGGCGCGCGTGGCGAGACTGTGCGCACGCCCGTAGAGCCCGAGATTCACGTACGTGCTCGCCATGACACCGAGCATTTGCGAGCGCGCCACGGCGTCCTGCGAGAGGCCCGAATCCATTTCCGCGGACGCCTTGTCCAAGATCTCCCGCGCGGTCACGGCATTGCCGCGCGCCTCGCTCGGATCGGGCACTTTGAACATTCCGGTCATGAAGTCGGTGATACGCGTCGCCCGATCGCGCTCGCGATTGGCGCGATCCCGCTCCTGATTGGCGCGGTCGCGCTCGACCGTGGTCCGGCGCAGCTCGAGACCCTGCAGAACCGTGAACGCCGTCAGCAGCACCACCAATCCGCCCGCGACACCGACTGCGACACGATGGCGGCGGGCGTATTTCTGCAGGCGGTACCCGGCGCTCGCCGGCCGCGCCGCGACAGGCTCGTCGCGTAAGTAGCGTCTCAAGTCGTCTGCGAACTCCGATGGCGTGCCGTAACGGCGCGAGCGTTCCCGCTCGAGCGCTTTCAGGGTGATCCAATCGAGATCGCCGTGCAGCAGCTGACTCAACTGCTTCAGCTCGACGCCGCGGGCTTGCGCGGCCGCTAGCGCCGAATCGCGATCGCCGCCGAGCTTCGCGCTCGGCGCGGGAGGATCCTCCTCGCGCAGCTTACGCAGCAACTCGTCGAGCGGCGGGCGCCTCCCGGCCTTCGCCGCGAACGGCTGGCAGCCGGCCAACAGCACGTAGAGAACGACGCCGAGCGAGTACACGTCCGTCCGCGTGTCGATGTCCTGCACGTTGGGGTCCGCTTGCTCGGGGCTCATGTATCCCGGCGTGCCGACGAACTGCCCTAGCCGCGTGAACTCGCTCTCGCTCGCCGGCCTCGGGGTGGTGGCCTTGGCGAGGCCGAAGTCGATGATCCGCGGAGCGGGCTTGCCGTCGAGATCCACCACCAAGATGTTTGCGGGCTTCAAGTCGCGGTGGACGGTTGACTTCTGGTGAGCATGCTGCACGCCCTCGCACGCTTGAATGAAAAGCTCGAGGCGCGCCCGGATCCCGAGCCGATGCCGGTCGCAATATTCCGTGATCGACACCCCGGGAACGTACTCCATGACGAAATACGGCTGGCCGAGCGCGGTGGCGCCGGCCTCGAACACTTTGGCGATGGCCGGGTGGTCCATCATCGCGAGCGATTGGCGCTCGGACCTAAAGCGCTGCATGACCGACGGGTCGTACATGCCGGCCTTGATCAACTTGAGCGCAACCTGGCGCCGCACCGGCACGATCTGCTCGGCCAACCACACCTGTCCCATGCCGCCTTCGCCGAGCTGCTCGATGAGCCGAAACCGCCCCTCGAACAACTCTCCGGACTTTAGAGCGCCGTCGCCGATCGAATCGTCGATCCGCGCGAGAGCACCCCCCTTCGCCGATGCGAGAAAGCCCGAGTCCGCTCCCTCGTTGGCGGCCAGGAGCGAGTCGACCTCGGAGCGGCACGGATCGTTCTCCGGGCAGGTTTCGTCGAGGAAACGCGCGCGCTGTTCGGGCGTGAGCTGCATCGCACGGTGCAGGAGATCCTTGACCCGCTCCCAGCGCACATCGCTCATGACGATTTCGCGCGAATCAACTCACGGTGCAGCCAAGCGCGCGCCGTCGCCCAATCCCGGTCCACGGTCGCGCGCGATAGGCCCAGCACCTCCGCCACCTCGGGCGAGGAGAGGCCTCCGAAGAACTTCATGTCGACGATCTGCGCCTGTCGCTCATCGGTCTTGTACAGGTCGTTGAGCGCGTCGTTCAACGCGAGCAGATCCGCATCTCCGGTGATCGTGAGCGCCTCGAGATGCTCGACCGGGACGCGCAAACCGCCGTCGCGCTTGGCGGCCCCGCGCTCGCGCGCGTAATCCACCAGTATCTGGCGGATGAGCCTCGATGCCACGGCGATGAAATGCGGACGGTTGCGCAGCTCCGGCGGCTGGTTGCCCAAGAGGCGCAGATACGCCTCGTGAACCAGTGCCGTACTCTGCAGCGTGTGATCCGCTCGCTCGCGCTGCAGGTGAAATCGAGCCACGCGGCGCAGCTCGTTATAGACGAGCGGCAGCAGCTCAGTGAGCGCCTTCTCGTCCCCGGCCGCCCAGTGACGCAGCAGCTGCGAAACAATACCGGATTGATCTTCTGACATGGCCAGCCCGAGGCTCCCTTGGAACGCACCAGCTCTATAAACGTGTGACCGTTATATCCGTCTACCGGACCAGGCGGCAAAAGCCGCCATGCTGCATAGCGATAAACGGGCCGGCGAAAAAACTTCGGATTCCTTGAGGCGACTCGCACGCCTTTTCCGCATCTGTTGGTGAGGCCGATATTGGCCAATAACAAACCAACCGCTCGAGGAGATTTTCATGCATACCAAGATCATCAACCTGACCGCGTTGCTCGCCTTAACCGCGGGCACCGCCATGGCCCAGACGCCTGCCCAGGCGAGCCAAGACGTGCAGCAGTACAACCAGGACGTGCATCAGCTCAATACCGACGTGCGCAACAACCGCGCGGACATGAAGAAGGACGAATCGGATGCCGCACACGACCAGAGCGACATCAATCGGGACGATTCCTTGCGCAACGCCGACAAGGCGCGCGAGGAACGGGACCTGCGAGACGGCAATCTTAAGGGCGCCGCGTACTGGAACACGCAGCGCAAGGACGAGAACGCCGAGATCCGCCATGATCGCAAGGATCTCGCGCACAGCCAGCGCGACATCCGCAACGACAAGACGCGTCTTTCCAAGGACGTGAAAGTGCGCAGTCACGACGTCGCCAAGCGCAACCGCGCGGCGAGAAAGATCTAGCGGAACGAATGCTGACCCCCGGAACCCTCGCCGGGAGCTCGCCCCCGCGCCGCGTCGAGGCCCAAGCCTTCACGCGGCGCGTTTTTTTTCAAACCCAAACCTTTTTGCCGGCGGGCCCGCATCCCGCAGCCCTCGAGCTCATTTGAGGCTTGGTGCGACGCCGGTACCGCCGCAGGATCGCTCAAAGGTCCAGGTCACGGTCCGTGTCCGCACGCAGCCTTGCCGGGCGCTGCCGCGCAGGTGCGGGACCCGCCAGAAGATCTGACTGCCGCGCCTGACGAGATGGCCGCGCACGTGGTGTAGGCGACGGCTGCGTCTGCCGCTGTCCGATTCATCGGAGCTCGCGGGTCGATACGGAGGGAGCAGCGGCGCTCGCACGTCGATGTGATCGAGCAGCGGCACCTTTCCCGATTTGATGCGCGAGCGGTTCAGCCGCTCGAACGACTGGCGCTGCTGCGGCAACCCGGAGCGGGTCGCCAAGAGCAGGAAGAAGGCGAGTATCACCGGAATGTCGATGGCGATCGTGCCGAGCGCGTGCCGCCAGAGCACATCGCGCGCCGCCGCCTCGAGCGCCGCCTCCTCGTAGTATTGCGACCAGGAGCGCTCGTAGCGGAAGCGAAAGCAGCGGCTCAACATGTCGCCGGCAGCCCCGTCTTCGTCGGCCACGCGATGCGCCGACGGACGTTCGCCCGCAAGGGGCGCGGGCTCGCCCCCTTCGGGCGTATCAAGGTCGAAATAAGCTTCGATGCAGCTCGCGAGAACGTCGCGGTCGGCTGCGCCGGTCCAGAAGGTACGCACAGCACCGCGCCGCCCATCGCGCGAGGCACGCAACAGCGCTCCGCGGCGGCCGCTGACCGAAGTGTTTGGCGGCGGGGCTCCGAACCCCTGGAGCATGAGCTCGCTCTGCCACGACTCATTGCACCATTCTAGCCACACCGACTCGGCGGGGACCCTGATCAGATCATCGCAAGCGAGCGTGCGCGCGCCTTTCGAATACGCGAGCGCCGTGCACAGCCGGGTGAGGTTATCGCACAGCACGAAGCGTATCGGCGCGGCGGCGACTTGCGCGGCGCAGTCGGCGGCATTGTTGAGACGCGTGATCCGTTGGGTCGCGTCGGATCGGACCAGGAATGGCGTGCGGAACTGCGCGATTTGATCTGCGAGCTTCATGCGCGGAGCGATGTGATGGCCATGACCCATCTCACGTCGACACCGGCAGCCCAACAATACGCGGCTAGCGAATTCGTCCCTGCCGGGAACGGACTCGTCCCAGAGGCCTCAAGTCGCGAGGTTTGCCTGCACCTGACGGCGGAACTCGAGCGGGTTCGAGATCATGCGGAAGGCTTCCTTGGTGCCCCCCACGCCGGATACAGTGATCGTGCCGTAACCCAAGATCCGGCCGAGCACACCCTGGTCGACACCGATCCCCTCGACCTTCTGCAACAGCAGTTCGAGCGAATGACGGCGGATGAGACCTACCTTGATCAAGACGCGCTTATTGGTGATGGCGAATTCCGAGCTCACGGACCGAATCCACGGCGGCACGAACAGCATGAGGCCGATGGCTGTCAGGATGGCTCCGGCGATCCAACCCCCACCGCCGAGCGCCACCAGGACGGCCGCGATGAACAGGCACGTCGGGAACAAATAGATGATCCGGTGCAGCCGCGCACGATAGGTGATCTGCTCGTTCGGCAGTAAATTGCTTTCCACGTAGCCCATGAAACCTCCCGATATTTGTGGTAATAGCGTAACGCGAAGCCGGCAACAGGAGGTACCCCGCAAGTGAGTAAGCGAATCGACTTGAACAGCCTCACGGTGCATACCGGCACGAGCTATCCACCACCCTTCGATGCGCCCTGCTCGAGACGCGTCCGACGGCGGCTGGGAGAGGCGGCAGGGCTCGCCGACTTCGGGGTCAACCTTATGCGCCTGCCGCCCGGCTCCTGGTCGAGCCAGCGCCACTGGCACGCGGCGGAAGATGAGTTCGTGTACGTCCTCGAGGGCGAAGTAGCGCTGGTCACCGATGCGGGCGAGGAAATCCTTCGCACCGGAGACTTCGCGGGTTTCAAGGCCGGCGTGCGCGACGGCCACCATTTGCAGAACCGCTCGGACAAAGACGCCGTCCTCCTCGAGATCGGGTCGCGCAAGATCGAGGACGAGGGCGAGTATTCGGATATCGATATGCGCTTCGGTCCGGAGGGTTACTTCCACAAAGACGGCAAGCCCTACCCGAGCGGCTGAATCCCATGAGACGCCTCGGCAAGCATACGCTCACCGAACTCCTCCAGCCTTTGCGCGCGAATCCCAAAAGCCCGGCGAGCATGCAGACGACTCCGGCGCTGGAAGAAATCTGGCACGCCGTGTGCGCGATTCCGCGCGGCAAGGCCACGACGTACGGATCGGTCGCGCGCGCAGCCGGATTACCGGGGCGCGCGCGCCAGGTCGGATTTGCGCTGCGCATAGCTCCGGATGAGCTCAACTTGCCGTGGCACCGGGTCGTAGGCGCGGGCGGCCGCATCGTGTTCCCGGCGTCCTCTCACTCGCACCGGGAACAAGCGCGCCGGCTACGGGCGGAAGGAATCCGCGTGGTGAATGGCCGCGTGATCCCCTCGGCAATGACCGGTCTCGACGGGATCTAATCGGACGTTGGGGTGAGGGAGTCCCGGACGGCGCCAAGGGGCCGTCCGGGCTCAAAGGTCAATTGCTAAGACTTGCTGTGCCGCTAAAGGACTTACTCGGCAGCGGCGTGTCGCTCGATTTCCAACTCGGCGACCAACCAGCCGAATTGCGCGGGGCTGCACCGGGAGGTGCTGGCCGTCGCTTGGTCGATCCTCTTGGCCTCGTCGGGGGTCACCTGCTCCACCGTATGGCGAATCACGGTCGGGTACTTCTCGAGTCCGGCCCATACGGCGAGATAATCGGCCTTCTGCGAACCGGCATCGTAGAAGAAACGATATTCCGGTCCGTGACCATTGGCGGTCTCTTGTCCGTTTCTCTCGTGCTTCAGATACCTGCCGATTGCCGATCCATTGGGCGTCGAATCGAGGAACGCGCGCAACCTCCGCTCTTCATCGAATCGATCGAGAGCGTCGTCGAATTCGTCGCGCAACCAGACCCGATCCGTCGTCACATTCTTCTGCGTGATCATCCATTTCTCCTCTGAGAGAGTACCGAATCCAGCCTGCGATGATAGCAAACGTCGCGTGAAAAAATGTTTAAAATCAACAAGATATTGTCAAGTGCCCGCCGGAAATCCTTGGCAAGGAGCACCCCATCACAAAGCACCGCCCTCAACCCGGCTCCGAGCGATGGAAATTTAGGGCCCGGATTCTATTAAAACACCGGGTCCAGGGCAAGCCGGAGCGCGGATTGAGGGTTTCCACCCGATTCGCGTCGAGGCGACGTGCTGTAGGGAAAACCCCTATCTGAACGCGTCTCAAAACGCACTACTCGACCGCAATATGCAGAGTGATGCCTCTAAGCTAGGCGAGTCAAAGTCGAGGTGTCCGCATGGAAGATCTGATCCGCACCATTTATGTGAGTTCCGCGTCGCCCGACATTTCCGAGCACGACACGGTCAAGTTCCTCAATGAGGCACGCAAGGCGAACCGAAAGAACGACGTGTCGGGGATGATGCTTTATATCGGCGGCTGCTTCCTGCTCTCGCTCGAAGGCGAGGCCGCCAAGGTCGAAATCGCATGCAACGAGATTTTCTCCGACAGACGGGAAATGCGATTGATTCTCAGGGAGCCAATCGCCGAACGAGAATTCCCCGAATGGATCATGGGGTTCGAAACAATCGAACCGCTCGAGGCTGAGCGGCTGATTGGCCAGCCGCTGCTGTTCGATTCCGGTTCGAGACTCGCCCGCATAGAATCCAGCGGCGCGAAATCACTGTTGTCCATCATTGGCCGCCGCCGCTGGCAATCGGATCGCAGCGGAATGTTTCGCGCCATTCGGCGCACGACCAATCCGAGCACTTAAGCAGCCTCACCGAGGCGTGCGAAGACCTGCATCGTAAACGGCTTTGCCGATACGAGCGATGACCTTCTCGCGAACGTACTGGTCCGCGGTCGAATCAGTGACGAATACGGCAATCGCAATGCTGCGTCCGTCCGGCAGTGGGATGAGCCCTATGTCGTTGGTCGCGTGCGCCACTCCGGCATCGACGTCCGAGGTGCCCGACTTGTGAGCGACGCGCACTGCGCTTGGCAGATCGCCCTCCAGCCGATGCGTCCGTTCGGCGGGTGTCATCCAGCCGAGGAGAAGCTCCGTATGCTCCCGTGTCAGCGGGGAATCGCCCCCGATCTTGCGCAGCAGTTGCACCGCACCGGCAGGCTCAAACCAGTTTCGATATTGGGCGGATACCTGACGATGCAGGACGGCCTCGTCGTCCCTCAAATGGAATCCGGTGATTCCGAGTCCGGCGATGTACCTGTCGACCGATTCCGGGCCGCCCACGACGCGCAGCAGAATGTCCGCAGCCACATTGTCGCTCAGCGCAACCGTCAGTCGCAGAAGCTCGTGCAAGGGCACGTCGACTGCGGCATCGGGATACCGATCCTGCAGGGGACTGTAGGCATGCGGCAGGATGCGGTCCTGCACGAGAAACCTGACCGGTTGATCCAGCGAAAGCGTACCGCGCTCGACCTGATTCAGGACTGCGAGAGCCAGCGGCAACTTGAATACCGACTGCATCGGCGGGTGTGCAGTTGGATTGAGGTCGCAATTCAGCGCCGCGCCCGCCAATGAGCAGGCCACCGACACTTTGCCCTGCGCGTCGATTGCAATGGCGCGGATCTGCTGCCTGAGAGGCTCCTCACCATCGGCGGATGCGGCATAGAAAGCAAGCACGAAACAAGGAGCTAGGCGCATTCGCCTTCAGTATAGAATGGTGCATGGCGAAAAAGGCGGAGCCGGTGGATGATTTGCTCGACGCGCTCGTATGGATGCGGCGCAAGGCAAAGAAGCACGAACCCGTCGATGATCTGGTCGATGCGCTGGTGAAGATGCGCCGCAAGGCGAAAAAGAAGCTGGGTCGGGGCAAATCTACCAAGAGCAAGATCAAGAGCAAGATCAAGCGCAAGGGCAAAAGCAAGAGCAGGCGCCAGCGGTCTTGAGGGTGGGCGATCAGCCCATCGCGCCGCTGTGATCAAAAATTCATCAGGTCAACCTAAGCGGCTGAACGAGCGTAACGTTTAGGCCGCTTGGAACCGTTTATGCACCGGGTTATCCACCGGGATTGGGGATAGCTGCCGGTCAGCGTCCCTCGTTAGCCGAATTTGGCCTTCATCCGCTCGGCGAACTTCGCCAGTTGGATCACCATTCGCTCGTGCGTACCGACCCCGATCTCCTCGTCGCCGTCGGTTGCGCGAATCGAGAACTCGATACGGCGCCCATCGACAGCGGTCACTCTGGCTTCGCCCGTGACCCGCCGGCCGGCCGGCGTCGCGGCTAGATGGCGCACGTCGACGCGCGTGCCGAGCGCGCTCTCACCGGCGTCGAGATAAGGCTTGATCGCGTTGAGCGCCGCGTTTTCCATGACCATGATCATGACCGGCGTCGCGAGCACCGCCGGCAAGGTCGAATCCTTGAAGCGGCTCGCGAGATGATCGGGCATGACGGCTAGACTGAATGAGCCCGTGGCTCCCACCGGTATCGATTGCATGGCCGGTCAATTTACTCGCCCACCCCGCATCGTGAAAGTCCTCAATTGCCCCAGCAGGTTGCCACCGTGCCGGTGCCGGTGGAGCTTTGGACGCCCAGCTGATTCACGCTGAGCGACGTGCAGGTCGTATCGCTGGCTTGCATGCCCCCCGGCACGGGAACTGCCGTAATCGAATAGCTGGCCACCCCGGCGGGTTGCGTGGCATCGGGGGAGACCACGCTCACCTGGTAGTAGCCGCTGCCCACAATGGCGGAAGGCCCCGCCGGGTAGCCGAGGTCCGACAGGGAGCTGCTGTAAGCATTGGCGACGCTGAAGAGCTTCTCCTCCCGCCCTGCGAGGTCCAGGAGCGCGCTGCGCGCATCCGTACGCCGCGACTTCTGAACCTGGCTCGAATAGCTGGCCACCGCGATGCTCGCGAGGATCGATACGACCGCAACCGCGATCATGAGCTCGATCAGCGTGAAACCGCGGTTCGAGGCTGCGTTCACAGGGACCGTTGGCATGGTCATGCGGGACTTCTCCGGATGTGTCATCGCTGCTCGATCCACGTCAGGCGCTTTGACTTGGTGTTAGAGGGAATGTTGATCTGTTGGATGCTCGGCGAGCCCGAAATAGTCTGATAAACGATATAGGCCGTGGTGCCTCCGGCGGAGGTGACATTGTAAACGCTGCCGGTGGCGTTCGTCTCGACGCCCGCTTCAATCGCGTCGGTGACGACGGTGGACGAGCCCGGCGCGGTGTATTTCGGGAACGTATTGGTGAACACACCGCCGTTGATGATCGCGAGCTGGTAGGTATAGCCGGTATCTTGGTTGCTCGAACAGGACGTCGCGATGTTGTTCGCAGGCACCACGGAATTGACCTGAAACGCGCCGCTTTGAAAGACCGGGTTGTAGATGATCTGTTCCCCGCTGCTCGGCAGATTCTCGTACCAGCCGAATTGGTTGTTCGTGCCGATGCAGGTGCTGCTGCCCTGCCAGCAGACCGTCACATTGGTGCCGTCTACCGTGCCGTTGCTGTTGACGGTGAGCGTTTGCTGCGTGAGGTTCGAATAGCTGAGGGTGTACGGCGAGGCGAGTCCTGTGGCGGCGGTCGTCGCCGCGAGACTCTGGTGTACGGCCCCCGCCTCGAGAGCATTCCAGCCGGAGAGATTCCAGTCCCATATTCCGTACATCGTTTGAACGCCGCTGGCGTACTGTACCGGGGCGAGATTGGTGAGTTGTGTGCGCGCTCCGGTGCCGAATTCGAGCATGACGCGTGGGGCGCCGCCCGTGATTGTGGTGGATACGGGCAGCACGTAACTGGTGATCGGCTGGTTGCCGCTGAACGTGATCGTCGTGCCGCTCGGCACATCGGCCGACACGCCCTGGGTGAGATTGACGGTCGAGCCGACCACGCTCTGCACATAGGTACCCGGGGCAATTCCGGTGCCGCTCACAGCCTGGCCTATGGCGACACCGCTGACCGCGGCGAACATCAGCACGTTGCCCGACGGCACGTCCGCATTGGTGGTCAGCGAGGCGCTCTGGAATTGCGTCGTGAACAAGGGCGATCCCAGAACACCCCAGGACCCTGGGTTGTTGCTGGTGAGATCGAAGCGCCACAAATTGCCGTAGAGATCCCCGGCGTACACATAGTCGGTGATGTGATCGCCGTCCATGTCGAACGGTGTGACATACGCGATGCCGTTCGCTCCCGACGTTCCGGTGCTCAGATAGTAGAAGGTCTTCCCACCCCCCGAGTCGATCAACATGATGTAGATGCCGGCATCGCCTGTGGCACTGCCGAACCCGTTGCCGAAGATGGCCGCCCAGTTGCCGTTGTGCAAACGGCGGATCTGCGGCGTGCCGAAGGTGTTGCCGAGATTCTGGCCGCAGTTCGGAGCGTTCGTGCACGTGATCGATGCGGAGTTCCACTCGCCGATGACGAGGGGGTTGGTGCCCGCGGCATTGCCCTCGGAGAATCTGCTCGGGTCGGTGATGTCGAGCGCGAAGATTGCCTGTCCGCCCGCCCCGAGACCGCTGACCAACCAGGTGTGCCAGGCGTTGCCGTAGAAAAGGTCGCCGGAGCCCGGGGTCGCGTCCACGAAGAAATTGTGCGCGTACTGCGGATTCGCGTAGTCGAGCAACGGGGTGACGCATTCGGGGGTCGCGCCGATCGCCGGCGTCACGCCATGGATGCCCTGCACCAGCGTCTCGGTGGTCGCCGAATTGGTACAGCCGCCGGCGGCGGAGCCGAGTGCCGCGCTGGCTAGTAAG
>Ga0182030_10006183_pt1 | contig 25312 bp, 20 predicted proteins | sample 812S3MmetaG_FD_121299 | JGI IMG/M metagenome (GOLD analysis project Ga0182030, IMG submission 121299) | Permafrost microbial communities from Stordalen Mire, Sweden - 812S3M metaG (Illumina Assembly) | ecosystem: Environmental > Terrestrial > Soil > Wetlands > Permafrost | place: Sweden...
CAGGAGGCTCGCGGCGATGGTCGCAACTCCGGATCCCGTCAGCATGCAGTCGTCCCGGCCTTGCAATTGCGAGAGCAGGAGCTGCAGCTGCTTCAAGGTGGGGTTGGAAGATCGCGAGTAGAAAAACCCGTCGCGCTCGCCGCGCAAGTAGCGCAAGGTCTCGCCGGTGTCGTCGAACGAGAATTTCACCGATTGATAGATGGGCGCCACCAGCGAACGGTTGTCCGAAGGCACGGCAACGGCGGGCGGATGGTTCACCAGGGTGTCGTTCTTCATCAGCCGCACGATAATGGACAATGCCCTAGGGCGCCAGGTACCGGTCCAATTCGGCGTTGATCGCGGCCGCCGAATCGAAGAGCAATCCGCCCTGGGCGCCGGCCACGCCCAGATCGCGGTACGCCGCATCGGTCAGCAGCAGGTCCCGCGCCAGCTGCGTCGATCCGTCCAGGGTTAAATCCGCCAGACGATGCGCCACATTGACGACGTTGCTCTCGAACCGGGCGGCGCCTGCCGAAGCGTACGCCTCCCACTGCGAGGTAACGGCGAGCACCGGCGGGGGCAGCCGCCATTCCGTGACCACCCGGGCGCCGATGGGGCGATGAAAGGTCTCGATGAGCAGGTCGTAGTCCGCGCCGCAAAGCATCCTGCCCGAGCGCTGCGCGATCTCATGGACCGCGCCCAAGGAGACCACCTTGCCGATGTCGTGCAGCAGGCCGCACAAGTAGGGCGTTCCGGTCTCTTGAGACAGCATGCGCGCCAATTGGCGCGCCCAGAGCGCACTCGCCAGAGAATGGCGCCAAAGCCGCCGCGCCTTGTGCTGCTGGCCCTTGACGTCCAGCATCTTCCCCTGAAGGGCCAGGGTAAAGGCGATATTGGCCACTTCGTCGAATCCCAGCCACGCCACCGCGTGCTGCAGCGATACGATCGGCGATGCCGGCCGCTTGGCCGCGGAAGCCGCTACGCGCAGCACATACATCGTGAGCGCGGGGTCCGCGTGGATGATGTCGGCGAGTTGTTGGGCGTTGGTCGAATTCTTGGGGCCCGCACGGACGACCCGCACCGCCACTTCCGGCAACAGCGGCACGGTCAGATCGCCGTTCGCCAGCAGCCTCTCGAGGAGACCATGAACGATCGCGCAATCGTCCAATTCGTCCGGTGAACGGCAGGGTGGCGCGGTCGGGTCCGGCATAGTCCCCTTAGCGGCCGCCGCCGGCGGCACTTGAGGTGCACATCCGCCGCACTTACATGCGTAAAATCCCACGGAACATGAACGCCGTCGCAAATCTGACCGACCCGCTCCGCCGCCGCGAGGACCGCGAAGCCGAATCGCGCCTGCGCGAGATCCCATACAACTACACCTCGCTGGCCGACCGCGAGATCGTCATCCGCCTGCTCGGTGAGCCCGCCTGGGCCATCCTCGACGATCTGCGCGCCGAGCGGCGGACCGGCCGTTCCGCCCGCATGCTGTACGAGGTGCTCGGCGATATCTGGGTGGTCGACCGCAATCCCTATTTGCAGGACGATCTGCTCGACAATCCGAGGCGCCGGCGGCAGCTGATCGAGGCTCTGCACCACCGGCTGCACGAGATGGAAAAGCGCCGCGATGCGGCGGATGAGGTGCGCGACGGCAAGGTCGGGCAGCTGCTCGGCGCTGCGCGCGCGGCGGTGTCGCAATTCGAACGGCGATTCGCCGAGATTGCAGCGATGCGCAAGCGTGCGCGGCGCCTGTTCTTGAAGCACACCCGCAGCGACAACGTGCGCTTCGATGCCTTCTCGCGCGTCGCGCACGTCACCGATGCCACCGATTGGCGCGTCGACCTGCCCTTTCTGGTGCTTGCGCCGGACAACGAAGCGGAAATCGCCGCGCTGGTGCGCGATTGCATCGAACTCGGGCTCACCGTCATCCCGCGGGGCGGCGGTACCGGCTACACCGGCGGGGCGGTGCCGCTCACCCCGTGGTCCGCGGTGATCAACACCGAAAAGCTCGACGCTCTCGGAGCCGTCGAGATCCGCGAACCTGGGGTAGCCGAGGAGCCCGCGACGGCCACCATCGTCTCGGCGGCCGGAGTCGTGACCAGGCGGGTGGCCGAGGCGGCGGAGCGCGCAGGATTCGTGTTTGCGGTCGATCCCACGTCCGCGGATGCCTCCTGCATCGGCGGCAACATCGCCATGAACGCAGGCGGCAAGAAGGCCGTGCTGTGGGGCACGGCGGTCGACAATCTCGCATGGTGGCGAATGGTCGACTCGGAGGGCAATTGGCTCGAAGTCACGCGCTTGAACCACAATTTCGGCAAGATTCACGAGGTGCTCGTTGCAAGCTTCGAATTGGTGTGGAAAGACGGGCGCGTCCCCGCCGATGAAGCCCCGGTGCTGCGCAGCGAACGGCTGAACATCGAAGGCGCCGCCTTTCGCAAGACCGGCCTCGGCAAGGACGTCACGGACAAGTTTCTCGGAGGGCTGCCGGGCGTTCAGAAGGAAGGCTGCGACGGCTTGATCACCGCCGCCCGCTGGGTGCTGCATCGCATGCCGAGGCATGTCCGCACCGTGTGCATGGAATTCTTCGGCCAGGCGCGCGAGGCCATTCCCGGGATCGTCGAGATCAGCCGCTATCTCGAATCGACCGCGAAGTCCAAGGGGGCGATTCTCGCCGGACTCGAACATCTGGATGAGCGCTACCTGCGCGCCGTCGGCTACAGCACCAAGTCGAAGCGCGGCGCGCTGCCCAAGATGGTGCTGCTCGGCGACATCGTCGGCGACGACGATGCGCTGGTGGCGGCGGCGGCCTCGCAGGTGGTGCGCATTGCCAACGCCCGCTCAGGCGAAGGATTCATCGCCGTAAGCGCTGAAGCCCGGCGCAAATTCTGGCTGGACCGCGCCCGCACCGCGGCGATCGCGAAGCACACCAATGCCTTCAAGATCAACGAGGACGTGGTCATTCCGCTGGAACGCCTGGGCGAATATACCGACGTCATCGAGCGGATCAACATCGAACTGTCGATCGGCAACAAGCTCGAACTGCTCGAGGCGCTGGACGATTATTTCGCGGGCGACATCAAGCCGGGCAAGACCGCCGACGTGGACTGGGGGCGCAGGTCCGAGGCCCGCGACCTTCTGGCGCGCGTGCGCGCGCGCTGGCAGTATCTTCTCGGCGCGATGGACACGCCGATGCACGCCGCCCGCGCGAGCTTGGATGCATTCGATGTTCCTTCGGCGCCGGACGACTCCGGACGCCTGTTCGACCGGCTGCAGGATCGCAGCATCCGGGTGAGCTGGAAAGCCGAGGTGCTCGCGGGACTTGCCCGCATTTTTGTCGGAGCCGCGTTCGCCCAGGTGCTTGCCGACTGCGAGTCCGTCCACAAGCGGGTGCTCCAGGGCCGCGTGTTCGTCGCCTTGCACATGCACGCGGGCGACGGCAACGTTCACACCAACATCCCCGTGAATTCCGACAACTACGCCATGCTGCACGCGGCGAACCGCACCGTGGCGAGGATCATGCGGATCGCCCGCTCCTTGAACGGCGTCATTTCGGGCGAGCACGGCATCGGCATCACCAAGCTCGAATACCTGACCGAGGCGGAACTCGCGTCATTCCGCGACTACAAACGGCGCATCGACCCCGAGGGCCGCTTCAACAAGCATAAATTGATGCCGGAGGGCGACCTGCGCCGCGCCTATACGCCGAGCTTCGGTCTGTTGGGACATGAATCGTTGATCATGCAGCAATCGGACATAGGCACGATTTCGGACGCCATCAAGGACTGCCTGCGCTGCGGCAAGTGCAAGCCCGTCTGCGCGACTCACGTTCCGCGCGCCAATCTGCTCTATTCGCCGCGGGACAAGATTCTGGCGACATCCTTGTTGATCGAGGCTTTTCTCTACGAAGAGCAGACGCGCCGCGGGGTTTCCCTGCAGCATTGGGATGAATTGTCGGACGTGGCCGATCACTGCACCGTCTGCCACAAGTGCGAATCGCCCTGCCCCGTCGACATCGATTTCGGCGACGTCACGATGGCCATGCGGGATCTGCTGCGCCGGATGGGCAAGAAGCGCTTCAACCCGGGAACCGCCGCGTCCATGTTTTTCTTGAACGCGACCAATCCCCGCACCATCAAGCTCGCGCGCAAGGTGATGATCGACTGGGGCTACAAGGCGCAGCGGGCGGCCAACCGCGCGCTCAAGACCTTCGCCGCGGCGCAGACGCGGCGTCCGCCGCTCACCGAAGGGAAGCCGGAGATCCGGGAGCAGATCGTGCACTTCGTCAACAAGCGCATGCCCGGAGGCCTGCCCAAGAGAACCGCGCGTGCGCTGCTGGACATAGAAGACCGCAATTACGTGCCCATCATCCGCGATCCGCGCGCGACCACCGCGGAATCCGAAGCGGTGTTCTATTTTCCGGGCTGCGGCTCCGAGCGGCTGTTCTCGCAGGTCGGCCTCGCCACCCAGGCCATGTTGTGGCACGTCGGCGTCCAGACAGTCCTGCCGCCGGGCTATCTGTGCTGCGGCTATCCGCAGCGCGGAGCGGGAGAGTTCGACAAAGCGGAAAAGATCATCACCGACAACCGCGTGCTGTTCCACCGTGTCGCCAACACCCTGAATTATCTCGACATCAAGACGGTGGTGGTGAGCTGCGGCACGTGCTTCGATCAGCTTCAGGGCTACGAGTTCGAGCAGATTTTCCCCGGCTGCAAGATCCTGGACATCCATGAATACCTCATGGAAAAGGGCGTGCGGCTGGATAATGCGACCGGCGTGCGCTATATGTACCATGACCCATGCCACTCGCCGATGAAGAAGCATGACCCCCTGACGGTGGTCAACTCGCTGATGAACAGCGCGCAGAACGGCCGTATCGAAAAGAACGACCGATGCTGCGGCGAGTCCGGCACTCTCGCGATCACGCGACCGGACATTTCGACCCAGGTCCGCTTTCGCAAGGAAGAAGAGGTGCGCATCGGCGTGGATCAGATTAGGTCCGGCGGCCATCGCGGCGAGGTCAAGATACTGACCTCCTGCCCTTCATGCTTGCAGGGCCTGAAGCGCTACAACGATGACGCGGATACCGACGCGGACTACATCGTCGTCGAGATCGCCAAGAATCTACTCGGCCCGGATTGGCTCCCGCAGTACGTGCAGCGCGCGAATACCGGCGGCATCGAGCGGGTGCTGGTGTAAGGCCCACCACGCGCCCGCCGCTCGCCCACCACCCGCCCGATTCAGTTGCCGGGACCGGCCGTGCGTCGAATGAAGCCCGCCACATTGTCATGCAGCAGCTTTAGCGACGAATCCTTGGCGTAGACCATGTGGCCTGAGTCGTAGAACTTGTATTCGATGTTCGATTGCAGCTTCGAGGGAATGGGCAAGTGGTGCATCTCGTACACCCCCTGGTAGAAAGGCGTCGCGAGATCGAAATAGCCCGCGTTCAGCTGAACCTTCAGGTTCGGATTGATCTTCATGGCATTGGCGAGGTCCGGCATGACGTTCGAACCCTGGCGGGTCGAGGCGGGCTGCTGGGCCTGCCCCGGCAGCTGGTGCGCGAAATTCCAGGTTCTGAATGTCTGAATACTCGGCTTGAATGGTTTGCCGTCGCCGTAATGCAGATCCTTGCGCGCATACTCGTTGAACGCAGACACATAGGCGGAGCCCAATGCCGACGCCTGCGGGTCGTAGTCCGCGCGCTGGCTCAAGGGATCGATTTCCGGGCCGGAAAACCGGGTGTCGAGACGGCCGGTCGTCACGCCGTCCTCGCCGCGCAGTGTCTGACGGAATTCGCCGCCGTCGATGCGCAAATCCGCCTTGAGGATGTACTCGACCGGCAGGCCCGTGTACTGATGAAGTTTCTCGGCGACGGCGCTGCGCTCCGCGGCGCCGAGATCGGAACCGGCCGCGAGCGCGCGGGCGTAGTCGCCCATCGAGAATTGCTCGACCTCCGCCATCAGCGCCTCGAGATCCTTGTGTTCGCCCGGCAGTTTGTGGTGATACCAGGCGGTCGCCGCATAGGTCGGCAATACGGTCTGATACGGCAGATCGACGCCCGGGTTGCTGGTCGGGCGGTCGGGACTCAGGTCGAAATTCAGGATCTGCGACAGCAGGATGACGCCGTTGAAGTCGATCGAGCGGTCCGACTCCAGCTGGTTGATGAGCACCGCGGAGCGCGGCGTGCCGTAGCTCTCGCCGAACAGATACTTCGGCGAGTTCCAGCGGCCGTACTTGGTCAGGAACTGCGAGATGAATTCGGCGAACGCATACGCGTCCTGATCGATGCCATAGAACGCCTTTTCCTTGTCCTTGCCCGCGATGCGGCTGAAGCCCGTGCCGGGCGCGTCGATGAACACGAGATCCGTCGCATCGAGCAGGCTCGATGAATTGTTCACCAGCGAATACGGCGCCGCGGGCGTGTGTACGTCGGTCGCCGTGACGATGCGGCGCGGACCGAACGCCCCCATGTGCAGCCAGAACGAGGCCGAGCCGGGACCGCCGTTGTAGATGAAGGTGATCGGGCGTGCCGAACCGCCGTTCTTGAAGTAGGCGGCATAGAACATCGAGGCTTCGGCGGCCGGATTCTTCGGCTCGGCGCCCTCTTCCGGCGGCGCCGAATTTCCCTTCTCGGCCTTCGGATCACGCGGAACGTCGTCCCAATCCTTGGGATGCACGACGAAGGTGCCGGCGATCGCCTGGTACGAAATTGCCTGGCCGGCGACGGTGACCGTGCCGGCGCTGCTCACCGCCTCCGGCTTGAAGGGCTCGAATTTGCCGCCGTCCGGCTTGTCCGAGTCGGCCTCTTGCTTCTTATCCGGCGGGTTCGCACCGCCGGGAGGCGCGGCCCATGCGCTGCACGCCATGACGATGAGAACAGCGGCCAGGCCGCCTCGAAATCCGGTTACGCCCATGATACCCTCCGAAGATTCGCTGATTTACCTCTGATTGAGCTCCAGCCACGCGCGCAATGCCGCGACGCCGGCCGGAACGTGCGAGCGTCCGAACCCGACCCTCAAACAGTCCGCAGGTACGGGCCCAAGCTCCGATCGATACAGGCTCGACGGCAGGAACAGTACGCCCGCTTCCTCGACCAGCCTGCGCGTGAATTCCTCGACTCCCTCGGCCCCCTTGTATCGGATGAACCCGATGCAGCCGCCGTCCGGTACGCGCCAGTCGAACAGATGCCGATAATCGGCGAAGAACGCATTCAACACCTCGAGATTGGCGCGGACCACCGCGCGGTTGCGGTCCAGGATCTTGTCGCGCGCCTTGAGCGCGATTCGCGCCAGCACCTCGGAGGGAGCCGAATTGCAGATCGACAGGAAATGCTTGAAATGTTCGAAGCGCACCAGCATGGAGCGGTCCTTGCAGGCCAGCCAACCGATGCGCAGGCCGGCCAGGCCATAGGCTTTCGACATCACATTGAGGGATATCCCGCGCTCGTACGCGTCGACGGCCTGGGGCAGCCGCCTGCCGGGATCGCGCTCGATCAGCCGGTAGACTTCGTCGTTGAACAGCCAGATGCCGCGTTCGCGGCAGATGGCGACCACCGCATCGAAGGCCGCACGCGGAAGAATCTTCCCTGTGGGATTGTTGGGAAAATTGATCGAAATGAGCTTGGTGTTCGGCCGGAGCGCGGAGCGCAGCAGATCCATGTCGAGGTCCCAGTTTCGCTCGATGTCGAGCGGCACGCCGGTGACCTCGCAGATGCTGAGGGGCACCGTCTCCGCGGCCTGGTAATTCGGCGTGATGACGATGGCATGGTCGTCCGCGCCGAGCAGCACGTGCATGGCGGCATAGATCGCTTCCTCGGCGCCGGCGAAGCACAGCAGATGCTCCGGCCCGACCGTGTCGTACGTCCGCGCAATCTCTGCGCGCAGCGCCGGGGCCCCGAAGGTCTCCGTGTAGCCCAGGGAGACGTTCTCGTACTCGGCGCGGTCTTCGGGCGTCGCCAGCGCCAGAAGTTCGCGCAAGCTCATGTTCTCGCCGTCCGAACCGGTGAGGTTGTATCTCGCGGCGAATTCCCATTTGGAAAAGTACACCTCGAGCGCAAAGTCGCGCATGTTCCTCGTCCCGGTATTCGCCCTTCCCTGCACGCGATAGTCGGCGCCGGCTAGGCCGCCGCCTTGTCCAATTTGGCCCTACGGCCCATCCAGAAACTGACGCCGACGATCATCAGGGTCACGACCGTGATCGTGATGGTCGCGAGCACGTTGATCTCCGGGCTGACGCCGAGACGAACCTTGGAGAACACCACCATCGGCAGGGTGCTGCTGCCGGGACCCGAGGTGAAACTGGAGATCACCAGGTCGTCCCAGGACAGGGTGAAGGCCAAAAGCCAGCCCGACAAAATGGCGGGGAAGATGATGGGCAGCGTGATGACGAAAAACACCTTGAGCGGGCGGGCACCCAGATCCATGGCGGCCTCTTCCAGGGCCGTATCGAAAGTTGCGAGACGCGAGTTCACTATCACGGTGACATAGGCCATTGAAAAGGTCATGTGCCCGATGGTCATGGTGGTGATGCCCCTTCCGGCGGGCCAGCCGATCAGCTGCTCCAGGGCGACGAACAGCAGCAGCAGGGACAGGCCGGTGATGACTTCGGGCATGACCAGCGGAGCCGTGGTCATTGCGTTCAGCGTGAAGCGGCCCCTGAACTGGCTGAACCGCGCCAGGCCGAATCCCGCGAGAGTGCCGAGAATCACCGACCCCGAGGCGTTGATGACCGCCACTTTCAGGGAAATCCAGGCGGCGTCGAGGATCTCCTCGTTGTTGAGCAGCGCGTAGTACCACTTGAGCGTGGGGGAGTTCGCGGCGTCCCACACGGTCACCAGCTTCGACGCATTGAAGGAAAACACCACCATCGACAGGATCGGTATGTACAGGAAAGCGAAGCCGAATCCGAGACAGGTCAGGATGAAATACGAACTGCGGTAATTCATCGCGCCCCCGCCGACTCCCGGGCCTGGACGCTCTGATACCACATCATGAAGGGCACCAGCAGGATGAGCAGCAGGATGGCGACCGCGCTCGCCACCGGCCAGGCGCGGTTGGAGAAGAATTCATCCCATAGCACGCGCCCTATCATCAGCGCATTCGGGCCGCCGAGCAGCGCCGGAATCACGAACTCGCCGACCGCGGGAATGAACACGAGCATCGAGCCCGCCAATATGCCGTTTCGCGACAGCGGCAGGGTGATCTTGTAAAACGCCTGCCACGGGCGGCAGCCCAAATCCTCGGCCGCCTCGAGCAGCTGCCAGTCCATTTTCTCGAGGTTGGCATACATCGGCAGTATGAAAAACGGCAGATAGGAATACACGATGCCGACATACATGGCGAAGGGCGTGTAAAGCATGGTCAGCGGTTCGTGAATGACGCCGAGCCAGATCAGTATATTGTTGATGACGCCGTTGGCTTTCAGAAGCCCGATCCAGGCATAGACGCGCAGCAGGAGCGACGTCCAAAACGGCAGGATGACGAGCAGCAGGAGCAGGTTGCGCGTCGACGGTTTGGCCCGCGCTATGCCGTAGGCCATGGGATACCCGATGAAGAAGCACAGCACCGTGGAAATGAACGCGACCTTGATCGAGTTCAGGAACGCGTTGATGTACAAAGTGTCGGTGAAGAGGAAGGCGTAGTTGTTGAAATTCAGCCTGATGGCCAGGGAATTCTTGCCGGCCCACTCGAGCAGCGGCTTGTACGGCGGTATCGCGAGATCGATGTCCGAGAAGGATATCTTCAGGACGATGACGAAGGGAACGACGAAGAACAGCAGCAGCCACAGATAGGGCAGCACCACGACGAGGCCGCGGCCCGTCACGCCGAAGCGGCGCAGGTATCCGCGTGTGCCGGGCTGGCTAACGGGTCACCACCACCGGACTGGTCGCGTCCCAGGAGAGATACACCAGCTGATCCCAGGTGATGGCTTCGGCGTGCCGCGAGGTGTTGGGCTGGGTCACGCGCACCACCTTTCCGGTCGGCAGCTTCACCAGATAGATCGACAGATCGCCGAGATACGCGATGTCCTGCACGGCGCCGCGCACCACATTGTCCGTGCCCTCGGGCGGCGCGGTGGACATGAATATCTTCTCCGGCCGCACCGCCGCCCACACGATGGCCTCGGGGGGAGCGCTGATCCCGTGGCTGACGTAGATGGTACCGCCCAGCTCCTCCGAGCCGATCCGTACGTACTCCGGTTCGTCTTCGATGAGCTTGCCTTCGAACATGTTCACCGACCCGACGAAGTCCGCGACGAATTTCGAGCTCGGAAACTCGTAAATCTCCGACGGGGTGCCGGCCTGGACTATTTCGCCGTGATTCATGACGCCGATGCGGCTCGCCAGGGTCATGGCTTCCTCCTGATCGTGGGTCACCACCACGAAAGTCACGCCCAGCTTGTCCTGAAGGCTGATCAGTTCGAACTGCGTGTGCTCGCGCAGCTTCTTGTCGAGCGCGCCCAGCGGCTCGTCGAGCAGCAGCAGCTTGGGGCGCTTGACCAGGGAGCGCGCCAGAGCGACGCGTTGCCGCTGGCCGCCCGACAGCTGATGCGGCTTGCGCTTGGCGAAGTCGCCGAGCTTGACGAGGTCCAGCATGGTGGCAACCCGCTCCTGGATCTCGGCCTTGGGCACCCGATCCTGTTTCAGGCCGAATGCGACGTTTTGTTCGACGTTCATGTGCGGAAACAATGCGTACGACTGGAACATCATGTTGACCGGGCGCTCATACGGCGGCACTCCGGTCATGTCCTCGCCGTCGATGAATATTTTTCCCGAGCTCGGCGTCTCGAATCCGCCCAGCATGCGCAGAAGCGTGGTCTTACCGCAGCCGGACGCCCCCAGCAGGCAGAATATTTCGCCCTTGTATATCTTGAGGCTGACGTCATCGACCGCCTTGAAGTCGCCGAACGACTTGGTGATCCGATCCACCTGCACGTAGGGCCGGGCGGCCGGATCTCTCCAAGGCGCCGCCTTGACGGCGGCCCCGCCGGATGTCGTCATTTTTTATTGTCCTGTCTTGAATTTTTGCCAGACGCGGGTGATGGCGCGGGTTTGATCGGCCGAATCCGCCAATTGCACGGCCAGTTTCTGCCGCTGCTCCGCGGGCGGATAGATCCGCGTATCGTCCTTGACGGACGGCAGCACCAGCGGCTGGGAAGCGGCATTGCCGTTGGCATAGCGCTTGAAGTTGGATATATCGGCGATGACCTGCGGCGTCATGATGTAGTTGAGGTAGGCATAAGCGCTTTGCGGATTCGGCGCATCCTTGGGGATGGCCAGCATGTCGAACCACAGTATCGAGCCTTCCTTGGGCACGATGTAGTCGACATCGATGCCTTTGTTGGCATCCCGGGCGCGGTCGCGCGCTTGCATCACGTCGCCGTTGTAGCCCACGGCGATGCACAGATCGCCGTTGGCGAGCGCCTCGATATATTCGGAAGAGTTGATGTTCCTGATGTAGGGCCTGATCTTGGTGAGCACGGCATCCGCCTGGACGAGATCGGCCGGATTCTGCGAGTTCGGATCCTTGCCCAGGTAGCTATAGACCGCCCGCATCATCTCGGCGGGCGAATCGAGTACGCTGATGCCGCACTTGGCCACTTTCGAGGCAACCGCGGGATCGAACACCATGCGCCAGCTGTCCAGAGGCGCGTCCGGCATCAATTCCCTGACCATCTTCTCGTTGTAGCCGATGCCGTTGGTGCCCCACATGTAGATGATGCCGTGGGCATTGCCCGGATCGTGAAGGGCCACCTTCGACATGAGCTGCGGGTCCATGTTCTTGAGGTTCGGCAGCTTCGATTTGTCGAGGGCTAGATAGACGCCGGCCTTGATCTGCCGTTCGAAATACGATGCGGTGGGCACCACGACGTCGTAGCCGCTGCTGCCCGCGAGCAGCTTGGTCTCCAGCGTCTCGTTGGTGTCGAAGTACGCGACGTGCACCTTGATGCCCGTTTGCTTCTCGAAATCCGCGAGCGTGTTCGCCGCCAGGTAATCGGACCAGATGTAGAGGTTCAGGACCTTGCCGCTGCTGCCCGGCGCGCTTGGACCGCCGCCCGCGGAAGGTTCCGTGCCCGATGCGGCTTTGCGCTCGCCGCACGCGCTCAAGGTCAACATCGCCCCAAGCGCCAGAACCGCCATCCGACGAGCACTCCACATCAAACGCTTCCCCTTGTGTGCGCGACGAGCGCCCTCCTCCGGGGGCTCCGTTGTACGGCGCCCCTTCGCTTGGGCTCGTCTGAATCCCATGTCCTCTAGTTATATCGCAGCAGCGCGGGGCGCGCTATACGTTGAGAAGCAGATGTTCGCGTTCCCACGAACTGATGACTTGCGCAAACGTCTCGTACTCGGCCTCTTTGACCGCCGTGTAGGCAAGCACGAAGCGATCGCCGAAAAGGTCCACCAGGGGTTTTGATTCCCGCAGCAGCCTCAAGGCCTCCGCCAGCGTGCGCGGCAGGGCGATCGCCAGGTCGTAGGCGCTGCCGGCGATCGGCTCGGACGGCTTCAGCCCTTCGACCATGCCCAGGTAACCGCAGGCCAGGGATGCGGCGATGGCGAGGTAGGGATTCGCGTCGGCGCCGCCCACCCGGTTCTCCACGCGCCGTGCTTCGGGCCCGGACATCGGCACGCGCAGCCCGGCCGTGCGGTTGTCGTAGCCCCAATGCACATTGATGGGCGCCGAGGAATAGCGGCTGATGCGGCGGTAGCTGTTCACATTGGGCGCGAACAGCGACATCGCACCCGGCAGGTATTTTTGCAGGCCGGCGATGTGTCCGAAGAACAGCGAAGACGGCGAGCCGTCGGGATTGCTGAAAATGTTCTTGCGGGTCTTCGAATCGACGATGCTTTGGTGCAGGTGCATGGCGCTGCCGGGCTCCTTGGCCATCGGCTTCGCCATGAACGTGGCATACATTTTGTGCCGCAGCGCCGCTTCGCGGGCGGTGCGCTTGAATAGGAAGGCCTGATCGGCGAGGCCCATGGGATAGCCGTGCAGCAGATTGATTTCCATCTGCGCCGCGCCGGCCTCATGGATCAGGGTGTCGATCTCGATGTCCTGGGCCTCGCAGAACGAGTACATGTCGTCGAACAGCGGGTCGAATTCATTGACGGCCGCGATGCTGTACGCCTGGCGGCCGATTTCCGGACGGCCGGAGCGGCCCACCGGCGGCTTCAGGGGATAATCCGAATCGACATTGGGTTCGACCAGGAAGAATTCGAGTTCCGGAGCCACCACCGGCTCCCAGCCATGCGCCTCGTACAGGTCGAGCACCCGGCGCAGCACATAGCGCGGCGCCATGGTCACCGGACGCCCGTCGCCATAGAAGCAATCGTGGATGACTTGCGCCGTCGGCTCCGCCGCCCACGGCACCACCCGCACGGTTTTCGGATCGGCCTTCAGCACGATATCGATGTCCGACGGGTTCATGGCGCTCTGGTCGTCCGGATAGTCGCCGGTCACCGTCTGCAGAAAGATCGCCTCGGGAAGCCGCATGCCTTCTTCTTCCGCGAATTTCTCCGCGGGCATGAGCTTGCCGCGCGCGACGCCCGCCATGTCCGGGATGATGGCTTCCACCTCGGAGATGCCGTGCTCTTTCAAGAATTGCTGAATCGTACTGGCCATAAATCACCTCAAAGCATGTCGCGCGCGGCTCGCTTCACCGAATGCCGCAAACAGCGCGCTGGAAAATGGATTCTGTGCAAACTGCCATTCCGGATGCCACTGCACGCTCACCGCGAAGCTCGGGGCATCGGCCACCCGGAATGCCTCGATCACCCCGTCCGGCGCGCGCGCCTCGACGGCCAATCCCTTCCCCAGCGTTTGAATTCCCTGCCAGTGCAAAGAATTGACTTGCAAGCGATCCTCTCCGGCGATTTTGCGCAGCCGCCCTCCGGGCTCCAGGAGGACTTCATGCGCAGGTCCGTACTGAACCTCCAGCGGCATGGACTCATCTTCGCGGTGATCGAGGTATCCCGGCACCTCGTGCAAACGCTGGTGCAGCGTACCGCCGAAGGCGACATTCATTTCTTGGAATCCGCGGCACAGCCCGAGCACCGGCAAGCCGGCCTCGATGGCCCGCGGAATCAGCGGAAGCGTCGTAGCATCCCGATTTGAATCATGTAGCGTTCCCGGCGCGCTGGCCGGTCCTCCGTAGTGTTGAGGGTCGACATTCGATGCGCTGCCCGTGAGCAGCAATCCGTCGCAGGCATCGAGCAGGGAAGGCAAATCGATCTCGGACCCCAGGGCGGGAATGAGCATCGGTACCGCATTCGCGCCTGCGGCGACGGCCTCGATGTATTTCTCTCCCACCATGTGAAAGTAGTGTTTTCCACACAACCTCCGGTCGGCGGGAATTCCGATGACGGGTAAGCGAGACATGTTTAATATATTAAACGTCCAGAGGGACGATTCGGCTTCCTTAACGCCCGTATTACACCACACCGCTGCTGCCTCGTCCTGCCCGAGGCGGCAAAATTGGCTAAGATTTAAGCATTTCCACGACTTAGAACCGATTTGTGCGATGCAACAGTCTTGCGCGAAGACCGAAAACCGGCGTAGGCTCATAGGCTCATAAATCTGTCAATAGCCATAAGATCTTAAACACTATCTCCAGACGAGAGCCGCCTTGCGCCTGACTTACCCGTCCGCGCCGTCCTACTACGCGGCCTCGGTCGCCACCTCTGAAACCCTCGCCGAACAAGGTCAGGTTCATCGCGAGCCCTTGCGTGGAGAATTGCGGGCGGATGTGGCCGTGCTCGGCGCGGGCATTGCGGGCTGTTCGGCCGCGCTGCACTTGACGAAGCGCGGCTATCGGGTCGCGCTGCTCGAAGCGCATACCGTGGGCTACGGAGCCTCGGGGCGCAGCGGCGGGCAAACGATTTTCGGTCTCGCCGCGGGCCAGCAAGCCTTGGCCGCCCAGGTGGGCCGCGACGACGCCCGCCGCCTGTTCGATCTGTCCATCGAGGCGCTCGACGTCACGAAATCGCTCATCGATGAACATGGAATCGACTGCGACTATCGGCCGAATCACGTTCACGTGGCCACCAAGCGCCGTCATCTGGCCGAGCTCGCCGAGTGGGCGCGCGAACTACGGGAGGACTACGGCTATGAGTCGGTGCGCCTGTTGGATCACGGGGAACTCGGGGCGCATGTGCGCAGCGAACGTTTCTTGGGCGGGCTCATCGACCCTCGCAGCGGCCACTTGCATCCCCTCAAGTTCACCCTGGGCGTGGCGCGGGCGGCCGAAAGCGCCGGCGCGAAGATCTTCGAGAACACTCAGGTGCTGCGCTACGAGGACGGACCCGAGGTCGTCGTACACACCGCCCAAGGCAAGGTCCGCTGCGCGAATCTCATTCTCTGCGGAAATGCCTATATCGGCGCCGTGGCGCCTGCTCTGGCGCGGCGCATCCTGGGTGTGGGCACGTACATCATTGCGACCGAACCTCTGGGCGAAGCAAGAGCGGCGGCCTTGCTGCCGAGCAACGCCGCGATTGCCGACATCAACTGGATTTTGGATTATTTCAGGCGCTCGGCCGACGGCCGCTTGCTGTTCGGCGGCCGCGTCAGCTACAGCGCGATGCAGCCCCCACGGCTCGCCGAGTCCATGAGAAAACGCATGCTGCGCATTTTTCCCTCGCTCGCCGACGTCAAAGTGGCCTATGCCTGGGGCGGCTTCTTGGATATCACCATGAGCCGCGCACCGGATTTCGGGAGGCTTGCGCCGAATGTGTACTACGCGCAGGGATTTTCGGGCCATGGAATGTCGCTCACCGGCCTCGCCGGGAAATTGATCGCCGAAGCGGTAGCCGGCACCGCCGAGCGTTTCGACGTGTTCGCCCGCATTCCCCACCGCGACTTTCCGGGAGGCCCCCTCCTCAGGAGGCCGTCGCTGGTCATGGCGATGATGTATTACCGCTTGCGCGACCTGCTGTAGCGGCGCGCCTCGCGCGCCTCGCGCGCGTCGGCGAGCGGCTATTTCAAGCCCGGCTGTTCCTTGCCGAAACTGGGGACCAATTTTTGGCCGGTGTCGAGCAATGTCACCGAATTCAAGGATCCGCCGTGCGATCCGTCGCGCAAGGGACTCAAGACCACGCTGACCTTGTCGCCGGCCTTGAGCGACTGGCGCGTCCAGCCCGCGCGCGTCAATACGCCGGGACTCGTGGTTTCGAGCGACCATTCCTGAGCCGCGCCGCCGCCGTCCGGCTGCACCAGAACCCAGACAATGACGTGCGGGTTGGTCCACTGAAATGTCTTCACCGTACCCTTGAACGTCAGGGTCTTGGTCGGCTCGAACATGGCGAACGAGTGATGCGCCCATACGGGCGCCGAAGCTGCCGCCAATGCCGCCAATGCCGCCAACATGAGCAATGCGCGCTTCATTTCGTGTCCGAACCGACGGGAACGCCGTTGTGGAATTTGACCGGCGCGAAGATCGCATTGCCGTTCTTGTCGACCGCGTCGGTATAGGTGCCCTGCTCGCAAACGCCTTCGACGATGTCGAATTTCTGCGCGCGCTGGCGGTAATACTTGCGAGTGGTGCTCCAAGGCTTGGTCAGCACCTTGTCGGCGGTGATGGTCAGATCGTCCGCCAGCGTGTCCGGGCCCTGCAAGTGCAGCCGTTCGACGATGTGCATGTCCCCGTTGTTGGGCACGCCCACGGCTTCGTTCACGGCGAGGTAGGCCTGGGGCAGCAGCGCCGTCGTGTCGACGACCAGGGTATCTTTTTCCCAGTGGCCGATGGAATGGCCGTGGAAGCTTGGATCGGGATCGGCCGGGTGCGCGCGCCCGTCCGTGTAGATGCGGCGCAGCCGATTACCGTCCCCCTCGCCCAATAGGGTGACGCGGCCCGGGGTGAACAGAACTTCGAAGGCATTGTGCGTAATGAGCATCCAGCTGGGCATCCCGGTCGGAAAGCAGTGATCGATGATGGGAAACGGGCGTCCGGCCGCTTCCTCCGCGTACATGTGGTCGATTTGTTTTGCAATCTTGGCGTTCCAGGGCGGCCGATTGCTCTTCTCTTGCGCGACTTGATCGCTGATGACGGGAGTCCAGACGCCGCTCCAATCGGGAAGCAGGCTGAGCGCATGCCAATCCTGGGCGGAAGGCGGCGGATTGACGGCGTCCTTGTCGGCTGCGTCGGCCGCGGGCGTTGCAAGCCGCGCGCACGCCAGCGCGGCCGCGATCAACGCAGTGCGAATGCTGTGATTTCCCATAGGCCGTAAGAGTACCTCAAGCGCCGCCCGCGTTTCCAATGTCGTGCGTTCAAAGGGGCCGGATCACGAAGCAGCGGTGAATCCGCGCGTGGCGCTCGAAATCCTTGGGGATGGTCCGGGCGCTGATATCCTCCACGTTCAAGTCCGCGAGCGCTTCCGCATCGAGTTTGAAGCGCGTGTAATTGGTCGAGAACACCAGGCGGCCGGACGGACGCAGCAGCTTCAGCGAGCGGCGTATCATGCCGACGTGATCGCGCTGCACGTCCAGCACCCCCTCCATGCGCTTGGAATTCGAGAAGGTCGGCGGATCCACGAAGATCAGGTCGAACCGCGGGCCGTTCGCCTCCTGCTCCTCCAGCCACTGAAGGCAATCCGCGCGATAGAGCTCGTGATTCACGTCGCCGAAACCATTGAGCAGCAGGTTCTCGTGAGCCCAGTCCAGGTAGGTATTCGACAAATCGACGCTCGAACTGCTGCGCGCTCCGCCCGCCGCGGCATAGACCGTGGCGCTGCCCGTGTAGCAGAACAAATTCAGAAAATCCGCCCCCTGCGCCCACTCCCGCAGCATTCCGCGCACGATACGGTGGTCCAGAAACAAACCCGTATCCAGGTAGTCGCGGAAGTTGACCCAGAATTTCAGGCCTCCCTCCTGCACCACGTGGCGCTCCGCGAGGTCCTCGCGCTTCTCGTACTGATCGCTGCCTTTTTGCGGCTTTCGTACCCGCGAATGGACGTGAGAAACCGGAACGCCGAGGACCTCCGGCAGCACGGACAGCGCCTCGCGGCGGCGTTCCCGCGCGCTTTCCATGTCGACGGTCTTCGGTGCGGCATATTCCTGGACATAGGCATGGCGGACGCCGCGGCCGTAGAGATCGACGGCAAACGCATATTCCGGCATGTCCGCATCGTAGACGCGGTAGCAGTCGATGCCTTCTTTGGCGGCCCATGGATCGAAGCGCGCCAGGTTCTTGCGCAGCCGGTTCGCGAACATCTGGGCGCCGGGCCGGCTCGACCAATCGGCGCGTACGGCCTCCGCCGGCCTCTGTTCGTTGGTCTCATTCAATTCGAAACGCAACAGCCGGCATTCGATCGTGCCGTTGTAGAAACGGTGAGTCCGCCTGGCATAAATCCCGAGATTCCTGGCGAGCGGCGGATTGCCGGTCAGCACCGCGGCCTGCCAGCCGCGGAAACGGTCGCGCAGCGCGGCGCCGAGTTCAGAGTACAGGGCGGGGAGGCCCGACTCGGCGCCGATGCGTTCGCCGTAGGGTGGATTGGTGACGATGAGCCCATCGTCGGTCGGCGGGCGGACGATCTCGCCGAGCGTGCGCTTCTCGACGTGCATCCACTCCGCCACTCCGGCCTGCTCGCCGTTGGCGATCGACATGCGAATCGCGTCCGGATCGGCGTCGGAGCCCAGAATGCAGCGCCGTGGAATCCGCGCAGCGCGTCTTGCCAGCGCTTCCTCGCGCAATCTCGCCCAGAGCGGCGCGTCGTGCCCGCGCCAGCCGGTGAATCCGAAATACTCCCGATCGAGCGCCGGCGCGGCATCCGCCGCGATGAGTGCGCCTTCGGTGAGGAATGTTCCCGATCCGCACATCGGGTCCATCAGTACGCCGCCGCGCTCATATACCGCCGGCCATCCCGCGCGCAGCAGCACGGCGGCCGCGACGTTCTCCTTCAGAGGAGCGCGGCCGCCCTCGCTGCGGTAGCCGCGCCGATGCAGGCTTTCGCCGGAAAAATCCACCGACAACAGCGCGGTCGGCCCTTCGACGTGCAGATGCAGCAGCACATCGGGACGCTCCGGCTTGATGTTCGGCCGGTCGCCGGTGGCATCGCGCAGATTGTCGCAGACGGCATCCTTGAGCAGCTGGGAGCCGTAGATCGTATGTCGGATGGATTCGTTCCCGCCGCTGCAGTCGCAGGCCAGCGTTGCGCCCGGTGCCAGATGCTCGCGCCAATCGATGCGCTTGACGGCGTCGTAGATGCTTTTCGAACTGCGCGCGTCGATCGAGCCCAGGCTCAGAAGAACCCGCGTGGCGGTGCGCGACCACAGGCAGGTACGGTAGCCGACCTCCAGCGTCCCTTGAAATTTCACATCGTGACTGCGCTCGCGGATGTCGTCGGCGCCGAATAGCGCCAATTCCTCCGCGAGCACCGATGCCGCACCCACCGGCGCGGTCGCAATCCAATAGCGCACATTGTCGTTCACGCGGCGAGACTATCCCAACGCGCCCGTTCGCGCGGCGCCGGCGGGGAGTTTACGCTCTTCATGGAGAGGCCGCCGCGCCGCGCAGATCGACCCAGTCGACCTGGGGATGCTTCGAGAAGTAGCGCACCAGTATCTTGTAGACGTCGGCATCGAAGGCCGCATGCGCGCGCCCTGCACCGAGTGCGGCGAGTTCCTCGTCCGTCCGCGCCGTGCCCAGGTAGGTCCAGTGATCGACGACGTGCAGATCGGCGCCGTGCGTGAACTCGGCGGCTCCGCCCCATCGGCTGCGCTCGCGCAGTGCGATGCGCCCGGAGAAAGGCCAGGGCTTCAGTTTCAGCGGGGACAGCGCGAGCTTGAGGCGCGTATCGTGCAGAATCATCGGTTCCTTGCCCACGCACGCACCCCTGCACTTGCCGAGCTGATACGCGAGGCAGGAACCGGCGCCCTCCTCCAGGCCCAGGACCTTCAGGCACAGTTGCCGCGCGGCTGCAATGTCGCGGAGCGCCTTGCGGGCGTCCTTGTCGGAATGAAACATCCCATAGCACTGCATGAGCTCGGCGGGATCGACCTCGTCCACGCCGATCGCTTCGACCCCGCACGGCCGATCGGCAGACCGCTGCGGGTCGACGACCCGCAAGGTATGAGATTGCCCGCTGTCTTTGCTCCGCCGGTTGTACCGCGGCTTGCCGGCCTTGAGCCATTCGGCCTCCCGCAGCAGCGCGCCGAGTTCGCCGGCCGTCTCGAGCCAGTCGATCCGCCGCACCTCATCCGCCATGCGGCGATCCTTCGAATCGGCATCCCCCGCGGCGAAGTGGCGGTAGACGCGCATGCGCAATGAATCGCTCCTGCCGACATACAGCAGTTGCTCTTCGGCGCCGTAGAATCGATACACGCCCGGACCCTCCGGCACCTCATCGACGAGGCCGGGCGGCAGGTGAGCGGGCAGCTTGTGGGAGCCGATCGCTGCCTGCACGGCGGCGGCGAGCCGGTGCTCGGGAACTTCGCGCAGCAGCTTGAACCAGAGGTCGTGCAGCACCCGGGCATCGCCCAAGGCGCGATGACGCGCGCTGCAGTTGAGTCCGTGGCGCTCCATGACCGCGTCCAGATTGTGGCGCGCGTGCTCGGGAAACAGGCGCCGCGATAACTTGACCGTGCACAGCACCTTCGGCGCAAACTCGAGCTGCGATCTCGAAAATTCCCCGCGAAGAAACGAGTGGTCGAAGCGCGCGTTATGGGCCACGAACAGCGCGCCTTGAAGCTTCTGCCGCACCAGGCCCGCGATTTCCGCGAAGCGCGGAGCGCCCGCCACCATGGCATCGCTGATGCCGGTGAAAGCCTCGATATAGGAGGGAATCGGGCGCTCGGGATTCACCAGCGAGCTCCACTCCTCGACCAGGCGCCCGTCCGCGATGCGCACGAGCCCCACCTCGGTGATGCGGTCAAAGGCGGCGTTTCCGCCGGTCGTCTCCAAATCGACGAAAACCAGGTCCCGCGGCAGGTCCTCAGCCGCGGCCATCGAGGGAAAGCAGCGGGTAGTACAGATCGGGGCGCCGGTCGCGGAATACGCCCCATGACTGCCGATAGCGGCGAATCTCGTCCAAATCGAATGCGGCCGTCAGCACCGTCTCGGTCGCCCGATCGGCCTCGGCCACCTTCTCGCCGGTCGCCGAAGCGATGAACGACGAGCCATAGAACGTCATGGTGTATTTTTCGCCCTGTTCGGTGCCGATGCGGTTCGAGGCGATGACCGGCATGATGTTCGCCGCGGCGTGACCCTGCATGGTGCGCTGCCAATGGCCGCTCGAGTCGATGCCCGGGTCCAGCGGTTCGGAGCCGATCGCCGTGGGATAAAGCAGCATGTCCGCTCCCATCAGCGCCATGGCGCGCGCCGCCTCCGGAAACCACTGGTCCCAGCAGATCGCAACGCCGAGCTTTGCGTAGCGGCTGTCGAACACCTTGAATCCCGTGTCGCCGGGTGAAAAATAAAATTTCTCGTGATAGCCCGGGCCCTCGGGAATGTGCGACTTGCGGTAGCTGCCCAGCACCGCGCCGTCCGCATCGATGACGGCCACGGTATTGTAGAAGACATTGTTGGCGCGTTCGAACACGCTGATCGGCAGCACGACGCCGAGCTCGCGTGCCACGCCGCGAAAATGCTCGACCGCCGGATGTCCATCGAGCGGCTTGGCGAGCTCCAAATGGCGCGACAAATGATCCTTGCAGAAATAGGGCGTCTCGAACAGCTCCTGAATCAGGATAACCTGCGCGCCGCGGCCTGCCGCCTCGCGTATCAGTTTTTCCGCGCGGGCGATGTTCGCATCGCGGTCCCAACCGCAGGCCATTTGGGTGGCCGCCACCGTTACTTTGCTCATGGGTTGCCTATGCTACATGAAGGTCCGCATACATGCGGCCGCCGGCCGAGGATTAAAAGGTCGGCGGCGAACTGGCGCTGACGATCTCGCAATCTTCGCGTCCGACGTTGCGGAAGCGGTGCGGCAGCGAACTCTTGAAGTAGTAGGCGTCGCCCGGACCCAGGATCCTCGACTCGCCGCCCACCGTGAGTTCGATTTTTCCCCTGACGATGACGCCGCCCTCCTCGCCCGCGTGGGTGAGCATCTCCTCGCCGGTGTCGGCGTTGGATGCATAGCGCTCGTGCAAAATGGACATGCTGCGCTTGGCCAGGCGGCCGCCCACGAGGCGCAGCTCCACGCTGGCCGTGCCGATATCGCTCAACTCCTCGCGCGGAAAAAATACCTGCGGCTGCCCGCCGAGATCCAGGGTGAAAAAATCCGCCAGCGCCATGGGAATGCCGTCGAGCACCTTCTTCAGCGAGCTGACCGAGGGGCTGACCCGGTTCTGTTCGATCAGGGAAATCAAGCCGTTGGTGACGCCGGCGCGCTTGGCCAGCTCGCGCTGGGAAAGGCCGTACATCTGCCTTACGGCCTTGAGGTGGGTTCCAACGTCGATGTTCATAATGTCTATTATAATAGACAGATCGGCCCCAACTTAAGCGAAAATTGAGCTGAGTGTCGATTTTCCTTATCATCTAGCCGTCCGAAGGCCCACTCTCAAGGATTTCGCAATGAACGCCCAACTGAACCCCGCTCTTTCGAATGGCGATCTCGACGCTTTTTGGATGCCGTTCACCGCGAACCGCCATTTCAAAGCCAAGCCGCGACTGCTCTCGCGGGCGCAGGGCATGCACTACTGGACGGCGGACGGACGCGAAATCCTCGACGGAGTCGCCGGCCTATGGTGCGTCAATGCCGGGCACGGGCGGCGCGAAATCACCGAGGCGGTGACGAAGCAGCTCGGCACCATGGAATTCGCCCCGGCATTTCAGATGGGACATCCCATCGCCTTCGAACTCGCCAATCGGCTGGCCAAAATAGCGCCTCCCGGCCTCGATCGAATTTTCTTCACCAACTCCGGATCCGAATCGGTCGATACCGCCTTGAAGATTGCGATCGGCTATCACCGGGCGCGCGGCGCCGGCCAGCGCGTCCGTCTTATCGGCCGCGAAAAAGGCTACCACGGGGTGGGATTCGGCGGCATGTCGGTCGGCGGCATGGTCAACAACCGCAAGTTTTTCGGCTCCTCCATGCTCCCCGGGGTCGATCACCTGCCTCATACCTTGGACATCGAGCACAACGCGTTTTCGCGCGGCCTGCCGCAGTGGGGAGCGCATCTTGCCAACGAGCTCGAGCGCCTCGTCGCCTTGCACGACGCGTCGACGATCGCAGCCGTCATCGTCGAACCCATATCCGGATCCGCCGGCGTCGTCCTGCCTCCGATCGGCTATCTTAAGCGCCTGCGCGAGATCTGCGACCGGCACGACATTCTGCTGATATTCGACGAGGTGATCACGGGATTCGGGCGCATCGGCAAACCGTTCGCGAGCCAGGCATTTGACGTGACGCCGGACCTCATGACGACCGCGAAAGGCCTCACCAACGGCGCCATTCCCATGGGAGCGGTCTTCGCCCATCGCAAGATCTACGATGCCTTCATGCAAGGGCCGGAAAATGCCATCGAACTCTTTCACGGGTACACCTATTCGGCCCACCCCGTCGCCTGCGCCGCGGCGCTCGCGACTCTCGACGTGTACACCAAGGAGGGGCTGCTGACTCGGGCCGCGACGCTCGCCTCCGAGTGGGAGAACGCCGTGCACTCGCTGCGCGGACTGCCGCACGTGCTCGATGTCCGCAACTACGGCCTCATAGGCGCCGTTGAACTCGAACCTCGCGCCGGCAAACCGGGAGCGCGCGGCTTCGAAGTGTTCCTCGAGTGCTTCGAGCGCGGCGTGATGGTTCGGCAAACGGGCGATACCATCGCCATGTCGCCGCCGCTGATCATCGAGTCCAAGCAGATCGCCCGTATCGTCGAAACCCTGGGCGCCGCGATCCGCGACACTGCTTGACCGCGGCCGGCCGCCCGGACCGGGCGGCCTTGGCGGCCGGCTCTAGACCTTGGGATCCGAGACTTTGGGCTCGGGCGCCTTGGGCTCGAAAATCGAATACCACTTCTTGCAGGGCTCGGTGACCTCCCATATGCCCTCGAACCCGGCCGGCACGACGAACGCATCGCCCGCGCGGAAGTCGTGCTTCTCGCCGGTGACGGATTCAATGCGCACGCGGCCTTCGAACAGCACGCAAAATTCATGCTCGGTGTAGCGCACGCGCCATTTGCCGGCGGTGCTGCTCCAGACGCCGCAGAAATACTGCTGGGAGGGTTCGGCGTACTGATTCGACGCGCGCGTCCGCGGAATCCCGGCGAGAATATTTTCCGGTGAAGGATTGGCGGACTCTCCGGTCTGCAATCGATCAAGTACCACGATCTTGGGATGCTCGGTCATGCGCTATCGTAGGCTTGGGGCGCGGGCGGAAACAAGTGCGGCCCGGAGCAGCGCTCCGGGCCCGGGCGTCCTTGCCGGTCGACGCCCTGTCACTCGTTCTGCCCCACCTCGTTCTGCCCGACCTGAGCAACCGCGGCCCCCTCCTGCGCCTGCAGGGTGAGGCGAACGCGGCGCTCGAGTGCGTAGCCGTCGCTGTCGGCCGCGACACTCTGACTCTTGCCGTAGGCATTGACTTCGAGCACGTCATCGCCGATCCCGGCGGCGAGAAACAGGTCGCGCACCGCATTGGCGCGGTCTTCGGACAGCTTCTGATTTCCATCGACCGTGCCTCGCGGATCCGCGTAGCCGTCCACCCGCACTTTGAGCGCCGGAGACTTGGCGACCGCCTCCGCCAGCACGCCGATTTGATGTGCCACCTCCGGCGTGATGTCGGCGCTGCCCGTGCGGAACAATACATCGCCGGTCAATCCATCGAGCACCTCGCTGCCGTCCGGCTTGGCGTTCTGCGCGGCCTGGACTTTGCGGCCCATGTCATCGAGTTGCGCCGACAATTTGCGATTGGTCTCGCCGAGTTCTCCTTTTTCGCTTTGCAGTGCTGCCTTCTCGCCCTGCAGTACGGACTTGTCGCTCTGCAGCGCCGCAACCGTCGCCTCGGCCTTGGACGCCTCGCCGGCTCGATGTACCCGATTGCCGAGCCAGGCCCCCAACCCCGCGCCGACCACCGCGCCCACGGGACCTGCGGCGAACGCGCCGATCACGGCGCCCGTCACGAAACCGGCCGGCTCCTGCGGCGGCGCCGGCTTCGGTTCGCCCGCGAGCGCCGCAGCGCTGATTCCGAGTAGCGCCATCGTGCCGACGGCCTTGATCAATAGAGTGTTCATAACGGCTCCTCACTTAGGTTTCCCACCCGAGGCGGCGACCGCCGCCCCGTGAGAGCCATTACAGTCTCCAAATGGGACCGGGCGGGGGCTCAAATGAGGCAGAAGATGGCGAAGCGAGGATGAATGCGGCCGCGGGCCCTTCAGCACGCGTTCCAGGCCTTCAGCACGCGTTCCAGGCCTTCAGC
>Ga0182030_10006184_pt1 | contig 25312 bp, 25 predicted proteins | sample 812S3MmetaG_FD_121299 | JGI IMG/M metagenome (GOLD analysis project Ga0182030, IMG submission 121299) | Permafrost microbial communities from Stordalen Mire, Sweden - 812S3M metaG (Illumina Assembly) | ecosystem: Environmental > Terrestrial > Soil > Wetlands > Permafrost | place: Sweden...
ATAAAGCGTCTGCTTTAGCCTATCTTGCGGTTGGTTGTATATTAGGTAGCACTTGCTAAGGTTGCTTACGCGGATGGCGATGTCGGTCATTGCTTGGTGGGTGATAAGTTGCTATTTGTCAGCGGTTGGTTGGGCACAGAGTTTTTTTGTAACTGCTTCTAGCATTGGAACTAATTCTAATGCGCGCATTATACTTTGCCGTAGCATGTCCATGTCCTCGGTGTATTCGTGTACTAGGCTGTTGCGAAGGTTGCGCGCTTCAATCCAATCGATCACGCTTGTTATTATTCCCAGCTTTTCTGCACGGTTAAGGTTGTCCAACACTGTTCCAATTGGTTCCAATTGTATTTTCAGGAAGACAGGCAGGAGCTTGTCACCCAGTGTGTCTTGCAAGCGACAATAGCGGCTGACGAAGGCATCAAGCTGTTCGGTCAGTTCTGCGTTTTGATCTATTGCATTTAGCCAAAGAAACTGGGCATCTGCCTGTTTTAATCTGGTCGCACTGTAGGTGAGATATTGACATTCCTTGATAACGACGCGTCGGAGGTGCTCCAGTTTTATGGAAAGTGCAGTATTGGCATCGCTGTCGCTCATAAGCGCACACCTCTTAAAAGTGCTTGGTGATGTATATGTTGAAGAGGGGTGGATGGATCGACGACTAAAATATCGAATTTCTGTAAGCCTAGCTTCATTTGTAACATGGCATTATATCGCGCGGATAGTACCGCCTTATCAGCGATTGGTTTTTCGAGCTGAACTAGCAGATCGACATCTCCCCCTTTGGCTGAATCGTCTAATCGCGATCCGAATAGCCACACCGAGACGCTCTCACCAAATACTTTTTTGGCGGTTTCCGTAATTGTAGTTTGATAATTTGGTGGCATGCGCATAACTTTATTTTCCCTAAAAAATGTGCGCTGACTATGTTTAATAAGAAAACTCTTGCGCTTCCCTGTATTGATTTTACCATCGGGTATAGGACAGATGCTTTCCTTCTTTCGCAACTATTAGTAATAGTTTACAGAAAGCGAGCCACTGGCAAATCTAGTGAAGAACTCATAAACTTATTCCGGTATTTGAAGCTTGCTCGTATATCGCTCATATTCCGCCTTTCTTCTTTCATGTTGTGCTTGAACTTCAAAACGGAAAAGTTTATCTCAATGGGTCTAATTCACGCTCAGCCCAAGCCGGGCACTCTCTGCCAACAGCCGTTTGTCACGCGTCCATAGCAATGAGCCGGGAGAAAGGCACACGGCGGCCAACAGGTGAGCATCGACATAGCCGATTCCTGTCCCGAAAAGTGCATGAGTTTCGATGAAATGCAATGCCTCCTCATTGGAGGCGACCGTTACATGCGGCAGGTTTTGCAAGGCACTTAGAATAGTATTGCGATTTTGTAAACTACCCAAGGCCAGTTCCCCAATTACAAACCGATGAGTTAGCACCTGACCAGTGTTCAGAAGTCTCGTCAATTCCACATCACCATGACGTAAATGATCTATCCAGACCGATGTATCTACCAGAATCATGCTGGTTCAGACTGGCGCCGTGAAACACATTCAAGCAAAGGCTCTGAGCCGCCGAGCAATGCTAATCGTTTGGCGCTCTCGCGCTGAATCAATGCTTTTAGAGCTTCACGAATTAAAGCAGTCTTTTCCATTGGGCCGATAAATGCCTGTGCTTTTTCAATCAAGTCGTCATCAAGTGCAAGGGTAGTGCGCATAATCATTATCTCCTTTACCTGGAGCATTAATAATAGCATCATTCGATGCCGTGATCAATGCAATGACTGGTGAGTATCTACACGGCCATTAGTTTGAATGCTACCGCTGGAGATGGAACGCGGATGATGATGTCGGTCATGCTCCGAGTGCGCAGATAGAAGTGAGTTGGGTGTGGTGGAAATACTCTACGACAGGGCTTGCAATTAAAATCTTCTTCAAAATCGGGAGGGCCCAATTCTTGGTGAGTGGTGTTCAATTAACGTTTTGAAGAACACCTTGGTTTATAGTTCATTTGCAACTAGAGCACATCTGCAAACCCTTTTCGGGTCTTCTGAAACCATGCATAGCCAGCCCAAGCCACGATTATGGCCACTGTGGAATATATTCCCAAGCCAAGCCAGTTTGGTAAGTGTCCGAAAATGAGTACTTCGCGCGCTTGTTCAATAATAAAGGTAAGTGGATTCGCCATCATAAACCCGCGGAATCTTTCGGGTACGGCAGTTACGGGAAAGAATATCGGGGATAGGAACATTAGTACGGTCATTATGATTCCGATGGTTTGCCCTACATCGCGCAGAAATACGCCCAGCGAGGCTAACATCCAGGCCATCCCAAGCGTAAGAATTATAAGTGGCAACAGTACAAGTGGAATCAGTATTACGGTTGGGTGCAAGTACCCATTAAAGATGGTAAATGCGACCAGCAGCACACCCAGGCTAATGAGGCTGTGAAAAAGTGCTGCGCCCATCGCGATGGCCGGCAAAATTTCAATCGGGAATACAACTTTTTTTACGTAGTTTACATTGGAAAGAATTAAGCCGGGCGCCCTGTTGAGCACCTCGGCAAAAAAACCAAACACGATCATGCCCACAAACAAAATCACTGCAAATTGAGTTTTGCTGTCATCACCACCCACACCGCCCCAGCGCGATTTGAAAATTTCCGAGAATACGAAGGTGTACACCACCAACATGAATATTGGATTAAAAAATGACCAGGCAAGCCCCATCGCAGAGCCTTTATAGCGCCCCACTACTTCGCGCTTTGCCATTTGTACAATAAGCTGGCGATTGCGAATTAAGCTTTTAGCAAGAGAGATGAGTGAGGTGGGTTGCGCTGCATGCGGGTTAATTGAGGCTTGATGCGTAGAAATCATGGAAACAAATCCGCTTCGGTGATAGATTTGCCTTGTGCATCTTTGCCTGACAGCGAGGGTTGTGTTGGTAACTTCCAATCTATTTTCAAAGTCGGATCATTCCAGCGAATGCTACGTTCATGTTCAGGAAACCAGTAATCGGTGGTTTTGTATAAAAACTCGGCCGTGTCTGAAAGTACGACAAAGCCATGTGCGAAGCCCGCTGGCATCCAAAACATGCGTTTGTTTTCGGCTGATAATTCTAATGCGACGTGCTGACCGAATGTTGGAGAGCTTTTACGAATGTCTACTGCAACATCCAGCACTACGCCTTGCACTACGCGAACTAATTTACCCTGCGGATGTTGAATTTGATAATGCAGCCCGCGCAATACGCCTTTGGCTGAGCGCGAATGATTGTCTTGTACAAAGTCAACATCGACACCCGTTAATTCAACAAATCTTTTGCGATTGAAACTTTCGAAAAAAAAACCCCGATCATCACCAAAGACTTTGGGTTCAATAACCAATAAGTCAGGAATTGTTGTTTGAATCACTTTCAATTTTGGATTCCTTTTTCACTGAGTACTTGCACCAGGTAATTTCCATATCCACTTTTGAGCAGCGGAGCTGCCAATTTTTCCAATTGGGCAGAGTTGATAAATCCTTTGCGGAAAGCAATCTCTTCCGGGCACGCAATTTTCAAGCCTTGACGATGTTCAATCGTTTGGATGAAGTGGCTTGCCTCCAGTAGCGATTCGTGGGTTCCTGTGTCCAACCACGCATAGCCTCGCCCCATAATCTCCACAGCCAACTTTCCCCGCTCTAAATAAATGCGATTTACATCGGTGATCTCCAGCTCTCCGCGTGGTGAAGGCTTTAGGTTTGCGGCAATATTAACCACTTCGTTGTCGTAAAAATAGAGGCCTGTGACTGCAAAGTTTGATTTTGGCTTTGCGGGTTTTTCTTCCAATGAAATTGCCCGACCACTTGAATCAAATTCCACCACACCATAGCGCTCAGGATCGCGCACATGGTATGCAAAAACTGAAGCCCCTTCGGTACGCTGTGATGCTGCGCCCAATTGCTCCTGGAAAGTGTGGCCGTAGAAAATATTGTCACCCAACACCAATGCGGAAGGATCGTTGCCAATAAATTCCTTGCCAATGATAAAGGCTTGGGCCAGTCCGTCCGGTGACGGTTGCACGGCATATTGCAGATTTATTCCCCAGGCACTGCCGTCGCCCAGTAATTGCTGAAAGCGCGGGGTGTCTTGGGGTGTGGAAATAATTAATATGTCTCGTATACCCGCCAACATAAGTGTGGATAGCGGATAGTAAATCATTGGTTTGTCGTAAATGGGCAGCAGTTGTTTTGATACTGCCAGTGTTACCGGATGCAGACGGGTGCCAGAGCCGCCGGCCAGAATGATGCCTTTACGATTACTCATAATTATTTGTCCAATATTTCTGTAAGCATTCGAGATACTCCGGATTGCCATTCCGGCAAATGTAAACCAAAAGTACTTTTCAGTTTTTCTGTATTCAACCGCGAATTATGCGGACGTTTAGCCGGGGTTTGAAACGCACTGGTTGGTACGGGCACAATTCCTGCGGGTGAAACTTTCAGTGCCACTCCTGCGCGTTGTGCGAAATCGAGTACGTAAGAGGCATAACCGTGCCATGATGTTTCACCCGCTGCTACCAAATGATACAAGCCGGACACCTCCGGGCTTTGCTGCAATTTTTTAATTGCATGTGCAGTAATATCGGCAAGAAGATCTGCACCAGTAGGGGCACCTATTTGATCGTTGATCACTTTCAAGTTATCGCGCTCTTGAGCCAGCTTCAACATGGTCTTGGCAAAATTTCCCCCGCGTGCGCCATATACCCAGCTTGTACGAAAGATGATGTGCCGGCAGCCTGATTGTTGAATCAGTTGTTCACCTTCCTGCTTGGTTGCGCCATAAGCGTTGAGAGGGGATGTTTTATCAGTCTCTACCCAAGGTTTCTCACCGCTGCCGTCGAAGACGTAATCCGTTGAATAGTGAATCAAGCTGGCGTTAATGCGTTTGGCTTCTTGCGCTAACGCACTTGGAGCCAATGCGTTTATAGTACGCACCAAGTCCGGCTCGCTCTCGGCTTTATCCACCGCAGTATGGGCAGCCGCGTTAACAATCACATCGGGCTTCACATTTCTTATCGTTTGCGCCAGCCCGTCCAAATTAGTGAAGTCGCCGCACAGCTCTGTACTGTCATGGTCTAACGCAATCAATTCGCCCAACGGGGCAAGACTGCGTTGCAATTCCCATCCGACCTGCCCACCCTTGCCGAATATCAGGATTTTCATGCCGTGCGCCCGGTGTAATTTTTTTCAATCCACTGGCGATAGTTGCCTGATAACACGTTATTCGCCCAGTCTTGATTATCCAAGTACCACTGCACTGTTTTACGTATGCCTGTCTCAAACGTTTCAGCCGGTTTCCACCCCAGCTCACGCTCAATCTTGCCCGCATCAATGGCGTAGCGCCGATCATGACCGGGGCGATCTGTCACAAATGTGATTTGGTCCCGATATGATTTCCCGTTATCTCGTGGACGCAATGCATCCAGCAAATCGCACACGATATGCACTATGTCGATGTTTGCTTTTTCGTTCCAGCCGCCCACATTATAGGTTTCGCCCAACTTACCAATTTCCAATACACGGCGAATCGCGCTGGTGTGGTCTTTAACATAAAGCCAATCTCGAATTTGCTGGCCATCGCCATAAACCGGCAAAGGTTTCCCCGCCAGCGCATTCACTATCATCAGCGGAATGAGCTTTTCCGGAAAGTGATATGGGCCATAATTATTTGAGCAGTTGGTGGTAAGTACCGGCAAACCATAGGTGTGGTGGTAGGCGCGAACCAAGTGGTCACTCGCTGCCTTGCTGGCGGAATAGGGACTATTGGGTTCGTAGCGATTCGTCTCGGTAAAAGCCGGATCATGTTTGCTAAGCGAACCATAAACTTCATCCGTTGAAACATGCAGGAAACGAAAATCTGTCTTTTCTGTATCCCCAAGTTTGCCCCAGAAAGCACGAACGCTTTCCAGCAAATTGAAAGTTCCGACGATATTGGTCTTGATGAATTCGCCGGGACCATGAATAGATCGATCTACATGACTTTCGGCTGCAAAATTAACAATTGCGCGCGGTTGATACTTGGTTAGCAATTCACCAACCAGCCCTACATCGCCAATATCCCCGTGAACGAATATGTGGCGAGAGTCACCTTTAAGTGAAGCGAGGTTTTCCAGATTTCCCGCATAGGTGAGCGCATCCAAATTAACCACTGTCTCATTGGACTGCATAAGCCAGTCAAGAACAAAGTTTGAACCGATAAAGCCAGCACCGCCAGTTACTAATATCATTTCCTACGCCCTTCGTTGAAACTACTTGTAACGCTGGTTCGTTATTATTTTATTTCAGCAAACTTTGGTTTTGCTCCTATTCACTCTTTACATTATACCAAGGGATAACGAATAGTCAGCATTTGTTTGATTTAGATTCGAGCGCAAATTTCGCGCCATGATTCAATTTCCGTTATAATCCACCCCGCCGTTCAAACCGACTGGGAGAGTGTGCCGAATTACTGCACCGCCGAAGGCGCAACACCCGTAACCGCTCAGGCTTCAAGAACCAATCGGAACAGGCAAATCTGGAGAGAGTCAGAATTCATCGTACTCGCGTAGCGAGTCCTTTGCCCCCTCGCCCGCAAGCGGGAGAGGGTTGGGGTGAGGGAATGGGTTAAGACCACCGAAGGGGCACGCGGACTCAGTCCGTAATCTCTCAGGTATCAAGGACAGATGGGGCGTAGCGCGAATTCGCGCTACGCCTTTTTTATTTCTGAATGCAAATATGACTCTTAAAACAACCCCTTTGAATGCAGCACACCGGGCCATGGGCGCAAAGATGGTAGATTTCGGCGGTTGGGATATGCCGGTAAATTACGGCTCGCAAATCGACGAACACCATCAAGTACGTAATGACGTTGGCATGTTTGATGTTTGCCACATGCGCGTGGTCGACGCGAAGGGTGAAGGCGTTCGAGCATTTCTGCGTTACCTGCTAGCGAACAATGCGGATAAGATTACTTTGCCCGGTAAGGCGCTATATTCCGCAATGCTCAATCCAAATGGCGGCGTGATAGATGATCTTATTATTTATTTCATGAATGAGCAGTGGTTTCGGATTGTGGTTAATGCGGGGACGGCGGATAAGGATATTGCATGGATGAAGGAGGTCGCAGCTTTGGGCGACAACCCTCACCCTAGCCCTCTCCCGCCGGCGGGAGAGGGGACGAAAAGCGGCCCTCTTTCTAAAGATAGCTGGAATCTTAGCATCACGTCACGCGACGATCTGGCAATGGTCGCGATTCAAGGCCCCAATGCTCGTGCCAAAATGTGGCAAGTATTGCCGCAGACCAAATCCGCTACCGAAGAATTGCAGAATTTTCAGGCCGCCGATTGCGGTGAATATTTCGTAGCACGCACAGGCTACACCGGCGAAGATGGCTTTGAGGTGATACTGCCCAAAGAGAAAGTGAACGAATTCTGGTTCGCGTTGAATCAGGCTGGTGTTAAACCGATCGGCCTCGGCGCACGCGACACATTGCGCTTGGAAGCAGGAATGAACCTCTATGGCCAGGATATGGACGAAACCATCAATCCATTGGAAGCCGGGATGGCTTGGACGGTAGACTTGAAAAGTGAGCGGAACTTCATTGGCAAGGCTGCATTATTATCCAACCCGCCCACACGTAAATTAGTCGGCTTGGTATTGCTGGATCGCGGTGTTTTGCGCGGACATCAAAAAGTGCATACTGCCCACGGACAAGGTGAGGTTACCAGCGGGAGTTTTTCTCCCACTCTGGAAAAATCTATCGCTTTTGCACGTGTACCAAACAGCGTGCAGATAGGCGATATAGTGCAAGTTGAAATACGTGACAAGGAGTTGGCAGCACAAGTTGTGAAGTATCCGTTTGCAAGAAATGGCAAAAGCAGTTTGTAAGCAGGTGTAGGGTGGGCACGTATTTGTGCCCGCATTTATTATTGCCGCGTGGGCACAAATACGTGCCCACGCGACGAAATTCGTTAACTAACGGGAGTAAATTTATGAGCAATCCGTCCAACCTGAAATACACCGCGTCCCACGAATGGGTCAAAACAGAAACTGATGGCACAATCACTATTGGCATTACCCAACACGCACAAGAGCTGCTGGGCGATATGGTGTTCGTTGAAGCACCCAAAGTTGGACGCAAACTAAAAGCGAAAGAAGAATCCGCCGTGGTGGAATCGGTAAAGGCTGCTGCCGATGTTTACGCGCCGGTGTCAGGCGAAGTCATTGCCGCGAATAGCGAACTGGATAGTGAACCGGAAAAAATCAACAGTGATCCTTACGGCGCGTGGATTTTCAAGCTAAAGCCGGATAACGCTGCGGATGTTGCCGGGCTGCTGGATGCGGCAGCTTATCAGGCTGTGGTTGATAGCGAAGCACATTAAACAAAACTTTCCAAAAAATTAACAGTCCCTTTCCCATCACAGGGGGAAGGCTAGGATGGGGGTGTAGTTTTGCGGCACCCATAAAATTTACCCCCACCCCACCCTCCCCCTGAAAGGAGGAGGGAATGATGTTCTAATAATTTTCCGAGGTTGCACATGACTACCGACCAATTCGTGAATCGCCATAACGGCTCAAACGTGCAAGAAATTCAAGCAATGCTGAACAAGATCAATGCGCCCTCACTCGATGCGTTAATTGACCAGACCGTACCAGCATCTATTCGTTTGAAGTCTCCGCTGAATCTGCCAGAGGCCATGAGTGAACACTCATTTTTGCAGCATCTGCGGGGCATTGCAGCTAAGAATAAGTTGTTCAAGTCATATATCGGGTTGGGATATTACGACACTATTTTACCACCTGTAATCCAGCGCAATGTGCTGGAAAATCCGGGCTGGTACACCGCTTACACGCCCTATCAAGCCGAGATTGCGCAGGGTCGTCTGGAAGCGCTGCTTAATTTCCAGACTATGATCGTTGATCTCACCGGCATGGAAATCGCCAACGCTTCGCTGCTGGATGAAGCGACTGCCGCTGCCGAGGCGATGACGATGTTGCACCGGTTGCGCTCGCGCGAAGCCGCCGAGCAGGGTAAAGATAGTTTCTTTGTTTCGCACGAATGTCTTCCACAAACCATCGAATTACTCAAGACACGCGCCAAGCCGCTGGGCATTGAACTGCTCATTGGCGATTTCAAAACCGTGACCCTTGGTGACAAAGTGTACGGTGCGTTGCTGCAATATCCGACAGCCGATGGCACCGTGCATGACTATGCCGATTTCGTTGCGCGCGCAAAAGCACTTGGCATAACCATCGCAGTGGCGGCGGATATTCTGAGTTTGGCATTGCTCATTCCGCCGGGTGAATGGGGCGCGGATGTGGTGCTGGGTTCGACCCAACGCTTCGGCGTGCCGATAGGCTACGGCGGCCCGCACGCTGCGTATTTTGCATGCCGCGACGCGCATAAGCGTTCAATGCCGGGACGCATTATCGGCGTATCGATCGACGCCGATGGCAACCCTGCACTGCGTATGGCGCTGCAAACACGCGAGCAACATATTCGCCGCGAGAAGGCAACTTCCAACATCTGTACCGCGCAAGCTTTGCTGGCGATCATGGCGAGCATGTATGCGGTGTATCACGGCGCGGACGGCCTGCGCGCAATAGCACAGCAAGTGCATCTATCTACTGTGGCGTTAGCTGAAGAATTGAAAAAGCTTGGCTACTCGGTAACCGAGGACGTATTCTTTGATACTCTAAAATTGGCTTACACCGACAACGCCAAAATTCATGCGCTGGCAACAGCGGCACAAATCAATTTCCGTTATTTCGCCGAGGGGTTGACCCTCTCTCTCGATCAAACGACTTCGGTCAATGACCTTAACTCGATTATCGCCGTGTTCGCCCGAGCAGCGGGCAAACCCGTTTCGAAATTGACTCAAGCGCAAATATCAGCGCAGAAGATACGCATAAAGCAACGTCAATCCTCGTTTTTTAGACATCCGGTATTTAATTCCTATCACTCCGAAACGGAGATGATGCGTTACATCAAGCGACTGGAAAACAAAGACCTGTCGCTGACGCACTCGATGATTTCGCTGGGTTCTTGCACCATGAAACTCAACGCGGCCTCTGAGATGCTGGCACTCACTTGGCCTGAATTCGCCAACCTGCATCCATTCGTACCTTTGGATCAAGCTGAAGGCTATCAGGAAGTCATTGCCGGACTAGACTCGGCGCTTTCCGAGATCACAGGTTTTGCGCAAATGAGTTTTCAGCCAAATAGCGGTGCATCCGGCGAGTATGCCGGTTTATTGGTGATTCAAGCCTATCACCGTTCACGCGGTGATGCGCAACGCAATGTGGTGTTGATTCCATCTTCTGCTCACGGCACCAACCCGGCGAGTGCGGCGATGTGCGGTTTGAACATTGTGGTCGTAAAATGCGATGCCAGCGGCAATATCGACATCCATGATCTGCGCGAAAAAGCTCAATTGCATAAAGCCGAACTGTCGTGCCTGATGGTGACCTACCCCAGTACGCACGGCGTGTATGAAGAGTCGATCCGCGACATCACCCGCATCATCCATGACAACGGCGGACAAGTTTACATGGACGGCGCCAACATGAATGCTCAAGTCGGGCTCACCAGCCCCGGCAATATCGGTGCGGATGTGTGCCACTTAAACTTGCATAAAACTTTCGCCATTCCCCATGGCGGCGGCGGGCCCGGTGCCGGCCCTATCGGAGTGGCCGCGCACCTGGCTCCTTTCCTGCCATCGCATCCGCTGGTGAAAGTCGGCGGCACACATGGCATACATGCGGTTTCAGCAGCACCCTACGGCAGCGCATTAATCCTGCTGATCTCTTACGCTTATATCAAGATGATGGGTGGCGCTGGCCTGACGCAAGCCACGCGCATGGCTATCCTCAATGCCAACTACATCAAGGAATCCTTAAAAGATCATTACGCCACTTTGTACAGCGGCGAGAATGGCCGTTGCGCGCATGAGATGATTTTGAATTGCATTCCGTTCAAACGCGATGCGGGTATCGAAGTGGCGGATATTGCCAAACGCCTGATGGACTTTGGTTTCCATGCACCGACGACTTCGTTTCCGGTAGTGGATACACTAATGGTTGAGCCGACCGAAAGCGAATCCAAGGCAGAGTTGGACCGTTTCTGCGCCGCGATGATTGCGATCCGGGGTGAGATTGATGAGGTTATCAGCGGCAAAGTTGACAAAATCGACAACGTCATTAAACATGCACCTCACACCGCGCAAACTGTGGCGTCCGATTCTTGGACTCGTCCCTACTCGCGGGAACATGCTGCTTTCCCATTGCCATGGGTACGCGATAATAAATTTTGGCCAAGTGTGGCAAGAGTAGATAATGTATATGGCGACAAACATCTGGTTTGTGTTTGCCCGCAAGTGAAGTACCAACTTTAGCAAAACATCCGCTCTCCCTGAGAGGGGGAGGAACGGATCAAAATTCTAGGAGACACATGATGACTAAAGAAACAAGCAATAATACTTCCGTTACACTCAAAGGCGCCCCTGTCACTTTGTATGGCACTTTTCCGGCTGTCGGGCAAATCGCCCCGGCATTTACGCTGGTTGCCAAAGACCTGACGGACGTTTCCCTGCAAAGTTTTGCCGGCAAACGCAAGGTGTTAAACATTGTACCGAGTTTGGACACGGCTGTTTGCGCAACTTCCGCACGCAAGTTTAACGAAGCCGCGAGCAAATTGAACAACACCGTGGTACTGGTAATTTCTGCCGACCTGCCTTTCGCCATGAGTCGTTTCTGCGTAGCGGAAGGCTTGGAAAATGTTGTTACTTTGTCGCTGTTGCGCGGTCGCGATTTCATGCGCAACTATGGTGTTAAAATTGCCGATACCGCATTGGCCGGCCTGACTGCCCGCGCCGTATTGGTGTTGGATGAGAACGATCGAATCATTCACGCGGAATTGGTTGATGATATTACGCACGAGCCAAATTATGCTGCGGCGTTGGCAGCTTTGGCCTAGTTAATTTCGGTATGAGCACACCAGTCCCGCCACCCGAGAAAAAGGCCGCTTCAGCCAATATTCTGTTCCGGTCTCGTATCGAGATTAGTCGCTTTATGGATGTGCTCGCCCAGGAACGCTGTACGCTCTCTGCACAGGTCATGAATCGGCATCCGTTTTCATCTCATCTGCTTGCAGTCAATGCTGTCACCGAACGTTTTGTTGTTGAATATAGCCTGCATAAGACAATCAACAGTATGGTGCTCGGTTCCCCGGCAGTGGAATTCACTGCCAATCACAAAGATCAGCATTACACTTTCACAGGGACCGCCCCGGAAGAAACTCGTTTCGAGAACCAGCCTGCCATCCAGTTTGTTTTTCCGAAAACGCTTCTTTTACATAATCGACGCGAGCATCCCCGTATTCCGATCCCTGAAAACATGTCATTGCGTTGTATCGCCGATGAAGCGGGTTTCATTCCTTTTGAATCGCATATTACCGACATCAGTCACGATGGCTTGGGATGTCTGCTCTATGACCCAGACATTATCCTTGAGAAAGGCAGCATCCTTAAAGGTTGCCGGATCATTTTGCCGAACGGAGATGCCGTTATTGTTGACCTTGAACTGCGTTACGCCACACCCTTCACACTGGCCGATGGTACTCAAGCAAACCGGGCCGGGCTGCATTTCGTTCAAACACCCGACGAAATCCAAAAGCTGATTAACCACTTTATCCAGGATCTGGATAAAAAATAATATATTATCGCCTCTTCATTAAATCAATTCTGACCACGACATGAATACTCTGATTTGCGGCTCTTTAGCTTACGACACCATCATGGTGTTTAAGGATCAGTTCAAAAAACATATCCTCCCGGAGCAATTACATATTCTTAATGTTGCTTTTCTGGTGCCGGAAATGCGCCGCGAATACGGTGGCTGCGCTGGAAACATTGCTTATAATTTGCAGCTCTTGGGTGGGCGCCCGCTCATCATGGCAACTGTGGGAGATGATTTTGCTCCCTACGCTACACGGCTGGAAAAACTTGGTCTGACACAGACCCATGTTCGAACCGTGTCGGGGAATTTCACCGGTCAGGCATTTATAACTACCGATCTCGACGATAACCAAATTACTGCGTTTCACCCCGGTGCAATGAGTATGTCGCACCTTAATCACGTTAAGGATGCAAAAGAAGTTACCCTGGGAATTGTTTCACCTGATGGCCGCGACGGCATGATGAATCACGCCAGTGAATTCGCCGAGGCTGGCATCCCTTTCGTGTTCGACCCGGGTCAGGGTCTGCCGATGTTTTCCGGTAGTGAGCTTCTTGATTTCGTCAACCAGGCAAACTACATAACAGTGAACGATTACGAAGCCAAGCTTTTGCAAGACAAAACCGGCAAGTCTCTCGCCGAAATCGCACAGCGTGTAACGGCGCTGATCGTTACCCTCGGAGCAGACGGCTCATTGATCTACGTAGACAAAAAGCAAATCTCAATTCCCACACCCAAGCCGCATGCCGTGGTTGACCCTACCGGCTGTGGCGATGCATATCGCGCAGGCTTGTTATACGGCATTGAACGTGGTTGGGATTGGGAAACAACCGGGCGTTTGGCTTCACTCATGGGCTCTCTAAAAATTTCAAGTCGTGGTGGACAGAACCATCGTTATTCTCTCAACGAGCTAACCGATCTGTTCAAGCAACACTTTGGATTTGCGATCAAGCTTTAAGCGAATAATTGCGCAGGGATGAATGAGCCATCTGTTGTTCACTACACCCCTACCAATCTTGTGCGACCGGATTTTTGCAGCTTACTTGAAAGAGTTGCTTATCTTCAAGCCTGATCGCCGTAAGCGGGCCACCCCATAAACAGCCTGTATCCAGGGCAATGACGTTGGGCGTTACTTTTAATCCCAGCGCCGACCAGTGCCCGAAAATGACCGTGGCATTGCGACTCTTGCGCTTTGGCAGGTCAAACCAGGGCAGATAGCCCGCAGGAATATCCTCGACTTTACCCTTAAACTTAAATTCCATCTCGGCCTGCTGTGTACAGATACGCATGCGGGTTAAAGCATTGGTTACAACGCGCAGCCGCTTGTAACCAACAAGTTCGTCGTTCCATGTGCGCGGTGAATTGCCATACATGTGCTCAAAAAATATTGCATAGTTGTCTCCTCGCAAGGCGGATTCGACTTCATGACCGAGAGTGACCGCTTGCTTTACACTCCACTGCGGCAACAACCCGGCGTGAACAAGAACGTAACCATCTGCTGCATACACCAAGCGTTGATAACGCAGCCAGTTAAGCAGCTCATCCCGATCCGGCGCGTTCAGCACTTCATCCAGTGTATCGCTACGGTGTAATGATGCTTCGCCTGCGGCTACAGCCAGCAAATGCAGATCATGATTACCGAGGACGGCAATGGCACTTTCGCCCAACGATTTTATATGGCGCAGCACTGACAAGGAATCCGGCCCGCGATTGACCAGATCGCCCACCAGCCAAAGTTTATCTTGATCTGGGTCAAAGTGTATCTGTTCCAGCAGTTGCTGAAATTCGCTGTAGCAGCCTTGTATGTCGCCTATTGCATAGGTAGCCATTCCTAATCCATTCTGTGCGATAGTTGCTGAATACTATCAAGCATCCATCTATGTTCGTAAGAAAATATTTTCACAAGCAAGATCGTCCGCCAAAATTCCCTGTTCGGGGCAAGTCGTTACTATGTAATATAATTAGCACATCGTTCTCGTTTCAATTGAAACATTCACACCCGGTAAATAATTAATGTTTAGTATCATCATCCCAACCTGGAATAATTTACCATTCTTAAAGCTTTGCGTCGAAAGCATTCGCAAGTATTCTGAATTTGATCACGAGATTATTGTTCATGTGAATGAAGGGGCCGATGGCACTTTGGATTGGGTTCAAGCTGAAGGCATCAAATTCAGTCACACGCAAAAAAATATCGGTGTTTGCTTGTCGGTAAATCACCTTGCAAATCTCGCCAGCCACGAATGGGTGCTCTATGTAAATGACGACATGGTAGCCTGTCCGGGATGGGATACCACCTTTGCTCACGCCATTTCAACCTCCGAGACTGATCTGGCTTTATACTTTTCCACGTTAATCCAGCCCAAAATTGGAAAAAATATTCATATGATTGAAATGGATCTGGGATCAACCCCGGAGACCTTCGATGCCAAGGGATTGCTGCAGAACTATCTGTCTGAACATCGTGATGACGCCGAGGGTGGTTCTTCGCAACCAACTTTATTTAATAAGAAATGGTGGCAGATGGTGGGCGGCTACAGTATAGAATTCAGCCCCGGAATGAGTAGCGATGATGATCTGCTAATGAAATTTTGGGTAGCAGGTTGCCGGCATTTCCGCATTGTTGGTGCCTGTCGTTTTTATCACTTCGTATGCAAAAGCACTGACCGTATCGTTCACAACAAAGGCGGGAGAGTCTTTGTTATGAAATGGGGAATCACTATTGACGATTTTTATAGAAACTATATGTCAAAATTGAGGCACACTCCGGCTTCTCAATTGATTGAAAGACATTCGGCCCTATTCCCTCGTGCCAGTGTTATTGGCAAATTGCGGCGCGCCGGGTATGGGCTGTTTTATGATTACCCGTTACAAGACATTGAAAAATTGGATGCCTTCTCTTGTCAGATCGAATGGCGTCATGATTAATATCCCATTCTCCTTTGACCGCATAGCGTGGGTGATTCTACTGTGCTATCCGGCACTTCTGCTAACTGTTAACGGTGCCATGGGGGTTATGTATTTTCTATTATTGCTGGCATCGTTAATCCATTTGTACCGAATTCGAACTTCGCATACTACCCCGTACTGGGATAGATACAGTATTCCATTTGCGCTTGCAATGGCCTCGCCCATTCTTGCAATTTTTTTAAGCCAAGCCTACCACCGTAGTTTTAATCCCGCTGCATATGATTGGGCATCCCGTTTTTTACTTTGCATTCCAATTTTTCTAGCTCTGCGCAAATCAACTTTACCCACCATTACCATTGTACAATTTGGATTACCCATTGGAACATTGGTAGCGTTGCTGATGCTTCTAATCCATCCTTATAATTGGGGGGTGGGTCTTACAACCTCGCATGCTTTCAACCTGATTCACTTTAGTGATACAGCCTTAATTCTCGGCTTTCTTTCTCTCTTCAGCATCAATTGGGAACACAAAGATCATGCTTTAGTTTTGGCACTTAAAATCCTTGGTTTTATTTCAGGCTGCTATATGTCTTTTCAATCCGGTGAAAGGGGTGGCTGGCTTGCGATTCCGATACTGATATTACTTTGGGTTATTACGTTCAACAGGAAAAATGTTTGGCTGAAAGTCAGCGTTGCTATTCCGGTGGTTATCGGTTCTATCTGGTTAAGTTACTTAATGAGTCACATGATTCACTCCAGAATAGATCTTATATTTTCTGATATTTATAGCTATTCTCACGGCAACAAGGACACCTCTGTCGGCTTGCGTTTACAGTTATATTTGGCAGCATTGCACTTGTTTATCGAGAATCCATTTTTCGGTGTTGGACCGGGTGAATTCGCTCACTCCATGCCGTCACTCACCGCAAGCGGTTTGCTGACACCTCTTGGCGGGGTGGCGGGTCTTTCCGAAGTGCACAACGAGATATTGGAAAAATGCGCAGAAACAGGGTTGTTTGGTTTTCTTTCAATGCTGTCGGTATATTTTGTGCCTGTATATATTTTTTGGCGAACGGCTAAATCTACTTATTCCACGGCCCGAATTGCCAGCTTGATGGGGCTGTGTTTAGTCATGGGATTTTTTATTTTTGGATTGACCGTTGAAATATTCAATTTGAAAATGACGGCAGCTTTCTTTAGTTTAACCTTGGCTGTACTAATAGCAACGGCAACTCGTCAACATGATAAAACTTTCGAGCGCTAACTGAACTGTGAATTTTTTCTATTATTGCCCTGCCGTAAAAAATCCGACTGGCGGCGTCAAAGTAATATACCAACACGCACAGTTGCTTAACGAGATGGGTAACAATGCTTGGGTCATTCATCCGAGATCAAATTTCAAATGCACCTGGTTTGAACACAATACTCCAATTTGGGACAAGCCATCAATTGCGAGCAATGATCATTTAATCGTTGCAGAGGTCGACACATTAGACTTGTCCCGTCTACTAATCAAGGAACAGATTCGGTTTTCAATTTTTGTTCAAAATGGATATGGCATTAGTCGGGGGATCAGCACTGAGGCTGTTAAATTAGTCGATGAAGTTTATGAAAAATCTCAATCTATTTTGTCGATTTCAAGTGATACCAGCGATGTTATAGCTACATATTTTCCAAACGTAGCGAATAAAATAATTCGGGTGCAACCAACTGTTCCGTCTTGTTTATTTTCGATGGGTTCATGGCATGAGAAGGAAAATCTTATAACATTTATGCCACGAAAAAATTCAGACCACGCTGAAATGGTTTTGTTTGGACTTCAATCATGGCTTCCCTCAAATTGGCGAATTCAACCCATCAATAAAGTTAGCGAAAAGGAAGTATCCAACCTTTTGCGAAAATCAAAAATATTCCTGTCCTTCAGCTCGTTTGAAGGCTTTGGACTACCACCGCTGGAAGCTGCATTATCGGGAAATTATGTAATTGGCTATCACGGAAACGGGGGGAAAGAATACTGGAACCCACCTGTTTTTCAGGAAATATATCCCTATGACATTAAATCGTTTATAAAGGCCATTAAATTACGTGTTACCGCGCTGGAGAAGACCGCTATTGAATATTGTGGTGAGAGCATTGACTTTCATTCAATCATTCAAAAACTGACTGACACTTATTCAACGCAAACACTTAAGCAGCAATTAGGCGAATTTGCTGAACGCACAAAGTCGCTTTCATCTTCGCAAAACGCAATACCGAAAAGTATTACTTTGCAGCATTCACCATTGATGGCACGTCTTATTAAGAACTATAAAAAGATTAATCGTTACAAGTGAGAAATTAGGCTTAACGTCAAGTTAATCGGTTGCCGAAACAAGATACTGATCTACTCCTTTGAGCGCGCGTATATGCGTGGCAACCTGCACTTGATGCAGGCGTCGTTGATTTTCTTCGAGATGTGAACGGTCATTCTCTTTATGCCACAGATGTAAAACCGGGGCTGCAAAACGCGCGCTTTTATTAATTAAACCTGCCCGTATTAATCGGATAACAAGATCCGAATCTTCCAAACCCCATCCCGTATAACTTTCATCCAAACCATTCACGCGCAACAAATCTTCCCGAAACGCCGAGATATTACAGGTCTTTGCACCTTTCCAGCGTTGCGGATAAAATTTGCGCAAAGCAGAAATCCGAGGCAGCCGCATTAGTGGCATTAGTCGATTAATTTGCCCGCGTAAACGTGCGGCAATCCAATCAACGAATTTCCAAAGATGAACTGGAATCTTTTCACGTAGCACTTGCAGGGTAAACTCCTGTGAAAGCAGCATACGGTTACCAGACAGAAAACAACCTTGTTCACTCAACTGTCTGTGCGTGGCCACAAAGTCTATCAAGGGAACACAATCACCATCGGTAAAAATAATGTATTCCGCAGTAGATGCGGCAAGGGCACGGTTGCGTATTGCAGCCGCACGAAAACCTTCATCTTCCTGCCAGATGTGATGAATGGAAAAAGTTGCACGAGCTTGGAATTGCTTCACGACCTGCGCTGTGCCGGATGTGGAGCCGTCATCCGCCACATACAACTCAAAGTTACGATCTGTTTGCGCGAGGTACCCTTCCAGCACCGCAGTAAGCATTGCCGGATTGTTGTAGGTGGTAACAATGACAGCAATGCGAAAATTATTTCTTTCCATCATCGTCTGCCGGAGGATTTTTCCAATTTAGCTTGGCTGTAGACGCCTTGGCGTAGCGATAGAAGGTGCCTTCGAAATTGCCCAATGCCAGCAAAAATCCCGCCCACCCGTCCAGAAAACCTCGCTTCAAAACATAGATGCGGAAGAATGCCCACAAGCCATGAACAAGCGCTGTACCCATGCCAATACGCTTTTCCTTGCGTTCCAATTTGCGCGCACCCAATGTGGAGTAGCGCTGCATCTTGTGTACCAGTTGTTCCAGGTTTTGAAATGGTACCTGGATAATAGATGATTTGAAATATCCGATCTTTCCGTCCACACGATACGATTCATGCACCTCGTCACGGTCATCAAAGGCCATTGAAGTTTTACGGAACACTTGTGGTTGGCGATAATCGGGATACCAGCCGCTGTGCTTTATCCAGCGTCCCATGAACCAATTGCGACGCGGCACATAATAGACATCCGCATCAGGCTTTGATAACACGCGAAGAATCTCGGCATGCGCCGCAGGAGTACAACGCTCGTCTGCATCCAGACTAAATACCCAGTCATACTTGCATGCTGCTATTGCGTCATTGCGCAATTTTCCAAAAGTAGTAAACGGAATTTGCTTAACTGTTGCACCCAGTTCATCGGCGATCTTTGCTGTGTCATCCGTGCTATTTGAGTCTAACACCAGCACTTCATCTGCCCAAGTCACACTTTGTATCGCGGCCGCAATTTTGTCGGCCTCGTTGAAGGTGATGATGTAAACACTCAGTTTGGCGGGCTGATTAAGCTCGGTCACGCTTTTTTCCCAATTTTAAGATTGGCATACAAGACGGCAGACATGAATGCAAAGAACAAGCCATCGGTATGATCCATCAATGCCGAGTTGAGTAGGCAGTTAACCAGATAGGCAAGCACTAGCCCTTTCGCCGCATCTTGCTCAAATGGCGTAGGCAACAATGGCGCATAGCGCCACAGGGTATAAAATAAATACAGGAGCAGTATCAAACCAATGACACCGGTCTGAGCCGAAATCATTAAATACTCGTCGTGCGGATTCTTTGTCAGAACAACATCCTTGCTTTGAACCTGTTGTTTGTAAGCCTCCGGGAAACCACCCGTGCCAACACCAATAAGAAGATTATGTTGAACAATTTTCAGGGTGTTGGTATAAAAATCCAACCGAACACCAATAGAGGAGTTCTCCGGTGTGGCCTTGCCATCACTCGGGCCCCATTCGTGAAATTCAGTTATGGCTTTTTCAACTCGATCATGTAACCGCGCAGAGGAAAAGAAAGAAATCATTGCCAAAAATAGCATCGCAACCAGAATGAACGTGCCTTGTTTCCAACCTACGCTCTTTCCGCGCTTTTTCAATTCACGCGCAGCAGTTGACCAGCCAAACCATCCCAGTAGAAGAATCAGAGTCAGGTATCCGGTGCGACCTTGAACCATGAAAAGAATGTTCAAGGTCGCAAGCAATGCAAATATGGCCCAGGCAATTCTCTTCCCGCGATCAGTTGCGTCGCGCCACTCAAGCAATGCCAAGAAAATAGCAAAGGTCATCAGGTTGTTTTGTGTATCGTGGCCCTGAAAAATCGCCGGGTCGCTTGCTACTGTCCCCGGGCTCATCCACGACATGACGGGAATCAAGCCCAGTCCAACCAGACTGGAGATTACTAAAGTAATCGCCATCGCAAACATGAAAGCATGCCGCGCACGCCGCGAATCCAACTCGTTACCCAGCGCAAAAATGTAAATTGAAATGAAAGCCAAATCGGCATATTTTCCCAGTATTCCAAGCGCCTCTTTTATCGGCGCGGAACCATAGAACATTCCAACAAACAGTGCTATAAAAAGAAACATCCCCGCCCGTGCAACGGGATGTGTTACCACTGTTCGGCTGACTCCTCTGAAGCTAAACAATGCGCCTATAAATATAATCGCCATTAATACATTATCCAAAGCAACAGAAATCGGGCCGGAGAATCCAATAAGAATGACGCACCATATCATGATGCCTTGCATTGCCAACTGCAATTTCGAAACATCGAATAAATTTTTCATATCGGCATTATTTTAATTGTTCAGGGGTGTATTCGGGTACCCACTGCCGCATACGCTCACGTACAACTTCGTCAGTCACTCCGGTATCTTCTAATATCCAAGTGGTCATTGTTTGTAATTCGGCATCCGTTACCTTTCGCGCTCGGGCTATGCGCAATTTTGGATGTGGCGTCACCAACGTGTGCTCGTTATCGGCAAGTAGCTCCTCATATAACTTTTCACCAGGACGCAAGCCGGTAAATTCGATTTTTATATCTTCTTCATTTAATCCTGAAAGACGAATGAGATCTTTTGCCAAATCGACAATCTTTACCGGCTCGCCCATATCCAATACAAAAATTTCGCCCCCTTTTCCCATGTAACCCGCTTGCATCACCAGTTGCGCCGCTTCAGGAATAGACATGAAATAACGGGTAATCTCGGGATGAGTCACCGTAATCGGCCCGCCTTTGGCTATTTGTTCGCGGAATTTTGGAATCACACTACCGTTACTCCCCAAAACATTGCCAAAACGCACAATTATGAATCGTGTGCCTTCTGATTTTTGTAATCCCTGGCATATGATTTCAGCCATGCGCTTGGTCGTACCCATCACGTTGGTTGGGTTCACGGCTTTGTCAGTTGAAATCAGAACAAATTTTTCCACGCCGTGTCGTTGGGCACAACTTGCAACGCGCCAAGTGCCAAAAACATTATTGCGCACGGCTTGCCAAGCGTTAAGACGTTCCATCAGAGGCACGTGTTTATATGCGGCCGCATGAAATATTACACTGGGCTTGTATTCGCCGAACACTTGTTCCAAACGCACATCATCGCGCACATCGCCGGCCAAGTAAGCAACATCCAGTTGTGGAAACTTATTATTCAACTCCTGTTCAATGTTGTACAAAGCAAATTCACTTGATTCAAACAATAGCAATTTTTTCGGAGAAAACCGTGAGATCTGGCGGCACAATTCGGATCCGATGGAACCTCCCGCCCCCGTCACCAATACTACTTTATTGGATAACTGTCCAAGTAGCCCGGCATCATCCAATTGCACGGGATCGCGTCCCAGCAAGTCATCCAGCTCGACTGCCCGCAATTGCGAAATTTCTATCTTCCCGCTTAGCAAATCATCAAAGGAGGGGACGGTCAGAACTTTGATACCGTTGGCGTTAGCCAATTCGATGGCATGTTTACGAACTTGGTGTGTTGCCGATGGCAAAGCAACAATGACTTGCGTCACACCAAATCGATGCGCCCAATGGGGCAAGCTTTCCAGCTTGCCCAGAACTTTAATTCCGTTAAGCGCGCGACCTTGTTTGTCTGCGTCATCATCCAGAAATCCGACTTGATGCCATTCACGACTGCGCATCAATTCTTTTGAAAGTCCTACACCCGCTTCACCGGCACCCAGCACAAGCACCGGACTGCCTTGCAAATGAATCACTCCAAACAACCCTTGCTCTTTCCACAAACGGTAGATCAGACGGTCTCCCCCCATCACCAATAATAGCAATATCGGGTCAATAATCAATACTGAGCGCGGAACTACGGCGCTGATTCTAAACATCCACAACACTAAAGGAATCAGCGTTGCTGCAAGCAATACTGCCATGAAGATACGACGAAGATCCGCAACGCTGGCATAACGCCATACACCACGATACAAGCCCATGTACCCAAAAAAAGATGCTTGCAAAGGTACTACCCATATTAGCGTCCGCCACATTTCGCTTTGATAACTGGGTGGCAGATCAAAATTGAAACGTAATAGATAGGCACCGAACCATGCCAATGCAGCGATAAACAGATCGTGCAAAACGGCCATCAAGGTATATCGATTTCCCTTAAGCATTGCGCTCCCGCCCGGCTTTTTTCCATGCGACATCAACCAATAACATTAATAGTCCAAATATTGCTGCCCAAGCAAGTAGTGTTTGCCAAGGAAATGTATCGTGCAATACCACCAGCGCTGAAATGCCTGCAGCCAACATCAAACCATATTCGATCAACGCAACGTTGCGATGTCCCCATCCCATCTGAATCAAGCGTTGAAAATAATGTTCTCGATGCGCTTCACTCACTTTTGCTCCGCGCAATGCACGCTTGACCAAGGTAACGCTGGCATCAACGACAAAGGGTGAAAATACTAACACTGGGAACCATATCGGCCAGTAACCTTGTTGCCACCCCCAAAGCCCGATACCAGCAGCGAGAAAGCCCAAAGGAATAGATCCGGAATCGCCCATAAATATTTTGGCCGGATGAAAATTGTTGTAGAGAAAACCCAACGCCGCAGCGCCAATCGTAAAGTTCACCATGGCAAAAGCATCGTTATTATTCATCAATGCAGCAATGCCATATATCGTGAAACCGGATAGCGCCATGCCACCTGCCAGACCGTCAGAACCATCCATAAAATTGTAGAGGTTAGTCATCCACACTACGAGCAGTAACACTATGACGGCGATCGCGATGCCCTGTTGCGACAAGAAGCCCGAACCGACAACTAGAATTGATGCTGCAACTAAATGTGTTGCCAAGCGCTTACTTACTGGTAAGCCCTGCATATCATCTATCAATGAAACAATAAACAAAATCAGTACGGGTAGTACTAGCCACCACACTAGTGAATAGAACATCCACGCCCAGCCGGCCAAAACGCCCGCCATCAAACCGACTCCACCGATACGCGGAATCGGTGTCGCATGTAATGAACGCTCGTTGGGAATGTCTTGAATCCCTTTACCAAACTTGCTGTGCAAAATAACCGTAGTCAATAAGAGGCAAACAAATGCCGAAATAAGAGGTGCGTAGTGTGTCATCGTAGAGTTATTTGATTTTGCCTAGCCGTAAATAGCACTCCGCATTGCTGTGAGCAGAGCGACATCCAGTCAAGTTGTGGACGAATTTTATCACCTTTCACCGTTTGAGAGCCCCAGACGGGGCATCAAATCGATTTAGACCACACCGTGCGGTTCACATAATCGACATAACTCAGTACGACTCTGAGTACCTGCTTTGACACTGCACCCGCCTCGTAATCTTGAACCGGTTGCATAACGCGCTTTGTCTTATCATGCTGGGCAATAATGACGCGCACCGCATCCAGCACCCGCTCTTTTTTCAAGCCGCTCATGATGAGCGTGCCCACATCCATTCCCTCCGGACGCTCATGCGCATTGCGAATGGTAATCGCGGGCAGGTTTAGCAGCGAACTTTCTTCAGTAATGGTGCCGCTGTCGGAGACAACACACAGCGCTTCCATTTGCAATTTGATGTAGTCGCAGAATCCGAATGGTTTCAGGAATTGAATATGCGGATTGAGATTCCCCAATTCCATTGAATCGAGTCTCTTTTTTGTACGTGGGTGCGTAGAGACGATGATAGGGTAATTGTAGGTTTCCGCCAGGGCATTAAGCGTCTCCACCATGTTTGACATGTTTTGCGGGCTGTCTATATTTTCTTCGCGATGCGCGCTCACAATGAAGAATTTGTCCGCCGTCAGTCCCATGCGTTTCAACACATCCGATCGATGTATCTTCGGCATGTAGTAATCCAGTACCTCGCGCATGTGCGAGCCGGTTTTGATGATCGTCTCCGGGGGGATGCCCTCGGCGATTAAGTAACGTCGCGCATGCTCAGTCAGTACCAGATTAATGTCACTCAGATGATCCAGAACCTTGCGGTTTAGTTCTTCGGGTACACGCTGGTCGAAGCAGCGATTACCCGCTTCCATGTGAAACACCGGAATCTTGCGACGCTTGGCCGCAATAACTGCAAGACAGGAATTGGTATCACCGTACAGCATGACTGCATCCGGCTTTTCTTTTTCCATGACTTCATCGGACTTTTCAATCACGCGCGCAATAGTCTGTGCCGCATTTTCACCCACCGCTTCTAGGAAGTAATTCGGTTTGCGGATACCCAAATCCTCAAAAAATACTTGATTCAATTCGTAATCGTAATTTTGCCCGGTATGCACCAGAATATGCCGGGTGTGCTGATCGAACTCGGCTATCACCCGGCTCATTTTGATCAGCTCGGGTCTTGTCCCGACAATGGTCATCACTTTAAGCATTGAGTTCTTCCCTGATGTAATCCAGTTTTAACAATAATTTCTTTACCTGCGCAACATTCAAGCGTTCGGTATTGTGTGAAGTGTAGTCTTCCTGATGCGATATCTTTTCTTCACCCTCACTGAAATACTGCGCGTAGTTCAGGTCGCGGTTGTCGGCGGGTATGCGGTAATAGCCGCCCATATCTTGAGCCTTTGCCATCTCTTCGCGAGAAATAAGTGACTCATATAACTTCTCGCCGTGACGCGTACCGATCACTCGCACCGGGTTTTGTTTGTTAAACACTTCTTTGAGAGCATGCGCCAAATCGGCCACGGTCGAAGCCGG
>Ga0182030_10006186_pt1 | contig 25306 bp, 18 predicted proteins | sample 812S3MmetaG_FD_121299 | JGI IMG/M metagenome (GOLD analysis project Ga0182030, IMG submission 121299) | Permafrost microbial communities from Stordalen Mire, Sweden - 812S3M metaG (Illumina Assembly) | ecosystem: Environmental > Terrestrial > Soil > Wetlands > Permafrost | place: Sweden...
AACTTGGATTACGACGTGGAAGTGGTGAATCGGGCTCATCCGGAGAACGTCATCTATCGCTCCGATCGCGGTCTCGGCGACATCCGGGCAACGGCGGACGGATCGGTGAACCTGTTCGAGGTTAGCTGGATGTTCAACGCCGGCCGCGGCGGTCCGGGTGGTCCGCCTGCTGAGTTCGCGCGCGGCATGGACTTCGGTCCAGGCCGAGGAATGCCTCCCGACACTGGACGCTGGCAGATGTTCGTGCGGCACAAGGGGGGATCGCTGGCCGCGGTAGTGGCTAAGACGCGCTGGCAAAATCTGGGTGTTACCGGAGCGGTGCTGGTTTTTATGCTCGCTACCGTGGGCGCGTGGGTGCGGCTCACGCGGCGGGCGCAGCGGTTGGCGGAACTGCAGATGGAGTTCGTCGCGGGAGTTTCGCACGAGTTGCGCACTCCGCTCACCGTGATCCACACCGCAGCGTACAACCTGCAGGGCAAGCTGGCTGCGAATCCCGCCCAGGTGGAGCGCTATGGCAAGCTCATTCAGCAGCACAGCGGGCGGTTGAAGGAGATCGTGGAACAGGTCCTGCAGTTTTCCAGCGCCAATGCAGGTAGGGCGGTCCAGCGGATTGAGCCCGTGGAGATTGGGGATGTCATTCAGCGGTCGATAGAAGCCAGGGCTGAGGCTTTGGAGGAGGCCCACTGCGAGTTGGAGCAGTCGATCGATCCAGGGGTGCCGCTGGTGGCCGGCGATCCCCGCGCGCTGCAACTGGTGTTGGAAAACCTGCTGGATAATGCGGCCAAATATAGCGCCAACGGAAAAGGCTGGATCGGAATCTTCGTGTCGAGTTGCGGCGAGGCGGCCCGGCGCATGGTGGAGATTCAAGTGGCCGATCGCGGCGTCGGCATCCCGCCCGACGAGCAACGGCACATCTTCGACCCGTTCTTTCGCGGGCAGCGTGCGGTTGAAGATGGGGCTCATGGCACCGGATTAGGCTTGGCGCTGGTGAAGAAGATTGTGGAGGCCCATGGCGGAAGCGTGACGGTAAGCAGTTCGGAAGGCAAAGGGACGGTATTCGTATTGCGCATCCCGGTGTTCGAAGCTGCCGAGCCATCCTTGGAGCGCACTCCGTGAAGTCACGCATCCTGCTGGTGGAAGACGAGCCGGGGTTGGCGATGACACTCGCCGATCTGCTTTCCGCCGAAGGCTACCTGGTGGACGCGGTGAGGGATGGCTTGAGCGGGCTGGCGAAGGCTGGCAGCGAACCGTTCGACCTTCTGATATTGGACGTGATGTTGCCGGGCAAGAATGGGCTGGAGGTCTGCCGCGAACTGCGGCAGCAGGGAAACGATGTCGCCATTCTCATGCTGACCGCCAAGACGCAACTGGTCGACCGTGTCGTCGGTCTGAAATTGGGCGCCGACGATTATGTGACGAAACCGTTCGAGCCGGCCGAGCTGCTGGCACGAATCGAAGCCCTGCTCCGCCGGATCAAGAAAGAAAATGTCGCGCCCGTCACTCGCTATTCTTTCGATGGCATCGAGATCGATTTCGACCAAGGGCGGGCGCAAAAGAACGGAGCGGCCATCGACCTGGCCACGAAGGAACTGGAACTGCTGCGCTACTTGATCGACCATCGCGGCAAAATTATCTCGCGGGAAGAACTGCTCGAAAGCGTATGGCAATATCAGCCGGGGGTCTCTTCCCGGACGATCGACGTGCACGTGGCATGGCTGCGTCAGAAGTTGGAAGACACACCGCAGCATCCCAAGCATATCCATACGGTACGTGGCGTGGGATACCGATTCTCACCGTAAAGGAACGTGTGGGTGGCAATCCTGCCTGCAGGCGGCCTTTTGGGCCGCCGCTTTCGATACGCGGCGAATTTTTCGGGCTTCAAGTAGCGGCTCCTGGCTGCAGGCGAAGCCGAAGAGAGTCGGGCTGCAGCCCTCCGCAGGCTCTCCAGCAACCGCAGGCTGGAAGCCACCGGGCAAACTATTGATTCTGAGCTGCCCGCCGGTTTGCTTCCCGGTCCAGCGGTTACTGGCGCCAGAGACCTTCCCGCACTGGACCGCCCTCGCTGAAGCCTGGCCGAAGCCCGCCACGTCGCCGTCGACCGAAACGTCGAGAATGGCCAAAGCCCCGGGGGGCGGGCTGAAAGCCCGCCTGCAGCCAGGATTGGCTGCCACACGAACAACAGGGCCTTTAACAATACTTAACGAAGTTCGCCTCATCACACTTGGCCCTTCCCGCGTCACTTAGTCAGAAGACGATTGAGCAGTTAGTAGAGAGTTAGCCGGTATTTCTCTTCGGATCGCGGTGTCTTGATCGCCGGAAACCGCTGCGGCGGTCACCGTCCACGCGATCGGAGTTCATAGTCTCTGACAGAACAAAAAATGGCCTATTTGAACCGCTTCATGGCGACCGTGCTATCGGCCGCCCTCATATTCTATACAAGTCCACTGGAAGGCAAAACACGCAAAGGAGATCGCCTCTTACTCGAAGGCCGGGCTCACGAGGCAAAGCAGGAATGGGACGCCGCCGTGAAGGCATATGAGCAGGCTTTGTCGGAAGATCCCAGCGAGGCGGCTTACCAGATGGCGGTTCAAAAGGCGCGTTTCGAGGCGTCGGCGATGCACCTCGGGAAAGGAGTCAAGCTGCGGCAACAAGGACAACTGGGAGACGCTCTCGTCGAACTTCAAATGGCGTTCGCGCTGAGTCCGAGTTCCACCGTCGCCGAGCAGGAGTTGACTCTCACCATCGCCATGATCGAGCGGGAGCGCAAAAGGGTAGAGCAGACGGGCGCGGATTCCAAGCCCGATGTGCGCGGCATGACCCCGCTCGACGAGGCGAAAAAAGAGATGGCGGACCGGATCGAGCGACTGCTTCCCATGCCTGAACTGAGGCCTCTCAAGCCCACGATTCACGACTTCAAGATATCTAATCAGACTCCCAAGCTGCTCTTCGATACCCTGGCCATGGTAGCCGGCTTGAACGTGGTGTACGACCCTGAGTATGTGGCGTCCGGTCCGAAAGACCGATTGAGCCTGACCCTCAACGACTCCACGGTACAGGAAGCACTGGACTATCTCGCCGTGGTGACAAAGTCGTACTGGAAGCCGCTCTCCAGCAATACGATTTTCATCACCATGGACAATGTCAATAAGAGGAAGGACTTCGAAGACGAGGTAGTGCGGATCTTCTATCTGGCGAACACCACGTCGAATGCCGAACTCACAGCGCTGACTACCATGGTTCGAACGGTCACGGATTGCCAGCGTATCTTCCCGATGGAGACCCAAAGCGCGATGGTGTTGAAGTGCAGCGGGGACAAAATCGCGGTGGCGGAGAAACTGATTAGCGATCTCGACAGGGCGAGAGCGGAAGTGGTCGTCGATATCTTCGTAATAGAAGCCAGCTCGACATACGTGCGGAACTTGACGACCGCGCTCGCCTCCACAGGCATCAATCTGGCGGCGACCTTTTCGCCACGCAGCTCCATTGCGGCGGCCACGTCGTCGACTACGACCACATCGACTTCCACCACGTCCTCGACGACCTCGGATAGCAGCTCGAGCACCAGCACGGCCATGCCGCTCTCGCATATCGGAAAGGTCAATGCCGGCGACTTCACGACAGTGCTCCCCAGCGCCGTGTTTCAGGCGACCCTCAGCGATACCGGGACAAAGGTGCTGCAATCTCCGCAGATCCGCTCGGTGGACGGGCAAAAGGCCACCATGAAGATCGGTGAGAGGGAGCCCACGGCGACCGGAAGTTCCCAGTCGAGTCTCGGAACGGTTACGAGCACGGGTGTAAATGCGCTTGTGAATACCCAATTCACTTATCTGGACGTCGGCGTGAATGTGGAGATTCTGCCGCATGTTCACGAGAATGGCGACATTTCGCTGCACGTGAGCCTGGATATTTCGAATGTCACCGGCACCAAGAGCCTGGGGGGCATCGATGAGCCGATTATCGGCCAGCGCAAGATCGAGCACGACATCCGGTTGCGTGAAGGCGAGGTCAGCTTGTTGGGCGGATTGCTGAGTCTGCAGGACTCCAAGACCAAGACAGGCACTCCCGGATTATCCGAGATCCCGATACTGGGGCGCCTCTTCAAAGGGGAGAGCGTCGACCGCGAGCGCGACGAGATCATGGTCGCCCTGGTGCCTCATGTCGTCCGGCGGCAGGAGATCACTCCGGAGAACATGCGGGGCATCGATACCGGCCCCACCCAGCAGGTTTCGGTAAAACGCCGGCCCAGAATCGTCGAGCCGGAAGCGGCCGATGCGGGCAGCACCGCCAAGCCGTCGGCCGGCTCAGGCTCCACGGATAGCGCGAATGCCAAGCCGGCGGCCGGCTCAGGCTCCACCGATAGCGCGAGTGCAGCGCCGGCCGGCGCGCGAACGGGTTCCGCGACACTGGTTCCCCCCGCGACAGCACCGCCGGAAGATTCGTTAGGCGCAGTCAAGACGGCAGGGCAGGGAACCACCCGTCTCACGAAACTCCGTTTCAGCGAAGTTCGAGTGGAAAAGAAAGCCGGCGATAGTTTCGAGTTGCCCCTCCTGATGGACGATGCGGCGGCTCCCACGGCTGCGGAATTGACGATAGAGTTCGATCCCAACGTGCTCAAGCTGGAGGACGTCGCGGCGGGCGTCCTGTGGGGCGCCGGCAGTAAACCAACCATCGAGAAGCACATACAAAACGATGTCGGCCGGGCCAAGATTCGCATCGCTCGCCGACCGGACGGTTCCGGCGTAGCCGGTTCGGGATCTCTCCTGACGCTGCAGTTTAGGAGTGCCCATGCCGGAGTTACCGCCGTGTCGATTTCCGGTGGAGATCTGACCCTCGGCCAGAATCAGGTAACCAAACCGGACGTACAGAACGCGGTGATCGCCGTGAGATAAATCGATGCGGTGCAGGTGGCGCGAGCGTCAATAAAATGACGCACGCGTCAGAAAATCGCCGCGGCCTGTAACGAACTCTCGGCACTAGGGGCCTGATTTTTGCCTCCGGCCGCCGCCGGTGGAGCGGATTAGCTCAATTCCGCAATGAAACGATACACCTCGCAGGGGGAAACGTCCTCCGAAAGTTTTACGTGGCTTAACACAATCTGGCCGCCCAGATGCCGATGTGTTGAGTATGAACACGATCAGTAGTACCTCTTCAAGCTATCTGCAAACCCTAATGGCTGCTCTCGAAGGAACGAGTTCGACCAAAAGCAACTCCAACTCATCCACCAGCAGCTCATCGACCAGCAGCCTGTCTTCCGCGACATCGGACCAGAGCCAGCTTTCGCCATTGGCCCAATTGCTGAGCACGCTCCAGAATCTCCAAAAGTCCGACCCCACGGAGTACAAATCCGTGATGTCGCAAATCTCGACCAACCTCACCAAAGCCGCGTCGTCAGCGACGGCGGATGGCAATACCAGTGAGGCCAGCCAACTGACGAAGCTTGCCTCGGACTTCAATACCGCCAGCACCTCCGGGAACCTTCCCAACATTCAGGACTTGGCGCAATCTCTCGGTGGAACGAATGGGCCGCCTCCTCCTCCGCCTTCCGGCAGTGGCTCCGACTCCGGTTCGAGTAGCAACTCGAGCAGCGGCAGTTCGAGCACAACTGGTTCGAGCAGCACCAGTTCGACCAGCGACAGCTTGATGGCAAAGATCCTCGCCGCTTTCCAGGCCGATGGGAGCAGCCAGAGCAGCGCGCAGAACCCGCTGGCCATCATCATGAACACACTATCGAGCGCCGGTGTCACCAGCTCGAATAGTTAACCGCTGCCCTTCCTCGCTGCCTGGCCGTGAGGTCCACTGTCGCTGTTTATCGATCTCACGACCAAGCTGTCGTGGCTGCTTCGACAAGCCGGCAAATCGTGCGCAGGAGGGAGGGCTCAAGCCCTCCGCAGACTGAAAGTCTGCCCCACGAATACTTGTCAGGATTTCCGGCGCAGCACCTTAGCGTGCGTATCCGCGCTCGATCTGTTCGAGTGTTTTTCCCTTGGTCTCCGGCACGCGCCGCCATACGAAGAGGAATCCCATCACGCAGATGCCCGCGTACAGCCAGAAGGTTCCTGCGGGACCGAGTGCGGCGTTCAAAGACGGGAAGGTAAACGTGAGCGCGAAACAGGCGATCCACAGGGCCGATACCGAGACCGATACCGCGGCCCCGCGAATGCGGTTCGGGAAAATCTCCGAGATCAGCACCCACGTCACCGGGCCGAGGGTCATGGAAAAGCAGGCGATGGTTGCCAGGGTGCAGAACAGGACCGGCAGACCTTTCAGCCCGAAATGGTAAGCGAGTCCCAGAAGGAAGTGGAACAGCGCCACGCCGCCGCAACCCGCCAGCATCAGCGTTCGCCGTCCCAACCGGTCCACAAAGGTCAAGGCCGCCAGCGTGAAGACCAGGTTGATGGAGCCAGTGACGACGATATTGAAAAGGATATCGTTCACACTGTATCCGGCATTGCGGTAAATCTCCTCGGCGTAGTTGAAGATCACGTTGATCCCGCTCCACTGTTGCAGGACGGCGAGGAAGACGCCGATCCCGAGCACCTTGAGCATGCCCGGTCCCAGCAACTCCGCCCAGCGGCCCTCCCGCGCGTGCGGTTCCCCTGTGGAGAGCACATCGGCGAGCGCGCTGTCCGCAAATTCCTCGCCGCCGATCCGCACCAGAGTGCGGCGGGCGCGGTCTTTCCGCCCGTTGACCGCGAGCCAGCGCGGACTTTCCGGAACAAATAGCGCCCCCAGGAAAAAGATGAGCGACGGGGCGGTGACCGCGGTGAACATCCACCGCCAGCCAAACTGCCCGTTCCACGATTGGCGAATCGTTTCCGCGGTGGCGCCCGCGGGGACACTATCGGCGATCAGCCAGTTGACGATTTGCGCCGCCAGAATTCCCACCACGATGGTCAATTGGTTCATGGACACCAGGCGTCCACGCCACGGCGCGGGGCTAACCTCGGCAATGTACACCGGCGACACATTGGATGCGATTCCGATGGCGACTCCGCCGGCGATGCGCCAGACGACGAATAGCGCGAATGTGGGGGCCCATCCGGTGAGCACGGAGGAGATCGCGAAGATCGCCGCCGAGGCAATCAGGAGGATCTTGCGGCCGAAGCGGTCGGCGGCGCCCCCGGCGATCAGCGAGCCAAGCAGACACCCCAGCAGAGCGCAACTATTGGCCCAGCCGACTTCCCCCGCAGAACTGAGTTGAAAGAACTTCTCATAGAACGGTTTGGCGCCGCCGATGACTACGAAGTCGTAGCCGAAAAGCAGCCCGCCCAGCGCCGCTACTGTCGCCAATAGCCAAACGTAGCGCGCGTTGTACTGTGATTGTGGCTTCATTTATGGCTTTCAGATCGCCGGCTTCCAGATCGTAGTGTGCGCGCTGGAGCCCGTGGGACGGAGCAAGTCCAGCTTCACTTGGACTGGCCGCGGCTCGGTGAACCCGACCGCTACCGACGTTTCGTCGCCGGGTTCGAGTTCCGGCAGGCGAGTTTCGATGCGCTCCACCGGTATCTCGCCGAAACCGTACACGACGGCCCGCAAGGTATAGCCCCGGAGGACGTACGCCGGAGCGGCGGTCCTGGTCTTAAACTGAACTTTCAGTTCCCCGGCATTGCCGCTCACACTGAACGATTCGAGCGGGCTCGACTCCACGCGCAGCACTTCATAAGACGGCTTGTGTGCGCCGTAGACGTCGACCACGCCGTGGACGCGCTGCTGCATCGCTCCCACGCCGCGGTCACCGACGTGAGTGCGGTAGTCGTTGTAACAGAAAAAGATCAGCCCTGCCACGAAATCCCGCTGGCGGAACACCTTGTCGTGATCGAGCAGCACCGAGACGCGCGCGCTGTCCCCTTCGGGGCGGTCCGGTGTGCAGGCGCAGTACCCATATTCCGAGATGACCAACGGCTTGCCGGGAAATGCGCGGTGAATCTCGTCGAGGAATCTTCCCAGGTCTTCGGTGGTCCCGGGAGTCCACGATCCCACGTACTCGTTGCACATCACGTAGTCCATCACGGCCGCCACGTCTTTTTCCGGAGTGGTAAATAGAGAGTGGGAGGCGTAAGAGACCAGGCGTTTGGGATCGAGCTTCTTCGCCTCCTCATACATGCGCTTGGCGAACGCGTACGCCGGCGGATTCTGGCCGCCGATCTCGTTGCAAACGCCCCACGAGAAAATGCAGGGATGGTTGCGGTCGCGGGCGATCATCTCGCGTAGTTGTTCCAGGCCGTTGTTCATGATGTCCGCGGCGGGCTCGCCGGTCATTCCGTGGAACGTGCCGCTGCCCCAGGTGGGAACTTCGGTCTGAATGAACATGCCGTGGCGGTCGCACCAGTCGAGCACAGCCCGGTCCTGCGGCCAGTGCACGCGCGTGTAGACGCAGTTCAGTTCCTTCATGTCGGCGTGGTCGTGCTCGATCCAGTCGAGAGGCTCGGCCATCCCATACTCGGGATTGCTGCCGGCCATTCGTTCGACGCCCATCAGTCGGACCCTCTCGCCGTTGAGATAGAACGCGCTGTCGCGGATTTCGATTTTGCGGATACCGAAGGTGGTGGCGAGGGAGTGGCCGTTCCCGAGTTCGGCGGTGAGATGGTACAGGTTGGGATGATCGAAGTGCCACAGGCGAGGCTGGTGGAGGGTTACCGCAGGCAGCGTAAGGGTCTTGGTCTCGCCGGCGGCCACTTGTCCCGATACCGAACTGCCGAGGATCGAATTTCCGGTGGCCTCGTCGGTAATGCGGTATCCGACGTTCCCGTGCCAGGATTGCTGCGACGTGTTTCGGACCACCACTAAGACGGCGACCGAAGCGGTTCCCGCAGCGAGGTCCGGCGCGGCGTCGACAGCCACGCTCTCGATGAACACCTGCGGCGTCACCAGCAAGCGCACCGACCGGTAGATGCCGCCATCGTGCGCCCAGTCGCTCGAACGACCGCGTGGGAGCATGGCTTCGTTGAAGGCGTTATCCACTCGCACTAGCAACTGATTCGGCGCGTCGTAGCGTAGCAGATGGCCGACGTCGAGCGTGAACGCCGTGTAGCCCTTGCCAATGTGCCGCCCGGCTTCTTTGCCATTCACCCAGACTGTCGCCGAGTGAAACACCGCTTCGAATTCCACGCGGATGGCACGCTCGCGCCACGCCTCCGGCGCTTCAAAGGTGCGCCGATACCATGCCACGCCTCGATACGCGACATTTTCCGGCTCCACCTGCCAGGTGTGGGGGACGCGGACTTCTCTCCAGCCGGTTCCCGGTGAAGCTGGTTCGCCGTTGCCATCGGGGTCGAGCCGGAACAACCAGAAGCCGTTCAGCGAAACGCTGCCGTCATTGGAAGACGGCGTAGTGGACGGCGGCTCCGCCCCAGCGGCGCAGCCGGCCAGAAGCGGGACCGCAACCCCGGCGGAGACGAAGCGTCGCCGCGTGGTGCGATCAGACATGTTGCGTCGCTCCGTTGAACTCCCTCACCGCATCGAACATGGCAACGATGTTGGCCACCGGTGTCCCCGCCTGCAAGTTGTGGATGGAGTTGAACACGAATCCGCCGCCCGCGGCGAAGACTTCGCAGCGTCGCAACACTTGCTGGCGCACTTCTTCCGGCGATCCGAACGGCAACGTCTTCTGGGTATCCACCCCGCCGCCCCAGAAGGTGAGGCGATCGCCGAAGTGCGCCTTCAATTCCGCCGCCTCCATGCCTACCGCCGAACATTGCACCGGATTCAAAATGTCGAACCCGGCCTCGATGAACGAAGGTATGAAGCGCACTACCGAGCCACAAGAGTGCTTGAAGCATTGCCACCGCGTGTTCTTGTGGATCCAGCCGAGGAGGCGAAGGTAGTACGGGAAATAAAGATCGCGAAAGCTCTTGGCGGAGCAGAAGGCCGAAGTCTGCGAGCCGAAATCGGTGCCGCAGATGAAGACGGCATCCACACGATCGCCCACCGCGGCGTGAATGCGCGCCAGGTTGCCGACCGCGATCTCGCATTGCCGGTCGAAGATCTGGTGGATGTAATCCCGGCGGCTGCTGGTGGCCATGTACCACTCGGACACATCGCGGATTCCTTTGGGATGTTTCAGGAATGGACCCGGCACCAGGGCGATATCGCCGAATGCCGTGCCGCCGAAGTTGGCCATCACGGCGCGTCCGGTGGTGGACGCACGCTCCACCTCCTGCCGGAAGTATTCCACCTCATCGTCGGCGATGGGCGTGAATTCTTCGAGATTGTCGTCGGGATTGAGACGGTCCTCGTCGATGGGCGGCTGGCGGATGATGGAGTCAAAGAAATAGCCGCCGCGAGGCATGCGGCCGCTGGGCGCCACGGTGGTGTCGCCTTGGGGATAGATGAGAGTGTTGCCGCCGTCATCCACCGTGACGCGGAAATCCTCCGAGACCAGAACCTCGAAGCCATCCGGCATGCGCCAGGTCTTCCAATCGTGGTTGGAGAAACCGAACATGGTATTGCGGGGGAAGACACCCTCGACGTCGATCCCCAGGGCGTTTTGCAAATCGTCCTCGATCAGACCGAGCATCTGGTAAGGCTCGTGGACTTTGACGGGGCGATTCTCCAGCCCAAAGTGCCGGCGCAGCCCGGCCACGCAAGTGGCATGCATCCCGGTAACGCCGGTGCTGCCGAAATCGATCGGCACGCGGTCCGGCTGGCGATGGTTCAGTGCGGCTAAGACTCGTTCCCTGCTGGTCATGAAGTGGCTGGTCATGAAGAACTCCCGTTTCGGTTCGAGACAATGAGGGCATCATAAGTGACGGCAATGTGCTGGCCCGGCCTGGCGACGACAAACTCCGCCTCGTCCCACTCGCCTTTCACCAGGCCTCGCAGCCAAGCCAGGTCGCCCGGAAGCCGCTCGAAAGTCCAACCGTTTTCCTTGGCCTCGGCGGCCGCCTCCGCGACGAAGTTCCCGCTCGCTTCCAGTCCCGTTTCGATGAAGGTGAGCTTTCCGTATCGCGAGCGGTAGCGCATCATCTCCTCGTATAGGTAACGTCCGTTGTCGTCGCCGTATCTGCGGATCAGGGCTTCCAGCGACTCTTCCAGCCCTATTGTCTGGTGGGTCAGCTGCTGTAAGCCTTTGCCGCGCTCCAGCCACCCGGTCGACCGGTAGAACGTGCCGGGGTTGCGTTCGAAGTATTCTTGATAGCGCTCGCGGCTGCCCATCAGCAGCGCGATGCAATCGTGCGCGCGCGGCAGTACCAGCGTGGTATGGCGCGCGGTGAGCCCGTCGAGCCCATTCCCGCAGAGTCCGTAGCCCAGCAGAATCGCGTCGTATACACTTTCCGGCGTGCGGTCGACCACTTCCTGAATCTTCGCCGCCATTGTCTTGCCGCCCAGGTCGTGCAGTCCCTTGGGAAGAAACTCCGGATCCACCTGATGCGGCGCATGCGCGCAGGCGTCGCACATCTCGCGGAATAGAACCTCGCAACTGATCAGCTTGAAGCGCATCGGGCCTTCACGAGTGCGCGGATGAAGTCCGGCGTGGAGCCGCAGCACGCGCCGATAAACGAAGCGCCGGCATCGCGTAGCGCCGCCAAGTGAGAGGCGAAGAAGTCGGCCGTGGTGTCATATCGAACAGCCGCCCCATCTACCTTCGGCAGACCAGCATTCGGTTTGATCCAGATCGGGAGGTCGCAGGCCGCCTGTAAACGCCGGCAGATGGCAGCACCGTACTCCACTCCAACGCCGCAGTTTGCGCCGACCGCGTCCGCGCCCGCTTCCACCATCGCCGCGGCGACAGCCTCGGGCGTCGAGCCCATCATGGTGCGGTCCTTGTTCTTGCCCGAATCGAACGCGAAGGAGACGATTACCGGCAGGCCCGTGCTCTTGGCCGCCGCCACTGCCAGGCGTGCCTCTTCGATATCGCTCATGGTCTCCACCAGCAGAGCGTCCGCGCCCGCCGATGCCAGCGCCGCCGCCTGCGCGTCAAAGGCGGTGCGCGCCTGCTCGCTGGTGATTTCGCCCGCCATCAGCATCTTGCCCGTGGGACCGATGGAGGCAAACACCAGCGCCCGCCCCGCTGCTGCGCGCTTGGAGATTTCGACACCGGCTCGATTGATCGCTTCCAGATCGCCTTTCATGGCGATGGCGTTGGCGCGAAAGGTGTTGGTGAGGATCGCCTGGCTCCCGGCCTCCGCATAGGCGCGGGCCACCGCTTCCACGCGGTCGGGATGGGTCAGGTTCCAGGTGTCCGGCGCGGCCCCGGGCTCGAGTCCGCGCGCTTGCAACTCCGTCCCCCACGCGCCGTCGGTGATCAGCGGGCCACTGGCCAGCCACTGCCGCAGACCGCTCACGCCGCCACCAGTTTGCGCGCTAATGCCACGGCGCTTCCGGCGCTGTCACTAAACCCGTCGGCGCCGATCGAATCGGCATACTGCTGCGTCACCGGTGCACCGCCGACCATGATCTTCACTTTGTCGCGTAGTCCGGCGGCCTGGAAAGCGTCGATGGTGGTTTTCATCCATCCCATAGTCACGGTGAGCAGCGCCGAGAGCGCCACCAGGTTGGCCTGGCGCGTGGAGACGGCCTCAATGAAGAGTTCCGGAGCCACGTCGGCGCCCAGATCGATCACCTCAAACCCGCCGCCTTCCAGCATCGCCGCTACCAGATTCTTGCCGATGTCGTGCAGGTCGCCTTTGACCGTTCCAATCACCACCCGCCCCACTGGCTGCGCGCCGCTCGACGCCAACTGCGGCCGAAGGATCTCCATCGATGCCTTCATGGCGCGCGCCGAGAGTAGCATCTCGGGCACGAAGTAATCTTCGCACTCGAAGCGCCGGCCCACTTCGTCCATGGCGGGCATCAGGTGTGCGGTCACGATGGTGAGCGGCGCCACCCCAGAAGCGAGGGCGGCCCGCGTGGCCGCGGCGGCGGTCTTCCAGTCTCCCACGATCAGCGCTTCCTTCAGTTGTTCCAGATCAGACATGCGAAGCTCCATTGAATTCATGCACGGCATCCAGCATGGCAACGATGTTCGCCACCGGCGTGCCGGCCTGCAAATTGTGAATCGAACTGAACACGAACCCGCCGCCGGGCGCGAAGATCTCGCAGCGGCGCAACACTTCCTCCCGCACCTCTTGCGGCGAACCGAAAGGCAGGGTCTTTTGGGTATCCACCCCGCCGCCCCAAAACACCAGGCGGGAGCCGTACTTCCGTTTGAGCTCGGCCGGGTCCATTCCGGCCGCCGAGCACTGCACCGGGTTGACGATGTCGAAACCGGCTTCAATGAAGCTTTCCAGGAACCGCTCCACGCTGCCGCAGGAATGTTTGAAGCATTTCCAGGTGGTATTGGCGTGGACCCATTGGTTGATGCGCTGATAATAGGGGAACCACAACTCCCGGAAAGTGGCGACGGAGCAGAACGCTGAGGTTTGCGTACCGAAATCGGTGCCGCACACATACATGCAGTCCAGCGCGCCGCCGATGCGGGGATGAATGAGCGCCAGGTTCGCGAGTGCAATTTCGCACTGGCGCTGGAAGATCTGGTGGACGTAGCCGCGCCGCGTCCGGGTGGACATGTACCACTCCGCGACGTCGCGGATGCCTTTGGGATTTTTCAGGGCCGCCGCGGGTATCAGCCCCACATCGCCGAACGACGTACCGCCGAACGATCCGATGACACCGTAGCCGCTCGCCCCGGCGACGTGCGCGGAGCGCTCGATATGGTCCAGGTCTTCGCCGGAAAGCGGTCCGAATTCTTCCAGGTTGTCCGCCGGATCGAGCTTCTCTTCGTCGATTTCCGGCTGCCGGACGATGATGTCGAAGAACGTGGCGCCCACCGGCATGCGCCCGCTCGGCGCAGCCGTGAGATCGCCTTGGGGATAGACCAGAATATCGCCGTTCGGCTCGGTGGTGGAGCGGAAATCGCCGGGCATCAGCACCTCGAGACCGCGGAAATCCCACTCTTTCCAATCCGCGGCAGGAGCGCCGAACTTGGTCTTGCGAGGAAACACTCCGATGACGTCGAGCCCCATCGCCGCACGCAAGTCGTCGTCGATCGTGCCCAGCATTTGGGAAGGCTCGTACACCTTCACCGGTCCCGGAGCCGGCCCATAGTATTTGCGCAACGCCGCCACGCAACTCACATGGATGCCGGTTACGTTGGTGCTCCCAAAATCCAGCGGAATGCGATCCGGTTCGCGATGTTCCAGGGCGGTGCGCAACCTGTCCCGCGAAGAGACGGTGGTTTGATTCACGGTGTTTGACTCAAGGTATTTGGCTCAAGTGGTTTGGCTCAAGTACTTCGGCCCAACAGGCGATTTATAACACGCCTCAGCACCGCGCGCGCGGGAATCAGATACACGCGGCAGCGCGAGATGCCCGCCCGCGAGATTCGCCTCAGCACCGCGCGCAGCGGCAAATCAGATAGTCCAGGTGGTGCTCCATTTGCGCGAGGCCGGATCGACCGGCGTGAATCCCGGCGGCAGGACGATGGATGCTGGAGCCGGTCCCGCCTGCCGTTCGAAATCGAGCCGCCATCCGCGCTCCCGTCCCAGCGGCTCCAGCCGTAGCGAGATGCGGCCGAAGCGAGTGGGCGACCCGGAAAGCGCGAACGGCTCGCCCGCCGCCAGTTCCGGTTTGCCGATGCCCGCCAACAGCCGCAGCGAGCGGCCGTCCTCGAGCGCCAGCATATGGCGGAGATAGAGTACGCATTCCGCGCTGGCCCAGTTGTGGGGCATGTCGCCGACATAGTTGGCGGCCAGCGAGCCTCGCAGCGGTTGTTCCTCGCGCCAGCAATAGAGCGGCGTGGCGTGGTTTAGAAAACCGGTGAAAGTAGTGCGCGCCCAGTCCTCCAACCCTGCCCAGAGATACACGTGGGCAACGAATGCGGCAGCGTAGTTCCACGTGCCCTCGTGCGGCAGCCAGCCGCTTTCGGCCGGCATGTCCTCGCGCGTGCAGTCCTGCATGAGCGCGATGTGGCCTTTCACCAGCGGGTCGTCTTTCTCGAACACCAGGCCGGGAAAGATGGCGTGCGACATCGCCCATTGCGCCACCTGTGGCCGGGGGCGATCCCAGGGATCGGCCGTGCTCCATTGCGGGTCGCTCTTCATCAGCATGGGGAGGTAGTCAAAGCCCGCGGAGTGGCGGCGCAGTTCCTGGCGAGCCGCGGCCGTGAAGGCGGCATGCAGTTCGCGGTGGAAGCTGGCGACCGGTTCGAGTTCCGGGAGATGGAGCGTCGCGGCGGCCTGCGCCACGGCTTTCAACCCCGCCAGCACCCAGAGAGTATTGGTGAACTCGTCCCGCAGTCCGCCCAGTCCGCCATCGCCCATACCTTTGGGCAATAAGCCGTAACGGCCGGCGGCGCTGCCCTCCGCGACGCCTTTCGCGCATAGTCCGCGCAGGAACTCGACGCCGCGCAGGACGTTGGGCTGCATGCTGCGGAAGTAGCTCCAGTCCTGGCTTAACTCGGCCTGCCGCACCAGTGTGAACATGGCGATGCCGGTGTCTTTCCAATGCTCGCGGCCCGCGCCGGCGAAGATGCCGCCGTCTTTCTCCTGCAGGGCCCAGGTAGTTTCCAGCCCCTGCTGCGCTTCGCGGTCGTAGCCCAGGTAGCGGGCGGCCTCCAGAATAAAGTTGCCGTCCACCACCCAGAGACCCCGGTAAACGGTTGGCCCCACCTGGAACGTGAGGTGGCCATTCTTCCTCTCGCGGGCTTGCAGGATGTTGCGCGCGCAGGCAGTCAGAAAGTCGCCCTGCCGGCCCGGCACACGCCATGAGACAGGCTCGCCGAAGGGCTGCCAGGCGCGCCAGAACTCCCTGGCTTCGGCCAGCAGTGCGGCCGGCTCGGCGAGCCCGGCGGCAATCTTTTCGAGTGGCTGCCCTTCTTGCGGAAAGCGAAAGAATTGGAGGAGCGGCTCATCGGCGCTGGCCGGGCCCGGCTTTCCCTGCACCACCCATTCGACTCCCCCGTCGGAGGGTCCAAGACAGGGCGGGTCGCTGGCGAAAAGCAGTGGTCCGGGGTCGCCATCCAGGTAAATCGCGCCGCCCTTGCTCCTCACGGTTCGCCGCGATCTGACCGTCACGACGTGCGCCGCGTGTACCGTGCGCCGCGTGCGCGGCCGAATCTCGGCGATGACGTTATCGACGCGCCCCTCCGAGGGCCGGTTGGTGGCGAAAGTCGTCAGATGCAGGAACGCTTCGGCGCGATCGATGCGGGTATGGACGATGGGGACAGCGGGCGACTCCAGTTCCTGCCGCGTAATCACATCCGATTCGACGCCGGTCAGGGAAAATCCGACCACAGTCTCGAAGCGGCCGCGAGCGAAGCCGTAGCGCAACTCGCCACGCTCGCCGACCAGGCTTTTGGCCGGGTCGTCAGGAAAGCAGAAGGCCGTCTGCCCGGAGAGCGGTGCATATCGGAAATCAATCTCATTGCCGGATTGCGGCAAAGCGACGGGAGCCGCGAGCGCGGCGCCGAACCCCGCGCTCGAGCGCGCGAGGAACTGGCGGCGGTTCCAGTGGAACATTGGTTTGGCACCCATTCTAGCGCCGGGCGCTCTGCAATGAGTGCACACGGGCGGGTCCGCTTGAGAGAGAATAATTACATGGCGCGAGCTATCGCAAGAGATCCCGAGATCATGCACGGTGTTCCCGTGTTCCGCGGGACGCGGGTGCCGGTGCAAACTCTGTTCGATTACCTGGAGGGCGGCGACACACTCGAAGATTCCTGGCTGGGTTCCCGACAGTTCCCCGCGCTTTGGCATTGGATGCTCTAGAAGAAGCGAAGCACCTGTTGCCGGCGCGTGCCTGATGCGGATTCTGATCGACGAGTGTGTCGATGAGCGCCTGCGGCTTTCGTTTCCGGATCACGATTGTCAGACTGCGCGATTCGCTGGTCTGGCTGGGCTGAAAAACCGTCGACTGCTGGAGGCCGCAGAAGCTGCCGGTTTCGACGTTCTGATAACTGTCGATCAGAACATTCCCGATCAACAGAATCTCACCGGACGCGGGATCTCTTTGCTAATTCTGTGTGGACCAACGAACCGGCTGCGCGATCTAGAGCCACTGGTCCCCGCCGCCATTGCGGCACTGGGTTCAATCGGCCGCGGCGATGTCGTGAGGATCGAGTAGACGATTCAGGGGCTGCCCGCGGGAAGTTCAGTGCGACCGAAATGTCTTCATGAAGTGGCGAGACCCCGCGAGATAGCGCAACATAACGGCCTAGCACGACTGCAGCATCACGGACCGGCCGTCCCTTTGAGTTCTCACCCCTTCACTTCTCGTCTATCGTCACCGAAGTTCCCTGCAGCACTGTCCTCTTTCCATGCCAGAAGAACTCGCCGGTCAGCCCCGCCGGCAGGCGAATGGACCCCTTAAGGCCTGAGTCACCGACGCGATCGAATGACACCTCAATCATTCCCAGCGGGTGTGGCATCGCTGCTTCCACATGCCGCAAACCGCCCAACGCCGGGTCGATCCGCACCGTCTTGAAGCCCGCTTCGCCCGGCTGGATGCCCGCCACCGTGGTCAATAACTCGTAGACCGGGGTGGCGCTCCACGGATGGCATTCCGACCGCGGGTTTCCATCCTGTTCCCCGAACGTCGTCATCCCATTTGCCATCATCCTCTCCCACGGGCCGAGATTGTCCACATAGCGATCGCCCAGGCCCGTCTGGCTCATCGCGCGGCCCAGATAGTAACGGAAATAGAGCTGCACCTGGGCGATGGATGGATCGTTCAGCAAGCGGTCGAGCAGACCGGCCTGTTCGGAGCGGGGCACGGTGCCAGTCAGAATCGCCAGTATGTTCGCCTGCTGGCTGAAGAATTTGTGCGAAGCTGTATCGGCCAGAAGTTGACGGGTCGCGTCCCAGCACAAGCGATGGACCGTTTCCCTCACCGCCGCCGCTTGCCGCCGATAGCGTTGCGATTCAGTGTCCTGGCCAAGACGGGCGAATAGGTCAGCCGCATCGTCGAGCGCCATCGCGTAGAACAGGCTGTGTATCGCCATACCTGGACGCCCCTCCTGCCGCACGATGGCCTGCCGTTGGCTGTCGTATTCGGAGTCCACGAAGTCGAGATGGAATAGCGGCGGAATCAGGCCTTCGGGTGTCTTCTGCCGGTCAAACCAGCCGAGCACCTGCACGATGCCGGGCAGGAACCGCCGCAAGTACTCATCGTCGCCGCGATAGCGCGCATAATCGTGCACCATCGTCACCCATGCCAGCGAGTAGAGCGGCGTATATTGCTCGAGTTCCGCGGGGAAGCGCGACTGCGTCAGTCCAAAGGGCGCGCGTGACGCATCGAATTGTTCCAACGCCTGCCGATAGAGCGTGTCGTCACCGGTGGCGGTGAGCCAGGCTAACGATTGCAGCTTGGTGTCGCCCACGTACTGGATTCGCTCCCAGGATAAATCGCTCACGAAGACATCCTGCGCGGATAGCTGGAGTGTCCGCCAACCGGCATCCCAGATATCGTTTAATACCTGGCGGTCGGACACGAACCGCGCCTTGCGTTCGGCTGGATAGACGCATAAGTCGCTGCGGACATCCTCGATTGCAAGGGGCTGATCGCCGGTCTCGATGTGCAGTTCCACGTATCTCCAACTGCGCACCCAGAGCGGACGAAAGACCCGCTTCGGGGCGCCGTCGGGCAGCCACTCGTCCCACACGCCGACGGCCTGCTTTCCCTCGATCTGCCTTCGGTCGCCCTTCGACCGCTTATCGCCATAGAGTGCCTCGGAGTAAGTGGCGCGAATCAGGCTTCCGCGGCCTCCGCTAGTTACTAACACGGGATAACCCGTGGTCATCACGCCCTGATCGAGCAGAACGGTCGCCTGCGAACGGGGTGCGAGCGTGAGCGCACCCGAGCCCTTCAGAAATGTGTCCGATGGCGTGACGCCCTGGCTTCGCGCCACGCGCGCATAACGCTGCGGAGTCTCCGCCAGGAGCGGTACCGGGCTCGGAGTGAGCTGCCACTTTTGATGGCCCTCGACACCGATGGGAGCGCCCGTATCGATCGCCTGAGACGGTTGCCAATCGGAATCGTCGAAGCCGGGTTGTTCCCACCCCCACGGATAGCGCGCGCCATCGACGCGCTCCAGGGATCCGGCGACATAGTATTGATACCCCAGCCGCTGGTCGATATCCCGCCAGTCGAGCGGCGAATAGGCGGCGTCGCGGAACGATTTCCACGCGGCGCCGGTGTTCACCGCTTGCTCGCCTTCGGAATCCCCCTGGAGCAGGAACCCTGTGCGGTGCGAGATTTGCGCCATGGGACGATGTTCGCCGCCGTTCCAGACCACCGCGGCCAGTACATTTCGGCCGCCTTTCAGATACGGTGCGAGATCGATGGAGTTGAAACGCCAGTTGCGCAAATCGCTCTGCGGCGGCCCTGCGGCAACCGACCGGCCGTTGACGAATAGCCGGTAGCGGTTATCGGCCGAAACGTGGACCACGAAATGTACGGGCGCCTCCGGCAGATCGAAACTCTTGCGGAAGTGGTAGACGCCGTAATCGAAGGGCGGTGTCCCCGGCGCCGCGATCCACTGCGCCGGCCAGCGCCCGGCCAGCAGGCGCGCGTTCACTGGGCCCTGCGCAAGAGCCGGGGAAGTCAATAAAATCGTCAGCCACAGGACCCGCGTCATTGCACGCCTCCGTTTCGAACCGTCTCATAGAGCGCCACGATATTTTCGGTGGGAGTGTTTGCCTGGATATTGTGGCACGGCGCCACCACGTAGCCCTTGCACGCCGAAAAGATCGCGAGATTCTCTTGCACCTCACGGCGAACGTCCGCCGGACTCCCGAAGGGCAAGGTCTGCTGATTGTCCACTCCGCCGTGGAAGACCACCCGGCTGCCGAAGTCGCGGGCCAGTGCGGCGCGCTCCATCCCGCGGCAGCGCCACTGAACCGGATTCAGCACGTCGATACCGATGTCGAGCAGGTCGGGAATGAGCGGGCGGATCGCGCCGTCGTCGTGGTGGAAGACGCGGACGCCGTGGCGATGCGCGAGGTCGATCATGCGGCGCAGCGTGGGACGGAGAAAGCGCCGGAACAAAGTGGGGCTCATGAGCAGCGAGTCCTGCGTGCCGAGATCCTCCGCGACATACACCAGGTCGATCAGATCGCCGGCCTCCGCGAGGATGCGCTCGAACAGACGCTCGTGAATGGCGTGGATGCGGGCGAGCGCCGCCTCGGCAATGGCTGGACGCTCCAGCAGATCGGTGAGTGCCCGCTCCATGCCGCGCATGCGGCTGTACAGATAGAACGGTTCGTAGGTGCCGCACAGGATCGGGTAGTCCTTCCAGGCGAGAGCCTGCTCACGAATGCCGGCGAGATCCCACTCTTCGGCATCAGGCCACGCGAAGCGTTCCACGTCGGCCACAGTCTCGGCCTCATCGAGCGGTCCGCTCACCACCTCGCGGTAGACGCCGGAACCGTAGCCGATTTCGCGCGTGACAATACCCCAGATACTGAACAGCGATTGCAGATGCCAATCCGTTTCCACGGCGCGCGGATGGCGCGGCGCCAAATGGATGCATTTGTCGACGCCCAGACATTTCCAGAGCGCCCGATCGTCGGCACAATTCAGGTCACGCCGCAAGCGATCGGTCACTTCGGCGGTACCCCAGTAATCGCACACCGGTCGATCGGGGCGGCGGCCTTCGAGAATCGCTTTCCAGCGTTCGCGCGGTGTCATTTCAATCCTCTCCCTTCATCTCCGCAGCAGTAGCGCCCAGTCACTCCGATCCGGTCACGCCGCAAGCGGTCGGTCACCTCGGCGGTGCCCCAGTAGTCGCACACCGGCCGATCGGGGCGGCGGCCTTCGAGAACTGCTTTCCAGCGCTCGCGCGGTGTCACTTCACTCGTCTCATCTCGTCTCCGCAGCAGCAGCGCCCAGTCGCTGCGATCCGGGCGATCCGCGGCGTTGCGAAACCTGTCACTCGCAAACCACGGGCGCCTCCGATCCGGTCACACCGCAGGCGGCCGGTCACTTCGGAGGTGCCCCAGTAATCGCACACCGGCCGATCGGGGTGGCGGCCTTCGAGAATCGCTTTCCAGCGCTCGCGCGTTGTCATTTCACTCCTCTCACTTCATCTCCGCAGCAACAGCGCCCAGTCACTGCGATCCGGAGAGTCCGGCGAAGTCCAGACGGGACCGTCGGCGAAGCCGATGGGCACAATCTCGCCCGTGAACCCGCTGAACCACTCGGCCCGATAGCGGCCCGGTTCCAGCTTCAGAGTGACCTTCCCGCCGTTGGGAAGATAAGCGGCGTAGGTCTTGCCCAACTCCGCGATACAATACGCGCCGCCGCTGGCCAGTTCATCGTGCGGGTTGGTCTTCCACCATTCGAATGCAGTGAAGAAATCCACCATGTGCGCGTACCCTGCGAGCATCGTCATGGTGTCATCGCCGCGCCCGTTCACCCAGCCGCCTCCGGTATCCGGCCAGATATTCGTACCGCGTCTGGCGGTCTCGCCGGCCGTGCCATACGCGCCCGCCATGGCGATGTCCCATGCGGTCCGGCGCAGCACCTCGGCCGAGTCACCGGGAGGCGCCGGAGCCCACTTGGGGTAGTGATCTTCGTACCCGTATTCTTCATTGGTCTGAGGGATGGTCCGCCCGGTCAGCGTCTGCAGCCGGCGGCTCTCCAGCATGAGCGCGTGTTGCGTGCGCGACCAGTCCTGCAGGGACGTGAATCCGAACCACTCGGAAGCGCGGTCCTGATGTTCGGTGTGCACCGGATGGGATGTGGCGAGATGCTTGTACGGATCCCAGCCTTCCAGCAGTGTGCCGGTCTCGTGTGCCCATTTGTCGTCCCGGAACGAGTCCAGATCGTCGCCCAGATCCCAGGTGATGTTGGAAAACGCGGAGAGGCGCGCCGCCGCATATCGGATATAGCGCCGCTCGTCGTCGCTGCCCGCGCCGGGATGGACGCGCCCGTCCGAGATATCGAGAATGACCGAGACGATGAAATCGCGCTCGCGGGCGAACCGCAGCATGCGCTCGAATCTTTGCCAATGTTCGACGCGGAAGCGGGAGTAGTCGAAATCGGGGTGGGAGAAATCGGCCGCGTTGGCGGCGGGCCAGGGACTGAGAAAGACGCCCCACTGGTCGGTGTTCATCACCGGATCGCCATACGCCATGTTGGTCCGCCCGGCCAGCAGCACTCGTGCCCGGTTGATCTTGAGGCGGTGCAGGCGTTCCAGGCTGAAGCGAATGACGCGTTCGTCCTGCCATCCCATCAACCAGAAAGCTGTCGTGCCGTTGAAGAAGTAGTGCTCGCCGGTGCCCTCCCAGATGAAGTGCCAGCGATATTGGGGATCGATCCGGATGGGTCCGCGGCGATGTCCGTCCGTGGCGTGAAACGTCCCGGAGTGAGTTTGCTGCGCGCCGACCTGATCGTAGGTCACGGAGTAGGTATAGTCGCCCGGCGATGGCGGCATGAATCGAATGCGGAAAGTGCTTCCGTCGGCGGAGTCGCAGAAGCCGTCGGCCATGAACCGCTCCGGGGAACCGGTTTTGCCGAACGAGCCGGGAACCGCAACATCCGTGAAGGGATTGCGCGCATCGGGCGACGTCACAGTGACGACGACTTCCACGAAGTCGTAGCTCTCGACTGACGTCGCCGATTGTGAGAACGTAATTTCTTTGGGAGCGGCCGAGGTCCACAGGGCTGTGAACAAAAGCCCGGCCGCGGCGAAGAGCGGGGTATTCATTTGAAGCGATGCTAGCGCGTTTCAAACCTTGAGGGGTACCCGCGGGTGCTTAACCGATCTGGGAGAATGGTTGGCCCCGGTCCGCTCCTTCGCGGTCGCGGCTCTGTCTGTCTGCAAACACGCTGCGCCCTTACAGAGCCGCGACCGCAAGGGAGCGGTTACAGGGGCTTGAAATACGCTGCAATCGCTAAAGCGGTTAAGCACCCGGTACCCGCTGCGGACCGCTCACGCAAGGCCGCGGCTCGAAAACGCACGTCCGCCTGACGCACACTTTCCGAGCCGCGACGCGTGAGGTACCGCGGGCTTCACATCGTTCGCCCGAAGGCTCGGCTCATTGACACGGATTCTGAGCTCCGCCCGACGGAGCCGCAGGCGCAGGGGAACCGCCATGCGCCGGTGGCATCACCGGTTGTTTGGAACTCGGTTCCTCCCCGTGCTTCCCGCCTGCCCGGAACGAATAGCTCGCCAGCCATACCCAATTCGCGAAAGCCGCATCGCCATGACCGTTGGTAAGCAGGTCAGGCACGCTGCGCGTACGGTCGCGATAAACCGCCCGGGCGATAGTCAAAGTGAGCACGTTCCCATGCCTGGCGTACTGGATACCCGGTTCGGCGGAGATTGCGAATCCGGGACGCCGGAAGCCCAGGTCGTTACCGGCCGGGAAGAGATTGCGAGCCGGCACGCCTTCCATCCGCGGTCCGAATGTGAGCGTAAGTCCGCGAACCTTGGAGATAGGATGAGCCACGCCGGCTTCCATCAGATACTCGTCGGTAATCGCGTTGTATTGAGTCAGAGTAACTGGATTCAACGTCGCGCTTCGGAGTACGCTGTTGATATCTTCCAGCATCCCGAGATAGCTGCCATTAAAATAGAACTGGCTGTTCAGCGCGTTGGCATAAGCCGACCACTGAAGCGGGATGCCCCAGCCGCCCTGCCCGGGCTGGACGGAATAGTCCACGATAGTAGTCGTCGTGCCCGTACCAGTCGAGTTCTCCACCGTATTAGCGACATTGTCCCTGCCCGTCGGGGCCAGAATGCCGATACCGAGCTGAATGTTTCCGCGCTTGCTCCGATTCGGATTGAATAACCAGCCGCTCGCCACGAAGGAAATGTCTCCGATGCCGGCGGACGTATAGATAATGCTCGAATTGTTCGAGTGGCGGCTCGCCGTCAGCAGCGGAACGTCTGCCGTCAGACTGAACCGGGGTGAGAACTGATAAGTCCCGGCTAGGTTTTCAAGATTGATTTTGTTTTCGACCTGCGTGCCCAGCTGGGTGCGATAAGTCTGCTGCACGGCTCCGACAAAGTGAATATAGGAAAACTGGTGGCGGTATCCGATATTGAAGTTCCATTCACCTGGAGCCAGATACCCGCCTTCGCTCTCCGGGCCGCCTTGCTCACCGTTAGATCGCGCCACAATGCAGCCCTGCCCATAGGCTGGCGCCGTTGCCAGCAGCGAAACCGCTGTTAGAAGACCGCAAGCGAGATTGCGGCCTTTAAGATTACAAAGTATAAAAGCCATGCTGGGAGCGTAAGCCACCGGCCCCCCGCAAATCAATAACCGGAATCAACTAGAAGTGGTTGACCAGTGCCGGTGGAGGCGCGGACATTCGGTCGCTCGTCAGCCATGCGAGTCTCTCATCGATCTCCGCGCGGTGAATCTCGCCCAGGACGCGCGCCACGATGACTCCAGCTTCGTCGAGAAAGGCTGTGTCCGGTACACCCTGCCCCATTCGAAGCTTGTCTAAGTCATCCGCCGAGGCATTAGACCAGACGGGAAAGCCAATGTGGTAAAGCTGCAGATATCCCGGTATGTCCTTCCTGGTCTTGCTGTCATCGAGCGAGATCGCGATAAACGTAGCGCCTTTCGGACCCCAGGTTTTCTCCGCTTCCACAATCATCGGCATCTCCTCGCGGCAAGGGACGCACCAGGTTGCCCAGAAGTTCAACACGACTATCTTGCCGCGATAGTCTCTAAGCCGAACCTTTTTTCCCGAGAGATCGGATAGTGTAAGATCGGACGGTTTTCGATCGGCCGCGGCCAGGGCGGCCACGGCTACCAGAATCGTTGCGGAAAATCGAGAGCCCAGCACATAGCTTATTTACCGCATACCGAGGGCGGTTAGCAAGCAGGCGTTTGTAAACTGTAAGGGCAGCCCGCGAACCGCTTCCTTTCGGCCGCGGCTTTGTAAGGAGCTGCAAACACGGGGCAGCCGTAACAGAGCCGCGACCGCAAGGGAGCGGTTACAGGGGCTTGCAATACGCTGCAATCCCCAAAACGGTTAAGCGCCCCAAGACGGCGTTTGTAAACTGTAACGGGAGCCCTATTTCCCCGCCGCGGCCTTGATGGCGACTCTGCGCCGGCTGAGCGTGGGTTGCCCCTTTCCGATATCGGCCTTGGCCTCCAACAGAAAATCGCCTGGCGTGTTGGGCACGTCGAGATCGATGTAGAGCGTTGTCTGCCCCAGTGCGCCGACGGTGAACGGCTTTTGCGCCGATGTTCCTCCCAGCGAAATTGTAAGCGTGCCGGAGGTCTCCTCATACTCGTCATTCACCAGCATCACGCGGAAGTTCCGCTTGCCGGGCGCAAGTTCCGGCTGCCAGAAACTCAGGTAGACACCGAGCGGTGCGAAGGCCTGCGACATGTAGTCGCGGAAATGC
>Ga0182030_10006188_pt1 | contig 25303 bp, 22 predicted proteins | sample 812S3MmetaG_FD_121299 | JGI IMG/M metagenome (GOLD analysis project Ga0182030, IMG submission 121299) | Permafrost microbial communities from Stordalen Mire, Sweden - 812S3M metaG (Illumina Assembly) | ecosystem: Environmental > Terrestrial > Soil > Wetlands > Permafrost | place: Sweden...
CAAGGAGGATTCTCAGCTACTGGTGACCATGGTAAAGCAGTCGGATGCCGCCGCCTGGAACTCGCTTGCGCCTGCGGGGCGCGACCTGGACCTGCGCCAGACTGCGCGCGATCGGCGCCACCCGACGGTGTTCTATGCGTTCGATGGCCTAACAGTTGGTGAGTCATTTTTCATCGTGAACGATCACAATCCGCTGCCGCTGCGCGGCCAACTGGAACAACTGCGGCCTGGCGAAGCCGCCTGGGAGACGGTGATAGACGGACCCGATCAATTCCGAATCAAGGTCTCGCGAATTGCGGCTCGCGTGACACCGGCCGAGGAGACAGTGCTCGCAGGCCGGGGTGCGTGACCAAGGTCACGTCAACTTGGTAGGCTCGGCGCCTCGCATCGCTTTGGAGAGGGCGCTGCATAGACGGAAAGAGGACGCCCCTCAGCGAACAGATCGTACACATCCTGTGCACCCACCACGACGAATTCCTGAGACGGGAGTTGCCCCGCCTCGAAGCGATCGGATCTAGACGGCGATTGTGACGCTCCACATTGGAATGAATCTGGACGGCAGGCCGGCGCGTTTGCCGGTTCGCCAGTCAAGTCTGATTTGGTTCCTGGCGCCAAGGAGTAAGGAAAACCAACATCCGTCCTCCTACAGCCAGGCAACAAGGGCCATTATTCTGAGCCGCCAGCGCCGGCTGGGGAATTCCCCGTGACCTGAGTCACTGACCAGGGCCGCCGTTTGACGCCAAGATCAATCAGAAGGGCAAGAAAAGGAGATCCGATGACGACTACCATGACTTTGGCTGATCTGGCCGCCACCTCGTTGAGCGCGATTCGCATTCTCGAGCAACACGGCCTGGACTACTGCTGCGGCGGGAAACGACCATTTGAGGAGGCTTGTCTCGCCAAGGGCGTCAAGCCGCAGACCATCATCCGGGAGATTGAAGAGGCCACGGTCGCCAGCGTGGCCGGTCGAGACTGGCAGACGGCGCCGCTCGATGAGTTGGTGAAGCACATCGTCGGAACCCACCACGAGTACCTGAAACTGGATCTACCTGTCCTGGGCCATCGCCTGGACAAAGTCGTTTCCGTCCACGGCGTCCGCGACCCCGAGGTCCTTCCCCGCATGGCGGAAGTTTTCGCGGCATTGCGCGCGGAGATGGAAATGCACATGCACAAGGAGGAGGCGATTCTGTTTCCATTCATCGAGCAGTACGGCCGCGCCGAGGTACAGAATCGGCCGATGCCTCCGGTTCCCTTTGGAACCATCGCCAACCCGATCGCGATGATGGAGCGCGAGCACGTGAGCGCGGGAGACGCGCTGGGCGAGATCCGGACTCTGACCAACGACTTCGAACTGCCTCCGTATGCCTGCAGCACGGTTAAGGCGCTCTATGAAGGTCTGCAGGTGCTGGAGGCGGATTTACACGTGCACATCCACCTGGAGAACAACATTCTGTTCCCCCGCGCGATTGCGCTGGAGAAACGATAGGCGGAAAGCTCACAACCATGGCTACCAAAACTCCTGCCGAAACCGAGATCGCCTTGCAGCGGATGGTGACCATCTATGTGGTCACCGGCCTGCTCTTTCTGGTGCTTCCCGGTACATTCCTCGGCGTATGGAATCTGGTTTCCATCAGCGGACGGCATTCGTTGGCAGGCCTTGCCCCGGCCTGGCTCCAGGCGCACGGACACGCCCAAATCTTCGGCTGGATTGGCACCTTCGTCATCGGGATTGGCTACTATTCGCTCTCAAAAATGGGCGGATTGCAGCCCGTCGCCGTCAGCCGTGCATGGGCGAGTTGGGCTCTGTGGACGGGTGGCGTCACAATGCGATGGGTGGCCAATGTCTCGGAATTTCAATGGCGTCTTCTGTTGCCGGTATCGGCGGCGCTCCAGTTGATTGCGTTCGTGATTTTCTTCGTCACGGTTAGTCATCACAAAGCGCAGCCGGGCAAAACAAAACGGGCTCCTATCGAGACGTGGATGAAGTTGGTGATCGCGGCAACCATCGCATTCCTGCTGGCACTGATCCTGAACCAGGTCGAGACCGCGGTGTTGGCCGCGACAGCCGAACATCCGGTCATACCGCACTGGCTGGATCAACGCTACTTGTTTCTGGCGGCCTGGGGCTTTCCAGTGTTGGCTGTGTGGGGATTCAACGCCAGATGGCTGCCGGTCTTCCTGGGCCTTCGCGAACCATCCAGCCGCGGACTGCTGGCAGCCCTGGGGGCTTCGGCCTGTGGTCTCGCCGCGGCGCTCTTCGGACATCTCCAAATAGCGACGGTGCTTCTATTGATTGCCAGCATTCTTGCAACCGTCTCCCTGAGGGTGTTTCGTAGGCCGAGGAAACCCGCCAAGACGCTGGGGGTCTCCGCGATGTTTCCGACTTTCGTTCGCGGGGCATACCTCTGGCTTCTCATCGCTGCCGCGCTCGGCGTGTACGCGGCGCTGGCCGATACTCACGGCGGCGTCTGGGGCGCCTCTCGCCACGCACTCACGGTCGGGTTCCTTTCGACCATGGTCTTCGCGATCGGCCAGAGAGTATTGCCTGCATTCTGCGGAATGCGGTTGCTATACAACAAGCGACTCATGGGGGCCTCCCTGGCAATCCTGAATCTCGGCTGCCTGCTGCGCGTAGCTTCGGAAGTTCCGGCATACGAGGCGAATATCCGGGCCGCGTGGCAAATTCTACCGGTGTCGGCGGTTACTGAGCTGACTGCGGTCACCCTTTTCGCCGTCAATCTCGGCATCACTCTGCTCCTACCGCCTCCGTGTCCGGCAGTTGGCAGACCACTAACGGGCACGGCGCTTTCCCACGCATCATGATACTTACCCATAAATGGATGCCCGTCATCGATGAAGACAAGTGCTCCGGTTGCCGGCTCTGCGTGAGCGCTTGTGGACCCGCCTGCCTGGGAATGGATTGCGCCCTTGCGGTTCTGACTCTGCCAGAGGTGTGCGGGAGCGAAGAGCATTGCATCGGCGTTTGCGCGGACGATGCAATTCAGATGGCGTGGCTCCCCTGGGCCGGCGATACGTCGCGCGGGAAATGGCGCGCTAAGCCGCCCGTGACACAGGTCACTGAACCGCGCACCTAGACCCTCTAAGCTCGGGTTGAGGACAAACGATGAGCGAGCTAATCGACAACCGGGCACAGCGCGTACGCACCCTGAAGGGAATCATCCAGCGCTTGCATGCCGGAGATGCGCCGGACGAGGTACGAGCCAGTCTGAAAGAACTGGTCTGCCAGACGGACTACTCCGAAGTCATGGCCATGGAGCAGGAACTCATCGCCGATGGGATGCCCGTGGAGGAGATTCAAGGCATGTGCGACCTGCACTCTCAGGTCACCCGGGAAGTGCTGGTGCAGTTGGCGCCCGCGCCGCTTCCTCCCGGGCATCCGGCAGACACGTTTCGCCGGGAGAACGAGGCCCTGCGCCAGTCCATCGCGCGCCTGCAACTGGCGATGAATGGGGTCCTCGAAACCGCGGATGATGGGGACGTTTCGGCGCCGCTCCTCGAATGGCGCCAGGCCCTCAACGAACTGCAGGATGTCGACAAGCATTATCAGCGCAAAGAGCACCTGCTGTTCACTTATCTGGAACGCCACGGAATCACCGGGCCTTCGAAGGTCATGTGGGGTAAAGACGACCAGATTCGCGAACTCCTAAAGGATCTCAGCGCCGCCCTACGCGAAAGTGATACCGCGGGCGCGGAGTGGAAGCTCCTGGCGGCCACCACAGGCACTACGGCGGCCAGTGCCATCCACGAGATGATCTACAAAGAGGAGCAGATCCTGCTGCCCATCTGCCTGGAGCGCTTCACGGCTGACGAGTGGGCAGAGATCTGGGCGTCCTCACCGCGTTACGGCTGGTGCCTGGTAGCGCCGCTCGAAGGCTACAAGCCCGTGGACCTACAGCCGGATCGAACTGCGACGGCCGACGGCGTGTCCCTTCCGACCGGGACGCTCGCATTGGAACAGCTCATCGCCATCTTCTCCACACTGCCGGTGGATCTCACGTTCGTTGACGCCGACGACCGCGTCGCGTTCTTTTCGGAAGGCCCTAATCGCGTCTTCGCCCGCAGCCGCGCCATCATCGGACGCATGGTACAGAACTGTCATCCTCCGCGCAGCGTGGACGTGGTCGAGCGGATTCTCAGCGACTTTCGCGCGCGGCGGCAAAATGTGGCTGAATTCTGGATTCAGTTTGTCGGCCGTTTCGTTCACATCCGCTATTTTGCGGTGAGGAGCGAGGATGGGCGCTACTTGGGGACGCTCGAAGTAACGCAGGATGTCGGGCCCATCCGCGCCCTGGAGGGCGAGCGCCGGCTGTTGGAGTACACCGAAACGGTGCCGGCGGGTGTCCAGTGAGCTTGCCGATCGGTCCTGAAACCATGGTTGGCGCGATGCTTGAGGCCTATCCGGAACTCGAAAGCGTACTTGTGGAAATGGCGCCCGCGTTCGCAAAGCTGCGCAATCCGGTGGTTCGCCGGACCGTGGCCAAGGTTGCAACCCTCGAACAGGCAGCCAAGATCGGTGGGGTTAGCCTCCAGACGATGATTCTGCGGCTTCGTAGTGTGACGGGGCAGAGTGCGCCGGACTTGCCTGTCCTGCGGGCGCGACAGGATCCGGTTGGTGATGATGCATCCTGGCTGATGGCCGGCCGCGTAGTGGAAGAAATCGACGCGGACGCCATGCTGGAACGGGGAGTTCATCCGATCGGGAAGATTCGCGCGACTGTGGGAGTACTTGGTCCCGGCGAGGTGATGGTGCTGCGCAGTTCATTCCGCCCCCAACCGCTGATCGAAACGTTACGGCTCGCTGGGGCGCCGGTTCACAGTTCGATGCAAGGAGAAACGCACATTACCTGGTTCGGAAGGCAGAGGAAATAGGCGATCGCTCTATTCGCCTCTCGACCCATTCCAGCCGGTCCGGGATAAGATTGAAAGGCGTGATCTCGGAACCTGCGGCGATTCTTACCCCGGCCGTTCTGTTTCTGGCAACTGTCATTCGCTCTGCTTTCGGATTTGGCGAGGCGTTGGTGGCCGTGCCGCTGCTCGCCCTGCTAATGCCGGTTGAAGTGGCGGCGCCGGTTGCTGTCCTCGTCTCTGTCACGGTTGCCTTCATTGTGTTGTTACAGGACTGGAGGAAGGTTCACGTCCGCAGTGCCGTCGGGTTGGTATTTTCAACGATGTTGGGCATTCCCCTGGGCCTGATGCTTCTGAGGGCCGTAGCCGGACCTGTCGTCAAAGGCATTTTGGCGGCTGTGATTATCGCCTTCTCCGCACAGTCATTGCTGAGCGGCGTACACCGCGAACTGAAGAGCGACAAGTTTGCCTGGCTTTTTGGATTCAGCGCGGGAGTGCTCGGCGGAGCCTACGGTATGAATGGTCCTCCCCTGGTAATATACGGTTCGCTTCGAGGATGGTCTCCGCAGCATTTTCGGGCAACTCTGCAAGGATATTTTCTTCCGGCGAGCCTCGCGGGCCTCTGGGGCTACCGACTGGCCGGCCTTTGGACTCCCGCGGTGAATCGATTCTACTTGCTGTCATTGCCCTTGGTCATATTGGCGACGTTCTTAGGTCGCACAATCAACCGTCGCCTGGACGCTTACCGCTTTATGCGTTATGTCCACGGTGGTCTCATTCTGGTTGGGATCGTTTTGTTGTTACAGGCCGCGACGGGTCATGCCGGGCATTAGCATTAGCGAGAGACTGCTGCCGGTGCATGCGCTGCCACACCAGGTGCGATTCGCGGGGAGACGCCTCGAGCCTACGTGGCTTGCCCTCCGGCCATGGTGGGTGGGATCCAGTAGATGCTCGACTCCGCCGGGGTGAATGCGGATGACATCTGACCCGAGGAATTCGCCGGTTACTGATCGCACATCGTGACCGGGTTGCCGATTTGCGGCGCGCCGAATTGGCAGTGCTGCCTCGCCAAGAGCAGTTTCACCGCAGCGAGCGCCGGTGGGCCATTTCACTTCCGATCGCCTGACGGTCGGAGGCGAATAAGGCCAGCGCGGCGGCGGGGAAGACCTCATTGTCTTCGGTCGCGATGTGATGGCGATAAAGGTCCCGCAATTGGAGCACCAGCGTCAGGAGTCGCGCCGCCCGATCCGCCGGCAGCATGCCGTCTTTCAGCCACAGACGGCCCAGACTGTCTACTTCTCCATGGCTCCTGTCGGCGCAAACGTGCTCCTCTTCCAGCGACTCGATACGAACCATCAGCGCTCGCACCTCAGCGCTCTCGATCTGGCGCAGGCGCGGGAACAGGCTTTCCTCCTCATCGGCGGTATGCTTCGGCGCCGCTTCGCGGAAGTAGCGAAGAGCCGTTTCCAGGGCGCCACGCTGCTCTTCGTTCAGCGCCGCGCCCTTCGCCTGTTCGGCAACGCGCACCAGCACGTTGAGGAACATTTCGATGCGGCGGTGGCAATCGCCCAGCATCCCGATAGGGTCCGTGAAATCGCTCTCTCGTTTCGCTCCGATGACGATGGGCATGAATTCAACTCCTTCCTGATCGCGTCTCTGACGGCTGGCCAGGATGCGGGTAGGCATCGCGCTCCTGGTCATCGAGACGCCGGGTCAGGCAGCGGAAGTCTTTTTCAACTGAAACCGTGATGACGCCGGATTGCGCATATAGACCGACTTCGTCTGAATCCGCCCAAGCGGTAGCATCTTCCTGGGAGACGGACACCGTCATGAGGCCCTGGCCAAACGCGGCCTCCACCGGACCCTGCTCCAGCCTGCTCTGCAACCGGTATGCCAACACCTCGCCAGCGCCGAAGTCCACCGACTCCTCCACTAGCCCTGTTTCCCGCAGTCGCTCGACTTCAGACCGTGTCAGGCGAAGTCGCACCGAGTTGCCCTGCAATCGCATTTTCATAGCCTAGTCCATACTACGCCGATCCGCCGGGGCCTCCAGTGACTTCCGTCACTGTCGTTGATCCTGCCGGGCCGTACTCTTAAGGCATGGGGGCAATCAGCCAATGAGGAACTTCGACGAAGCGCCCTTCCTTGTTATTTGGGAACTCACCCAGGCTTGTGATCTGGCATGCGTGCACTGCCGTGCCTGCGCCATCGAGAATCGGAGTCCTTTCGAATTGTCGACCGAAGAGGGGTTTCGATTGCTTGAAGAAGTGCGTTCTTTCGGCGATCCTCTGATGGTCTTCACCGGCGGCGATCCCCTGAAACGGCCGGATCTCTTTCCGTTGCTCGAAAAGAGCGTGCAACTGGGGCTGCGTACCACCGTGACTCCGAGCGCCACTCCTTTGCTGACTGAGAGCGCCATCGAACGGTTCCAGAATTGCGAAGTAGCCCGCATGGCGATCAGTCTCGATGGTCCCGACGCGGCGAGCCACGATGGTTTCCGCCGAGTGACCGGCTCTTTCGACCGCACCATTCGCGCGCTGCAACATGCGCAGCAAATTGGCCTGCAAACGCAGGTGAATACCACCGTCACCAGACACAATGTTGGCCGCCTGAGCGAGATCGCGGACTTGGTGAAGGGTGCGGGTACGAGGCTGTGGAGCGTGTTCTTCCTGGTAGCGACGGGACGCGCGTCAGTGTCTCAGGACCTCACTGCGGAAGAGTATGAAGAGGTTTTCGCCTTCCTTTACAACCTGTCGAAGAGCGCGCCGTTCGATATAAAGACCACCGAAGCGCAGCATTATCGGCGGTACGTGGCGCAACGGCAAAAGGCTGAAGGAGCAGGAAAGGCCGGGAAACGCCAGGTTAGCCCTGAGATCATACAGAGGCAGGCCGGTATCAATGACGGCAAGGGGTTTGTGTTCGTGTCGCACACGGGGGAGATCTTCCCCAGTGGATTCCTGCCCCTGGCCGCCGGTAACTTCCGCCACGACTCGCTCGCCACCGTATATCGCGAGTCGCCCCTCTTCCAGACGCTTCGCAACGCTGACAATCTAAGAGGGAAGTGCGGTGACTGCGAATATCGCAATTTGTGCGGCGGTTCCCGGTCGCGATCCTACGCGTTGACGGGTGATTTCCTGGCTGAAGAGCCGCGATGCGTGTATGAGCCGAAAGGGCCCGATAACAGCCGCCGGATCAGTGCAAGGACAAGTCTGCCGCTGGCGGACGCCGCTCCGCTCGTCCAACTCCTGCCGGCTCTCTAGCGAGCGCCTGACTCGGCGGACGTATTACGATGGATGTTTGACACGCAAAACCTCAGCGCTCTCAGAAATCGCCCTGTTCGCCGCACTTAGTGAAAGTGAACTTCAGGGGCTTGCCCAAAGGGCAGTCGAGAAACGTTTCGCCGCGGATGAAATGCTTTTCTGGGAAGGCGAGGAGTGCGCCGGGATATTCCTCATCATTCAAGGCAGCGTGAAGATCTTTCGGACATCTCCCGGCGGACGCGAGGTCATGCTTTCCATTGAGGCGGCGCCGGCGACGGTGGCCGAACTGCCCTTGTTCGATGGAGGGCCATACCCGGCTTCGGTGCGGGTGGTGGAACCGGTGGTCTCGCTTTTCATCAACAAGAGCGACTTCCAACAGGTCTGCCGTCAATACCCAGAGGTTGCTTTGAAAGTTCTGGCCGTCGTGGGGCGGCGGCTGAGGCATCTCGTCGGTCTGGTCGAAGCGATGACTTTCGGAAGTGTCACACAGCGCCTGGCGCGCCTGCTGTTGGACGCTTCGAAAGGCGTGGGTTCCGAAGCCTTCGACCTCCCGGTGACCCACCAAGAGATCGCGTCGCGCCTCGGAACGGTGAGGGAAGTAGTCTCGCGGAATTTGGCGCGCTTCCGCGCACAAGGGCTCATTAAGGTGCAGGATCGGCATGTTGAGATCGTGAATCGGCCGGGACTTGAGCAGGAAGCGGAGGCTCAGGGCTGAAACCGCAGAGCCTCCGAAGTCACCGCGCCGGCCTAGTCGCCTGCCGGAACACGGACGGCGTCGGGTAGCGGCTCTTCCACGCGCGAGGCCGAACCCGAACGGCCGACGAACACGAAGGCCACCAGTACTAGAGCAGCAACAGCGAATAAGGTGTCGCTATAGGGAAGAATGTGCGAGATCTTCATCCCGTAAAAGCCGTCGCCTTCCACGCCGTAGTGCGCCGTGATCATACCCATCAGAATCTGAACCAGGATGAGGCCCGAAACTACCCAGAAATATTTGAGCGTGGCGCGCTGCGAGGGTGTGGCGGCCCAGGCACCCAGGGGATCGGTGGCGGGAATCGGGCCTTCCGGCTCCGCCGCCTTTTGCGATGCGTACCACCAGACCATGGCGCAGATACCCGCCAAAAGCATGATGATGCTGACGCCGGTCCACAGCACGCTGTCGCCGGTCGGTCGGTTGCCCACTTGCGGTTCGTAAGGCCAATTGTGGGTATAGGAAACGGTGTCGCCCGGCCGTTCGGCAGCGGCAGACCAAGCCGTCCAGAAGATGAAGCCGGCGAACTGCCTCATGCGCTCCGGGGTCGATACACTGCCCGACGGAATCGCATAGGCGGCGTTGCCCTTCATGAAGACATCCGAGAAGTGGGCAAGGCAGGATTCGAACGCGCGTGCGCGAACGGGTGCAATGCTGATGGTATTCGACGCGCGATCGTACCCGTTGTGCCGGTAGATTTGTTCGAGACGGCCGCGGAGCTTACCCTGATCCTCCGGGCTGAGCTGCTCGTATGGTTTGCCGAACTCGGTATTGGACCATTCGGCCAGGACGAAGCTGGATTCGCGGTGCAGCCAATCGGCGGTCCAGTCGGGCGCAACGTAGCTACCATGGCCCCAGATGGAGCCGACCTCCATGCCGCCGAGCGCCTGCCAGACGTTCTGGCCACGGCCGATGTCACCATCGGCCACAACGACGGCGCCATTGGTGTCGACGATACGAGCGGGGAGGGGCGGCATCTCTTGATAAATGCGAGTGCCAATCCACCCGAGGATTGCAAACGAAACTACGAGTACGGCGGCAAAACTAATCCACAGCTTCTTCATGAGCCTTCCCTTCAGAACGTTGACGGTCTAGACTTTCAAGATATCGGGAGGCGATGGTCCTGGAAGTGACTTCAGTCACACCGCTAATCGAACCACCTGGAAAATAGACACCCTACCGAACCGTGCGGTGGAACGTGCCGCAGCGGAGTCGCGTAGAATAAATCACCAGTGACGCCCGACTCCTTGCCTGATTCATCGGCCTTTGCGAATTCTGCAGCCGGCCAACTGCTCCGGAGAGTTATGTCGTATGGCATCCTTGGACAGGCGGACCACTAGGTCGGAATAAACTCGGCTTCGCTCAGAATCTGCCGGCCATAGACTCGTGCCATAGGCAGTCCGCAAGTTCTGGTGCAGTGGAATTCAACCTCGGCGGATTTCGGAATCGATCCGGTCCACGAAGCGATACAAGCCGAGGCAGGCGGCAAACAGAATGCCAGAGATGATGGCGCCCGGTACCGCGGCTTCCCGATGGCCGGCCAGGTACGATTCCAAAGTCGCGGAAAGCAACCAAATCTGCACAATTAGTAGAATTACGATCAGCGCCATGGCGCCATCAATCGCCGTCAGGCCGCGATTCTGGGGCGGGTTGGTATTCATACGCCTTCTGCCTCCATGCGAACGGCCACCAACTGGCCGTCTTTTTTCTCCAGAGCGACACGCGGCAAGGCCCGCTGTGGCGGCCCCTGAATCACCGAGCCGTCTGCAATCGAGAAAAAGCCCTGGTGGCAGGGGCATTCCAGGCGGTTCTGCTCCTTCTCGTAGTACACGGCACACGAGAGATGAGTACATTTCTGACTGTAAGCGACGTATGAATCGACGCTGGCACGCACCAGAATGCAGGGATCGTCAGCGGTAGGATACGCGAATGTCTTCACTCCGCCCACGGCAATTTCGTCTGCCGCAGCCACCGTCACACGAGGATACGCTGGGGCGCGATGGAATGCGGATCGAGCGAGAACCCACAAGTTTCCCACCATCATGCCGAAACTCGTCAAGGTCAGAAATTTAGTGAACTGCCGGCGGTTCACATACCGTTCATCGGCCGTAAACACCGAAAACTCATCCCGCCAGAGTGGCGCGCTAGAAGGCTTGCGGAACCAGATCATTCTCTCCCTCCCATGTGTAATCGGCGACATCGATCGTGATATCGCCGGCATCGGCCGGCGCCATCATGTAGACCTTGGTCGTGATTTTCTGGTTTCCGAACCAGAACGTGTTCACCGGCTTCTCCCGCCGTGTTGCCGCAATCGTTTCCGGCGTTACGTAAGTCAGGGCCTGGCTGGGGCACACGGTTGCGCACATCGGTTTCTTTCCCACGGACGTGCGGTCGTAGCACATGTCGCACTTCATCATCTGCTCGTATTCCGGCACCAGCTTGGGAATTCCGAAAGGGCATGCCAGCACGCAATTCGAGCACCCAATACAACGCGGCTTAAGCGACGACCCCACAATGCCGTCCTCGTACTTCTTGATGGCGTCAGCGGGACAAACCTGGGCGCACGTGGGATCGTCGCAGTGCCAGCAAACGTAGGCCGCTGTGGCGATGGACTCCTTCCGGTCCACAAAGTCGAAGTTGATCATCGAAATGCCGCGATGCGTGTCGCATTCCTCGCAGGCCTTCAGGCAGCTCTGACATCCAATACAGCGCGAAGGGTCGACGTAGAACTCCATCCCGAACATTACGAGCGGTCTCCCGGAGCGGTGGCTTTCTCGATGCGGCAGGCTGACACCTTATATTCCGGAATCTTGCTGCGCGGGTCCAACGTTCGATGAGTCAAGCGATTCGCGCTCCTCCCGGCGGGCCAATGATAGGGAATGAACACAGTGTCGGGACGGATGGTGCGCACCACCATCGCCTGCAGGGTGATCGCAGCCCGCCGAGACGTGATTGTTACCCAGTCGCCGGTGCTAATGCCGTACTGGGCCGCCAGGCGTGGATGGAGTTCCAGTTTCGGTTCGGGGTACTGATCGACCAGCGCGCCGATGCGGCGTGTCTGCGTGCCCGATAAATACTGGCTTACGACGCGACCGGTGGTGAGGTAGATCGAGAATTCCGCGTCCACCGGATCGCCGCTGTCACGCCAGGCGAGGCTCATGAAATGTGCCTTGCCATCGGGATGGAAAAACCGGCCGTCTTCAAACAAACGCGGCGTGCCCGGATGATCGAGCGTAGGGCAAGGCCAGAAGACTCCCATTTGCCGATCGATCTTTTCGTAGGTGATGCCGTAGTAGTCGGCGAGGCCACCCTGCGATGCCAACCGCAATTCCTCGAAGATCTCGCGAGGTTCGTTAAACGGGAAATACTTACCACGGCCCAAGCGGCGTGCCAGGTCGCAGATGATGGAGGAATCCGTGCGGGCATTACCAGGCGGGTCGACAGCCTTCTGAATGTGGATGACCCGCGCTTCCACGTTGGCGGTGACGCCCTCTTCTTCCTCCTGCAGGCTGCCGGCCAGCACGACATCCGCATGTGCCGCCGTCTCCGAGAGAAAGAAGTCGATCACCCCGAAGAACTCGAGTTTCTCCAGAGCCTCGCGCGTGAAGTTGGCGTCGGGCAGCGAAACCAGCGGATTGAAGCAAATCGACAGCAGCCCTTTGATCTCGCCGCTGTGGATGGCGTTCATGATCTCGACCGCCGTGTAACCCGGCGCAGGTAATTCCTCGGGCGAAATGCCCCATACCCTCGCAACGTGCTCGCGTGCGGCCGGGTCGGTGAGACTCCTTTGGCCGGGCAATTGGTCGCACTTCTGCCCATGCTCGCGTCCTCCTTGGCCGTTACCCTGACCGGTCACCATGATGGGACCAGCGCCTTCGCGGCCTATATTGCCCGTAGCTAACGCAATAGCGACTACCGCTTCGCAATTCTCGACACCCTTGGACTGATGTTCTAAGCCACGAGCGTGCATCAGCATCGCCCGGCGCGATTCACCGATTAAGTGGGCAGCCTTCTCGATTGCTTCGGGCGCGACTCCGCTTACCTCGCCGGCACGGCGCGGATTCCACGATTCCACCGACGCCGCGGTCTTCTCGAATCCGGTGGTGTGCGCCTCAATGAAGGCTTGATCCGTAAGGCCGTCGCGAATGATCACGTGAAGCATCGCCATCAACAACGCAAGGTCGGTGCCGGGCCGCACGGGCAGATACAGATCGGCGTTCCGCGCGATCGGCGTGAAACGCGGATCGGCGACGATGAGTTTTGCGCCTTTGTCGCGTGCGCGCCAGATGTAGTCGGTAGTAATCGGCGCGCATTCGCCGATGTTGGCGCCGATCACCATCAGGACTTCGGCTTCGGAGATATCGTTCCACGGATTCGGTGCGCGATCGACGCCCAGCGCCCCTTTGTAAGCAGTGCCGGCCGACACCATGCAGAGACGTCCGTTGTAATCGATGTGGCGGGTTCCCAGGCCAACGCGTGCAAACTTGCCCATCAGGTACGCCTTCTCGGTGGTAAGCGAAGCGCCGCCATAGACCGCGACAGAATCCTTGCCGTACTGCTCCTGGAGTTCGCGGAGACGTCGCGCCGTGAAATCGAGAGCCTCGTCCCACTGGGCCGCGCGGAATCCTTCGTCGGTTCTCATCAGTGGATCGAGAAGGCGGTCCGGGTGATTGCCTTGCAAGTAGCGTTTGACGCCCTTGGGGCAAAGCATGCCCCGATTGAAGGGAAAGTCCTCCCATGGCTCAAACCCCGTCACTCGGTTGTCGCGAACCTTGAGCTGAATGCCGCACTGCTGGCCGCAGAAACAGCAATGAGTCTTGACCAACTTCTCAGCTTGTTTGCCGGATTCTCCAGCCCAACCGCCCGGAGGAGTGTAATTCAGGTGGGGACCAAAGCGGCTGCTCAGTTCGTCCAGGGAACTCGGCGTCTTAGCCACGTGATTGCTCCTTGATCCTCAATTGGGCGATCGATAACGACTTTCGCTTACATGCAGGGCAGAGCGCCTGCCAATGGCCGGCTGGGCCGGGCGTGGCGTAGTCAAAACCAACCTTCGGAAGCACCGCGCGGAGATCGTCGATGTGCATCCTTGAGGCGAACCGCTCGCCGCAACGTACGCAGTGAGCGCCGGCGTCTTGGAGGCCAGCCTCCTGGTAGAGCTTCACCCCGAGTTGGGCCGGCCGCTGGAAAATGTGAAAAAACTTCCCGAACGGCAAAAAGAGCAGGGCGGCGATCACGGTGATCGCATGCAGGATCGCCAGGAAGCTGTAGGCAGAACCTCGCAGCCATTCCTGCGACACCGTCAGCGCCAATCCAGTGACCGAGATCGCAAACAGCAGGATGATCGGCAGGAAGTCCATTCCGAATTGCTGGAGAGTGCGTGCACCTTTGTCGGTCATCCGTCGCCACAGGGAGAGCGCGATACCTGCGAGCACGAGCACGGCTGAGATGTCCAGCCCGTGAAAGAGCAGCCATGCGGTAAGCGTGTGGAGGCGAAATGAACCCGTTGGGAATCCAAACAGGCACGTGACGTAGGTCAGTTGGTCACCGGGAAGCGTCCGGAAGTGAATCCAGCCGAAGACCAGGGGAAAGGTGATGGCGACTGCCAGCATGCATCCCCAAAAGAGGCACTGGTGCATCCACCAGCGCAGCCGGGAGCGGTGAGCAATGAAACGTTGGCCGGCCAGATGAGTGGCTGCAAGCGCACTGACACGAAATAGGCCTCGGACAACGCCTCTGCGCCGGTAGAGTTCCCAGCCACGATCCCAATACACTCGGGTCGGCGGTTTCTCCAGCCAGACGTTGTAGTGGTAGACCACTCCCCAGGTCGCGAAAACCACGGCAAAAGTGTAGATCACCAGCGCTGGGTCGAAGTTCTGCAGATTCCTGGATCCGACTACAATCGCAGCTAGCAGCAGGGCGGTCCACAGTGTTGCCCATGAGCCCGCCCGGACACGGTCGGCGGTCCGGCGCAGATCGGCGGGCAACTCGATGTCAAGAGCCTGCTGTCGCGGTACGAAGACCTTGTGATTGGCCCACCACAATACCCACGCGGCAATGGCCAGCAGTGTGAAGCCAGGCCAAATGGCTCCGGTACGGCTGCGGAAGAATGCCAGCAGCAGCGGTGGGAAGAAGCCGCCGAGTCCTCCCATGGCCCCCACCAGTCCCGTAACCGTTCCTGTTTGAGTCGGGAAATACTGCGGTACCAGCTTAAATACAGCCCCATTCCCTAAACCCAACAATGCCGCGCAGCCGAGAGCTCCGACGGTAAAGGGAATCATCGAGGACCATGCCATAAGGATGGCGAAGAGAGCTACGCCGAGAAAAACAGCGGACAACACGCGTGCGCCGCCGATGCGGTCCGAGAGCCACCCGCCTAGTGGGCGAAGCAGGGTTGCCAGAACCACGAAGCCGGCCGTCCGAAAACCGGCATCCGCGGGCGCGAGATGGAATTCGTCCTTGAGCAGGGTCGGCAGGTAGATAGAAAAGGCGACGAATCCGCCGAACGTCAGGAAATAAAAAGCGGCCAGGAGCCATGCGAGCTTTTCCCGGGTAAGCACCTCGATCATTACGCCGAGGCCTTTCCGTTGCGCGGTGGCGGGAGCAGGTGCATTGCGCGCAAGCAGTCCAAACGCTACGGCCCAAACCACCAGCATGATGGCGACGCCGTGAAACACCGTCGCCATGCCGACCCGCGCTGCGATCACGGGGCCGAGAAACACCGCGGCGGATTGTCCGATATTGCCCAGCCCATAGACCCCCAGAGCCCCACCCTGGCGTTCCGCCGGCGTCCATCGGGATACGTATCCCACGCCGACGGCGAAGGAAGATCCCGCCGTCCCAAGTAAAAACCCGACGATCAGCAGTCCTGTGTAGGTCGACTGATCAGGCACCATCCACACGGGGATTGCCACCGAGGCCATCAGGACAAAAAAGACCACGCGGCCGCCAAAACGGTCGGTGAGAATCCCCATGGGGATTCGTGCCAGCGACCCAAGGAGCACCGGGATCGCCACCAGCAAGGCGGTCTGCGACGCCGTCAGGTGAAGGGTTTCACGAAAAAATGGAGCGAAGGCGGCGATCAGCCCCCACGCCGCAAAACAGACCGTAAACGAGATGGTTCCCAGTGCGATGTGCCGGCGGCTGGCCATATCCCTCTCTCTTTATTTCAAGTCTACCTTTTTGCCGAATTGCGGCGCTGTCAAGGATCATTGACTAGTCTAGCGCCAGACCTCGGAAGCACTTGCAGGAGGCAAGTGCTTCGCCCGGCCGCAAACACAGGGGAAAGGAATCGCTTGAGTGACGCTTTGATGTTGCCCCGGCACGCACGGTTGACCGCCCAGGCGCTGATAGAGTGTCTTATTCGCATCCGCCGCCCTTAGTCCGTGCGTAAGGACAGGTGCGGCCATTGGATAAAGCCAAGAATTTGATAATTCGCATAGGTGTGTTCTCCTTTTTCGTGCTTGGAACTGGATCACGGCCGGGCGAACTCGCGACAGAAAGCCGGAGGCGCCAAAAGTGGAATCCAGAATACCTGTTATCGCACGCGAGTGCTAAACTGTCAATCGGAACCCACGGAAAGGCAATGGAACCCGGCCATGCGACTGTCTCAACACTCCGACTACGCTTTCCGCATGCTGATTCACGTGGTGTTGCGGGCGCCCGCTCTGAGTACGGTCCAGGAGGTGGCGCAGGATTTCAAGCTCTCGCCCACACACCTGCAAAAGGTAGCGCAAACCCTGGCCAGGCATGGGTATCTCCAGACCGTCAGAGGTCGGGGTGGGGGCCTGCGCCTCGCGCAGCTTCCGGAAATGGTTCGACTCGGACAGGTCACCGCGATTACCGAGCCCGATTTCCAGATAGCCCCTTGCATGTCATCCAGTGGGGACGATTGTCCGATTTATGAACCTTGTATTCTTCGCACCGCTCTCTCGGACGCAAGCGAAGCGTTCCTCGCCGAACTGGACAAGTGGACCTTGGCCGATCTGCTGAAGAAGCGAAGACCACTACTGTTCGCCCTGGCAGGCGCGCGGACGAAATAGGCGATTACCGCCAAGTCATGCCGGACTGGCAAGCCGGGCGATCCCAGGCCGCTACCAATGCATGAGGTCTTCGGCCGCATCACGCAAGCCCGCAACCGACGGGAGCGCCAAAGCCTCAAGACTCGCCGCGGTAGGCACGAAGCTGTCTTCGGCGGCGATCCGGCGGACCGGCGCATCCAGGTACTGGAAGCAGTCTTGCGCAATCCGCGCGGCGATTTCAGCCCCGAACCCCATCGTCAGCGAGTCCTCATGGGCCACCAGAACACGGCTGGTTTTCCGCACGCTCTGGGATATCAACTCCATATCCAAGGGCGCGATGGAGCGGATGTCTACGACTTCAATCGACCTGCCGGCAGCCTCCAGTTGTCGTGCAGCCTCCATCGCCATGTGAACCGTGAAGCCCCAGCTGACAATCGTCAGGTCGGTCCCTTCGCGTACAATCCGGCCTTTGCCAAACGGGATCACAAAGTCGGCATCGGGTTCATTCGTTTGAGCCTGGACCTTACGATACAGACCCTTGTGCTCCAAAAAGATCACCGGATCATCCGAACGCGCCGCCATCTTGATCAGCCCCTTGGCATCCTCCGCACAGCTGGGGAAGACCACTCGCCATCCAGGAATGTGGGCGAAGATTCCTTCCACGCAGGCCGAATGCCAAGGACCGCCTTTGATATATCCACCAGCCGCGATCCGCACCACTACCGGGCACTTCCATGTGCCCTGACTGCGCCACCGGACCGTGGCGATTTCGTTGCGGAGCTGCATAAATGCCGGCCAGGTGTAATCCGCGAACTGGATTTCAATGATTGGCTTGTACCCCGCGATCGCCATGCCCGCCGCCACCCCGGCGATGCTCGCCTCAGCCAATGGTGCGTTAAACACACGCCCTGGGAAGGCACTGGACAACCCGCGTGTGACACCAAACACACCACCCTTCGGATCGGCGATGTCCTCACCCCACATGACGATCTTCGAATTGAGGCCCATTTCTTCCCGAAGACCGTGATTGATGGCATCGATCATCGTCACCGGCTTTTCCGCCAAGTAGTTCGGCCGCACTTCCACCGGCGGCGTCTCATCGGAATAGATGTGCGCCAACAGATTGTGCGTTGCAGGCTGAGGGTGGCTGTCCGCTTCCGCGGCGGCTTGATCTACCTCCGCTTTGATCGAAGCCCGGAAGGCTTCGACCTCGGCGGCGGTCAGCACGCCGTTGCGGATGAGGTAGTTCTCGGTTCGGAAAATGGGATCGCGCCCGGCAAGTGCGGCTAGTTCGTCCGGAGAGCGATACTTCCGGTGATCGTCCGAAGACGAGTGCGGGTCGAGTCGGACGACATCCGCTTCGAATAAAATTGGCCCCGCGCCCCGGCGCACCGATTCGATGGCCGGCGGCAACTGTTGATACATGGATTCAAACCAGGTCCCGTCCAGGTGGAAGGTCCTAATGCCGAAGCCCTGTGCGATGCGGTGGACCTCGGAGCCGGTCTGCTCTTGCTGCGGCACGCTGATGGCGTACCCATTGTTCTGCACCAGGAAAACGACCGGCAGTTTCTCGCGCCCCGCCCAATTGAGCGCCTCGAAGAATTCTCCTTCGCTAGTGGCCCCCTCGCCGGAGGAAACGTGGACGACACGCCCTTCGCCTTCTTCCCGGAGAGCGCGCGCAACCCCCACGGCGTTGAGGTACTGCGTGGCTGTGACAGCCGTCCGCGACACCAGATTCAACTCGCGCGAAGAAAAATGCTCGGCCATATTGCGGCCGTTCGAGTTCGGGTCGCCTTCACGGCTCAGCATGCCCAGGAATACGTCCTTTAGCGGCATTCCGAGACCAATGGCGAGCGCCTTAGACCGGTAGTAGGGGAAGAACCAGTCGAACCCTGGCCGGAGGAGCATCGTCATCCCAATTTGAACCTTCTCGTGGCCGCGCGTCGAAGCGTTGAAGGAACACTTCCCTTGCTTTACGAAGATCTTCATGCGTTCTTCCACGAAGAACACGGTGAGCATCTTGCGGTAAAGCTCCAACGTGGTCTCGTGCGGTACAACGATCGGATCGCCCAGCAAGGAATTCTCGATGGCTTTCATACTTTCATCTTGACCCCGCCGGAAAGGAAATCCTGTGACTGCAGTCACGTCGGAAACGCCGATCACGCTGGAACGCCGGTACCGGGAGCTGCATGATTACACTCTTGAGCCCAGCCACGCGAACGTGACGGCTGCCTATCGATGGAGACCTTCGGTTTTCTCCGCCCCTGAAGAGCGCCGCATTTCTTGCTTCGAAGTCGACAATCGCGCAGCGCTCCTCAGATATATCGTGGTACGATATAACTATGGAGGCGGAGCGCGATTTATCGCCCGATCAATATCGGGAATTGGCTGAGTTTCGAAGACAGATCCGGCGATTCCTTCACTTCAGTGATGTGACTTCGAAAGAACACGGTATTGAGGCACAGCAACACCAACTCCTGCTTGCGGTACACGGCCTTCCCGAGGGTGTAAAGCCGACGATTCGAGAAATCGCCTCCCGGCTCTTTATTCAACATCACAGCGCGGTAGAACTGATTAATCGGCTGGAGCAAACAGGCGCGATCTCGAGACATCCGGGCGCTCAGGATAAGCGCGAGGTATGGGTGCGCCTGACGCCGGCAGGCCGGGCGACCCTCCGCAGACTAGCGCTAGCACATCGAACTGAGCTCGATCGTTCCGGCCCCGAACTAGCAGGCGCGCTGAATTCCATCCTGCAAGAGGCCCAAGGGAAATGACACCGTGAGCAGACAGCACAAGAATACTTTTGAAGACCTTGGCGATTTTACCGTAACCGCACGGGTCATTCCGATTTCGCTACTTGCGGTCGGCATCGGCGTCTTAAGTACGCTGGTTGCCTGGGCGTTGCTTCGTCTCATTGCCTTGTTCACCAACGCCTTCTACTACGGACGCTTCGGCACCACACTGGTTTCGCCGGCAGGCAACCATCTGGGCTGGTATGCAGTGCTCGTCCCTGTAGCCGGCGGCCTGATCATCGGCTTCATGGCATATTATGGCTCGGAACGAATTCGTGGTCATGGTATTCCGGAGGCGCTCGAGTCCATCCTGATCAATGGCAGCAAAGTACAGCCACGGCTGGCGGTTCTGAAGCCGATTTCTTCGGCAATCTCGATCGGGTCCGGAGGTCCGTTCGGAGCCGAAGGCCCCATTATTATGACTGGCGGCGCCATCGGGTCGGTTATTGCGCAGCTCTTTCATCTGACCGCGACGGAGCGAAAGACGCTCCTTGTAGCCGGGGCGGCCGCGGGCATGTCCGCGACATTCGCCACACCTATTGCGGCCGTGCTGCTGGCGGTCGAGTTGTTGCTCTTCGAATGGAAACCGAGGAGCGCGATACCGGTGGCGCTGGCGAGCGCGACTGCCTGTGCGGCGCGCCGTTATGTTCTGGGCTTGGGGCCGCTCTTCCCAGTGCCACCGCATGCCATGTTTATTGGTCCGCAGGGCTTGGCTGGATGCGTCATTGGAGGTCTGCTGGCAGGTTGCCTGTCCTCCGTCCTGACGCTCGGCGTCTATGCGGCGGAAGACTCGTTCCTCAAGCTACCGGTTCACTGGAAGTGGTGGCCGGCTATTGGGGGCCTGGCAGTCGGATTGGGCGGGTTGATCTTTCCGCAGGCGCTGGGCGTTGGCTACGATACCATTCGATCACTGCTCCAGGGCGACGCGACCATGGGTGTGCTCGCAGGTGTGCTGATGGTGAAGTCGGCGATCTGGGTAATTTCTCTGGGCTCGGGAACATCCGGCGGTGTGCTGGCGCCGCTACTCATGATGGGAGCGGCGATGGGTGGCGTGGAAGCGACTTTTCTGCCAAACGAAGGCGCGGGGTTCTGGCCGCTGGTGAGCATGGGCGCAATTCTCACGGGCACGATGCGGGCTCCGTTCACGGCGATCCTCTTTGCGCTGGAACTCACTCATGACATTAACGTGCTGCTTCCATTGCTGGTGGCCGCGATGCTGGCTCATGCCACCACCGTGCTGCTGTTGAAGCGCTCTATCCTCACGGAAAAGGTGGCCCGTAGAGGATTTCACCTTTCCCGTGAGTACGCCACGGACCCACTCGAAATTCTCTTTGTACGGGAAGTCATGCGAACCAAGTTGGTGGCACTGCCAGCCGGGGCCACTGTGAACGATCTGCGGGACACGCTGGTTCGCGAACCTGCACAGCGTGGCCAGCACTTGTATCCCGTAGTGGACGACGAAAGGCGGGTGAAAGGCGTGATCACTCGTAAGCAATTGCGGGAGCTGACCGAATCAACTGTCTCAACCATCTCGCTGAGCGATGTGCTGCGAGAGCCAGTTGTGGCCCATTCCGACGAGCCGTTGCGAATTGTGGTCTCCCGCATGGCCGAGACCGGCTTCACCCGTCTTCCAGTAATCGAAGGCGATGAAGGGAAATTAGTCGGCATGATCTCGCTGCATGACTTATTACTAGCTCGCGTCCGCAACCTCAGTGAAGAACGGCACCGCGAGAGGGTCCTGCGACTGCGGCTTCCGTTTCAGAAAAAGACCAGAGTGGGCCAGGTTAGCGAGTAAGCGACGCTTCATAATCTGATACAGATGGCGGACTCTGAGAATCCTGATTCCATTGGGACCTCCACCAGAATTGCCTATGATGTGTTCTACGGGATAGCCCAACCGTTAAGATGATGTGCGTTCCTGCCATTGCGATGGCTCATCATACGAAAGGTAGGGAACATCAGATCGCGCTGCGCGGCGAGAGTCCAAATCACAGAGCGGAAAGTCCGCTTGCCACGCCGGGAAACAGCACTCCTAAACCTGAGCTTCCCGCCTCCCAACCCACCAGGCTCACGGAAGCGCCTGCCATTGTACGGCACTGATCTTCCTGCCATGAGACGGCACTGGCGCTAGAGAAGACAGATACGCGGCTCAAGATTCGGGCCAATGTTCTGAGCGCGCGGATATCCCCACCCACACGCCAAGCTGTTGGCGGAGAATAGGAACCCACGCGAGGCTGTCCTTTCAGCAAATTGAATTCCGGGCCCCACGTACGACATGAGTAGGAGGTCTTCGTCTCGTCGGCAAACGCCCCGGAAGCGGGCTCGGAACATCGAGGGGGCCCCACGTTCGATGCTCCAGCGTTGACGGGGCGCTCTGGAGTCTGTAGCCGTTCCCTCTGAACAAAGGTGCAAACGCTCGAGGAATGACGCATCATGGTACTGTTCCCATGAATGCGCTGCACTCACCGCTTTTCCAGCTCGAAGGCCGTCTCGGCGTCAAGTGGCAACACCTTCGAGCAGCAAAAGAGCGCTCCATCGGAAAGCGCTCCGAGTTGCTCAAGGCCATTCGCCGGATCGACTCGGACGATGTGAGCGTCGTTGTGTTTGGATCGCTTGCTCGCGATGAGTTCACGGAGCAGAGCGATATCGATTGGACGCTGCTTGTAGACGGCGGCGTCGATCCGCAGCACCTAAGTCTGGCAGCACGGATTGAAGCGGTAATCGCCGAGCTGGCGGACAAACCCGTTGGGAGGGAAGGAACGTTCGGGAATCTGGCGTTCAGCCACGAACTCGTGCACCAGATCGGCGGGCAGGGTGATAGCAACCAAAACACGACCCGACGGATTCTGCTCCTCCTTGAATCGGTCGCGGTCGGCCGGAGCGATGCCTACGACAGGGTTTTGAAGGCCATCTTGAGCCGGTACCTCCTGGAGGACCGTGGTTTCGTCTCGGGTTCTGGCTCCCAACACGTGCCGAGGTTCCTTTTCAACGACTTCGCGCGCTACTGGTGGACGATGGCAGTCGATTTTGCACACAAACAGCGGACGAGATTCGGTCAAGGAGCGGCAATCCGTAACTTGAAGCTGCGCATGTCTCGAAAACTGATATACATTTCGGGGATGTTGACCTGTTTCGGCTGCGCGCTGTACAAGAAGGATGATTTCGGCGAATGCCCAAATTCTCGGCGCACCGCCGAGTGCGTCGAATGCCTACGGCAGAAACTGAATGCTACGCCACTGGAAATTGTGGCCGATACATTCTTGCGATTCCCGCACCTGAACGCGACCGCACTGAAGCTGATCAGCTCTTACGATGCGTTTCTTGGGATACTTGCGACGCCGGAGGCCAGGGCGCGGCTCGACAAAATACAAGAAGTAGATTACGCCGCCGATCCCGTATATCAGGAGGCCCGGGCCCTCAGTCATGAATTTCGTGCGGCCTTATTGGAACTCTTCTTCGACGAGGTATCCGGGTTATCCGAACTGACTAAAATGTATGGAGTCTTTTGATGAGAATGATTGGGTTTTCCACTGGCGCGCTGGCATATGCGGACTACAGGCTCGGCGTGGCCATGCTGCAGGGCAAGGCCGTCGATGCAATCGAGCTGTCGGCACTGCGCCAGCCGGAATTGGCACCGCTATGTGAAGGCGTGGACGCACTCGATCTGACGCAGTTCGCCTATGTAGCAGTTCATGCCCCCAGCAGCGTCCGACGCGACGATGAGCCGCAAGTCGTCGAAGCACTCGCCGGACTGGCCGAGCGTGGCTGGAACATCGTTCATCACCCGGATGCCATACACGATTTCTCTTTGTGGGCACGGTTGGGCGAAAGGCTCTTGATCGAGAATATGGACAAGCGGAAGCCGATCGGCCGTACCGCCGCCGAGCTAGCCGACGCTTTTCAACGCCTGCCGCATGCCTCATTCTGTTTTGACATAGGGCACGCACGCCAAGTTGACCCGACGATGACAGTGGCTTATTTCTTACTGAAGGAGTTTGGAAGCAAGCTCAAGCAACTGCACGTCAGCGAAGTGAATTCGAGGAGCACCCACGATCGATTGTCATACGCATCGGTTCTAGCATTCAGGGAAGTGGCCGACATGGTTCCGGAGGAAGTGCCGCTGATCCTCGAGACCCCAGTGCCCGAGAACAGAATCATCGACGAGATCCGGATTGCGGCGGCGGCCATGAATGCTGCCGGACAGGAACTCGCAACGGCCGGAGACTGACCCGCCCGATTCTTCTGGACGCGGGGTCAGCCGAGAAATGCCCGAGACGCTGTGTCGATTGGGCGGTAACCTCGATAGTCGCGCAAATCCGTTCAAACGCGCAGCTTTCGTTCAGCGCGACCCAGAGCGGATTCCAGCCGGGGGCGGCTCGCCGACCATGTCGCGCAACTGCTGGAGCGCTACCCCCTGACGGCGGTGCGCCTGCATGAAGAGTTGCGCAGGTTGGGTTTTCGGGGCCGCTACACCATCGTCCGCGAACGGCTGCGCGCCCTCCGCCCGCATGCGCCCAAGCCGCCCGTTGTGTGTAGCCAAATTGGCATCGGTACCTGAAATCAGAAACTTTCGGGCGGACCCTGCAGTTCGTCACGGGGGCGCTACCCCTAAGATTCCGAGACTGACTTCGCGGTTGTGATTCTGTTTGCCCGGTGGAGATCGCAGCTGAGTCTCACTCGTCGAATGTGCACCGGGTACCGGCTCCGCGGGCGCTGGGCTTGGACGCAGGTCCTGATAGAGGGCGCATTGGGCAGCCTCTGTGGAGCATATCTTGCCGCGCAAACCGCTAAACTCAAGGTGGATGACAAAACAGCAATTGATTGAGAAGGTCGCCGCCAAGACTGAATTGAAGAAGTCCGAGGTTGAAGTCGCGGTGGAATCCGTTTTGGCGCTGATCGCGGAGGCGCTCCAAGCAAGTGAACGGGTAGACCTACGCGGGTTTGGCAGCTTCGTGGTGAAAGAACGGAAAGAGCGCCAGGGACGCAACCCTCGAACCGGGGAAACCATCACCATCGCCGCAAAACGGGATGCAGGCTTCAAGCCCAGCAAGGAACTAACCGAAAAGCTGGCGCAGGTCGCAGTGGCTCCGACGCCGGAAAAAGCCGAATGATATCGCCGGGAGATTCAGGGCTTGGTGGGGTGCTGTGTGGCTGAAGTAAGACTCCAGGACGGCGAGACGGTTGAGAACGCGCTCCGCCGTTTCAAGAGACAAGTCATCCAGGAGAACATCATAGGCGAAGTCAAACGCCACTCCTTTTACCTTAAGCCTGGCCAGAAACTCCGCGTTAAGCAGGCGTTGGCCCGCAAGCGCAACCGGAAGAAGGCTCGCAGGGAACCTGAGTAGAGCAAGGCAACGAGCGCCAGGCCCCCCGGCCCCCCAGCACAGCAATGTTCCCAGGGAGTCGCCATCGGAACGCGACCGGCCTGGACTGCATCGTTCTCACTGCGCTGAGGTGGGAGCGTGCGCAGAACTCGTAGGGTAAAAAAACCGACCAAATCTGCTTGCGCGAAAAACCTAGCGTAAGCGACTTAGAGTCAAGCAGTTTGGCCGGTTTTTTCGCGCTTATGTGGTCCAATCTGTGCACGCGCCACATTCTGTTTGGGTTAAAGCCGCG
>Ga0182030_10006189_pt1 | contig 25302 bp, 21 predicted proteins | sample 812S3MmetaG_FD_121299 | JGI IMG/M metagenome (GOLD analysis project Ga0182030, IMG submission 121299) | Permafrost microbial communities from Stordalen Mire, Sweden - 812S3M metaG (Illumina Assembly) | ecosystem: Environmental > Terrestrial > Soil > Wetlands > Permafrost | place: Sweden...
CGGCTTGATGCTGTGCAGAAGTTCACCGACGACGCCCTGACCGAGTGCCCGGAGTGCGGCGGCAAGCTGCGCAAGGTGTTCGGAGCCCCGGGAATCGTCCTGAAGGGCAGCGGCTTCTACAAGACGGACACGCGGGCGCAGGACAAGCGGTCCAGCTCGGAGAAGTCGGGTTCCAACGGCTCGGACTCCTCGGGTTCGGATACCAAGACCGAATCGAGTGCGAAGTCGACGGATTCGGGGTCCAAGTCGGAACCCTCGAAGTCCGGCACCAATGGCGACAAGGCGGTCAAGGAGTCCAAGCCCGCGGCATCGGCCGCCACTTGAGCCCAGGGCACGGGGGACCGAGCCCGGGCCTGGCCCGGGTCGGTCCTCGCTGGATTAATCCCCGCTCAGCTGCATGTCGGCGATGGCCAGCGTCTGACCCGCCGCCACACCGGGGAGCCAGCGCAGATCGGCGCCGATCCCGACGATCGATTGCAGCATCCGCTGCAGGCTCGAGGCCACCGTCACCTCGCGAACCGGTTCGGCCAGGGAGCCGCCGCGGATCATGAGGCCCTCGGCACCGACGGAGAAGTCCCCGCTCACCGGGTTGACCCCTGAGTGCATGCCCGTGACCGACTGGACGTACAACCCGTCGCCGACCATTTCGAGTATGTCGTCGGCGCCCATCTGACCCGGCGAAAGGACCAGGGCCCGGCAGCCGGCGGACGGTGTGCCCGAGAAGCCCCCGCGCACGGCGGAACCGGTCGAGCGGGTTTGGGCCCGCCTCGCCGACACCGTGTCGTAGACGAACATGCGCAGGACCCCGTCGGAGATCAGCACGTTGCGCCGGCAGGCCAACCCCTCCCCGTCGTACGCGGACGCGCTGAACGCCCGGCTGTCCGTCGGGTCGTCGGTCAGGGTGACGGCGGCGTTGGCCACCGTCTCGCCGACCCGCCCGGCGAAGAAGGAGCGCCCCTTCACCACGGCCTCGCCCGACAGCGCGGACGCCACCACGGAGAGCAGCGTGGAGACGACGCGAGGATCGAAGACGACCGTGCACCGCCCCGATCGGGCCTTCTGCGCGCCCAGCAGCCGGGTCGCGCGCAGAACGGCGTCGTCCTTCGCTTCGTCGGGGTCGAGACTGGTGGGCGACCGGCCCACGCTGAAGCCCGTGCCGGTCTGCGAGTCGGCGCCCTCCCCCGCGATGGCGTCGACGGAGAGGAACGCCGTCGTCCGCCGGGCCGTGGACCGGATTCCCGTGGTCGAGGCCAGTGCCACTTCCACCCGCCCGTCGGAATAGTCGGCGGACGACACCTGGCGCACCCGCCGGTCTGCGCCCCGCGTGGCCCGCTCGAGCTCGAGCGCCAACGCGATCTTGTCCTCCAAGGGAGTGGTGATGACACCGTCGTCCCACAGGTCCTGCTCGACGGGGGCGAACCCGTCCGGTTCCGCCAGGACGACGTCGGGATCCGGGGTGGCGTAGCGGGCGTTGTCCCGCGCGTCGCCCAAGGCGGCCTGGACCACGTCGGGGTCGAGCGATCCGGCCCAGGCGAAGCCCAGCCGGCTGCCCTCCCCATCCGGGCCGTCGAGGACGACGCGGATGCCCACGCCCGCCGAGTCGGCCGAGGTCAACGACTCGATGGCGCCGTCGTACGCCCGGACCTCGTTATCGGTGCCCCGGGTGACGTACACCTCCATGCCCTCGCCCGGCCGGGCCTGCCCGACCACCGCGGCGGCCAGCTCCATCAGATCGCTCACGCCGTGCCCCCGAGGGTGACCCCGGTGATGCGCAGGGTCGCCTGCCCGCACCCGACGGGGACGCTCTGCCCGTCCTTGCCGCACGTGCCCGGCGTCATGTCGAAGTCGTCGGCCACCGCATCAATCCGGCGGAGTACCTCGGGGCCGTTCCCGATGAGGTTGGCGTCCCGCAGAGGCACGGTGAGATGCCCGTCCTCGATGAGGTACGCCTCGGTGGTGCCGAACACGAAGTCCCCGGTGGTGGTGTTGACCTGGCCCCCTCCGAGCTTCGACACGTACACGCCCGTCGGGGTCTGGGCCACGATTTCGTCGGCGTTCTCACGGCCGGCCAAAAGGTACGTGTTGGTCATGCGCACCATCGGAAGGTGCTTGTAGGACTGGCGGCGGCCGTTCCCCGACGAGGCCCGACCCTCCTTGTGGGCCCGCAACCAGTCCCACATGTAGTCGGTCAGCACCCCGTTCTCGATCAACACGTTGCGCGCCGGGGCCCTGCCCTCGTCGTCGACGGCGAAGTTTCCCCACTCGCCGAGGACGGTCCCGTCGTCGACCAAAGTGACCAGGGGGCTCGCCACCAGCTCCCCCATCTTCCCCGTGTACACCGAGGCATCCTTGAGGATGTGGTCGGCCTCGAGTCCGTGCCCGCAGGCCTCATGGAAGAGGATGCCGCCGCTGCCGCCGGCCAGGACGATCGGCACCTCGCCCGAAGGTGCCGGGCGGGCGGAGAGCTTGGCCAGCGCGCGCTGTGCCGCCGTCCGGGCGATGTCCTCGACGTTGTGACGCTCGAAAATCTCGTAGCCCTCGGTGCGGGCCAGAGACTCGTGCCCGGTCTGCATCCCGGTGTCGCCGTTGGCCACGCACACCACGCTGAAGCGCGTGCGGACCTGGTCGTCCTCGGCGAGGAGGCCGTCGGAGTTGGCGATGAGGATGCGACGGCGACTGTCGCCGCATCCCACCTGCACCTGGCTGATGGAGCCGCCCGCCGCCCGCGCCGCCTCGTCGGCGCGCACCAAAAGGTCGAGCTTGACCGACTTGGATACCGATCCCGGCAGCGTGCGGTCGCCCCGGTCGTGCGCGGCCAGCGGCCCCAATTGCATCGCCACGGTCCGCGCCGTGCCGCCACCGTCGCGGGCCACCGATGCCGCGGCCGAGGCGGCGGCCAGAAGACCCTTCTCGCTCAGGTCGGAGGTGTGCGCGAACCCGGTCGTCTCGCCGGCCACGACCCGGATGCCCGCTCCCCGGGAGCGGCCGGACGAGAGCTCCTCGACGCGGCGGTCGTCCAGCATGGCGCTGGCCGACGTGGAATCCTCGGCGAAGACCTCGGCCATGTCGCCACCGTGGGCGAGTGCCGCCGAGAGGACGTTCGCCAGCACGCCGGGGTCGATCAGGGAAGTGTCGGTCACGGGCGGTATCGTAATCGTCGTGCCTTGCTCATCCTCCGACAGCACCCCGTCCGCCGGGCACGGACCCCACTCGGGCCTCTCGGCCCAGGTGGAGCTGACGGTGGGCGAGGAGGACACGGCGCAGTACTTCCGCTCGGGCGACGTCCCGGTGCTGGCGACGCCACGGCTCATCGCCATGTGCGAGGAGGCCGCCCTCCGGGCGACCGACGGGCACCTGACGTCGAACCAGACCAGCGTGGCCACCCGGGTCCAGTTCGACCACCTGGCCCCGGTCAGCCTCGGCAAGGTGGTCCTGGCCGAGGCGACCCTGGTCAAGGTGGAGGGCCGCCGCCTCACGTTCACCGTCTCGGCGGCCCGCCTCGAGCGCGACGGCGGTGGCCTCGTCGGCGCCGGGCGCGTGACGCGGGTGCTGGTCGACGAGGCCACCTTCTTGGCCAAGGCCGGCGCCACCGGCACGTCCTGATCGGGGCGCCCGCCCCCTCCTCCCCGTTGCGCGCCGCGGTGGGAGCGGGACCGGTGGTGGCGACCTTCGTCACCTTCGGTCTCTTCTGGGGGAGCTGGGCCGTCATGGTGTTCAACATCCAGCACACCTTTGCGCTCTCCGACTCCGAGCTCGGCCTCGTCCTGGCCCTGGCCATCGCCGTGGCGGGTGCTTCCAGCGCCGTGATGGCACACCTGGCCAACCGCGTCGGGGCGCGCCGTCTCCTGTGGATCGCCCTGCTCACATGGTCGGTCCTGCTGGTCGTCATGAGCACCGTGCACCAGCGCTGGGCCTTCGTCGGCGCCCTCGTCCTGGTCGAGATCGCGGGTGGCAGCATCGACACGGCCATGAACGCGGAGGCGTCGCACCGCCTGATGGGCAACCCGGCCGGGCTCGTCCGGTTCCACGCCCTCTTCAACGTGGGCGCCATCGTGGGCGCGGCGGGGGCGGGGGTGGCGCTCCATGCCGGTGTCTCGTGGCGCTGGATCTGGCCGGGCGTCGCCGTGGCGGCACTGGTGGTGGGAGTGTGGACGCTGACCACGGACTCCGGCCGGGCGATCGGGGAGCCGGGGCGTGCCCACGCGGAACGGGTACGCCCGGTCCAGCGCATGCGCCGCGACGGACTCCTCGTCCTTCTCGCCGTCTTCGCCCTGGCCGAGGTCACCGAGGGGGGAGTCGACACGTGGGGCGTGCTCTATCTGCGCAATCACCTGGCCACGGGCGTTCTCCTCGGAGCGGGTGCCTACGTCGTCGGCCAGGTCGTGGCGGCGACGACCCGCGGTGCCGGCAGCGTCCTTGTGGGGCGCCTCACCGCCCGACGGGGACTGCTCGTCGGCGGCTGCGTGGCCGGCGGGGGGATCCTCCTCGAGTCGCTCTCCCCGCTGTCGGGGGCGGCCGCCCTGGGGCTGGCGCTCGGTGCGGGCGGCGCCTCCCTCTTCTGGCCCCTCGTGATGAGCAACGTCAGCCGGCTGGCCAGCCAGGTGGTCAGTGCCGTCGGAACCTTCACCGCCGCCGGCTACATCGGCTGGGTGGCGGGGGCCCCCATTGTCGGTTGGGTCTCGCAGGCCTACGGCCCCCAGCGTGGGTTGCAGTTGCTGGCTGCGGCCGCCTTCGCGGTCGCCATCGTCTCGTTCGTGGGATCCGAACGGAGTCGCCAACCTGGTCGCGCGGAGTAGCCTGGGCACGGCCATGATCCTTCAGAGCATCGAGACACCGGCGGACATCAAAGACCTCAGTCACGAGCAGCTGCTCACCGTGGCCGAGGAGATCCGCTCGTTCATCATCGACTCCGTCACGAGCACGGGGGGACATCTCGGTTCGAACCTCGGGGCGGTGGAACTGACGCTGGCCGTGCACCGTGTCTTCGACTCGCCGCGCGACGTCATCCTGTGGGACACCGGTCATCAGGCCTACGTGCACAAATTGCTCACCGGCCGGCGCTTCGGCTTCAAGTCTCTCAAGCAGGCCGGCGGCATGTCCGGTTACCCGAACCGGGCCGAGTCCGAGCACGACTGGATCGAGAACAGCCACGCCTCCACCGCCCTGTCGTACGCCCACGGCATCGCCAAGGCCTTCGCACTGCGCGGTGAGGGCGCCGACCGCCGGGTCATCGCGGTGGTCGGCGACGGCGCCCTGACCGGCGGGATGGCCTACGAGGCCCTCAACAACCTCGGGCACGCCGGCTGCCCCGTTGTCGTCGTCCTCAACGACAACGGGCGCTCCTACGCCCCCACCGTCTCGCAACTGTCGCAGAGCCTGACCAGCTTGCGGCTGAACCCGACCTACACCCACACACGCGAGCGGCTGCGGAACCGCCTCCGCGGCCTCCCCGCCTTCGGCCCCTTGGCCGTGACCGGTGTGCACTCGGTAACCACCGCCCTGCGCGAGCTAGTGACGCCGCACACCTCCTTCGAAGCGCTGGGGGTTCGCTACGCCGGACCCATCGACGGTCACGACATCGAGGTGATGGAGCAGGCCTTCGCCCACGCGGCCGAGTGGGACGGGCCGATCGTCGTCCACGTCCTCACTCAGAAGGGCCGCGGCTACGGGCCGGCCGAGCAGGACGACGTCCAGCGCCTCCACGACGTGAAGGCCACCAAGGTGGGCACGCTGGAGAACGCCATCGGGAGCTCGGCCGGGGTCGCCGTGGGCGGCTCCGCGGGGACCGACGTGGGTGGGGTGGCCAGCCGGGGCTCGGCGCCGGATCCCGAGCCACACGGTTCGCCGTTGCGCACCACCACCTACACCGATGCCTTCACCCGCGCCCTGTTGCAGGCCGCCGAGGACGACCCGCGCGTGGTCGCCCTGACCGCGGCGATGCCCGGGCCGACGGGACTGCTGCCCTTCCAGGCCCGCTTTCCCACCCGTTTCTTCGACGTGGGGATCGCCGAGCAGCACGAGGTCACGTCGGCCGCCGGCATGGCCATGGCGGGGCTCCGGCCCGTCGTCGCCGTCTACTCCACCTTCTTCAGCCGTGCCTTCGATCAGGCCAACCTCGATGTGGGGCTCCACGGCTGCCCGGTGGTCTTCGTGCTGGACCGGGCCGGGATCACCGGGGATGACGGGCCCAGCCACCACGGCATCCTCGACATGGCGCTCGCCCTCTCCATCCCGGGCATGGTGGTCTTCGCACCATCGGCGGCCGAGGAGATCGGCCCGATGCTGCGGACTGCCCTCGAGCTCCCGGGGCCCTCGACCATCCGCTTCCCCAAGACCGCGCCGCGTCACATTGACGAGAGCGAGGTGGGCGAGGGGCTCTCGGCCCGTCAGCTCCGGGCCGGGGATGGCTCGGTCTGTCTGCTCGGGGTGGGAAAGCTCGTCGAGTCGTGCCTGTCGGCGGCCGACGAGCTGGCGGCGGAGGGGATCGCCGCCACCGTATGGGACGTCAGGGTCGTGTCGCCTCCGGACCCCGACATGCTCGCCGACGCCGCACGCCACTCTGTCGTCGTCACCGCCGAAGACGGCGTGCGCCACGGCGGCGCGGGAGCCTTCATTGTCGATGCGATGCAGGCGTCGACGGAGTCACTCGCCCACGGTCAGCGCGGCCCGGTCACGCGGACCCTCGGGGTCCCCCGGGAGTTCATCGCCCAGGGCAAGGCGGACGACATCCTCCACAGCCTGGGCCTCAACGGGACCGGCATCGCTGAGAGTGCGCGGGGCGCCCTGCGGTCGGTTCCGGCCGGCCAGCCCCTGACCTGATCCTCAGGCCCGGTTGGCCCCGTTGGCCCGCACGAAATCGTTCACCGCGTAGTAGGCCTCTATCGACTCCCCGGCGTCCCCCCAGAAGCCCTCGAGCACGTCGTAGGCCATCTGCCCCTGTTCGATGTAGTGATTGTTGACGTCGGTGATCTCGAGTTCGCCTCGCCCGGAGGGAGTAAGGGTCGGGATCACGCCGAAGACGTCCGCGTCGTAGCAGTAGATGCCGGTCACGCCGAAGTTGCTGGCCGGGACCTCGGGCTTCTCCTCGATCCGCTGCACCCGGCCGTCGTCGGAGAGCACCGGCACGCCGAGGTGGCGGAGGTGCTCGGGCTCGCTCACCGGCGTCAGCAGGATGCGGGCGCCGTGGGGGTCGGTCCGGAAGGCATCGACCATGGGCTTGATCGATCGCTCCATGACGTTGTCGGCCAGCATGACAAGCACTGCCTCGCCGTCGACGAACCGTTCGGCCAGGCCGAGCGCCTCGGCGATCCCGCCGGCTCTCTCCTGGTAGGCGTAGGAGAGGCGGTCGATGCCGAACTCGTGGCCGTTGCCCAGCAGCGGCAGGAACGAGCCGGCATGCGGACCGCCGGTGACCAGCATTATCTCGTCAATTCCCGCATTGACCAGGGCCTCTATCGACCAGGCGATCATGGGCCGGTCCCAAATCGGCAGGAGGTGCTTGTTGGTGATGCGGGTCAGTGGGTAGAGGCGGGACCCGGTCCCGCCCGCCAAGAGCACACCCTTCATCGCGACCTACCACTGCGCATCATCATTTCCATCGTGCCTGCTTAGTCGATTTACCCGAGAGCACCGTGTGAGGGCACCGGTGGTCCCGCCCCGGGGGAGGTGGTGGGCCGGTGGTGGTGGGCCGGTGGTGGTGGGCCGGTGGTGGTCGGCGGCCGGTGGTGGTGGCCGCTCGGTTGTGGCGCTCGGTGGTGGCGCTCAGCGCGCCATACGAACGGGCAGCCTCTTGTAGGCGTTGTTGAGGTTCGAGCGCACCCGGACCGGCTCGCCGGCCAGCTCGATCTCCGGGAAGCGACTCAGGAGCTCTTCGAAGAACACCCGCCCCTCGAGGCGGGCCAGGTGCACACCCAGGCAGAAGTGTTCGGCGATGCCGAACGAGAGGTGCGGGTTGGGGTTGCGGTGGATGTCGAAGCCCTGGGAGTCGTCGAAGAGGTCCTCGTCACGGTTGGCCGAGGTGTAGTACATCGCCACCTTGTCACCGGGGCTGATGGTCACATCGTGCAGCGTGGTCTCCGCCATGGCGGTGCGACGGAAGTAGTGCAGGGGATTGGCCCAGCGCAGGATCTCCTCGACGGCGCCGGGGATCAGCGACGGGTCCTCCCGGACCTCGTTCAGCTGGTCGGGATGGGTCAAAAGGGCGAGGATGCCCGACGACAGCATGGTCTTGGTGGTGTCATTCCCGGCCGTGACCAGCTGCACGAAGAACGAGCCGAACTCGAAGTCGTCCATGAGGTGGCCCCCGAACTCGGTGCCGAGGATCACCGAAGTGAGATCTTCCCGGGGCTCCTCGGTCCGACGCTGCTGGGCCAGGGCGATGGCGTACATCGCCATGTCCATGGTGGCGGCACCGTCGTTGCTGGCGTAGTCAGCGTCCTGACCGCTGGTGTTGCGCTCCGCCATCTCGTGAATACGGCCCCAGTCCTCCTCGGGGAGCCCCATGAGGGTGCCGATGACCCGCGACGGGAGATCCGCCGTCACATCGTGGACGAACTCCACCTCCGACGAGGTGTCCACCTTGTCCATGATGTCGACACAGACACCACGGATCTGGTCCTCCATCCGCCCGATCACCGTCCGGCCAAAATGGGCCAACATGGGACGGCGGTAGTCCAGGTGCCGGGGGGGGTCCATGGCCAGGAGCATCCCCCGCATGGCCTCCACCTGCTCGGGAGCCAGCGTCTCGATGACCACGCCACCCTCGCTGGCCGAGAACAGGCCCGGGCTCCTGGCCACCTTGACCACATCGGCGTGCTTGAGGACGGCCCAGAACCCGCCGTCATCCATGGCGCAGAAGTGCACCGGGTCGCTCCGGCGCAGCTCGGCCAGCGTCTCGTGGGGCGGGCCGTGGACGAAGGTGTCCGGATCGGCGAGGTCGACCGCCTCGGTCATCAGCCGATCAGCACGTTGGGCGGGGGGAACCCCTGGGCCTCGCACAGCGCCACGTAGGCGGCCAGCGACCCAGCGCCGTCGGAGACGCTTTCGATGTTGCCCTCGGCGTCGAGGTTGAGGTTCACCCCGTACATCTGGAACCACACCCGGGTCTCGTCCTCGACGCACGTCAAGGTGTGCACGGAGCCGGCCGGCTCGTACAGGAACGACCCGGCGCGGTTGACGTAGTCGTACTCCTTGTACTTCCAGGCGCCCGAGGTCGTGTAGCCGAAGACAGGCCCGGTGTGCCGGTGGGTCTGCACCTCGAAACCGGCCTGGAAGATGTTCTCAATGATCCAGAGCCCCTCTTCGGGCTTCACCTGGAGCACCTTGAGCTTGTTGCCTCCTCCGATGTCGACGAAGGGAAGGTCGTCGGCTCCGATGTGGAATGCCTGGGGAGCTGCGTCAAGGGTTGTCATGTCACTCCTTACCTGCACGCCCCTGTGCCGGGGCTTGCAATTATGGGCGTGGGCGGCGGGGACCCCCCGTACGCTGCCCGGGCCACGGGCCGCCGGCGCCCGACCGTTACTTGAGGAAGGTCCCGCCGTCGATGGGCAACTGGATCCCGGTCACGTAGCGGGCCTCGTCGGACACGAGCCACAGGACGGCCGCCGTGATGTCAGCGGCATCGACCCAGGGGATCGGCAGCAGGGCGAAGTCGATAGCCAGCTTCGCCAGGTCCTCCTTGCCGGGGTTCTCCAATTCGGGCAGGAACAGGCGATAGGTGCCCTCGTTCTGCAACATCGGCGTGTCCACGTTCATCGGGTGCACCGTATTGACCCGGATGTTGTACTCGGCCAGCTCACCGGCCATGGACTGTGCGAGGCCGATGCAGCCGCTCTTGGCCGCCGAGTAGGCCGAGGTGTTGGGGTACCCCTTGAGGCCGGCCACCGAGCTGGTGATGACGATGGAGCCGCCCTTGGCCTGGTCGATCATGGCCGGGATGCACGCGCGCACCGAGTTCCAGACGCCCTTGAGGTTGATGCCGATGACGTCGTCCCAGGTCTGCTCGGGCGTCTCCCATGACTTCTTGAGGGCGACCACTCCGGCGTTGGCCACGCAGATGTCCACGTGCCCGAAGCGGGTGATCCCTTCCTGCACGGCCGCGTCGACCTGGGCGTACTCACGCACGTCGGCCTTGGCCGCCACAATCTCTCCGCCGACCTCCTCGACCAGCCGGACCGTCTCGTCGAGGTCCGCCTGGGTGGCCAGCGGGTAGAGCTCGGCGATGGAGGCCACGTCCTCGCAGATGTCGATGCCGATGATCTTGGCGCCCTCTTCCGCGAAGCGAATTGCGTGCGACCGACCCTGGCCCCGGGCCGCTCCGGTGATGAAAGCAACCTTGCCGTCGAGTCTTCCCATTGTCGTTTTCCCCCAGAGTTCGGCGTGTCGATCCACGCTGGTCGGCCACTGCTCGTGCGACTACCTGGCCAATAATGCCAGGGGGGCCGGATTCGCGCCACCTCACCAGGTCATGGCGACGGCGTGCCGGCCGGCCCTGTTCGACCCCGGGACCAGCTACTCGGCGCTCCGCCCGCGGGTGAGCTCACGTGGATCAGAGCCGTGATCCGGCGTCGGCACCACCCGGTCGCGCAATTCGCGCTTGAGCACCTTTCCACTGGCGTTCAGGGGAAGGCTGTCGACCACCACGATGCGACGCGGCACCTTGTAGTTGGCCATGGCCTGGCGGGCCCAGGCGATCAGTGCGCGACCGAATTCTTCGGCGCCCTCCGTTTCGTCGGCGCCCTCCGCACCCCCGGCTGCAGCGGCACCGGCGGCCCCCGTGGCGCCCCAGGCCGGACGCGGGACGACGAAGGCACAGCCCACCTCGCCCATGCGCTCGTCGGGGACCCCCACCACCGCGACCTGGGCGACGCCGTCGTAGCGGCGCAGGATCGCCTCGATCTCGGCCGGGTAGGCGTTGAAGCCACCCACCACGAACATGTCCTTCACCCGGTCGGTGATGGTCACGTTGCCGGCGGCGTCCATGACCCCGATGTCGCCGGTGTGCAACCAGCCCTCGGAATCGATCGCCGCCGCCGTGGCGGCCTCGTCCTCCCAGTACCCCCCCATGACGGTATAGCCGCGCACCACGATCTCGCCCGGCTCCCCCTGCGCCACCGGGCGGCCGTCGACCACGGCCCGCACCTCCAGCCCGGGAATGGCCCTCCCCGAGGTGGCGGCGATGACCTCGGGCGGGTAGTCGCGCCGGCACATGGTGACGGTGCCGCACGACTCGGTGAGGCCGTAAGCCGTGAGGACCGTGTCAAAGCCGAGCTCACTGCTCATGGCATGCACCAGCTCGACCGGGACGACCGCGGCGCCGGTCACCCCGAGCCGGAGAGACGACAGGTCGTAGTCACTGCGGCCCGGCTCAGCCAGGAGCCCCTGATAGAGGGTCGGCGGCCCCGGGAGCACCGAAATCCGCTCCGCCGCAATGCGCTCCATGACCCGTCGGGCGTCGAACACCGCCTCGGGGACCACCGTGGCACCGGCCATGAGACAGGCCAGGATGCCGGCCTTGTAGCCGAACGTGTGGAAGAAGGGGTTGACCACGAGGTAGCGATCAGAGGGTGCGAGCCCGACGATCGACGCCCATGTGCCAAAGGTGCGCAACGACTGCCCGTGCGTGGCCCCCGCTCCCTTGGGATGCCCCGTCGTGCCCGAGGTGAAGATGAGGTCCGAGAGGTCGTCGGGTCCGAGGGCCGCGGCCCGCGCCGCGGTGAGCGCCGGGTCGACCTGCTGCCCCGCCGCCAGGAACGGGGCGAGGTCGATCGTCTCCACCCCGGAGGCCGTGGCCCCGCTCCCGTCCCCACCCTCGACCTCATCGCGCAACAGCACAATGCGCGCCAGCGCGCCCGTGTCCTCGCCCTGCAAGAGTGCCGGGTAGTCGACACCCAGGAAGCCGCGCACCGTCACGAGCGTGGTCGCTCCCGAGGCACGGAGGATATACGCGGCCTCTCCCCCCTTGAACCGGGTGTTCATCGGCACCAGCACGGCCCCGGCGCGCAGCGCCCCGAGAGCGGCCAGCATCCATTCGGCGCAGTTGGGAGCCCACATGGCGACCCGGCCACCGGGGTCGACGCCCGCGGCGACGAAGCCGCGCGCGTAGGCGTCCACCGCCTCGGGGAGCTCGGCGTACGTGAGGCGGAACTCACCGTCGACCAGCACTTCGTTCGCCGGGTGGAGCCCCGATCCCTGCGTCACCAGATTCGGGATGGTGCCCCAGGTCAGGTCCGCCCGGGGATCCTCGTCCTCCGGGGAGGCACCACCGATACCGGTGGGTGCACCAGTCGGCTGCCCCACCGGCGCCGGGCCCGGCGTCACGGGTGCTGGCTCGACACGGAGACGACCTCGCCACTCATGTACGACGAGTAGTCGCTGGCCAAAAAGACGATGACGTTGGCCACCTCCCAGGTTTCCGCACCCCGGCCGAACAGCTCCCGGCGGCGCAGTATGGCCAGGTCCTCGTCGGGGATGGCGCGGTTGAGGAAGGGGTGCTCGGCCAGGCTGGGCGAGACGGCATTGACGCGTACGCCCCGAGGGGCGGCTTCTGCGGCGGCGCAACGGGTGAGAGCCATGACGCCGGCCTTGGCCGCGGCGTAGTGGGCCTGTCCCGGTTGAGCCCGCCAGCCCAGTACCGACGCGTTGTTGACGATGACCCCGCTCCCCTGCGCCAAAAGATGGGTCAGGGCGGCCCGGGTGCAGCGAAAGGTGCCGGTGAGCGTGATGTCGAGGACGCGGAACCACTGCTCGTCGGTCATCTCGACCAACGGGACGGTCCCGCCCAATCCCGCGTTGTGCACGGCGACGTCGAAGCGCCCGAAATGGTCGACGGCCGCCGCATAGAGGGCCTGCACCTGGCCCTCGTCCGTCACGTCGCAGGGCACGGCCCGGACCGCCCCGCCCGTCTCGGCCTCCAGTTGCTCGGCCGTCTCGGCCAGTCGCCGCGCATGGGCGTCGGAGACGACGACCGCCGCGCCCTCCTCGAGGCACCGGCGTGCGGTCGCCGAGCCGATACCCGTCCCGGCCGCCGCCGTGACGATCACCACCTTGTCCACCAACAACCCGTGCCCGGTGGGTGGGGTGGGCGGTGGCGGTGGGTCAAAGGCGTCCTGCAGGCTCACGTGCCCCCCTTCGGTTCCGGCGGGAGGCCGAGTACCCGCTCGCCGATGATGTTGCGCTGGATCTGGTTGGAGCCACCATAAATCGTCTCGGCCCGCGAGAAGAGGAAGGGACGTTGGAACTCGTCGAGCTCATAGGCCGCGGGGTCATTCCCCTCGAGGACGAGGGCGCCAGGACCTATGACATCGATCGCCAGCTCGCCCAGGCGACGGTGCCAGCTCCCCCAGTACAGCTTGGCGATGGACGCCTCGGGCGGCGCCACCGGCCCGTCGATACCCGAGAGGCTGCGCAACGTGTTGTACCGCATGATGGTCAACTCCGCGTGCGCCTGCGCCAGCAGCTGGCGGATGACCGGGTCGCGGGATCGCCCATTGGCCTGGGCCACGGCCACGATGCGCTGGAACTCGCGCACGAAACCGAGCTGATGCCCGAGCAGAGCCACCCCCCGTTCGAAGGCCAGCGTGGCGAGCGCCACCCGCCACCCCTCACCCTCGGCACCGACGATGTTGTCGCCGTGGGTGCGGGCCCCGTCGAAGAAGACCTCGTTGAACTCGCTCGTCTTGGTCAGCTGCATGATGGGACGCACCTCGACGCCCGGCTGGTCCATGGGAACCAACAGGTAGGAGAGCCCCTTGTGGCGCCTCGACTCGGGGTCGGTGCGGCAGACGACAAAGCACCAGTCCGACTGGTGCGCCAGCGAGGTCCACACCTTTTGGCCGGTGATCACCCACTCGTCGCCGTCGCGGGCGGCGCGTGTCTTTACATTGGCCAGATCACTGCCGGCGTCGGGCTCGGAGTAGCCCTGGCACCACAGCTCGGTCCCCGCCAGGATCGGGGGCAAAAAGCGCGCCTTCTGCGCCTCGGTGCCGTAGTGGATGAGGGTGGGCCCGAGCAGCCCCTCTCCCATCACGCTGACGCGACCCGGGGCCGCGGCCCGCACGTACTCCTCGTGGAAGATGACCTGTTCGGTCATGGACGCCCCCCGGCCGCCGTACTCGGTGGGCCAGGCCAGGCCGGTCCACCCGCCCGCAGCCAGCACCTTCTCCCAGCGGAGCCGCACATCGAAGCCGAACGTCTCGTCACCCGAGCCGCCCCGGCCGCCCAACTCGGCAAACTCGCCGACCAGGTGCTCCTCGAGGAATTGCCGGACCTCGGCCCGGAACGCCGAGTCTTGCGGGCGGTCGCGCAGGTCCATGTCGTCGGTCAGCGTAGTGAAATCCGCACGCACCGGTCTCACCGCGGGGCCACGGCGAGTCTGCCTCCGGGCCACGACAGGGCGGCGGCGGCGGCGCGAGACCGGCCCTGCCCTGGAATACTCGCGTCACGACCCGCCGACCCGGCACCACGGCGCGATGAAAGGACCACGTCATGGACGTGAACATCGGAGGACACGTCGAGCCCGGCTTCGCCACGGTGAAGGACGCCTTCAGCCAGAACTTCGAGGCCGGGCACGAGACGGGAGCGGCCTTCTGCCTGCACGTGGACGGACGCAAGGTCGTCGACCTCTACGGCGGCTCCTTCGACCGCCACGAGGGAGACGGCGCCAGTGGTAGCAGTGGCCGGCCCTATGACCAGGACACCCTGCAATTGGTCTTCTCCTCGACCAAAGGCGCCACCGCAGCGTGCGCAAACCTGCTGGAGCAGCGGGGCGAACTCGACGTGGCGTCCCCGGTGTCCCGCTACTGGCCCGAGTTCGCCCAATTCGGGAAGGAGGAGATCCCCGTCCTCTTCCTGCTCTCCCACCAGGCCGGGCTCCCGGCTGTCGACGCCACGTTGAGCCCGGCCGAGGTCCAGGCCTGGGAGCCGGTGGTTGCCGCGCTGGAAGCACAACAGCCGTTCTGGGAGCCGGGCACCGCCCACGGCTATCACGCGCTGACCTACGGGTGGTTGGTCGGCGAGGTCGTACGCCGGATCACCGGGCGCACCGTGGGTGCGTTCTTTGCCGAGGAGATCGCCCAGCCTCTCGGGCTGGAGTTCTGGATCGGACTGCCCGAGGAGCAAGAGCACCGGGTCTCGCCGGTCATCGGCAGCGTGGTTCCCGGGGGGCAGGTTCCCGGGGAGGAGGCTGCCGGGGCGGGTACGAGCTTCTCGTCCACCCTGCTGGCGCGGGCGCTCAACTTCGCCGGCGCCTTCTCCGACCCGGGTTGGGCCAACCGCCGCGCCTGGCATGCCGCCGAGGTGCCCGCCGCCAACGGCATCACCAACGCCGTCTCGCTGTCCCGCTTCTACGCCGGCCTGATCGGCACCGTCGACGGTGGACCCGCCGAGCCGATCCTGACCATGGACCAGGTGGACCGCGCCCGTACCGTGCGCACCTTCGGCGCCGACCAGGTCTTCGCCTCGGTGGGCTTCACCATGAAGCAGCACATCGGCCAGGGGTTCTGGGTCTCCAGCCCCTTCTCGCCGTTCGGCGGCGCCGGCTCGTTCGGACACACGGGCGCGGGCGGGTCCTACGGTTTTGCCGATCCCGAGAACAACCTGGCCGTGGGCTACGTCATGAACCGGATGTCAACTGGCATGACGGTCGACCCGAGGTCCCGCCCGCTCATTCGCGCGTGCTACGAGGCGGTCGGGGCCGCGCCGAAATACATCTAGGCAGGCCGCCGTTGTAGTCGGTGCAGGGCGTTGCGGTGCCCGAACTTCATGGAGGCAGGCCGCCGTCGCAGCCGATGAGAGAAGGTCGACATGTTCACCCGGAGAAAGAGGAAGCAGGACACCGTGGAGTATGAGATCGTCAAGACCGAGGACGAGTGGAAGAAGGAGCTTGCGCCTGAGCGCTATCGCGTCCTCCGTCGCGCCGGCACCGAGCCGGCGTGGTCGGGCGAGTTGCTGCACGTCGAGGGGGAGGGCGTGTTCCGCTGCGCCGGGTGCGGTGCGGAGCTGTTCGACAGCGACTCCAAATTCGAGTCAGGGTCGGGATGGCCCAGCTTCGACCGGGCCAAGTCCGACGGCACCATTGTCGAGCACGCCGATCGCACCTTCGGCATGACCCGCACGGAAATTGTGTGCGCCCGTTGCGGCGGACATCTGGGGCACGTCTTCCCCGATGGGCCGACCGACACGGGGCTGCGGTACTGCGTCAATTCCCTTTCCCTGACCTACGAGCAGGACCCCGGCCCTACGGCGCCGTAAGGCCGGGCTCCGCCAGTCGCCCTTCGACGACGTCGAAGACAGTGGCCAGATAGGCCGCTTCACCCGGCAGGCCGAGCCGCGCCAGGAGCGACTCGGCCAGGGCGAGTGCGCCGCAGATTTCGAAGACCTCGTTCTTCAGGAAACCGACCCGCGCCGCGAAGCGCGCCGGCGCCGGAGTCCCACCAGGGCGCAGCCCACCGTCAGCAGCACCAGCATCACCAGCATCACGGCGGAGCCGGTCGCTCCGGTCGCCGCTCCGATCGTGTGACGCGACACGCCGGTCAACGTCACGACGACCAGCCTGCCCGCGGTCATCGCCACGGGCAGGCCCAACGATGGGATCACCCAGGACGACACTCACGCCTCGACCGGGAGGGCTGCGGACTGTGCCCCGTCGGTCTCGGTCGAAGAGTCGGAATCGGGCAGATCGGGGACCGACCGCCGCTCGGTGCGCTGCACGTCGGCGGTGGCGAAGCGCAAGCTCGGGCCGATCTCGTCGGCGGTGATCTCCACCTTCGAGCGGTGGTCCCCGTCCTCGGTCTCCCAGCTGCGCTGCTCGAGGCGACCGGTGACGACGACCCGCATCCCCTTGGAGAGGCTCAGGGCCACGTTCTCGGCCAGATCCCTCCAGCACACCACGTCGAAGAATGACGTGGCCTCCTGCCACTCCTGGGTGGTCCGGTCCTGCCAGCGACGGTTCACGGCCACGCCCAGCTGCGCCGTGGCCTGACCCTCCCTGGTGTAGCGGATCTCGGGCTCCCGGGTCAGGTTGCCCGTGATGGTGGTGTTGTTCGCCATGAGGTGTCCTCACTTTTCGTCGTTCCACCCGCGGTCACGGGTGTAGCGGAGAGCATGGCGAGGCCACCTTGCTGAAAACCTTGCCGCGTTCCTTGCCGGATGCCTGCGCAATTCCAGGTTCAGTGCGCAAATGCGGGCTCGGGACCGGACAGCGAATTAGCTTTCTCCGTGCGTGAGTATCCAGATGGAGGCGCCAGGCCGGCTGGGGAAGCTCCGCTTCTGGCGCTCTCCGCCCGACCAACCGCGCTGGGCCCGGCCCGCCCTCCTGAGCGTGACCGCGTTGGCGGCGGCTGGATACGCCTGGGGCATCGGGAACGTGGCCCTCGAGCCCTTCTACGGCGCGGCCGCCCGGAGCATGTCGCAGAGCTGGCACAACTTCATCTTCGGTGCGTTCGACCCGTGGGGCACGGTCACGGTGGACAAGCTGCCGGGTGCGCTGTGGGTCCAGGCGCTCTCGTTGCGCCTCTTCGGCTTCCACCTGTGGGCCATCGTGCTGCCCCAGGTGGTCGAGGGCGCGCTGACGGTGCTCGTCCTTTACCGGGCCGTCCGCCGGGTGGCCGGGGCTGGGGCGGGTCTGGCGGCGGCACTCGTACTGGCCGTCAGCCCGGTCACGATCCTCCTCGACCGGGGCAATATTTCGGATTCGCTCCTGATCCTGCTCCTGGTGCTGGCGGCCGACGCCACGACGAAGGCCTTGACGACGGGAAGGGTCGGGTCGCTGGTCATGGCCGGCGTCTGGGTGGGCCTGGCGTTCCAAGCCAAGATGCTCCAGGCCTGGCTGGTGGTGCCCGCGCTCTTCGGGGCATACCTCATCGCGGCGCCGGCCGCCGCCGTGCTCCGGCGCCTCGGCCACGTCGCCCTCGCCAGCGTGGTGATGGTGCTCGTCTCGTTGAGCTTCATGACCGCGGTCGCCGCCGTGCCGGCGCACGATCGGCCCTTTGTCGACGGGAGCTGTGACAACTCGATCTTCAGCCAGGTCTTCTTGTACAACGGACTGGACCGCTTCGCCGCCACCCGGGTGCACCAGCAGGGGTGCAGCCCGCCGACGCACTTCCTCGTCGAGACCGCCGAAGTGGGCGCGTCGCTCGGCCTCGGCACCGCCTCCATAGCGCCCGGGTGGGGCAGGCTCCTGCACGGCCCGTTCGGGCGCGACGACGCCTGGTTCGTGGTTCCTTCGGTCGTGGCCGCCGCGGCCCTGCTGATCTCGCGGCGGCGGCAGCCCCGGACCGACGCCCTCCGGGCCGCCGCGCTCTTGTGGTCGGGTTGGCTGGTGCTCACCTGGGCCTTCTTCAGCGAGGGGAGATTCCTCAACTCGTACTACCTCGCCGCGCTGATTCCCGCCCTCGCCGCGTTGTGCGGCCTCGGGGGAGCCACGGCCTGGCGGCACCGGCACGCCGCCATCACGAGGCTGGTCGTCCTCCTGACGGTCATGGCCAGTACCGCGTACACCCTCGCGCTCGTTCCCCCCTTCGCCGGGGTCCGGCCCTGGATCATCGCCACGGTTGTCATCCTCGCCGCACTCGCCGCCGGGATTCTCGGTGGCTCCCTCCGGCGCCGCCACGCCTCGCGGTGGACCATCACCTGGGGACTGGCTCTGGCCGCGATCGCCCTGGTGTCGGGGTCCGCCTGGGCCAGCGGTGCAGTGGTCGTCGCCGGCCTGGGCCCGTTCGACACGCCCTACCAATCGCCGAAGATCACGTACCTCAGCCAGGTCGCCCCGGCCCACGACCGCATGGTGGAATGGCCGGAACTCGTCCTCTTCGCGCATGCCAGCCCGCCGACGGTGGCCGCCGACGTGCTCGAGTCGTCGTGGTTCGCCAGCGAGGACATCTTCGCCACCGGGCACGAGTTCTTACCGGTCGGCGGTTTCACCGGCGAGGTCCCCACACCGTCGTTGCCACAGCTCATCCACTATGTCGGCACGGGACGGGTCGTCACCGCCACTGCCGCGGTGGCGCCGCGTTCGCGCAACCCCGACATGATCTGGATTATCGAGCACTGCACCAAGCGCACCACCGGCAACACGTTCTACAACTTCGAGGGAACGACCATGCAGCGCTACGTCTGCCAGCACGCCCAGACCGGGCGGGCGTCCCATTGATTCAATTCGGGGTAGTACCAGAAATGGTACAACTCAAAAAAACATGCTCGGTCGAGGCGAGCAACCGGCATCGAGAACGGTCGAGAACGACAGCCGCCGCAAACTAGACGTCAAGGAAACGACGGATCGCGATGGCCGAACCCAGCGACCCGATCAACACGCCGACGAAGACGACCACGATGTCCGTCGAGAACACCTCCCAACCCGTCATGTGCATGGCACTGAACACATTGCTCGAGTCGGTGCCGCCGCCGGCATGATTGATGAAGAGATACAAGATGTAGACCGCGCCCGCGGAGATGGCCGATCCGAGTAGGCCCTGGATCAACCCCTCGGACATGTAGGGCACCCGGATGAACCAGTTCGTCGCCCCGACCAGCTTCATCACCGATACCTCGCGCCGACGGGAGAAGATGGCCATGCGAATGGAATTGAGGATCAGTACGGCGGCCGAGACGATCAGGACGACGGCGACACCGAGCAGCACCCACTTCAAGACGTTGATCACCTTCTCCTCGGTGTGGATCTGCTGCAGAGGCGCAGTGACCGTGTCCACGCCGGCCGTGCCCTTGAACGTCGCAATGACCTGACTGGCGTCGCTCAGGGCCACCGGCGTGCACCAAAAGGAGGTCGGGAACTCGGACTCGTTGGTGGCGGCGGTGACATCGGACGGAAGGATCTTCTTGGCCTCGGCGAAGTTGCGCGCCTTGTCCCAGTACGCGCAGGGCTGGCGCACATAGTTCAACTGCGCCAGCTGGGTGGACACCGCGTGGATCTCCTGTTTGTCGGCGTTCGGCTGCATCCACACCGTGACCTGGGTGCCGCGCTCCCACTGGCCCGAGGCATTCGCCGCCCCCTGGCGCAGCAAGAGCGCCGCCCCGACGAGGGTGAGCGAGACTGCCACGGTGAGGATGGCGGCCATGGTCATCAGGCGGTTGCGCCACAGGTTCGACGCCGTCTCCCGGGCGACGTAATCAACCGAAACCGGCGTTCGTGATTGCCTGCGTCGCTTGCGAGCCATGTCAGCCCACGCCCTCTATCGGCCCGCTGGGCATGCTGGTGGTGCCGTCGATGCCGTAGACGCCGCGCGCCTGGTCACGCACGAGGATGCCGTTGCTCAACTCGAGGACGCGGCGGCGCATTTTGTCGACCAGCACCTCGTCATGCGTGGCGATCACGACCGTGGTCCCCGTGCGATTGATGCGATCGAGAAGCTGCATGATGCCCTGGCTCGTCTGCGGATCGAGGTTCCCGGTGGGCTCGTCGGCCAACAGGATCAGCGGCCGGTTCACGAAGGCCCGGGCCACCGCCACCCGCTGCTGCTCTCCACCGGAGAGCTCCCCCGGCAGGTTGTCGGTCTTCTTGGCCAGGCCCACCAGGTCGAGGACCTGCGGCACCTGGTTGGCCACCACGTGGCGAGGACGGCCGATCACCTCGAGGGCGAAGGCCACGTTCTCGAACACCGTCTTGTTGGGCAGCAGCCGGAAGTCCTGAAAGACGCATCCGATGTTGCGCCGAAGGTACGGCACCCGCCATTTCGGAAGATCGACGATGTTGCGGCCGGCCTCCCAGATCTGCCCGGTATCGGGCAGTTCCTCGCGCAGGAGCAGTCGGATGAACGTGGTCTTGCCCGAGCCCGAGGATCCGACCAGGAAGACGAACTCTCCCTTGTCGATCTCGATCGATATGTCGCGCAGCGCGACGGTCGATCCCTTATAGGTTTTGGTGACGTTGTCGAAGCGGATCATGGTTTTGGGCCGTTGAGAGCTAGAGAGGGCAGAAAACCTGCACAGGGCATGAATTCAATCAGGCGATACTAACCGTCCCCTCCTCGTGATGGGCGGTCATCTGCTCCGAGGCTGGTCAGACGGCCCAGTTTCATCCAGACGGCTCAGTTCGACGTACTCCCGCGCTGGCGCCGCAGTTCGGCTTCCATGAACGCGTCGAGGTCGCCGTCGAGCACCGCGGCGACATTGCCCGTCTCATAGCCCGTGCGGAGATCCTTCACCTGTTGATAGGGCGCCATGACGTAGGACCGGATCTGGTTGCCCCAGGCGTTGTCCCCCCGATCACCGCTCAGTGCGTTCATCTCCGCCTTGCGCTCACTGCGGGCCCGGTCCGCCAACTTGGCCCCGAGGATCTGCATCGCCTTGGCCTTGTTCTGATGCTGGCTGCGCTCGTTCTGGCATGACACCACCAATCCCGTCGGCAGGTGGGTGAGGCGGACGGCCGAATCGGTCTTGTTCACGTGCTGGCCCCCGGCCCCCGAGGACCGGTACGTGTCGACGCGCAGATCCTTCTCGTCGATCTCCACCTCGCCCGAGACGTCCTCGAGAAACGGGGTGACGTCGAGCGAGGCGAAGCTGGTCTGCCGTCGCTTCTGCGAGTCGAACGGCGACATGCGCACCAACCGGTGCACGCCGCGCTCGGTCGCCAGCAGCCCGTAGGCGAAGCGCCCGTGCACAATGAAAGTGGCCGACAGGAGTCCGGCCTCCTGGCCCTCGGTCTCTTCGTCCAACTCCACCGTGAAGCCGCGCCGCTCGGCCCAGCGTTGGTACATGCGCAACATCATTTCGGTCCAGTCCTGCGCGTCGGTACCACCGGCTCCGGCGTGCAGGTCGACCACGGCGTCGCGCTCGTCGTACTCACCCGAGAAAAGTGATTGCAGTTCGAGTGCGCCCAGACGTGTGCGCAAGGCGTCCACCGTCTCGACCAGTTCCTTCTCGAGCGCGCCGTCCGGTGCGCCCTCCGCGCGCGACTCGTCGATCAGTTCCAACAGGACCATGGCGTCGCTCAGATCCCTGCGCAAGCTGCTCAGTTGCTCGAGGTCGGCTGTCACCTGACCCAGTTCGGTGGTGACCGCGCGCGCGTTGTCGCCGTCATCCCACAGTGCGGGGTCAGCGGCCGCGGACTCCAGTTCGGCCTGTCGCGCCAGCAGACGTTCGTGGCCCAGATAGCGCTCGGCCTCGGTCAGCCGGCCTTCGGACTCCTCCAACTCCGTCGCGAAGTCCCGGGGTACCTCGGCCGCACCGCCCTCAGGCGGCGCCATGGCACAACTTGAATTTCTTCCCGCTCCCGCACCAGCAGGGGTCGTTGCGGCCCACCTTCTCGTGCTCCGCCTTGGTGATGGGTACCAGGGCATCGGGGTCGGGGACGTTGGGCCTCTTGACCAGGTCCTTCGCTCCCTTGGGCGCCCCGTTCTTGGCCGCGGGGGGCAGGACCTGCTCGACCGGGGCCACCTGAGCCCCCGACTCGGCCGCCAGCACGCCGGCCAGTGCGCTCGTCGGGGCCACCGGGTCCTCCGCCGCCACATAGACCGCCCGTTCGAGGTCGGGTTCGACCGCCGAATCCTGGACCGCCTCCACGTGGAGTATGTAGCGGAGGTAGTCGCTGTCGATGACCTCCATCAGTTGGCCGAAGAGGTTGTAGCCCTCCGACTGCCAGGCGTTGAGGGGGTCGGCCTGTACGGTCCAGCGCAGGTGTATGCCGTCCTTGAGGTTGTCCATTTCGGCCAGGTGGTCGCGCCAGCGGTCGTCGAGGATCTGCAGCATGACCTGGCGCTCGATCTGGCGCATCGTCTCCACTCCGCCCGGCATCGACTCGGCGTGCTTCTCGTAGTACTCGAGCGCTTCTTCGACGATGCTCTCGACGAGATCTTCTGTGGTGGCAGCCTGCGAGAGGTCCTCCACCGAGAACCTGGTCGGGTAGTACTGCGTCACACCGTCGATCAGAGCCTTGAGATCCCATTCCTCGGGATACGCGCTCGGGCAGGAGTCCGCCACGGACCTCTCCACGGCGGAAACCAGCAGGTCCTCCGTCCGCTCCTCGAGGTCCTCGCCGTCGATGATCTGCAGGCGCCGCTCGTAAATCACCTTGCGCTGCTGGTCCATCACCTCGTCGTACTTGAGGTTGTCCTTGCGCATTTCGGCGTTGCGGGCCTCGACGGTGTTCTGGGCCCGCTCGATGGCCTTGGCCACCGTCTTGCTCTCGATCGGGACGTCGTCGGGCAGTGTCCGCCCCATGACCCAGCTCATGGCGCCGGTGGCGAACAACCGGAGGAGCTCGTCGTCCAGGCTCAGGTAGAAGCGGCTCTCGCCCGGATCGCCCTGACGTCCGGACCGGCCCCGGAGCTGGTTGTCGATGCGCCGGCTCTCGTGCCGCTCGCTGCCCAGCACGTAGAGGCCGCCGAGCTTGCGCACCTCTTCACCCTCGGCGCGGCAGCGCGCCTCGAGGGAAGCCTGCCGGCGCTTCAGTTCGGTCGCCCCCTCCTCGGTGGTGAGGTCGACGCCCTCGGCTTGCAGCTCGTGCTGCGCCAAGAGCTCGGCGTTGCCCCCCAGGATGATGTCGACACCACGGCCCGCCATGTTGGTGGCGACGGTGACCCCGCCTCGCCGGCCCGCCTGGGCCACCACCTCGGCCTCCCTGAAGTGCTGCTTGGCATTGAGGACATTGTGGGGCACCCCCTGCTTCTCCAGGAGCCGGGAGAGCAGCTCGGACTTGGCCACCGAAGCCGTGCCGACCAGGACGGGCTGCCCCTTGGCGTGGCGCTCGACGAGATCCTCGACCACGGCGTTGAACTTGGCGTCCTCGGTCTTGAAGACCAGGTCGGCCTGGTCGCTCCGCACCATGTCCTTGTTGGTCGGGATGGGAACCACCGACAGCCCGTAGGTCCCGGCGAACTCGCCCGCCTCGGTCTCGGCCGTCCCCGTCATCCCCGACAACTTCTCGTACATGCGGAAGTAGTTCTGCAGCGTCACGGTGGCCCAGGTGTGGTTCTCCTCTTTGATGGCCACCCGCTCCTTGGCCTCGACCGCCTGGTGGAGACCGTCGGACCAACGCCGACCCTCGAGGGTGCGCCCGGTGAACTCGTCGATGATCTTCACCTCGCCGTCGGCGACCAGATAGTCCTTGTCCCGCCGGTAGAGGTCCTTGGCCGTGAGCGCCTTGGTCAGCTGATGGACGTAGTTGGTGGAGACGGCGTCATAGATGTTGTCGACCCCGACCGCCTTCTCCACCTTCTCGATGCCCGACTCGAGGGGGACGACCGTCTTCTTCTCCTCGTCGACCTCATAGTCCACATCTCGGGTCAGCGTGCGGGCGATAGAGGCGAACTGGTAATAGAGCTGGGCCGCCTCGTCGGCCGGCCCCGAAATGATGAGCGGCGTCCGGGCCTCGTCGATCAGGATGGAGTCGACCTCGTCGACAATGGCGAAGACGTGGCCGCGCTGGGCCATGTGGTCGCGCGAACGCGCCATGTTGTCGCGCAGGTAGTCGAAGCCGAACTCGTTGTTGGTCCCGTAGGTGAGGTCGGCGGCGTAGGCGGCCCGCTTGAGCACCGGGTCGTCGATGTCCGCCCCGATCCGGCCGACGGTCAGCCCCAGCCAGCGGTGGAGCCGCCCCATCCACTCGGCGTCGCGGGTGGCCAGGTAGTCGTTGACGGTCACCACGTGCACACCGCGCTGGTCCAGCGCGTTGAGGTAGACGGGCAAGGTGGAGACCAGCGTCTTCCCCTCGCCGGTCTTCATCTCGGCGATCCAGCCGAAGTGCAGCGCCATGCCGCCCATGAGCTGCACGTCGAAGTGGCGCTGCCCGAGCACCCGCCAGGCGCCTTCACGCACGACTGCGTAGGCCTCGATCAGCAGGTCATCGAGCGACTCGCCCTGGTCCAGGCGCTCCCGGAACTCCACCGTCTTGTGCGCCAGCTCGGCGTCGCTGAGGGCCTGCATCTCCGGCTCCAGATCCGAGATCGGGGGAACCAGCTCGGCCAGGCGCCGGACCTTCTTGCCCTCGCCTGCCTTGAGAACCTTGGTGAACACGCTCATGAGATGACGATCCTACCGGTCTCCCGGGGTCTTCCGGCGTCGTTTCGTATCCGGACCCGGATCCGGTTGAAGCGGGCTGCATGCGGCTGACCTGGTCTTTGACCCCACACTCGCCTGCTGCGAGGTTGACGCACCGGTGCCGGCGGCCCGTTGGCGTCGCCGCCCACGAACCCAACGGCACCTCTGTGGCACGCATCCCCTCGTCGCCGACTGCCCCCGGGAATCGGGGACTCGCCGGGCAGGGCTTACCTCTAAGCCGCACCATGCTCAGCAACCACAAGTTGCCTTACGTGGGTCGTTTTGCCTGCGACTGGCCTCGACTTGCAACCACAG
>Ga0182030_10006190_pt1 | contig 25301 bp, 29 predicted proteins | sample 812S3MmetaG_FD_121299 | JGI IMG/M metagenome (GOLD analysis project Ga0182030, IMG submission 121299) | Permafrost microbial communities from Stordalen Mire, Sweden - 812S3M metaG (Illumina Assembly) | ecosystem: Environmental > Terrestrial > Soil > Wetlands > Permafrost | place: Sweden...
AACCCGCCAACTCTGCGCGGGAAAGAGTTTCGAGGGATTCCATGGTCATGGCAGATGTCAGGACCAATGTCATAGTGAGTCCGTTGATCCAATATTTATGGCTGTGTTAACGGAGTCTAGATCCAAGACGAATATACCTTTATTACCGACCTCTCCTCCTTCCTCTCAACCCGTTATCAAAGACCCGAATCATCTGTCATCGTCTCAGTCACACACTCCGCATGCCTACTCTTCAGTGGCTCCTTCGATCCTGCCTACACCATTACAATCACTGCTCTCCCTTCACAAGTACAACCTATCACAAATTTGAGGAATACGATTCTCATACAAAAGCACTTGGAAGAGTCACTTGGTGTTGTTCCTCAACGCGGCCTACTCAAATTCTCTGCTATTGCTGAAGAAAACTATGCAACAAATAGTCAGACAGTGGCTGCACAGATTGATACAGTGAACAAAGAAGTTATGGAGGAACATGCAGATTTGAAAAGGAGTTTTTCGCGAGCCAACAAGAGGAGACAAAGCACAAGATCTTTGAAAGTATCTAGTCCTCTGCCAACTCATCCTGAGCAAATGTCAACTCCACCAACCAGCGACCGGGATACACCACCATTACCTGCCATTCCGACGGAGAGAAGTTCCTTGGATCGAAAGGCTGAGAAGGTGCGAAGTATTGGACGAAGAAAGAGCTTCATTGCATCCATGTTTGGCAAGAAGGGATGAGTATTGTTTGGGATATTGCCTAGTCACTGCGGCTTTGGACGATGGGACGATTAATCAACGGTCTTCATGTTTCTTGATTGCCTACATAGCGCGGAGTTTGGGAGTGGGTGTCTTTCAGGCACTCCGTCATGATGACTCTTGGGAGCTTTTTACCTTCATACACATTGATTACGGGCAGGTTGGATACTATTCATAGTATCTAGACGCATATTACTGCGTCGACAATCGTGTTCAGGGATAGGAAAAGTTATGACTGCTAAGAAGAATTAATTTCCGATACCCACCTCCTTGTGTGCTTTTTGCGCTGATAGAAACCTTCAAACCCCCAAGAGTATCGCAAATCCTCCAAGTGTCTCAAGAATATAGTGGCCCGTCTCCGTTCGTTCTCAGCCTTTCAGATTAAGAGTATGTACCACAACATTGAAATGAGCAATATGACTTTCATGGTACGTTATAATTCTCAATGTAACATAGTCGTGGATCGTCTTGCGAATGCTGATTGCCGTCGTCAACCAGATCAGTGGGCTTTGAGGCCCCATGAAAACTTTGGTGCAGAGAAATATGCATCACATCGAACGGTAGAGAGCAGCCAGCCCTGAATTACTGTGAGCAGGTTCCCGTTTCAATACATCTATGATGTTAATCCCTATTATCAACGTGAAATCGTGATCTGTTGTACGCCATTGTAAAATTGATTTGTTTCTTCTGAGTGAGGTTTAAACAACCCCAGATCCGCCGAGGGCAGGATATGTTCGCTAGCTAAGAGAAACATTGCTCCCCCACCAAAAATTGCGGGGACTTTATGCAAAGCAAATCAATCTTGCATCTTCACTCTTCCCGTCATATTCCCCCAACAACCTTCATCACACTTGAACGATCCACCTTTTGAAGGTACCGGATAAGCTTCTCTTTATCCCTGACGTTTGATGGGACCTGCATAGAGACGCACCTACGCTCTCGCAAGATTACCGTCAACGTCGAAGATAAGGCAAGTGACCAGTCACACCAGCCACTGAAGAATGGACGAGCTTCGTCGGTTCAGACACTGACAACACATCAGAGCGTGATTGCTACCCTGGCCGATTCGTGAAGACCAGCATTGATCAAGAGTCAGGGAAGTAGGGAAGCGCAGATACGAGAGGCTATATTCAGCCCAGCAAGGAGACCAAGCCAACATTCCAGCCTCGAGTGGCACAACCACAGGTGCAATGGAGGTATGAGATCATTTTCTTGCACCTCGGAGTATTTCAAATCATCCTTGAATGCCAAAATGGAAATTAGACTTTGTGGTCGCATTCCACAAATCTGGAACCTGCCAGCCTGATGTATCACAGCATCTGGGCAACAGCAAATCTAATCTCCATGATACCTCCCTCCTCCCCTTGGCTTTCCAGAACATAATGCACCGAATGATTCAAGAATTCTGCGGTGAAGTTATTCAGCAATTGGTCCCACGACTGTGTAGCCAATATATGATTTGAGTTGAATCTCGCTGGCCGGAGAGAGCATAACCACTCGTTGCTGGCCAACTCTGAGTCACAAATGAGTATCGTGTTTGCTAGCCACGGACCTCAGCTTCATATATTATCTGATCAGTGTCAGAAACGTGCCAAAGCAGCGGTGTTGGATCATTTGAAAGTGCCAACCTGCGAGTCGCCGTTACAGACCGAGCTCGAGGTTCACGTACCCGGCCCCAAATACTCGGGATCAGTCATCAACCGAGACTTGAATCGAGGGACGGCAAATCTGTGCAAACAGAAGCTGAGGAATCTGATATTCGGGATATTGAGGGAGCGGTGTGGAGTTTTATGATGTTGCGCGTTACGCTGGCGATTTTCAAATTGCTTCACCTCCAGGATAATCTCGTCTGTAACGCAGAGTTGCGTTCAACATCCACAAACGCCGTCATACTCTCTTATATCACAATTATTTTCTCATCATGCCCATTTTACATACTGGACGGAGAAGGACCAGGTTGGATCGAAATTGGAATGGTCCTCCTCGCCAAGGTCCTGTTCGTCACATAAGTCCAGCTCAGCTAAATCTTGAACGTCTCCATGAACAGAACCGCCTTAATATCCAAAGAAAAGATGCCCACAAAGCTCTAGAACCGGCGCCTGGTCCCGCTGCGAAAGGCAAGCCGAGATTATTATTGATGGGTCAGCGACGGTGAGTGCTATCCATCTAATTTTAGGATTTCTCTGACTGAATAGGAGTGGCAAATCCTCAATATCTAGCGTGGTCTTCCACAAGATGCCCCCAAATGAAACCTTATTTCTGGAGTCTACTGCTAGAATACAGAAGGATTCGATGCAGTAAGTTGAGCATTCCTTCCCACGAACTCGTGCTGACAAATGTAGCTCTTTTATGGATTTCCAAGTCTGGGATTTTCCCGGCCAGGTTGATTTTATGGACCCATCCTTTGACCTTGATGCTATCTTCGGCGAGATCGGTGCTCTAATCTGGGTCATCGATGCGCAAGACGAATACCTCGAAGCCATCAATAGACTTAACAGCACGATCCTAAACCTCCAACCCGCCTACCCAAATATCAACATCGAAGTCTTTATACACAAAGTCGACGGCCTCTCGGATGACTACAAGCTAGATATCCAACGAGATATCATGCAGCGAATCCAAGACGAGCTTTCTGATCATGGCGTCGAGAACGCTCCAATAAACTTCCACCTCACCTCTATCTATAATCACTCTATATTCGAAGCCTTCAGCAAGGTCATCCAAAAATTGATCCCACATCTCCCAACCCTCGAGGCTCTCCTCAACGATCTCTGCCGTAGTTGCCGTTTTGAAAAAGCGTACCTATTCGATGTCCTTTCCAAAATCTACATCGCCACCGATTCCTCGCCCGTCGACATGCCCTCCTACGAAATCTGTAGCGACTACATCGACGTAATCGTCGACGTCTCCGAAATTTACGGCTGGAATCGACCAGCCGAGTATATCGAAATGCTAGAAGGAGAGCCCTGGAACAAGAAATTGGAGGATCAGGTGGCGTGCAAGGATGCAGAGAGTGCTATTGTGTTGACGGATATGAAGAAGCCGATTATGTTGAGGGAGGTCAATAAGTATTTGGCACTGGTAGCGATCATGAAGGAGGGAAGCTATGACAAGATGCCGTTGGTTATTATGAATGTGGAGACGGTGGTTGAGGGTTTGACGAAGGTTTTTGAGATTACCAAACAGCGGAAGTGATGGTAGTATTTAAGATCACGAAACCGTGGAAATGAAAGTGATAACGAGTTCCTTTTTTAGAGGGGGGGAACATGCTTGAACATAGATCAGGGATAGGAAATACCATAGGCGTTTTACGATAATCGAAGTCGATTGAAGTTGTATTCTCTGATTGTCTCATACATATTGATGCATTCACAGCCTCCATTCTCCAACCCGGTCCAACTTTCCATTGTCTTCCTCTCAAGTTCTTGATGAAATGCTCTGATTGTCCCATATATATCCACACAGTTACAAACGTCAAATCAATCAACTCTCCATTATCTCTGTTATGAGACAATGCAGATTGTCTGCCTCGCCAGCTCTCGGCGAACCCTCCAATTATCTGAATGAAGGGATTCGAGTCCATGTTTAGTTCACTTCCAGGAAAATCAAGCAGTTATTTACAAGACCTGAGTATTTATACTTTCTGTCCATCTCCATTTCTTCCTGACTTGACTACGTTCCATGGGTGATGAAGCCTGGGAGGTGATTCCGTTGAATCTTTTTCAAATATATATATTTCGGTTTTCGGGTTGAGCACTGCGGGGCACACAGCTTACAACCTCGTACCAACTCGGTATAAGGAAGAAGGGAGCCAGCCATTGCTTTCGTTGTCAAGGCTCTCAGCGTTATGAAAGTTGGTAGCACTGTCATTCCAACGACTACTGTGATCGCTGGTCCCGCTATCATCGTTACTTACTCATATTTTCCTTCTAGCATCAAGGATATTTACAGTCAATATACAGAATCGCTAGCCAGAGCATTTCCCGACAGGAAATCTACAATACCTTACCCAGATTAAAGTGGGAGCCATTAAGCAGGGCGCCAAACGAACCTCCTCATAAAACATCATTTCAAAAAGGGACTGTTGGAGGGTCAAGCTTGGAATGTCTTCTTGTATTTATACCCTACAGTCCTAAGGCCTTGAAAAACCTCTGCTAGACCCTCGAGGAAGATCAAGGTGAATAGATGTAGCTCTCCTATTTCATCCATTCAAATGTATATCCTTTATTTACATATCTGAAATAATGGAAGTGAATCATCTGCATCATGTCCTTCGAACTCTAAATCACAAACATCGATATACTGGTCCATATCCAAAAACGATAATTCATGCTTCTATCCCCAAAATATGATCATCAAAGACAATTTCCCGCGATTTTTCTTATTATGTCCTCTGGTGCGTTTGGCTGTTTGGAAATTCTTTAGGAATGCAGTTCATCCATGATGATTGTAGGTCCTGTCGTTCTTAGGGGAGGGTTTAGATAATTTCCATATGCATAATGTTAGTTTTGGTTATTAGTTTTTACTATTGTCATTTAGTACTGTACGGCCATGATATTTACCGCTGTCATGGTACTTCCCTTCTATAGAAACCAAATCCCCAAATTGAGCCCTGTCTGAAATTAAACGCTATTCCTATTCTAAAATCTCACCAGCATTCGGGATCCATGCAGATTGGCCGGGTACGTCTTATTTTGTTTTCGATTTCGCAACATTCTAGTCGCCGGGTGCTTGAAACATGTCTCCAGAGGCGTATGATCTAGTCTGAACAGTACAGACATTGAGAGCTCCCATCGGTTTTCAGCTCTTGAAGTATAGCTTAATTGATATGCCTATAGGACACATGGCAATGCTGGATCTTCACTCAGTCCAACTGTGTTGGAGCCACTGACGCAGAAACGTCAGCTATACGAGGCGGAATCCCGGAATTTCCTAAAGGCTCCCCCTTTGACAATGGTATTCAGTCGTTCTCATGCGATCCGCTACAGTGGTATCCAGCTTTACCTAACTTCGAACTCCATATTCCCGGCATTTGGTTACAGGACGGGGTGACTAATTGGATCGAGTTGTAATTGAGAGTTGTTTGGTCAAGGCTTAAGCTTGCTGTCACGGCGTCGGGTGTTAAGAGGATATTTGCATCCAGGTTGGGAATGTTGCGAGAGTATTTTCCCTCAGTGATCTCAGGGTTTCAACGACCCTTTAAAATAGTCCTTTGGTCCATCTCAATGTTATTTTCCTAGCATCTTAAATAAATTGTTTCGCTGGACAGCTTCTATGATTCTTCCGCTAACGATCCGTAGTAGCAGAAAGCGAGAAAGATGGAAGCACGTTGGGTGTGGGTGGGAGATGATGAGTCAAGTGTGATCCTCTAGTTCTCCCTACCCTATCACAAACGCAAAAGAAGATGAAACGGGTGCGTTCGTGAGCATCGAGTCTCGGATGCGACTATTCTTCTCCAAAAGGATAATTGAACTTTAAAAGCCCATTTAATCCCCCAACCCATCCATCATCTTCATCCTTTCCACTATTCGTTGTTCTCATTACGCAAGGTACACCACCGCTCCATTCTCTACCCTTTCTAATATCTTCTCCATCAACTCTTACTTCCATGCCTACACCCACGCCACGACTTCTTCTCCTCCCGTCAATGCTGACCTCTAATTCTCGTCCTCTGTTCTTTTCGCTTAATCTCAAGGTAATTGGTGTATTTGCTGGTAGGACCAGCGGTCTAAAAGATAGACTTCTAGGGCAAATTGGAGTCATTAAAAGACTGCTCACCAAAGGGTGGATGATACTTCCACCCGAACTTAAGCTATAAGCCGTGCTTCCAGTTGGAGTGGAAATTATCATCCCATCCGCCACCGCTTCAGTCAGGAACCTGCCACCCACAAACACTTCGATGATAGCAAGATGTGCCTCTTTTCCTCTATGAATGACAACCTCATTCATGGCATGTACATCTCCTTCTGCACTTTCAGCGGTATCGTCTCCAATGACTCGATTACCCTGGGGATCAAAAACTCCTACTTTTAGGCGGTTTCGCAGTAGTACCTTTGAGCTTCGAGTGGGTCCCATGGATTTCCCTCTTATGCTTGACCAACCAGTAACCACATTCTCTGTCTCACCCGTTCGTACGTGAGGATGCTTTTGATCCTGGTAGAGAGGAGAGCCAGCACCTGCTCCAGACATATAGACCTCTCTGAAAGCTCGTTTGTATTCTGCAAATTTCCATTCTCCTAGGAAGCCTAAAGTGCCCATGCTGAAAGAGAGAATCGGAGGTACGTGTTGAGTAGAGCTGAAGAGAGAAGATGCGTGAAGGATTGTTCCATCACCACCAAGAGTTGTGGTCATGTCGACTTTTTTGGGCAGGGAATCTGATGTTGTCGTCGTGTAGATTGGAAAAGGGAAATACTTGTGCATTTGGGCCGCGACTTTTGGTTCGAAGATCAAGGAGACGTTATCATAATTGGAATGGATATGCTTTGCATATTCGATCAGAGACTCGGTCACTGCCGGAGCTCTCTCTTTCTTTATCATGAGGATATTTCGAGGGGGTGCTGGCCATTGTAAGGATATCAAATCACTATTAGGAGATCCTACGAAGTCAGTAAATTCGTACGCGGGGTGCTTTTCCTACCTTGATATTTCGGCACAATCCTGTCCTCTAAGGACCCCACATCTTGAATATCTGCTCTCCTAGCTGTGCTCGTGAAACCTCTCTGCCATACTGAATTTCCTAACCTCCTTGAGATCATCGCAATGTCGGGTTGCACAGAAGGCAAAGACCCACCAGTTGATTTAGCCGGAAGAATCCACAGCTTGGCAAAGCATCAGACATGTTCTCTGGCGCGTTTGAGGACTTATTGATACTATTTACCGCGTAAAACATCAAGATGATGTTGAATCAAGCTCGTCGCGTGTCGAGCTTCGATAAGCTGTGCTTATCGGGCGGTCTTAAAGTTCCGGCTCCGCCGAATACCATCAGCTGGCATTCCTTGACGTATCCATCTCTAACAGGTCTCACTCTATGAAATGAAGAATTTGCTATGTTGGCATATCACAGGAATTCCTTATAGCCTCAGTGGCCGACACTCGAACCTCTCCAAGGCTACCAAACCCAACTTGGCGTCATATAAGCCCACGACAGCCTGCCTAAAGAACGAGCGCATGTGAGAATCACTTTCGCCCTGTGATTGACTGAGTATAAGGCTTTACCAAATACCTGCATAAGTTTGGGAACATAATGGCCGTAGATACTCTCAGACAGAGGAAGGCGCCAGCAGTGAAAGCAGCTGAAGAGAAGGCAGTGGAAGAGCACCCAGGCGGTGATGTAAAGCATGGAGGGCCTAAGCAGATCTTGAGGTTATTGCTACTTTTGACATACTTCATGTCTTGCTGCTTCTCGTAAGTTGCCTCCTCTTGCGGAGGACTGGTCTCATCTTTCATAGGATCGTCACAACACAGTTCCTCGGTGTGCCCTTGTACTGGTATAATAAAGACCTCTATTATGCCTACATGGCTCTGACAAAACAATCTTTCGGCATATTTGTTACAACATTGACACAATGGTGGAGTCCTACCGTGGTACGAATAAGTGGCGATGCGTCGGTGGCTGGACAGCTTCGAAAAACGCCGGATGGAAGGGTTGAGTGCCATTTTCCCGATAGAATGGTAATGATAGCCAATCACCAGGTACGCAACATGCGCAAGGTTGTAATCTAAGCTAATCTCTGTAGCTGTACTCGGACTGGCTTTACCTTTGGTGGATTGCGTATACGAACAAACCTAGAATGCACGGCCATATATTCATTATCCTTAAAGAATCTCTGAAATATGTGCCGGTTATTGGCTGGGGAATGATGTTTTACGGCTTTATATTTATGTCGAGAAAAATGGCAACAGATCAACCTCGACTAGCTCATCGATTAAAACAATTGAAAGAAAGGCATGCGGGACCAATGTCTGGGTCGGAAGGTCTTGATCCTATGTGGCTTCTGATCTTCCCGGAAGGGACAAATGCTAGTGATAATGGAAGGAAGAAGAGTGCAGAATGGGCTCAAAAAACTGGGCTCAAGGATATGGAGCATCAGTTATTACCACGAAGCACGGGGTCATTCTTCTGTTTAAATGAACTAAAGGGAACAGTCGAGTTTGTGTACGATTGTACCTTGGCCTACGAGGGAACTTCGTAAGTATATCGTCATTGTCTTGAGTAATGCTGATCAAAGTAGGAGGGGGAAGTTTGGCCAAGATTACTACACTCTCCGGTCAATGTACCTGCGAGGTCAACCTCCACCTTCAGTAAACATGTATTGGAGGCGATTTGCCATCAAGGATATACCCTTGGATGACCATGACACATTTGATGTATGGTTGAGAGAACGGTGGTATGAGAAGGATACCTTGATGGAGCAATACGTCAGTACTGGAAGGTTTCCTGGAAATGCAGCAAGTGGAGCAGTAAATGGCGATGTGAAGGAGGATTTCATTGAAACAGAGGTGAAGCTCGCACACTGGTGGGAAGTTGGTAACATTTTTGTGATACTAGCGGCTTTCGCGTTAGTTGCCAATCTTCTGGCAAGGGTTTGGGAGTTGGTGATTTACAGGAAGCATTGATACCAGAGTTTGGGAGAGTCTTCATACACGAACCGGCGACGGGCGAGAGACAGGAACGGCATGAATTACGACTTGGTTATGGGTCTTGGAGTATCAAGAGGTCATAGGCGCAATCTCAATTCGACCATTTTGTTCATTCAGTAGTGGAGTGCACGGCATTTTCATCAGGGCTTTCCCCCTTAATTCTTCCTCTAATCATCATCCCCCTCGCACAAACTCAGCATCGATGGAGCCGGACTTGGAGGCCTTCTATCTCCCGCTCGGCATCGTCTGCACTCCTGATCTCTCACTACCCTCAGCCTTGGTTGAATGACGTGTTGGATATTCCATCGATATCTGCAAAGAACGGGTTTGAAGAGTGTGTAGTGTCCACATATTTCGTACGCGATGATATCTTGATAGCACATGGTGATTGATACTAGTGGCCGGGCAAAATACCTACTCAGCAAGGACTGGAGCTTTGGCGAAGAAACATGGCATTGCTTTGACTTTTGTATGCAGTCTATGAATCATCTCCACTACAGAGATTGCGTCTTATTTTTACTCACAACCTAAGGGAGGATGCATACCAGCTGGCACGCTGAAAACCTTAACAATCACTCCTTATGGCTTCGCCTGACCGAGTCACTGCTGTTGCGGAATGTTGTGCAGTCTTAACCGACCGGGGCCCCTCAATTGGACCACTTCTAGGGAAATCCAATGGTCTCCCGTAATAGAAAATGAAGACTTTACCACAGGTTTCAGGAGGCATTCCTTCATGGAGCACGGCCATTCCGGGTCCGTAACCATCCCACGTGAGATAGAGAGCGAGAGAGAGAGAGTGCTCAAACACGTTCCGTGAATCATCCATCCACTCCAGTCATGCTCTGAATCACTGTAACTGAATAGGCATATTTGAATCTCTGATCAGGAGCCAAAAGTGCTAATTCCACTCACAAATTCCATCACCAATCATTCTTCAGACACATACCGCCCATATCTCCAATTAGTATAATCAACATGTGCACACAAGAACTATACTTTCATACCTGTACTCACGTCGGGTATGGCCCACGTATCACCTGTGGACTCCCTTCGATCAGAGGTCACCAAACTCAAAGAAACCTTCAATACCGAACGACGCCCTGCCCATCATGCAGCACGCTGGCCTTCTCCTCCATAGCTCCCGGATATCCCACCCAATTCTATCGACCACTCTACCTCCTCCAATCCCAACCCCGAGTACAAGCCATCCCATACTATTACCAACCAGCCTTTCTCTACCAGCGACCAGCGCCGGCCCCACAACCTCAAGCATTCTTCCAACCCGGGCAAGCCTGGGTCCCACGAGAAATCCGCTATGAGCTGATCAACGGAGTCCCAACACCCGTTGAACAATTCTACGGCCTGCATATTGGTCTATCAGACCTTAGAGGTTATAATCCCATCCACGGCTACGATACTGGTCCGCCGCCTCCGATCGGCACTGTGACAGCTCAAGCTAGAGGATACAACCCTCTTCATGGATTCGATGATGGACCACCGCCTCCAGCTCAAGTTCTGAATCGAAGTCTTGCACAGAGAGTGTTTGGAGGTACGCAAGGTTCCAGTGCGGGAAACTCGATAGGAAGTGCGGTGACGCTTGTTGGAGAGCCGGAGGAGGGGAGCCACACAGCGCAAGAGCCAGCACAGAATGCGGGGGCTGAACCGTCCGCGAGCTCGGGAGTTGGGGACTCGGTTGGAGATACTGCGGCTTCGGATGCTTCTTCGACGGCTGCGACGTCGGGTAGTACTGAGCCGGCTACAAGTTCTGCGAATGATGAGGAGAGTGATAGCGTACAAGCTTCGGCTTCATAAGGCCTAAGAAATTGAATCTGTGGGGTGGAGAGGGGGCGCTTTGGATTCATTGTTATAAATATGAAAGGAATGATTGGAGTGTATACCTATCAGACGAGGGCCTGAAATTTGTTGGTGGCTGATTTTCTCGATGACTTTGATAACTGAGATAGTGCCGGAATTTGATATATTTAGTCTCATTGGAATTCTAACATTCATAATCGTGAAGTCGTTGATCTAAAATCTAAAGGCAGGTCATCATTCTAGAGCTTTTATTGCCCAGCAGAGAAAGAGACAACTGCCCATTTTCCGTTCCAAGCCCACTTTCTAGCACCACTATCACCTCCTCCACCTTCCATGGCTCTCAGTTTCTCATCCTCACCAGCCTTCAACCCAACGACAACATCTCCTTTGCAAGTCCGTAGAGCAAGCACGTTAATGCCAGATCCAGGACCTAATGGACCGATTGCCTTGGTAAATGGTGTGGTTGGATCCCACATTGCCTAAACTTGTCAGAAACGCCAGAACTTCTAGACTGTATCTTACATCGCCCGTCAATTTTCGGTAGTTCAAATCACCCTTAAATATGACCAGCTCACTTTCTTTCAAGTCATCGTGAAGTCGAGAATCTGCACTTGGCAATCGCCAGTAGCTACCTCCCTCCGTCCAGAACCGATTGGTTCGAAGGACCATTTGACCTTCTTGATGAAATCCACTCCAACTTGAGAACAAGAATGTCAATTCATCAACCTCCTTTTGAGACAGTGGTTCCGGGGTTTTGCCAGTATTTTTGTCATCCTCGGAAGGCGTGGAATAGAATTCTTGAGGACTTGCTAATGCATTAAGTAGAGCTGCAAAATCCGCAGGGATGACATCCGAGACAAACCAAGGAATAGATTTGGGGTGGAGGACAACATTTGTGGCTAGACCAGAGGAAAGAAGGAAACCAGCTAGGATGAGATCCACGTAGAGTTCAAATCCAGCATTGTCAAGCACAATGTCGATTCTTCTTTCCTTCTTGCCCTCATTCTTCGCCTTCTTCAACAAATCATATGCGGCTCCCAAATCATTGACTATGATATTCTTCTCGGACGCTTTTCGGGCTTCTGAACCTTGTAGCTTCTGGATATCTTCATACGTGAGGGACGTCAACAATGAAAGGTCCGTAGCGTTCCCCCATAGGCAGATTTCGCACATTTCCATGAACAGTATCTTTTCTGCTTCTTCAGTCTCTTCGGATTTGCCCTTCGTCTCCATTTGTGTTATGAGTTCGTGGTAGCGGCCGGCGAGTTCGAGGACGGCTGGGCGGGATGAACGAAAAGTTGATATCTTCTGTCGAGCAAATACGTCGTAGGATTTCCAATGCTTTGAAAGGGCGAACGAAGTAGCCAACCGCCTAGCTTGATTGAGTTTCTTATGCGCCTGAAGGAGTGGAGTACAAACCGATAGAGATAGCATTCTGCGTAAAGCCAAGGAATATTAAACCAAGATGGGTTTCCCAACTGCTCGAGCTCCTTGTTGTAGCCTGCTACATCTGGTTGTCCATCATCGGGGAGAGGACTACTTTTTTAGCCTAGCGACGAAATTACTGGGGGTCCGTACGTCAATTTCCGGTCATGTTGAAGCTCATACTTGAGCTTAGCCAGCTCCTCAACTATTCGTTTCCCCTCGGCACGTTTTGATTCATCTGTGACTTCTGAAACTGCTCGGTGAACATCATCAATTGCCCCGGTCTTTAAGTCAGCAAATGTGGTCCAAATTGAGGGAGGTATTACTATGATAACAGGCCAACGGTCTCTTGCAGAGATGTATGCAAATGAGGTTTTGTCCGAGGTTGAGGAAGGCGCTATGGAGAGTTAGATTCTGATCTGCTGAACAAACCCATGCTTACGTGTCTTCGTATCGTACTCCATTTTCTACGGGAAATGTATTGAAGAATAGGGACTTTGTGTGTTTTGGCAGACATGGCGGGCGCGTTCGAAGTTTCGGTTTGGCGGGGTTGGTGGGGTCAATGGGCCCGCAGCTTAGTTCTACGGCTTACGGCCTAGGGGATTTACATATATTCACGTACATCACAATGGGCACTATTTTCATGAAGTATTCTGCTGCCCTGATTGATGGGAATGTTAAATATTGGGTTCTTGGTTTCTATTTAGTGACAAAAACACCGAAATGCCCACCTGACTATTCCTGACAGGACGATCCTCAGACGAAGTATCTCCGCCAGAAAAAAATGATTCAACGCTATGGACATATCGTGGACGGGGAGAGAACATTACTAGATGATGCTGGAGATGGCGGAGAGTCAGAGCGAGAACGGGCAAGAGGTAGGGAAATGATTAGTCGACTACTACAGGGTGTTAAGAATTTCTAACCCGAGGCTATGATTGTTTGATTGGAGAGGGATATCTATCTGTATACCTTGGTACCAACCGATCAGCTCGACCTCTGCAGACTTGAATGTAAGACCTCATTCCCTGGAGCGTTGTAAAATAAATCCAATAGAAGGTAGAGTGCTCTCTATTAAGTCGTTGATATTCATATTCTCAACCCCTGATCCCCAAGCTGCTCTGTAATCTCTGCTCCATCTCCATCTGCATGAATTTGTCCACGAGCATTGCCATCATGCGAAGCTTCTCCCGCATCTCTGCATGCTATTCGGCGCTATCCCAGGTTTCTTCCGTCAATTTCCTCCAATCGCCAAGCATTCGACAGAGCATTTGAAGAATTGACAAGCATCAGCTTCTACATCCAGTATTGAGTAAATGCTATTTCTGCAAAGCTGCATGGGTGCTCCAAGAACCGCAATCTCTGTCCTCCGTTTATGCGTCGTGCCAGCTGCTACCTCTCGTGGATAAGTCTTGTAATCCGCTCGAAGAGGCGAGAATATCCATAGTCTGGAATTCTATCCGTCGAAATTTGTGATGCAAGAAGTTGTGTATAATCCAAACAACCCATTTTGACTATTGTGGCATTCACGTCGATGCTGATGCTAGCTTGATGAGTGACGGGATTGCCAGCTGCAATTGCAGACCGATAATTGCTCCAAGAACAGTTTGAGTTCACCATGAAGTGGCATCGGGTCGCAATAGCTGGTCGGACCAGGGGTCCTTTGAGTCGAGCCCTTTTCTTTAAGATCCTCAATTTTCCAATTTTAGGAACTTTCTTAGAAATTGGGCTTCTGTCCAAGTTTCGTGAGCCTAAATTTTGGTCCTGATTTGAATCTTTCCTTTCTTTGGCACGCCATAGAATCAAGTCGGTCTCGCCGCTGTGCGATCATTTGTTGTGATTTCTTTGACTAGTGATTTTTCAAGATGATTTCAAAGAATGCGGTCTGTAGAAGCGCAGAGGTTCAACTAAGGCGTCGCACATCTTTGGGGGGGGGACAATGATTGCCAGGTGAACCTTACATACAGTTCAAGACTCAAGATGTAACTTAACAATGTTTCCAAAAGTGAACATTTCGACATACTGCTGTTCACAACGGTGTCTCGCCTGATCAATAGCCTATTCACTTGCCCACCATCTTCAATAGTCAATAAACTAAATGCAACTTCAAAGCCATCAGCATAGTAAGATCCTTCCAACAAAGAGAAACGAATATCAAACGATCAACAATCTCTTTACGCCACAAAAATGACAGCTTCACCAGTGCATATTATTGCCTTCCGTCCCGACCAAACGTTATACTATGAGGTGATGGAGGCGTTCTACAAAGCCAATACTATTGTGCTGTCAAAGAAGGACCATGGTGACGCGTCCAAAATGGGCAGGACAGGACTTCAGAGTATCAAGAAGATGATCATCGAGTAAGCGCTGAGGGGATGTAAGACGAAAAGGAAAGAAACGCTGACAAGTGTGAAGCACTTCCTGGGCAACCGGCCTTACAGCAATGAGCACGCCAGTCTACTTGAAACCAATCTGTACGCTGAAAAGAAATATTGAGGATATCCACCTCGATAGCTTTCGCTTCGGCCGCTCCGACTTCCAAACTCAATTGCAGATTCTCTTCGCCGTTGCAAAATGGACGAAGGATCTCAAATCGGTGAAGAGGTTGATAACTACACTTCCTCCCTTTCCTCGACCTCCGTACTGCGATCGTATCATTCATGCAGTAGCCACAATTTCAGCATGGCTCGGAGCTACAGCAAAGCTTGCTCGAGTAACAAGTGCAATGACAAAAAAATATTTGATCTGGATCGCGGATGAAGGGAGGGTACTTTGGTGGAAGAATCCAGAGTATTCCAGGGATCGAATCAACCAAGTACAGGACGAGCATTTGCTGAGATATTGAACCTAGGGATAGTGAAAGGGAAGTGTTAAAACTATCAAACTGCCTGCTCAAACCCACTGGCCGGAATGAGAAATACTAACCAACCATCAAGCCAATCAGGAATAGAAGCATTCGAACTTTCAAGTCCATTCTGACGCGAAATGTGCTCTGTAAAAAGTGGGAGAAATGCTATGCTTTCTATATGCTTCATCATCTGATACTTGCCCTCAAGCCCCAATCAACCCACCTTCGAATAACTGCGTCTATAGCCTTTACTCCATTCTTACTCGCGTCAACCTCAAACCATTCCCTGTGTTCCCTGCCACATGACGCACATTTCCCACTTCCCTGTGCTCTCTTGTGATTCAGCTCGATGTGTATCAGTCTCTCCACTTTATGCGCATTCGGAACTTTGATCGGTGTCCTTGGTATGTTGTTGACACTGGTTGTAGAGGGACTATGATATGGGTAGTATCTTATTAGGGAAAGATTGTAACCGCATTGACGTGTCCATTGATTAAGCCGTCTTTGAACATTTTGAGCTCTGCCAATTTTGAGAAGGATCGTTTTTTTAGTCGATGTCGTAGTTGCAAATGTACTAAGAACATCTGAAGTCCGACGTTGGCCAGGATCTGGCGCAAGAAGAGTTGATGCTTCCGAAGGAGGTGTAGCGGTCTCAGGGGTTAGCCAAAACATGTATATGAACCCCTCATCATCCTTTTCAGATACTGGTTTGGCCAATTCGGCGAGGAGGAGTGCAGTTGTTTGTGGTGATGCGGACGGCGGTATAAGGGAGAGGAGTTCTCGGGAGGAGGGGTCCCGAGTTATTGGAGGCCTCGCGGGTTTGATGTGAGATTGTACTGGTCTGGGCGGTCTTGATTTATCTGCTTCTCCAATACAACAAAAGAGTGATAGATTGCTTCGAGGTTTTGGACGTGGTGGGGGTCTTCGCCGTTTCTGCTTTATTTCGAGAATGCCCAATCGATCAATCAATGTATCCACACTTGTTCGTTCACGAATTGTAGGAGGTGGCTTTTGAGGAGTTTGATCTTGGTGTTGCCAACAATATCCTGGAATCGGACTCGGACTCGAGGTTGATATTGGTCGTCGGCAAGGGCGCCCGCTCGCAGTGAGACCGCGACATGTTGCCGCGGGATTTTTTGAATCTGAACGAGGAAGGAGAGCTTCGGGCGTATGAGGTATGAAAGGCATGGTTAGTTGCTGGGGATTAGTGAGGGGTAGCAATATATATCGTCGTTGTCGTGAATCATCGTGACGGGAGGTTGGTTGTGGCTGGGAAGGAGTAGCGCCTCGCCAACCCTTAATACTAGTACCAACAAGCTCACCACGAAGTTCAGGCGAATTTTGCGCATCGAGCCTTTTTCTTCTCGAACACCACTTGGGTGTGATATGTGGCACCTTTACCCATTATTTGATGTTTTAGCAATAAGATTGTATAGAAATTTATTAAGCCCACTTGTACATAAAAGTTCTGCCCGCTGGATTTAATGAGTAAATCCTTTAAATCCATCCATCCATGAGCAAATGGGGCTATTTCATATATAAGAGCTTCGCCGCTCTTCAAGCTACTCAATGGAAGCAGGAATTGATTCCTTCGAAACAAGAATAGAGAAGGAGCCTGGACCAAAAAATTTGATTGGAGAGAAGACGCCTGTTAAGGCGGCCCAGACGTGAGCATCCCATAAGGCGTGGAAACTTCGCCCCTTTAGCTTTGGTTTGAGCTCCTTCGTACGTCAATTTCGGAATCCTGAGATATCTCAAAGACATGAGAAGCACTCATTTATCCCAAGTCTCCTCTTTCCACCTCTAACATCATATTAATTTGGTTACGCCGCAACTGCCAACGTCGATATCTTATATGTAACTATCAAATCTACTATATTTGCACAGGCTTTTTCGGTTGAAAATGCACTTTTCACTTTTCTTCCTCATTTCCATATTTTCAGCTCTTATTATCGCGTATCCTTTGGCAAATGAGCCAAGCAGCCCAGGCAGCGTAGACGAAAAATCTTCTGTAGAGGAGCCCATTAAGGTAACAGGAAGATACCACACGTATGTACATACAATATCTCTCGCCAAAGCTCTTACTTTGTCGAGACGCTTACTTACCATGATACAGGAGTTATGGAGGATCGAGCAGGAAATTGCTTTATGTAAAAGTTGTCATAGAAGGATCAGACGACAGCAAAAGAAAAGGCGGTGCTTGGTATACATCCTATGGCAAAAAGTCACCCGAGGGAGGTGCAGCCGGAAAAACTTCAACCCGCGAGGAATCTCCTTACCTCTTAGAATTATTGGAAAAGTACAAGTTGGGGGATCAATCAATAGGCAAGCAAGTGCTCTTGCCGTCACTGGTGCCAGGTGTGGGAATACCGACATTGACACCAGCTTCTGAGTCTCCCTGGCAGGAGTTCAGATACGAACAGACAGTTCAAATTCCTGACGACGTGACACTGCAGATGTTTATCTCAGATTTGAAGACCGATATTAACGATCTCACACGTCAAGTAGAGAATGACAGCCGGGGAAAGACCATTTCAAAAATAGCATTTGATCAAATCGAAGACTATTCTCTGCCTGTTTTTCAGGCGGAAGTGTCGGCAGCCAAGCAGAAGAAGAAAATAACTTATCCCCCCAGCTCTTCCACGCTTCAATGGCTGAAGGGAGAAAGTTGAACTTCTCATACATTTTGGTATCGCACTAGAGCAGATCTATGCTGCGGATTACATCAGGGTCTAAAGTCATTATCAATGTTACTTGCATTGTCCACTCAAGACCCGGCGCTGTGGTGGGAGGAAACGTCTCGAGAACTGGGAGTAGAGAAGTTATATCTGCACCGTCAAAGTTCTATGGTTACTGCGAGCGAGCTCGTATTCCATAGTTTGTTGCCTTACCTACACAGGACACAACGAAGAGAGACTCGGTACAAAACAAAGAATAGTTGACATCTTGGATCACAGCAACGGCGACGATATGAGAAACTTTCCTGGAGGTAAGTCCACTGGGATATCTGTACCCTTCCTTCACGAATCAAAGATGCTTTACCACGCGCGTTCACAGTCATTAAGTCACGAATTCCAATATGTGCAAATAGTTAAAATTTCATTCCTGATTAACTCCATTTGTGCAACGCCATGCCAGACGCAAATTCCCTCAATGCACCATAATGCCCAGAGCGCTCTTGCTTCTCGAAGAAGAAATCAAAAGATAGATCTAATCTCCAGAAGCTCGAGCCTCAAAATGCCAGAAGTAGCCGAAGATCGAAGCAGAAAATCGAAGTTGAAGATCGAAACAGAAATCCGAATCAGAAGACTGAAATAGATGACTGAACCCGAAGCCTCTGCAACGTTTACTCTGCAGCCTTCAACTCCGCGTCCTTCAACTCTGCATACTTTGCCTTCAATGCAGATCCCTCATACTCGTTTCCCCCATTCTTGAATATCTCATCCTTGATATCCTCCCAGCGCTTGTCCTCCATTTTCTTCTTATCGGCGTTGAAAGTCGTCTCCAGTTTGCTCCTCTCCTGGTTGAAAGTGGCCTCCAATTTGTTCTTCTCCTCCTCGAACGTCTCCTGGCTATCATCGAATGCCTTCATCAACAACTTGCCATCCTCAGCCGTGAAGCATTTCTCCATCTTCTCCTTGGCGATGATAGCCTGAAGCCTGGGGTACTTCTTGCGGGAGACGCTATCGCCGGGACGAGTGCCGGTGGCACGTTGGATCCTGAACGATCAAGTGTTAGGAATTATTTCTTCGGGATAGATCAAGACATGTGCTATGAGTAACGGGCCTAATCTTTTGAGATCGGGCATATTTACTCAAGAAATAGCCTAGGAACGGGCTTTACTCACTCGTCGTCGATTTCCTTCCATCCCTTGTTTTGACCCCTGAGATTGATGATGATCTTGTCACCCTCTGTCTTAAATCAGCTGCATTCATGGCAAGTAATATGGTGAATGATAAATGAGGGTGAGAGTATCGATTTACATACCAGTGAAATCATCAGAGCTAGTCTTACTACCCTTGGGAGTGGCTTTTGACTTTGGCTCGGTTTTGACCTTTGGCTTGGTCTTGGCCTTAATCTTCGGTGTCTCATCTTCGCCCTCACCCTCAGATCCGCCCTCAGCAGCTTCGATCTTGCGCTTCTTGGGAGTGACCTTCTTAGGAGTGACCTTTTTGGGAATAGTCTTCGTGGGTGTTGGGAGAGATAGGGCAGCGATCTCAGATGATGGTGGCTGTTGACAATCAGAATGGGGCTTTCGTAGATATCTTCCGAGCTGAGGAGGCGACGGGCTCAAGACATGTGGCAAGAGTACGACTCCTTGGAGATCGAAAAGTGAAGGGGAGGAAAGACTTACAGAGGAGAGAGCCTCGTTATCGGAGGTCATGGCGTGGTCACCGCTGTTAGAGTTGCTGTCAGACATCTTGATGATGGGTTGTGTTTGTTGTCGACTTGTAGTTGAAATTTTTGTTGATAGATGGGAAAGGAATGAGGAGAGGGAAAGGCAAGCCTGTTTAAATACTTTTTCGCTTCTCGCTTCGAGTAGTTTCGGCAGATTGAACAAAGGGGGGTGAATAGGATGGAACATAAAGAGTAAATTTCGAATTTTGAAGTATTGTCAATGGTATTGTCATGAGCAAAATGTGTCTCAGGTGAATAAAATCGTCTTACTTTTTAGATTCGTGGAAAAGGAGGCCATCTCTATTCTCAATACATGTTTATTCATGATACTTTTACCGTTGAGACCTCAACAGCTAAGCTTCCCGTTTATTCACCCACCGCAGCTTCTTCAAAAGTGATTTTCCTCCCTACACATTTCCAAACCCTCGAATATGCGCCTGACGGAACCACCTAGAGGTTTGATGAGGATCTGCCTGAGCAAAATCCCACTGAATCTACATATGATCTTCCGTAGAACAATTCTGCAGTTCAGGGGTGCGCTGGAGAGGCTGGAAATAGTGGCGGTGGGGTACGATTGCATGGTCAACGACGAGGATGAGGCGTTCTCGCTTAGATAGGGGCAGCTCCCCGGAGGTTGAGAGTTTCATGCGAAAGGGCAAGCCACAGTATCATTGTACAGCCTGCGTTCTACAGAACATCCAAGCGGATGAGAGCTCTAAATGCTATAATTTTGAGCTTTACTAACCCAAATTCGCGTCCAACAATTTGTTGTGAAGATTGTTTTCGCATCCTGAATAGCCTACACTCCCTACAACCACCACATCTTGAACTCTCTAAAAAAAATTTGATTAGTTTTACCCCTCAAAACCAACTTGTCTTCAAGTTTCCGCAGCTTAAACAACCTTAGGTACGAAATCTCGCTCGTAATGGTTTTTGTGAAAGCTTCAAACAAACACAACACAAAGTTCTAGAAAGCTCACATACATTCCTGCGACGGACACAACGGGAGTCCAACACAAACTCCTTCTAGTCTTAATAAACCAGGCTTGGGGGGGGGGGGTTTAACATTTTCTTATTGTACCTTCAACTACAAAGCTTCCCTTCCTCTCCTTGATGGTGCTCGGAAAGTTCTTTTTCAGGGACTCAATTTGCTCTAGACGTCGTCATTGAGCCGATCAGTCCCAGCAACGATGAAGGGCGAATTTCGACTCCAAAATGCTCTTCTATTGTTTTCTAGGATAGAGTTATATTTGACGCATTTTAATAGTATATAAAGATATATAAAGAAGGTCAAGATTCTCGTTTTCTTGCAATGTTTTTGTGACACCTGGTGGCGTCAGCAATGAGGGGTAATGCCCCGCTTTTTTGAGGTGTTTTTTATTTGGCGTATTTATTAATTTAAGCAAATTGTGCTCCAACAAATGCAATAGGGCTTGTGGTTTAGTGGTATAATACTCCCTTAGCAACTATTCAGCCTCTGGCAGAATGCAGATGATCCTCATCTGGGAGTGGTCCGGGTTAGTCTCACAAACTACCTTTGTTCTCTCTCGCTCATACTGATAATTATCAGGGTTCGATTCCCGTAAGTTAAAGATCCTCTCTCACATTCAAAAATGCGCTCTAACAATTAATGAAGCGCGAGTCCAATCGCAGACTGTTCAAATCAGTCTTAAGATCCCAACTTTTTTGGTCTTTTTTTTTGTGTTGCAATGAGGAAGCGAGAGGCAGGACCCTGCTTTTGCTCGGTCCCGCTACTGCTCACTACCATATTACGTAAGAAGAAATTATTTCTCTAATGTTAATTACCTCACTCGAGTTCTATTCTTTTCTTACTCTGCTACGCACAGGACAAAGTTATGGGACTTCATTGAGAACTCGGTTTTGACCCCTGGGCCATGTCAGGTTCACCGAGGATAGAACATGACTGGATTTAGTCCTGGCCGCGATGTCGATAGTGAATTCAGTCGTCCTCTGTAATGAGATGGAGCAGATAATGGGAAATGAGATCAGGACTGCTGTAAAACATGGTGTTCTCCCACTTGGGTGTTTAATAATTTTGCTGTTCATTCCGAGAGGATGTGATGCTGATCCGAGATGGCTGCCGCATTCTCATCTCATCGCTTTTGTTACATATTTCACGTTATTTCTCCACCGCGTCACCAAGCTTCTAGAGACAGAGTTTCTTGTGTCAACGAGCTCTTAAATGCCAAAGTCAAGTAGCGAGGGCATCTTTAAATTATCAACATGAAAGCCATTTCTAGCGGAGCAACTTTATATGCTATCCCAGTCTCATTCATTTGTGCTCAAGCAAAATTTTGCATGTCATCCGAGGAAACTATCATACCACCCATATTAACGACCATGACGATGCCCGAGATCAAATCCCTCAACAGCGAAGTTTGTCTAGTGATTCAGAGCCAATTCATTTGAGAGCCCAAACACCCACATTCATAGACTGCGCAACTTGAGTGACCTGAGCAGCTTGCCTGTGTCTGGTGCGAATGTGATAGGCCAAAGAGTTCTGAAGCATCTGCTTGGGGCAGTGGGGGCATTAAATTAGTTTCCTGGGCAGCTTTGGGCAACTTCGATTTTGGCGATCTTTGAGACTTTCTTGACTTTTGAACTTTCGAGAGCAGAATTCACAGCCGACTGGAGTGGACTCATGGCTGTTGCGGACGTGTCGATCGCGATAGTAATATTCTTCGAACTTGCTCGAACAATAGGGACAACTGTAAGGGCGAGGTTTGCTCAAGCTTAGCCGCTCCACAGAACCCACCAGAACCCGGTTCTGTGCCCAAGAAGAACTCGTTACCAGGAGCAACTTTCTCGTTCTCGACCTCAATAACTTTTCCGTTTCGATTACCTAGTCTCTTTTCTTGTTTATTGAATCGAAAGACTTGTGCATGTGCCCTCCTTGTTCCTAGCAACCGAGGCGAGGCGTGTGAGGAAGTACTCATAATGGGGATCCACGATACTGCCTTGTTTGATGTTGTTGTACTCGGTCGCTAGCTCGCGTGCATCGTAGACGTATGTCTCATTGCTGTCCCAAATTACCGCGAGATCGATGACAATGCCAGCATCGACGAATGGCTGCAAGAAGGGTTGGAGACCTAGGTAGTTGGTGCTGAAGTCATCGGTCTGGCTGAACACAAGCACAGCTTTTTCGCCTTCAAGAGTATCGAGCAGAGTTCTAATTCGATCAACGCTGGCGATCTTTGACGCAGTGAAATCAAGATTTGAGCGCGCGGTAATTACAGTGTGTTCCTCGAACGGCCTGCAACAGTCTTGTACTCATCCAATGTGGCACTTGGTGATATAAAACTATATGTATTCCTGAGCCCTATCGTGACATTTGTTTAACTTCTTGGAATAGTCGAGAGCATTCTTCCGAGAACTGATGCGCGAGATTCCGAGGACAATTCTGATATCATCGTGGACGCGAACTTACTTTCCGACAGGCTGGAGCGTGTACGGCAAGGTTGGGTGACTAGGATAGACAGGCAACCAGCTCCATTCAGGATCGTCTGCATCGTTGTCCTGGACTTCCATAACACGACCGCAACTATTCATTAAGTCTTGGTATTCGAGTTCCGAAGTCAGAATCTTTAGAGAAATAGTTGTCTCAGAATTAAAGGAACACTCCGCCAGCCATTTCTTCAGTTCCAGGATGACATCAATGGCGCGCTGGCGGTTGGAATCGCAGATAGCTACCGAATTTGGAGGATCCTGACCATTGAAGACACTCGCTTCACAACCCAGGACGGAAGTAGCATTTCCTTCTTAATGCCCTGGGCTTCTTTGTCTCATTTTGACCGTCAATTGGACCAGAAGAACTTCGGATACGGCGTTTGACTTCGGAGGATATATCAAGGGTTTTGAGAGGCTCGACTGCTTCGATTAGTCCGGGGTCAAGAGTAAGCTGCGGCAGGGACGGCTCGGTAACGGGTGCAGAATTGGATTGATAGATTCTGAGATTTGACCAGGTCAGTTCTGACGGGAGATTTCACATTGGCAGACTCAACTTTGCTCGTTTCGTCTTCTATTGGCTGCAGCGGATTGGAAACTTGCGAAAGTATGACTGTATCTCGTTGAAAGAGGCAGTACGTCTGAGTTCAGCTGTTACGGAGAGGTCAGGATCAGTCTGTTACACTGTCAGTAATCACCATGACTTGATTTAGAGACACATACATTCGATTTGCGTAGGAACTGATTGTATCTGAGCTCAACTGAGTTGCCATTTTTTGCTGGGAAGAGCTTCCTTATTCGAACTCAGCTTAGGCCGCTACATTCTACCGCCACGAATAAGCCTGACATCATCTTCTGTAGTCCATGTGGAGCCGGATGCAGAGCGCGAACACGGTGTATTGATCTCAAGATTCTCGATGATGTGTTTCTCGGGCCGAAGGCTTTTCATTGAATGGCCGTTACTTGCTTTACTCTTGGGTGCCATTTTCCCTGAAGATTCAATCTGTCCAATGTTCAGTAATGTTCAGTATGGATCCACATCACTATTTCGTGGTTTCGAAGCCCCAAAGAAGGCCTCCCTTCTGTGATTCGAGGGAGTATAAGCTTACCATGCACAACTGAAAATTTATAGACTTTCTAGGGATTGAGACGATGCATGGCAGATTTCCAGAAGCCTCGGGTGTAGACGCATGCCTTGAAGAACGTGATGGGAGGCCGACGAGCTGGCAGGATCAAGTTCGAAAATTGGCGGGTTTGGATCTAAGACGAGGAGATGGTACCTAAGAAGACGTTCAGCAAATTCTCATGCAAAAGCAGTTGCTTCACGCTGAGCGAGGGGTTGAAAAGTTGTTGCTCTCATTCCCGACGCTTTGGGAGAGAAAACTTCTTTGAGGCTGACTGCTGTGGAGAAAGGAAAAGAGGGCTATTGAATGTCTAGGCTTACCTTGAATAATTGAAAACGACATAGGTAGCGTTGAGTTCAGTCGACCGTCGGGTCCTGCCATTGTTCAGTAGATGATCGTACGATGTTGAAGAACGAAACGTCGGGGAAGTTGCGAGTGGGACTTACCTTGAGAAACGAACGTGGTGAGGATTTAGGAGCTGACATTGACGCGCCGAGAGAATGTTCAAAGTACGCTGGGAGAAAGAAGAAGGGTGGAGTTATTCGGGAGGTTCGAGGAAACTTGACGTGTCTTGGTGGGTGCTACCTACTCACCAGGGAAGGAAATAGAAGGCACGCAGAGCAGAGTCGTCACTTCCCTTTTCGGAAACTATATCGGGAACATCGTGACTTTCGGTATACCACCACAACGCTTTAATTCAGCTAGCATTGCTGAAATCGATGACTGAACTTGGGATTTTTTGGGGGGGGGGGGTTTTCTTCCCATCGAATTGGCGTATATGGGCGGGGGTTTGGATTTTTGGTTGGCAAATTTGATAGTTAAAGCCCTCGTTGGAGTAGCTGACATTG
>Ga0182030_10006194_pt1 | contig 25290 bp, 22 predicted proteins | sample 812S3MmetaG_FD_121299 | JGI IMG/M metagenome (GOLD analysis project Ga0182030, IMG submission 121299) | Permafrost microbial communities from Stordalen Mire, Sweden - 812S3M metaG (Illumina Assembly) | ecosystem: Environmental > Terrestrial > Soil > Wetlands > Permafrost | place: Sweden...
ATGGCTTTGGGTCGCGTAAAGGTCGTATTTGGAAAGGATGATTTTGAGCTTCCCAAGTGTGATAGCGCCACTGCAAAAGATACTTTTCCTTCAATTTTCTTTTGTAAAAAGACATCGGAACTTAAAAGGTTTTTATCCAAAGAAACAAATAATGACAGTAACCTCTTAATATTGGGTGGCTTTAATGAGTCCAAATCATGGGAATGGAATGAGTTTCAAATGGGTCCAGGTTTCCATGGGTTTGATAAAAAATTTGAAAGCAAAGGCGCCGTATATGACTATTTACGTACCTATTCAGGTCTTAACATACCTGTCTATGAAGATCCACCGAAAGTCATAAATTCCGGTACTAATAATTCAAAAAGTTTAACAGGTTCTCAGACAGATTCTATTTCAAACAATGAGAATAAACCACCTGAACAAAAAAAAGATTCAACTGGCATTAACTTGTGAAAAGAGGTAACTTCACCTGAAAATGAAACTTCTTTGGATTTCTTATGATTTCTTTTGTTAATCTCCCTAAATACTCCTTTCTTTTATAGTAAAGGCAAGTACAGGTGTAAAATAAATTTTTATAATTTTCTTTATTCATATAGGACAACATGAATGAATTCATTATTTTTACCAATCATTATTATTTTTTTGAAAGATGTTGGATTTTTGGGAAAAAGATATTGAAACAATTTTACAAAAAGATCTTCAGCGTTTACAGATGCAAAAGTTGCAAAAAACTTTACAAACAGCATCCCAGTCGTATTATTATAAAAAAGTTTTTAATGAGAATCACTTCGGTTTTTCCACGGTAACCTCACTTGATGATATCCGGAAAATCCCATTTACTACTAAAGAAAATCTGCAGAAGTATTTCCCGTATGGTTTTTTATCTGCTGAAAAAAAAGATGTTGTAAGACTTCATTCTTCAAGTTGTACAACCGGAGATCATTTAACAGTGGTATTTTATACACGAAATGATTTGGATTCATGGTCGAATCTTGTAGCGCGGTCCTTATATACTGTTGGTGTCAGAAATACTGATGTTTTTCAGAATAGTTGCGGATATGGTTTATTTGCAGGAGGCATTGGCATTCAGACCGGTGCTGAAAAAATAGGCGCTCTGGTAGTTCCATCAGGAACAGTAAATACGAAGCGGCAGATTCAACTGATGATTGATTTCGGTGCTACCGTATTACATACATTGCCCGGTTATGTAACTCGTTTAATTGATGTTTTCAATGAGATGAATTTAAATCCGAAAACAGATATAGAGTTGCGTATAATGATTATTGGTGCTGAACTTCATTCGGAAGAAAAGAGGCAGATGATACAGGAAAAAATGGGTGTAAAAGCATTTAATTCATACGGGGTGACTGAACTAAATGGACCCGGGATAGCAATAGAATGCGAATTTCAGAATGGAATGCATGTTTGGGAAGATTCATTTTTATTTGAGATAATTGATCCAAAAACCCTTCTCCCGGTTGAAAATAACTCATATGGAGAACTTGTTGTTACTACCCTTGACAGGAGAGCTATGCCACTTTTGAGATTCCGTACAGGTGATATTACAAGGGTGGTTTCGGGTACCTGTGACTGCGGGCGTACACATCGTCGAATAGACAGAATTAAAGGACGTACCGACAATGTGTTTTTTATTAAAGGATGTAAAATTAGTCCGGAACAAATAGAGAAAGTATTATCCAGAGTGCCTGAGGTCGGAAATAATTTTATCATTGTACTGGATTCAATTAATGGAAAAGAAGAGATGATTATTGAAGTGGAAGTCAATAACAGAGTTTTTTTTGATCATTATTCAAAATTAGAAAAATTAACTAAATATATTATTGAAGGTGTAAAGTCTGAAGTAATGATCACGCCAAAAGTAAAACTGATGGAGTCCAATTCTTTAACCCGTTGTGATCAGGTTTCTGGCAGAGTCAGGGATTTGAGAAAAGAAGGCTGAAGGATATTAGACTGAAGGATGTTAGAGTTTAATTATTAATTAAAATTATTAGTATGATGACAATACGGCAATTATCTATTTTTTTGGAAAACAAATCTGGTCGTTTGTTTGAAGCGCTTGACTCATTGGCAAAAGAGAAGATTAATATTTTGGCTTTAACCGTTGCAGATACTTCCGAATATGGTATTCTCAGGCTTATAGTATCCAATCCTGAACAGGGGCAAAAGTGTTTAAAAGCCCGGGGATTCAGTGTTAATCTTACCGAAGTGATGTCTGTATACACTTCAAATAAACCAGATTCCCTGGCAACTACGCTCAAATTATTCTCCGATGATAATATCAGTATAGAGTATATGTACGCTTTTCAATTTCATGACAAAGGTGTTATTGTATTCCGAACCGATGATCGTCAGAAAGCGCTAAAAGTGGTTGAAAAATCCAAAATGGAATTAGTAAAACAGGAAGATCTGGTATAATTTTTTAAAAATAAGGCAGATGATACATTTTGTTTGATTTGTTTATTGTGATTTGAAAAAAATAAAAAATGATCTGGAATAAAACATTTGAATGCATGGACCGCGACGAGATGCGGAGATGTCAAAGTAAACGTCTAGTTGATCTTGTTGAACGTATTTATAATAATGTTCCTTTTTACAGGACCAAGATGCAGGAATCAGATCTGGCGCCTGAAGATATTAAAAGTGTGGATGATCTGAAGCGATTGCCTTTTACACATAAGCAGGATCTCAGGGACAATTATCCTTTTGGGTTGTTCGCGGTGCCGATGCCCGAGATTGTTCGTATTCATGCTTCATCCGGTACTACAGGGAAACAGACGGTGGTTGGATATACCCGGAAAGATCTGGCTACCTGGTCGGAAGTAATAGCGCGTACACTCACGAGTGCAGGTGTCCATCGTCACGACTTTGTTCAGATTGCTTATGGATATGGCTTGTTTACAGGTGGTTTGGGGTTACATTATGGGAGTGAAAGGATTGGTGCAACCGTTATTCCTGTTTCCGGGGGAAATACCGCCCGCCAGATATTGTTAATGCACGATTTTGGCAGTACAGTGCTTGCCTGCACTCCTTCATATGCCTTGTATCTTGCAGACGCAATTGAAGAGAGTCCATACAAAAGAGAAACATTGAAGCTACGCGTAGGTGTGTTTGGCGCTGAACCATGGACCGAAAATATGAGAAAAGAAATTGAAGACAGGCTGCAGATCAAAGCAATAGATATATATGGATTAAGTGAAATAATCGGACCTGGTGTGTCAAGTGAATGTGAGCATCAATGTGGTTTGCATGTTTTTGAAGATCACTTTATACCTGAAATAATAAATCCACTGACGATGGAAGTTATGCCTGAAGGTGAAAAAGGAGAGCTGGTGTTCACGACAATTACTAAGGAAGGAATTCCATTGATCCGGTATCGTACCCGTGATCTGTCACGTCTCATGTATGAGAAATGCAAATGTGGCAGAACCTTGGTTCGAATGGAAAAATGTTCCGGTCGAAGCGATGATATGCTGATCATACGAGGTGTGAATATTTTCCCGTCACAGATTGAAAGTGTTCTACTTGAGATCAAGGAAACGCGTCCACATTATCTGATCATTGTTGATCGTGTTCATAACTTAGATATATTACAGTTGCAGGTTGAAGTTGAAGAGCCATTCTTTACTGATAAAATAAGTGAACTGCAGACACTTACGCGCCGTATCGAGTGTACTCTTGAAAGTGCCCTGGGCATTGGCGTGGAGGTGAAACTAATTGAACCAAAAACCATCGAGAGAAGTGAGGGAAAAGCAAAAAGAGTTATAGATAAAAGAAACATACAATAATAAAAATACGATATTAGAAAATGAAAGAGACCCCTGTTGATAAGACAATAGTAGAAAGAATCATAAAAGAGAGTGGGATTCCTCCTATTAAAAAAGCTTCGATCAGAGAAATAGTGAACTTAGTCAATCAGATAGAGAAAGAGACAAAAACCAGGTTTATTCATCTTGAAATGGGAGTTCCCGGCTTACCTGCATCTGAAGTTGGTGTACAGGCTGAAATAGAAGCTTTAAAAAAGGGAGTTGCTTCCATATATCCAAATATAGACGGTATTCCTGAATTGAAAGATGAAGGATCGCGGTTTATAAAAATGTTTCTTGACATTGATGTGGAGGCCCGGGGCATTATTCCCAGTGTAGGATCCATGCAGGGAAGTATGGCTGCTATTATGATTGCCAACAGGTGTAATAAAAAGAAGAACAGAACTTTATTTATTGATCCCGGTTTTCCTGTGCAAAAGCAGCAACATCAGATATTAGGAATCAAATACGAGTCGTTTGATGTGTACCATTACAGGGGAGAGAAGCTCAGGGAAAAGATAGAATCCTATTTACAAAAGGGGAATATCTCAACGATCATTTATTCTAATCCAAACAATCCGTCATGGATTTGCTTTCACAACAAGGAGTTACAGATAATTGGCGAGTTGGCAACAAAATATGATGTTGTTGTAATTGAGGACCTGGCTTATTTTGCAATGGATTTCAGAAGTGATTATTCGAAACCGGGAGTGCCTCCCTTTCAGCCCAGTGTGGCAAAATATACTGATAATTATGTGTTGCTTGTTTCCAGTTCAAAAGTTTTTAGTTATGCCGGTCAGCGGGTGGGAATTATAGTGATTGGAAATAAATTATATTCCCGAAACTTTCCTGATCTGAAGCGGTTTTATAGCAGTGATAAATTTGGATATGTCATTGTTCATGGTGTTATATATGCTTTATCAGCTGGAACCACTCATTCCTCTCAGTTTGCCATGGCAGCCATGCTAAAAGCAGCCAGTGATGGTACTTATAATTTTGTTGACTCAGTAAAAGAGTATGGAGAAAGAGCCAGGCAGATGAAAGATCTTTTTATAAAAAATGGATTTCGTATTGTTTATGATATGGATGAGGATCTGGCACTTGCAGATGGATTCTATTTTACAGTGTCATACAGGAATATGATCGGTCCTAAATTAGTGGAAACCCTTCTTTATTACGGGATCAGCGCTTTGCCTCTTAGTGTTACTGGTAGTGTGCATTCGGATGGGTTAAGAGTTTGTGTATCGCAGGTCACAAAAGAGAATATTTCTGATTTGCAGAGCAAGCTCGAAAAATTTAATGCAAATCACAGTTAATTGTCAAATATTCTGAAATTTTCAGAATATTTGATATTTTTGCGGTCAATTGTTTTTTTACTAACAGTTAAAAAAATATACTAAATGGCAAAAGTTAAAGGAGCTATTGTAGTTGATAGAGAAAAGTGTAAAGGATGTGAAGTATGTGTTGTAGCATGTCCTTTCGGAGTTATTGACATGACCAGGGAAGTTAATGCCAAAGGATATAATTATGCATATATGATTAAACCGGATGCATGCACGGGCTGTATGAATTGTGCAGTTGTTTGTCCTGATGGTGTTATCAGCGTATACAAGATAAAGGCTGAAGTTTAGAAGGACGAACTGGTTTTCAAAAAATTATAAATTGATTTAAAATAATGGCTGAATTAAGATTAATGAAGGGGAATGAAGCAATAGCTGAGGCAGCTATCAGGGCTGGTGCCGATGCTTATTTTGGCTATCCTATTACTCCCCAGTCGGAAGTGATGGAGTATTTGGCTGCTGAAAAGCCTCACGAGCGCACGGGTATGGTTCTTTTGCAAGCGGAGAGTGAGATAGCAGCAATCAGTATGGTCTATGGAGCGGCATCAGCTGGTCGTAAGGTGATGACATCTTCATCCAGTCCCGGTATCAGTTTGATGCAGGAATGCATCTCGTATATGGCCGGGTCTGAATTGCCTTGTCTGATTGTAAATGTTGTTCGCGGAGGTCCCGGGCTTGGAACCATTCAGCCATCACAGGCTGATTATTTTCAGTCAACGAAAGGGGGAGGTCATGGTGATTACAGGCTTTTGGTTCTTGCTCCTGCCTCAGTTCAGGAAATGTCTGATTTTGTAAAGTTGGGATTTGATCTGGCGTTTAAATATCGTAATCCCGTTCTGATATTAACTGATGGAATTGTTGGTCAGATGATGGAAAAAGTAGAATTGTTTGATGAAGTTCCCCGTTCAAAAACATTTAATCAAAGTTGGGTTACTACAGGAAAAACACCAGACAGGAAAAGGAATTTCATTACCTCTCTTGATATGGAAGCTATAAAAAATGAAAAGCACAACGAGGTATTGCAGGCTAAGTACAGGAAGATGGAAGAAGAAGAAGTGAGATATGAAAAATATATGTGTGATGATGCTGAATATCTTCTTGTCGCCTATGGATCCAGCGCGCGTATTGCTCAGAAAGCAGTACAGATAGCTCATTCAAACGGAATGAAAGTTGGTTTACTTCGACCTATAACCTTGTTCCCTTTTCCGAAGAAACCTCTGAAAGAAATGGCAAAACAACTGAAGGGTATTTTATCAGTTGAAATGAGCTCCGGGCAAATGATTGAAGATGTAAAACTGGCTGTAGAATGTAAAGTCAGGGTTGAACATTTTGGTCGTTACGGCGGTGTAATACATAGTCCTGAAGAAGTATTTCAGGCTGTCCAGAAAATGTTCTCAAAATAAAAAAGAATTCATCCGGTAACCACAAAATTAACTCGTATGATAGTTGAAGATATAGTAAAAAAGCAAAATCTTGTTTATAAAAAGTCAAATTTATTGACTGAAAAGGTTTTTTCTTATTGTCCGGGTTGTGGACATGGTACGACCCAGAGGTTGCTTATGGAAGTAGTGGAAGAGATGGGGATTCAATCAGAAATTATTGGAATAGCGCCAGTAGGTTGTGCTGTTACGTCTTACGAATTTTTAGACATTGATATGATACAGGCTCCTCATGGCAGAGCATCTGCTGTTGCAACCGGAGTGAAGCGTGTCATGCCGGATAAATATGTATTCTCCTATCAGGGAGATGGTGATCTGGCAGCCATCGGTACAGGAGAAACCATACATACCTGTAATCGTGGTGAAAACATTACCATTATATTTATTAACAACGGTATCTATGGAATGACAGGAGGACAGATGGCCCCGACAACATTACCGGGGATGAAAACATCTACTTCGCCTTATGGACGCGATGTGAAAATGATGGGAAATCCATTAATGATAACAGATATAATTGCAGGTCTGCCCGGTACCTATTATGTAACCCGACAGGCTGTTCATACGCCGGTTTATGTAAGAAAAGCAAAGAAAGCCATACAGAAAGCATTTGAATTACAAAAACAGGATAAAGGTTTATGCTTTATTGAAATTGTTTCCAATTGTAATTCCAACTGGAAAATGAAACCTGTAGCTGCCAATAAATGGATGGAAGAAAATATGTTACCTTATTATCCTCTTGGCGATATCAAGATTAACGGGCAAATCGTTAAAAAAGATAAATAAATATTATAGATAAATCATAACTCAAATGACAGAAGAAATCATTATTGCCGGATTTGGAGGACAAGGAGTTTTATCCATGGGGAAAATTCTTGCTTATTCGGGAATTATGCAAAATCAGGAAGTAAGCTGGATGCCTTCGTATGGACCGGAAATGCGAGGTGGTACTGCTAATGTTACGGTAATTTTAAGTGATGAACGCATCAGTTCGCCTGTATTACAGATATTTGATACCGCCATTATCCTCAATCAGCAATCAATGGATAAGTTTGAGAGTGCCGTAAAAAAAGACGGTATTTTAATATTCGACAGTAACGGTATCACACGTTTTCCTGTTCGTAAAGATATTACTATATATTGTGTAGAAGGCGCAGCCGAAGCAGCACGTATGGGTTCTAATAAAATATTTAATATGATTATCCTTGGGGGGTATATCAAAGTTAAACAGATTGTGTCAATTAATAATGTAATAAAAGGGTTGAAAAAAGCATTACCTTCCCGCTATCACAGCATGATTCCTGAAAATGAAGCTGCACTAAAACGAGGCATGGAAATTATAAAAAAGTTAGAATAAAGAAGTTAATTTTTGTAATTTCGCATTAAATTAGCTAAAACTCTTTTTATGAAGTGTCTGAATAAATTATTGGTTTTACTTATTATTTCTATTTTAACTTCCTGTACTTTAAAAAATGACAGATCTCCGATAGAGATAAAAGACGAAAGTAAGCCCAATGAAGCGGAAACGATTATTCTTATGCACAACCGTAAGGGGTTGCGTATAGAATATAATCTAAATAAGAAAAAAATAGAATTGTGGATTTCTCCCCAGGCTGGGAAATCAGTAAATTATAAACTTCGGAATTTTTCAAACCGTGATGATCATACCTGTGTTTTTGACAGAATCTATTTTCCGAATCTGAAGCTTGAAGATTTTACAGGTTGTGATTATGATCCATTTCACAGTGTGGTTCATTTCAAGGATCAGCAGATGCATATTGTTTCCTTATTTGATAAACCTGTTGTTATCATTTGGTTTGAAAAAAATGAAATGGTTGATCTGAAGACTGACAAAGCAGATAAATCAATCAAACGTGATGATAAAACATTTATGGTTGAGCATCCTGACAGAGGATTGGATTTTACATTTGTTGCAGCTTTGGGCGAAGGGAACGGTACTTTTATTCATCAGAATCCTGTTGATGAAGGTCGTAGTATTTATGCAAGAGCGTCTTTACAAGCCAATCAGCCTATATATTTCAGCGGAGAATTATCAAAAGAGCCTGTGCTCGGTATAATAGAATCTGTTCGTGATCAGAAAATGCCGGATTTGCTTTCAAAAACAAATAGTCTTGTTGATTCATTGGTTCACATGAGTTATCTCAGGTTAAAAAAGAATCCGGAATTGCAGAAATTGATTGATATGAATAAGCGTATCTTTATATCCATGCAGGATGAATCCGGTGCCATAAGGGCATCTATGCAGTATATTTATTATCTTATCTGGGTGCGTGATGGCGGCATGTCAGGTGCATTGATGGCAGGTTCAGGATTTGTTGATCCGTTAGATAGGTGGATTCATTTTCAATTGGCCAATCCCTCAATTTCGGAGCAGGATCCTAAGGGGAGATTTTTTGGGCAACTTGTGAATGGTAAAATCTCCAAGTGGGAAGAAGACGGTATCTTTTATGTCATCTGGTCTGCATTCTCACATTGGACACAAACAGGAGATACAAAATACATTACCGGAAGCAATCTGAAAGTTTTGGAAGATGCTATGGACTGGCTTGAGAGATACTGTTATAATAAGGATAAAAAATTATTCGGACGCTATCATTACTGTGAATCTCCTTTAGAAAATTCTTATGGATGGGGATGGGATCAAGCTGTAGGGAATCCTTCGGACAAATATACGACTAAGTTCCAAGGTGAAGAAATAACCAGATCTTACGACATTTATATGAATATGATTTGTTATTCGAGTTATTTTATGTTGTCAGCTATGCAGACTGATCCGGTTTTGGCAGCCACATACATGCAAAAGGCGAAGGTTTTGGAAGAAGGGATTCGCACCATGTTCAGAATAGATGATTTACCAGATTACGGTACGCTGATAACGGAGAAAAATAAAGAAATATTTGCGCCGGCATATGGTATGGATAAGACAGATTATATATGGGGACTGACATTACCTTTCTTTTTCCCTGACTATTCGCTGATGCCAGCCATATACAGGGAATTGTATTCAAATATGATGAACCATCCCAGAGGTTACTTCTTCGCGGGATATTTTCCAATATTACAGGCGCTGGATATAGCAACTTTTAATCAGGATTCCATCATGTATGCAGTAGAATATGCAGCTAAACAGTGTTACCGTCCCGGAAAATTTTTGCCGATGCCTAATACTATGATTGAAATGAGTGATCAGCGTGATGGTGATCCATATCATGATATCAGACCGCAGGCTTTTACCATTGGCACATGGTTGCCGGCAATGACAGCGATGGGTGTACGGCGGATGCCGTTTGGAATAGCTTTGCGTAATTCGCATTATATTGAAAGTATTGATCGGTATGAATATAAAAAATCCCTGATAGATATTGAATTTAGAGGAACGGGTAAAATAAGCAGGATTACATTAAATGATACAGTTATTAAAAATACTTTACAAGTACCCGAAAACATGCTTAAGAAAGGTAAAAATAAATTGGTTGTTGAGATGAATGAAGAAAATGAAATGAATGTTCCTATGTTAATGTCATCAACCTTGAGACTTGATTCTGTTAGCGAGATAAATCATCAGTTGCATTATGTGTTTGAAGCATTTGGAAAAAATGTAATGGTTTTTAAAAACATGGAGAACACCTTAAAAATTCTTGATATGAAGAATCAGGATGTTGTCGTAACAACAAAAATAAGCAACGGTCTGACTTATGCTGAATTTGAAGGAAGAGGGAAGTACAAGGCTGTTGTTCCTATGGATAAATAAATATAAAAATATATTATTGAAACACGCGTGTTCGTTTAAAACATTTTATTATTATTGTGAAAGATTATGAAGCCGATAGGTAGTATTATTTACAATATAATTTAACAAAATTTACCCGTGTTGGTTTTCTGGAGTATTTAATAATGATGATGAATGGATAATAATTTAATAAACTGGAACGATTTTTTTCTGATCTCAGGGCCTTGTGTCATTGAAGAAGAAAGCATCATGTTCAGAACGGCAGAAAAACTCAAACAGGTATCTGAAAAACTTTCCCTGCCACTGATATATAAATCTTCATTTCTGAAAGACAACAGAAGTTCGTGTAATTTTTATTCTGGTCCCGGAATAGACGCAGGATTACGCATGCTGGAAAAGATAAAAGAGCAATTCAAACTACCTATTTTATCAGATGTTCACTATCCCGAACAGATGAAGGCAGCAGCAGAAGTGTTGGATGTTATTCAGATTCCGGCATATCTATGTATGCAGACAACCCTTGTTGTTGAGGCTGCAAAAACCGGTAAAATCATTAATTTAAAGCATGGGCAGTTTATTTCGCCGCAGAATATGTCCCATCCTGTTAAAAAGGTTGAGTCATGTGGTAATCATAATATATTGTTAACCGAGAGAGGGTATGCTTTTGGATACAACGATCTGGTAGTTGATCCGAGGAGTTTCTTTGATATGGGTCAATTGGGTTATCCTGTTATTTTTGACATCACTCATTCCATCAGGAAATACGGTATACCGAGTTCAGATCCTTCCGGGGGATTGAGACAATATCTCCCTACATTAGCAAGGGCTGGCGTTTCAGCAGGCGTGGATGGAATTTTTATTGAAGCTCATCCCAATCCGGCAGAGGCTTTATGCGATGCTGCCAGTCAGTTAAAACTTGACACAATAGAAGAATTTTTAAAACCATTAATAGAAATCCACCAAATAGAAAAAAACTTTAGAAAAAATGGAATTATATCTTGATTCAGTAAAAATTGATGAGATTAAAGAAGCAAATGCTTTGGGTTATCTTACAGGACTCACAACTACTCCCACCTTTATGTTCAGGGAAGGCATAAAGGATATTGATGCGACCATGGTAGAGATTTCCCATATAGTAAACATCTTACAAGTTGAGGCGTTGGGAAGCAATGCTAGTGAAATTATTGAAGAAGCCCACAGGCTTGTTAATTTAGGTCTTGATCCTAAAAAGACAGTTTTTAAGATTCCTATTTCTTTAGAAGGGACAAAAGCCTGTAATAAATTATTCAACGAAGGTCTGATGGTCAATTTACATCTTGTTTATACCCTTCAGCAGGCATATATGGCATTTGCCGCGGGCGCTACTTATGTTTGTCCTTTGGTAGGCAGGTTACAGGATCAGGGACACGATGCGCTGGGGCTTATTATGGATTGCGTGGAAGTAGTAGAAAAATATAATTATCATACAAAAATTATGTTTTCATCCGTGAGACATATTGAGCATGTTAAAAATGCGCTGACCATTGGAGCACACGCATGCACGGTTCCATGGCCGGTAATGAAATCATTGACAGATAACCAGCTAACAAGAATTGGTACGGAAGAATTTTTCCGTCACACCAATTTACTTAATACCAAGGTGGGAGATATTACCAGAAAAAATAATATTATTCTTAATGCTTCAGCTACAATAAAAGACGCGTTACTTGAGATGACAAAATCAAAAGTTGGCGCTATCATAGCTGTAAACAGTCAAAACAAACTGCATCGTATATTTACCGATGGTGATTTACGCAGGATTCTGGAAAGCAAACACGGGAATATCATGGATATCAAACTGTCGGAACTGGAATCAAATACGCCAAAATCAATTTCTGCCAGCGATTCCCTGCTTGATGCGCAGGCAAAATTCAAAGAAGCAAAAGTTGACACATTAGTTGTTAAAGATGGAGATGTAATTTTAGGATTGGTAGATATTCAAGATATAATCTGATGTCTGGCATTAGAGAAAAATTCATTCAAGGCGGAGGTATTTTTTTTGATTCAGAAGAAAATATTACTAAGGAATTAGTAAAAATCAAAGTTTTTATTTTCGATTGGGATGGTGTTTTTAATGATGGTTCTGAAGGTTCCGGGTTCGGAAGCGGATTCTCCGAAGCCGATGTAATGGGATTGAACATGTTACGGTTTAATCATTGGCGGATTCATGAAGAGTTACCTCTTGTATGTATTATCACTGGTGAAAACAATACGACTGCTATAGAATTGGCTAAGAGGGAACATTTTAATGCTGTTTTTCTGCGTTTTTTAAATAAAAGGAAAGCCCTTGAAAGTATTGCCGGAACATATAAAGTATCTTATGATGAAATGGCTTTTATATTTGATGACATTTTAGATGTTGATGCAGCGGGAATGTGTAAGCTGTCTTTTTGCGTCAGGAGAAATGCCAGTCCCTTATTTCAGGATTACCTTATTGAAAACAATATTTGCCATTATATGACCGGTCATGAAGGAGGGCATCATGCGGTGAGAGAAATATCGGAATTGATTATCGGGCTTACCGGTGAGTATAACAAAACGATCAGAAAAAGAATAGAATTTGGCGAAGACTATCAGCAATATCTATCGCGGCGAAACAGGATAGATACTGAAATTGAAAATTTTACTTTGAATCTTTAGGCGTTGTAATTTTTTTATACTTTGGCTGAATGAGAAAAAAACGGATCATTTATTTTTGCTACGTGCTATTTACGATCATCGCCTTATCCTGTTCCAGAGTTGTAAAACAGGCTCCTGACCCGCTTGTACTTCACATTGATTCAACAATAAATCCGGCGGATGATTTTTTTCTGTTCGCGAATGGAAAATGGTTTAAACAAAATCCCATTCCTGCCAGTGAAGAGAGTAATGGAATCATGCAGCTTGTTCAGGATACGATAAACGAGCAAATCCGGAATATATGCGAATCTTCGGCAAAAATCACGATCAATCCCAAAGGAAGCAACAAACAAAAAATCGGCGACTTTTTTTTCTCCGGGATGGACAGTGATCAACTGAATAAGCGGGGCATTACAGATATCCGTAACGTGATTGATCATATTGAAGCGATTCGTAATGTAACAGATCTGGTCAAAGAGGCAGCTTATCTCCACGCTTATGTCTCTTCGTCCCCGTTGTTCAATTTTTGGGTTGGGCAAGATGATAAGATAAGCAGTAAAAATGCTATTTTTATATGGCAAGGCGGATTAAGTCTTCCTGACCGTAATTATTATTTTGATACAGACAACCAGGCTGTGTCTATTCGGAAGAGTTTTATTGAATATATGAAAAATATGTTCGGTATAATGGGATACCAACCGGCAGATGCTCAAAAGTCAGCCGCACATCTGATGAAACTTGAAACGGCGCTTGCCGGAGTGTCACGAAAAAGCGAAGACACGCGCGATCCCTTGAAGAATTACCACAAACTTAGTCTCAAAAATTTTTTAGAATTAACGCCGGATTTTGATTGGAAACTCTTTTTAAAGGAAGTGGGTATTCAAAATGCAGATTCGGTAATTGTTGGTCAGCCCGAGTTTCTTACCGCTTTCAATGGGTATCTGAAATCAGTTCCTATTGCCGAGTGGAAAAATTATTTAAAATTTCACCTGATCGTCAGTTTATCACCATTTATGGATGACAAAACCCGTCTTGAAACTTTTCACTTTTATGCTACCATACTAAGGGGTATCAGGGAACCTAAGCCCCGGTGGAAAAGAGTTGTTGGAATGACGGATCATGAGTTGGGCGAATTAATCGGGCAAATCTATGTAAATGAATATCTCCCGAAGGGTACCAAAGAAAAGTTATTAGAAATTGGAACTTCCATCAGGAACGAGTATGCCACCCGGATCCAAAATCTTGATTGGATGAGTGCCTCTACCAAAGAAAAGGCTTTGAGAAAGCTGAATTCTATCATTATGAAAGCGGGGTATCCGGACAAATGGAAAGACTTAAGTTCACTTGAAATTGATCGTACCTCTTATGTCCATAATGTTATGAACGCGAACCGATGGGCATTTCAGTATATGATTTTGAAATATGGAAAACCTGTTGATCGCACCGAATGGGGGATGGAACCGCAGACTTATAATGCATATTATAATCCATCAAATAATGAGATAGTTGTGCCCGGTTGTAACATTATTATTCCAGGTTTTGAGCGCAAGTTAGCCGATGATGCCATCCTATATTCTGTAATCGGAGGTTCTACTTTCGGGCACGAAATAACCCATGGGTTTGATGACCAGGGAAGCAAATACGATGAAACAGGAAATTTACACAACTGGTGGCTAACGGAGGATAGTGTTAAATTCTATAAAAAGACTAAAATGATTGTTAAGCAATTTGCTACATATATCGCTGTTGATAGTTTGCATATCAACGGGGAGCTTACCCAGGGTGAAAATATTGCCGATCTTGGAGGTGTGGTAATGGGTTATGAAGCATTCAGGAAGACCGGGCAATATAAGGAGAATAAAATGATTGCCGGTCTGACTCCTGATCAGCGTTACTTTCTGGGATATGCCCTCGCGTGGATGGTCAATGAACGTCCTGAAGCCATTGCAAACCAGGTTCGAAGCAATGAACACTCGCCGGCCAAATACCGATTGATCGGACCCATCACCAATATGCCAGAATTTTACAGGGTCTTTGGAGTAAAAGAAGGAACAAAGATGTGGCGTCCGGACAGTTTGAGAATAACTATCTGGTGAAAAACAGGGAAGTCATTTGTTTATCAAATCCAATATCCCGTTAATAAATGTCAACGGATGAACCGGGTTACCGGGGATATACAAATCTATAGGGTGAGCGGAAAGGAAATTTCTGTTCAGGGCTTTACTGTCTGAGAATATACCCCCGCTTATAGCATCCGTTCCTGCCAGTATGATTATCTTTGGATCGGAAATGGCATGATAACAAAGTTCTAAGGGTGTTGCCATATTCTCTGAAACAGGACCGGTAATTACAATTCCATCGGCATGCCGGGGTGATGCCACGAAATCAATACCAAAGCGGCTCATATCAAACTGGACATTATTGGTTGCATTCAATTCCAACTCGCAACTATTGTCACCTCCCGCGGAGACCTGCCGGAGTTTTAATGATTTTCCAAAATAATGGTTTATCTCCTTTCGCACCAGAGCAGAATTAACAGTGACCGGATTTTCATCACCTTCTTTAATAATCAGGCAGTTTCTTTCATTTGTTGATAAATGATAATCTGTGGTAAAAGATATTTTATGTGGAAACTGAATGGCACATTCACCGCAAAAAGTACACTTTCCCATATCAATAGATAAAGGATTTGTCGCGATAGCCTGGGTTGGACATAAATCTGCCAACACGGGTTCATCTGCTTTTGTTCGGGTAATGATTGGTCTGCCTCTGAATATACCGGGCACTTTTGCCGTTCTTACATTGGGTATATACTGGGTTCCCTGATGTCCTAATATTTTGATAGTATCAAACATAATATTTAAAATTAAAGGTCATGACCGCAATATGAAAGACTAAAACTCTTATTACAGATCGGGAAATCGGATATTTCATTATTTCTCACTGCCTGTGCCAGTGCCATCCAGTTATGAAGCGACGGGTCTTTTATTTTATAAACAACGAGACTGCCTTTCTGATTCGTGACCGCGCAATGGCAAATTTCTCCCCGCCAGCCTTCAACAAGAGAAAGAGTAAAAGTATTTTCTTTTGGCAACAACAGGAAGTTTTCAGGTTTCTTAAAATCAGGTACTCTTGAAATGATTTTCCTGATATATTCAATGGATTGTTTTATTTCTTCTTTTCTTATCATTGCTCTTGAATATATATCACCATTATCTTTGATAATTGGAAAATGAACAAAAGATTTTCCATACAGGTTATGGGGATGCGACAAGCGAATATCCCTGTTTAGTCCGCTCATTCGTGCAGCCATACCAACGGTACCGATTTCGAGTACTTCATCGTATGACACGACACCGGTTTTTTCCAACCGGGACAGAGCACTTGGCAGATTAAACAGTTTTTCAGTTATTTCATCAAAATCAGGTTCCCAGGCATTTAATATATCAGTGAGACTGGCAGCGAGTTGAACAGAAAACGGGTAATTTATTTTTCCTGCTCTTATTAATCCTTTAGCCAGACGATTTCCTCCCCAACACTGAAAGAAATTAACAAGTGGCGTTCTTAATCTGCCGTATACAGCAGCCCCCAACTGATAAGCAATATCGGCGCAGATAGCTGCTAAATCACCTGTATGAATGGCTATTCTTTCGAGTTCTAAAGCAAGTGTACGCGAATAATCCAAAAAATAAACAGATTCGAAATCACAGATTGATTCCCAAAGGTTGGAGAATGCTGTAGAATGACCTACTGTCGTATCACCTGCTATATTTTCAGCGAGCGTGGAACGTTCAAGCAGCTTTTGTTTTTGTAAAAAAAGTTGTTCAATACCCCTGTGTTGATAGCCCAATTGAATTTCAAGATGTAATATTTGTTCCCCGTTGCAGATAAAACGAAAATGTCCCGGTTCAATAATTCCTGCATGAATAGGACCTACGCCGACTTCATGAAGTTCTTCACTATTTGTTTTTAAAAAAGGATAATTTTCTGATTTCTGATTTTTATCGGCACGATTAAATGAATATCTCAAGGGTTTTAACCAGGGATGATCTTTATAATTGATTCCAAAGTTTTCATGAATTTCTCTTTCAAATTTTTCAAAATTATGATGTTGCTTCGTGAAGGAAGTGAGCATGGAATGATCATCAATTAATGCGGACGAAATCATGATCTGATGTGTATTGTCATCAGCTATACAACACAACAGCTTCATATCATTTTCCATTTTAAAACCGAAATAATTTACACAATGTCTTTCCGGATGATCCTGCATCAATTCCAGATTAATTTCTTTGAAAACGTTGTAACTGTGTACAGGAATATCCTTTATTGGAATAGACTGGTTGTTATGGATAGAAATAAAATTCATCGTGTACTATTTTAATTAAATAATTTTTACCGCGTTCTGAATTAAAGTTACAAATATAGAAGGAGGATTATAAGCAATAAAGACAGTCAATGCTAATAAGATATATTGTGAAAGTGATTCCCAGGGGCTAATACGTGGTAACCGTGACTCATCAATCTGAATAGGAGGCGTAAAAAGAAGTTTAAAAATATTTGAACCAAACCCCCATAATATTAATGTTAATAAAATAAGAACAATTATCATGAGTCCGATAAAATGAGCTTCGAATAAAGATTGGAAAATTAAAAATTCGCTGACAAATAAGCCCGAAGGAGGCATGGCCGTTGTGGAAATAAAACCAAGCAATATAACGATGGCACCGGCCATATTATATTTGAAATAATGACCGACATCGTAAATACTTTTACTTTGATATACCCAATAAATCTGATTATATTGTAAAAATAAAGCTGACTTGACAAACGTGTGTAAAATGATATGCAATATAGCTGCATAAATTCCTATACCACCGGCGGCTATGCCAAGCATGACCAGACCCATATGCTCAATGCTTGAATAGGCAAACATTCTTTTTATATTTTTAATACGGGTCATATATATGGCAGCAACAAATATGGACAGCACGGATGATGTTATAATGATAATATTTGCCCAATGGATTAACGTAGAATGTGAAATAATCGCGTATACCCGGTATACACCGACAAAACCAAGGTTAATAACAATACTTGATAAAAGAGCTCCTGCCGGTGCAGGTGCTTTGTCTTTCGCATCAATTCCTGCCGTATACATGGGAATCAGTCCAAGTTTTACGGTAAAGCCTGTAAAAATAAACAGGAAAGCAAGTTTTAACCAAAACGGGTTAAGTCTGCCGGCATTGGCATATAAGTTATCAAACGACAAATCATTGATTCCTGCTTGTTTAACCGATAAACTTAAAAAAAGGATACCGATGTAAACAAAAGTAATGCTGATGGCACAGATGAAGACATATTTCCATACACCTTCCAATGCACGGATGTTCCGGTGATGATAGATTAATACCGAAGCGCTAAGAGTTGTTATTTCAGTAAAAATCCAGATGACCGCGATATGATTAGCGGAATAAGCAACACCACAGGCGGAAATAAGTATCGTCATGGCTGCAAAAAATAATCCTCTGGTTCTTGGAGTTTCAGTAGTATTATGACTTTCAAGATACCTGTAACTGTGAAAAAAAACAGGTATGGATACAATACATAACGAGATATAAAGGAGAAAACCCAATGAATCGAACTTAAAAAACGAAAGATCCGATCCATTCAGATGCAGAAATTCATACACTCCAAAATACCATAACAAGGCAATATAAAAAACGATCAACGCGTAATTCACCCATTTGTTCCTGTTAAAAAATAATGCGGCGCTAATGACTAATGTTCCAAATAAAAAAAATCCGATCATCATTTAATTTAATCTTTAAGGTTACGTAAAAGGTTTACATCAGGGTCTTTCAGGACATCTTCAATTTTATTAAAAAATACACCAAGAATTAATACACTCGCGAAAATATCCAGCATTATTCCGAGATTGACCAACATGGGCATCTCATTTCCGACTGCCAGCGATAATATAAATACGCCATTTTCAATAATCAGGTATCCTATTACATGTGTAATGATTTTTTTTCGTGACACGATCAGATATAAACCGGTGAAAAGAGTGGATAATGCTACGACAAAATAGGTTTTATCAATGTTTTTATCTTTAATGGAATTGGAGATAATAATCGTAATAACAAAAATTAAAGTGACAATGATTAATGATATAAAATTTGGAAGATAAGGTTCTGTTTCCCGTGTAATACCATTTCGTTTAATAAGATAATTCAGGAACCATGGAACACTTATAGCTTTGAATACGATGGTCTCGAGCATAATTAAAACTAAGTTCAACGTATTCACATGTGTCAGGGTAAGGTAAGTAATTCCAAAAAGCAAAATACCCTGAAGAACCAGAATGCTGATGTACGTGTACAGTCTGTTCGCGATACTGATATAAAGCAGCGACATGGCTAATGCGATTAATAAAATATCTGTCATAGCGAAATTATTATATAAATTTTCCAAGAACCAGCAATACGCCGAAAAATATTAATAAAGATAAGGATGTAAGAATGAAAATAAATTGTGGGTTATGTCCCATCCTGAATCTAGCCATAAAAGATTCAGTTAATCCGATTAAAAAGGCAAAAACAATCTGAACTAAAAAAAATATAAGTATTGACCATTCTAATGGCAAAGAGCCGATAAAAAAATTTGAAATGATGGCTCCATATAAAGCAAATTTCAAATTGGCTGTGTACATGATCAGTCCCAGGTCAAAGCCGCTGTTATCAAGAATCATTACTTCGTGAATCATCGTCAGTTCAAGATGTGTCCTGGGATCGTCAATCGGCATCCTGCTATTCTCAATCATGGCAATAAGAATAAAAACGAAAGTTACTAACCCGCATAACAAATATGAAATAGAGGAACCATAATGGATTGAACTGAAAATACTGTGAAATGATGTATGTCCGGTGAATAAGGCAAATGAGCCCATTGAAATAAAGAATGCCGGTTCTGCAAGCATTGAATATAATGCTTCACGACTGGCGCCCATTCCTTCAAAACTGCTGCCGGTATCTAAAGCAGAGATAATCATAAAAAATTTTCCAAAAGCGAGGATATAGGCAAACATGATAAAATCACCATCAAAAGAAATAAATCCGGAATTATTGCCGAGCGGGATCATTAAGATAGCCATTATGGCAGAAGCAATATAAATACATGGAGCGATTTGAAATATAAAACTTGTCGTGACACTGAAGACGGAACTTTTCTTCCACAACCGGATTATATCTTTCATGGGTTGCAATAAACCTGGTCCTTTGCGGCCGGATGCCAAACTCTTGGTTTTGAAGATAACACCTGAAAAAAAGAGACTTGTTATGATGATAAGAATAAAGCTGATCATATTATAATTGATTAAAAAAACTTATAAACGTTGTTAATTTTTCAATTAATACAGGCAGGATCACAGCCAGTCCAATGAAAACAAATCCATAAAGAATATAGGATTGAATATTGCCATTCTGTAAAAAAACAAACCGGTTTAAAAACTTTCTGATCGTTAACAATATTTTGTCTATTAGTTGGTTTTCGATTAAGTCACCGGGGTGAGTTTCATGTTTTATCAGATCAGGATACAGTTTGTCAGCATCTTTATTTTCTTTTTTTATTAAAAGAACAGGTTCAGCAAGTTTACTGTATGTCCGAATAAATGATGATGCTGTATATTGCATTTTTACTGTTTCACCTGTGTAACCGCATCCCCATGTCACATCAGAAGAGGCGGGTTTGTGTCTGCCCATGATATATTTTCTCAATAAAAAAATCAATAAGCCAAGCATAATAAATCCCAAAGAGACCCAACCTGTTATGGTTAAATTGTCAAGCAAGCTGCTAATTTGCAGGCATACTGTCGGATTATTGACGGGAAGATATAAAGCAATAATTTTTGCCAGAATGGTATTAAAAAGGAAAGGGAAAAGTCCGATAAAAATAATGGCTGCAGCTATTAAATATAAAGGATAATTGTTTTTAGAACTTTCAATCGTAATGTCATCCTCCTTATTTTTTTTTCTGGGTGAACCTAAAAAAACCATCCCGAATGCTTTGGTAAAACAAATCATAGCCAGACCCCCGATTAAGACTAAGCCAAGAATGGAAAACAACATGGTCAGAATAAATAAAAAATGAGTAGACGACAGACCTTTAAATAAACCGCTATAAATAAAAAATTCAGAAATAAAACCATTGAAAGGAGGTAAGCCGCAAATGGCAAGAGAACCAATCAGAAAGAGAATGGCTGAGTGAGGCATTTGTTTGATCAAACCGCCTAATGCTTCGATGTTCATGGTATGTTTTTTCTGGTACACATTTCCTGCGCTAAAGAAAAGAAGAGATTTGAAAAGAGAGTGGTTTAATGTGTGGAGTAAAGCTCCGCCCAATCCGGTTATAACCAGAATCTGATTGTTAAAGCCCAGGCCGAGACATCCAAGCCCAATGCCAATACCTATTATACCAATATTTTCGATGCTATGGTATGCCAGTAACTTTTTGAGATTGTGTTGTACGATAGCAAGCATGACACCATATACACCCGTGATAAGTGAAATAAATAAAATGAAATATCCAAGGGTTATCATATCGGTTCTGATCAGCAATAATATTCTCAATATGCCGTATATTCCTATTTTAATAATCACACCCGACATGATTCCTGAGATATGTGAAGGTGCAGCAGGATGGGCTAAAGGCAGCCAGGTATGAAAAGGCATAAAACCGGCTTTAACCACGAAACCAAAAAAGAATAAAGAAAACAAAGCAAATCCTGTTAAAACAGGTTGAGTCAATGTAAATGAAGTAATGTTGTTAAAATCGAAAGAACCGGTTTTTATCTTTACCCATATAAAAGCAATCGTTAAAAAGACAATACTGATATGAGACTGAATAAGAAAATTAATTCCGGCTTTTAAAGTTTTTGACTTGTAATGTTCAAATATAATAACGATAAAAGAGGTCAATGCCATTATTTCCCAAGCAATTAGCATTACAATCCCGTTTTGAACAATACAAATGTTAATTAATGAAGTGAACGCGAGAATATACGAAATAGCGTGAAAAGCTATATTGTCGGTTTGTGCCATGTATACTTTCATATAATTAAATCCATACCAGGTTCCTGTAAGAAAGGTAAAACTGATGATAAGGATAAACCAGGCAGATAAATAATCAATCCGGAGCGGTATAGTTCCTGTTATCAATGATCCCTTGTAATAAAACTCAAATGATCCTTGTGAGAAAATAAAGAATACAATTATAAAATTTATGACAACCTGTGCAGTGATGGCAAATAAAGTCCAAAACCCCCTGAGCCTGGTGTTTAAAAAGGGGATACATACAACTGAAACAACAGCTAACAGGTTAAAAATTTCAAATAAAAATTTTACCATAGGTTATTTGATGTTTTATTTTATTAAGACAATAAATCAGAAATCTCCGGGTAATGATAACAGGCAAGTGTTAATATTTTGCTGGATGAAAGCAGACAGAGAGAGTATTACTCAAAGCTTGAATTTAATATTCTTTAATATTCCGTCTGGAATTTTATCTATGTGTTTAAGTCTGATATACTCCACAAACATCTCTCCACCTTCACTCTGAAAGCTTATTTGTCCTTCTCTAAGCGGAACATACTGGTTTCCTTTTTTATATCTGCAATGTAACAAAACCATCACCACATTACCATTTACAATGTGAATAGCTGTATCGCCAAAGGATATCAATTCCAATTCATTCCATTCCCCGATAGGTTTATCCGATATTGGATTTGCAACGCAAATCTGTTTTTCTGGAATGGCAAGACCAAAAGAATCAAGCTTTCCGCTCGGATCAAATAGAAACATAGAATCCTTCAGACTGGGGATGAATGATTTCATTATTGGAGTAATATCTTTTACGCTTTTTGGTAATTGATCTGATTTTACACAGGGAATATCAGCTATACAACCAAAACTCCAGTAACTCCCAATATCCCCGTCATGGATGTTAAATTCCCTGTTCTTTTCCGAGGTCATCGGGTATATAATACCTCCATCTCTGGGTCTTTTTCCAAGCCATTTCCATTTTTTCCCGTATTTGAATTTCATTTTAAGGTCATAATTCTGATATGATTTTTTTGTGGTTAAAAAGCCCATGGTTTCCCCGGAAATTACAAGCATCTTTTTAGAATCTATGATTTCATATCTAAAAACACTCTTCTTAGGATCGTCTGAAAGATAACCTTTAGGAGCCAGAAAGTGTTTTGCTGAATCAACCATTTCTTCTTCCGTTTGAACCTTATCAGGCGGAGGATAAACATTATTTTCCCAATCCAAAAAATCCTTATAATTTAATAAATCTGTCCATTGATCAGCATTATTACTGCATGATGAGAACAGGAGGAAAAAAAATAACATCTCACAAAAGCTCTTTATAATTTTTATCATCTCTTATAATATTTATGTCAAAGTTACTGATTTTTTATATTATTGTCAATAATAAATAATTTAACACAAGATGATCAGGATACAATTTAAAAATACTTCCTTTTTAGCCAAAAAGCAACGTTAACTAAGCCAATCATCACTGGTACTTCAACCAAGGGGCCGATCACAGCGGCAAAGGCTTCACCCGAATTAATTCCGAAAACAGATATTGCTACAGCAATAGCCAGCTCAAAATTATTACTCGCTGCTGTAAATGAAAGTGTAGTTGCTTGTTCGTAAGTGGCGCCAATTTTTTTACTCATAAAGAAAGACACCAAGAACATTATAACAAAATAGATAAATAGCGGAATGGCTATCCGGATCACGTCCATAGGGATTTTTACAATGTATTCACCTTTGAGCGAAAACATTACCACGATGGTAAACAACAATGCTATTAAGGTTAGGGGACTGATTTTTGGTACAAATTTACTGTGATACCATTCCTTACTTTTTACACGGATTAAAATAAAACGAGTTAAGAACCCAGCTATAAATGGTATTCCAAGATAAATGAACACACTTTGGGAAATTTGTCCGATCGTGATCTTTGATACCAGATCATTTACTGGTAATCCAAACCACTTAGGAAATACTGCTATAAACAGATAGGCATAAACTGAGAAAAACAATACCTGAAATATAGAATTGAAAGCCACCAATCCGGCAGCATATTGAGTATCGCCTTTAGCCAGGTCGTTCCATACAATTACCATAGCTATACATCGGGCCAGTCCAATAAGGATAAGCCCATACATATAGTCAATATTGAATTGCACGAAAACAATTGCCAGGAGAAACATTAAAATCGGGCCGATTAGCCAGTTTTGAAGCAATGATAAACCAAGAATTTTCGTATTTTTAAACACGTCACCTAATTCTTCATATTTAACTTTGGCAAGTGGTGGATACATCATTACAATTAAACCAATGGCAATAGGAATATTTGTTGTTCCCGACGACAACCTGTTCCAGAATTTAGAAACCGAGGGACTGAACCAGCCCATTAAAACACCTGCAAACATGGCAAGGAATATCCATAAGGTTAAATAACGATCAAGAAATTTTAAACGAGTTTTCATAGTTGATTTTTTAGTTTGGAAACATACAAATGGAAAAATTTATCTTTCATTTCGTCTCTGATCCGGCGAAATTCACTCCGGATAAATTCATCGGACCCAATGGTATTTGATGGATCCTGAAACCCCATATGCAAACGATGTTTAACTTTACCTATAAAGACAGGACAGGTTTCGTTGGCATGATCACAAACGGTAATCACATAGTCCCATTCATCATTTATATATGTATCAACTAATTTTGGGTAGTGAGAACTAATGTCAATACCTATTTCCTTCATGACTGAAACTGCTTTTTGATTTACCTGTTTAGCGGGTTCTGTTCCGGCTGAACAAACGATAAGATGTTTATCGAATGACTGCAAGAGACCATGTGCAATTTGGCTGCGACAGCTATTACCCGTGCATAAGATTAATACTTTCATAGCTTTTTATAAATTAAATTGATGATGTGTTTTAATAAAGTTTTCTGTTTCAGATTTTATTTTAGTCATCTTTGAAGAATTGTTAATCTGGCTGGATTGTGAGATGACTTAAATTTTATGCCGTAAAAATACGGCATAAAATTATAAAAAACAACTTTCTTTTGTTAAATTTAAGGGCATCTCTAAAAACTCATTTTTTTAGTTCAATGCAAAAACAAAAATATACAATAGTTTTCTAAAAACCTAATTTTTGCCCCCCCCCATTTTTTATAAGCCTTATTATCAGGTATTTA